>ENA-UEPJ01000096-UEPJ01000096.1-human-gut-metagenome-genome-assembly--contig:-NODE-96-length-109773-cov-9.575317_pt1 | contig 109773 bp, 84 predicted proteins | sample MGYA00242890_ERZ507896 | MGnify/ENA primary metagenome ERZ507896 (study PRJEB26167, sample SAMN06115508) | human gut metagenome | host: Homo sapiens | place: China:Qinghai | collected 2015-08-20...
TCGCCGCCAAAGTCGGCGTGGCCCGGGGTGTCGACGATGTTGATCTTGACGCCCTTGTAGGTGCAGGAGCAGTTCTTGGCCAGAATGGTGATGCCGCGCTCACGCTCGATATCGCCGCTGTCCATGACGCGCTCAGCCACGACCTGATTGTCGCGGAACGCGCCGCTCTGACGCAGCATTGCGTCCACCAGGGTGGTTTTGCCGTGGTCAACGTGAGCGATAATGGCAACGTTGCGCAAATCGTTACGAACCATAAAATTCAACCTCTCTATTATTAAAACTCATAAAATACGAACGAACGTCATACAAACCTAAGTTTATAACAGAAGAGGGTGGTTTGTCAAGATTGTATAAAAATTTTTTCAACCTTTCGGCAGAATGCCCGAGAATAGCGGCATGATTTGTGCGGCGTGTCCCTTGAAAATATGCTATACTAAGGGTGCAAAAGCAAAATGCGGAGAACGGGGTTGCGAGCCGGGGGTTTTTCCCGCGAAATTTCGGGGCTTCCAGCTCCCACCCTCGGATCATTCGCTGGGAAAACTCCCGGCCCTCAGCCCGGAGAAGTACCGATAAAATGCTGCAAAACCGGAGGTGTTTTTATGAAGATCACGTTTCTGGGCGCGAACCATGAGGTCACCGGCAGCTGTACGCTGATCGAAGCGGCCGGACGGCGCTTTCTGATCGACTGCGGCATGGAGCAGGGCAAGGATGTCTACGAAAATCAGCCCATCCCGGTCGCTCCCGGGGAAATCGACTGGGTGCTGGCTACCCATGCCCATATCGACCATACCGGTATGCTGCCGCTGCTGGTGCGCAACGGCTTCCGGGGCAACATCTATGCTACGAACCCGACGGTGGAGCTGTGCGGCATCATGCTGCGGGACTCGGCCCATATTCAGGAATTTGAAGCCGAATGGAAAAACCGCAAGGGCCAGCGTTCCGGTGCAGAGCCGGTGGAGCCCATGTATACCGTACAGGATGCCGAAGCGGCCATGAAGCTGTTCAGGGGAGTAAACTATGAACAGCGCGTGGAGCTGGCGCCGGGCATTGAGGCGCGCTTTGTGGATGTGGGCCATCTGCTGGGCTCGGCCAGCATTGAGCTGTGGATCACCGAGGGCGAAAATACCACAAAACTGGTGTTCTCCGGCGATATTGGCAATACAGACCAGCCCATCATCAGGGACCCCACCTACATCAAAGAGGCGGACTATGTCTTTATGGAGTCCACCTATGGCGACCGCAGCCACGGTCCAAAGCCGGATTATGTGAACGAGCTGGCAAAGATCCTGCAGCGCACCTTTGACCGCGGCGGCAATGTGGTCGTTCCCAGCTTTGCGGTGGGCCGCACGCAGGAGATGCTCTACTTTATCCGTGAGATCAAGGAAAAAGGGCTGGTCAAAGGCCACGGCAATTTCCCGGTGTACATCGACAGCCCGCTTGCCATTGAAGCAACGCGGATCTTCCGGGATACCGACATGGAGTGCTTTGACGAAGAGACCCGGGCCATGCTGGCAAAAGGCATTGACCCCATTGCGCTTCCGGGCCTGCGGGTGACCGTGACCAGTGATGAATCCCGTATGATCAACGCAGACCGTGTGCCCAAGGTCATCCTCTCGGCCAGCGGCATGTGCGAAGCGGGCCGCATCCGCCATCACCTCAAGCATAACCTGTGGCGTCCGGAGTGCACGATCCTGTTCGTGGGCTATCAGGCGGTGGGCACGCTGGGCCGCACTCTCATTGATGGTGCAGTCAACGTCAAGCTGTTTGGTGAGCCCATTGAGGTACAGGCGGAGATCTGCCAGCTCACCGGCATGTCCGGCCATGCGGACAGGGAGGGCCTGCTGCGCTGGGTGGGTGCCTTTGAGCAGAAGCCGAAGCGGGTATTTGTGATGCACGGCGACGACGAGACCGAGGATCGCTTTGTGGAGACCCTGACCGAACAGGGCTTTACCGCCTGCGCACCCTACAATGGGGCACAGTGGGCCATTGGTGCCGAGGGTGCTGTCTGTCTGCAGGAGGGCTCCCGGGTGCGCATTGAGCACAAGGCATCCGAAGGGCAGAGCCGTGCCGCCAGCGTGTTCCAGCGGCTGGTCAGTGCCGGCAAGCGCCTGCTGCGTGTCATTGAGCACAACGAGGGCGGTGCCAATAAGGATCTGGCAAAGTTTGCCGACCAGATCAACGCCCTGTGCGACAAGTGGGATCGATAAGGCAAAACAATACAAGAACAATGTTCGCCGTTTCCACAAAGGAACGGCGAATTTTTTGTGCAAACCGGTGTCTGCCCAGCCCGTGAACATTCTTCCCTGACATAAAAATACCCCCGGAGCGTGCAGAGTTCTGGCTCTGCTCTGCCTGCTCCGGGGATATATCATTTTGTGTCGTCTTTCAGAAAAAGCTCACCTGACTGCTTTCCGGCAGGTCGCCCAGAGCGCCCACCTGACGCAGGCGGTCCAGAATGCTGCTGCCGACGCCGGACGCCTGCTGCAGCTCCTCCACCGAGATATACTCTTCGCCATGGATGGTGGCACGTTCCAGCGCTTCGGCGGCGGCACCGCCCAGACCCTTCAGTGCACAGAAGGGCAGGCGCACCTTGCCGTCCTCCACCACATACTTGGAGCCGCGGCTCTTGCCCAGCTCAATGGGCAAAAACTCGTAGCCGCGCACCAGCATCTCGTTGACGAGCTGCAGGCTGACCAGCACATCCTCGTCCTTGGCGTTCTTCTCTTCCTTCAGGCGGCGCTTGACCTCTTCCATGTGGGCACGGGCCACTGCCGCGCCGCCCACAGCGGCCTCGTAGTCGATATCGTCGCCGCGCACGGTAAAGTACACGGCATAGAACTCCGGCGGGCGGTAGATCTTGAACCACATCAGGCGGATGGCCGACATCAGGTAGGCTACAGCGTGGGCCTTGGGGAACATATACTTGATCTTGCGGCAGCTCTCGATGTACCAGTCCGGCACCTCGTGCTCCCGCATGGCTTCCTCCCAGCCATCCTTGAAGCCGCCCTTGGCTACCTTGCCCTTACGCACAGCCTCCATGATATCAAAGGCCATCTTGGGCTCCAGACCCTTGCGCAGCAGGTACAGCATGATGCTGTCACGGCAGCCAATGACCTCCGCAATGGTGCAGGTGCCGCTGCGGATCAGCTCGTCCGCGTTGCCGGTCCACACATCGGTGCCGTGGGACAGGCCCGAGATCTGGATCAGTTCGGAAAAGTTCTTGGGGCGTGCCTCCACCAGCATACCGCGCACGAAGTTGGTACCCATTTCCGGGATGCCGAAGGTGCCGGTCTGGCTGTCGATCTGTTCCGGGGTCACGCCCAGCGCTTCCGGGCTGGTCAGCAGGCTGTACACCTTGGGATCGTTCATGGGGATGCTGTCGATGGGGATACCGGTGTACTCCTCAAAATACTTGTAGAAGGTGGGCATATCGTGGCCCAGCTCGTCCAGCTTGAGCAGGGTGTCGTGCAGATACTTGAACTCGAAGTGGGTGGTCAGCAGGCCGCCCGCCACATCATCCGCCGGATGCTGGATAGGGCAGAAATCGTAGATCTCGTAGGTGTCCGGCACAACGACCATGCCGCCGGGGTGCTGGCCCGTGGTGCGCTTGACGCCGGTGCAGCCCAGAGTCAGGCGGTTCTCCTCGGCGTGGTTCACCGTGCGGCCGCGCTCGTCCAGATACTTTTTCACATAGCCGTAGGCGGTCTTGTCCTGAATGCCGGATACGGTGCCTGCCTTGAACACATTGGCCTTGCCGAACAGCTCCTCGGTGTAGCGGTGCACATTGGACTGGTACTCGCCGGAAAAGTTCAGGTCGATATCCGGCTCCTTGTCGCCGTAGAAGCCGAGGAAGGTCTCGAAGGGGATGTCGTGGCCGTCCACCAGCATCCGGGTGCCGCAGTGGGGGCAGTTTTTATCCGGCAGGTCAAAGCCGTCATCCACGCTGCCGTCGGTGATGAACTCGCTGTGCTTGCACTTGGGGCAGCGATAGTGGGGCGGAAGGCTGTTCACCTCCGAGATACCGGAGAAGTGGGCCACGGCCGACGAGCCGACCGAACCACGGCTGCCCACCTGATAGCCGCCCGCGTTGGAGTAGGCCACCAGCTTGACCGCAATGACGTACAGCACGGCGTAGCCATGGCCGCAGATGGAGTCCAGCTCCTTCTGCAGCCGCTTCTCCACGATCTCGGGCAGGGGATCGCCGTAATCACGCTTGGCGTGTTCCCACGTAGCATCGCGCAGCTGCTGCTCTGCGCCCTCGATACTGGGCGGGTAGGTGCCGCGCGGGATGGCACGAACATTGTTGTCGATCATCGCCGCGATCTTGCGGGGGTTCTTCACCACCACCTCGTAGGCTTTTTCCTTGGGCAGGTAGTAGAACTGTGCCAGCATATCCTGCGTGGTGCGGAAGAACAGGGGCGGCTGGTTGTCCGCATCCTTGAAGCCGTTGCCCGCCTGCAGCACGGCGCGGTACGCCGCATCCTCCGGCTCAGTAAAATGCACGTCGCCAGTGGCAATGACCGGCTTGTGCAGATCTTCGCCCAGCTTGATGACCGTGCGGTTGAAGTTTTTGATGTCCTCTTCGCTGTCCACCTTGCCGTCCCGCACCATGTAGGCGTTGTTGCCCAGCGGCTGGATCTCAAGGATGTCGTAGTAGGCGGCGATCTTTTTCAGTTCCTCGTAGCTGGTGCCATCCACGATGGCCCGGTACAGCTCGCCGGCTTCGCAGGCGGAAGTGAGCAGCAGGCCGTCCCGGTATTTGTTCAAAAGGCTCCGGGGCACCCGGGGCTTTTTGAAAAAGTAGTTCACATGGGCTTCGCTGACGATCTTGTACAGATTTTTCAGGCCCATCTGGTTCTTGACCAGAATGATGAGGTGGTAATACTTCTTTTTCAGCACCTCGCGGTTGCCGCCAAGGCCGGTGTTGATCTCACTGACCTTTGCTACCTGCTTTTCTTCCAGATCCTTCAGCATGACACCAAAGATACGGCCCAGCGCGGCAGAGTCCTCACAGGCGCGGTGGGCCTCGTAGGCAGGCAGCTCCAGATGCTTGTTGATGGTGCCCTGCTTGTAATTGTGCAGGCCGGGGTACATGGCCTGCGCCATGGTCAGGGTGTCGATATAGGTCGGCTCCAGCCTGATGCCGCTGCGCTTGGCGGCGGCGCGCAGGAAACGCATATCAAAGGCGTGGACGTTGTGGCCCACAAGGATGCGGTCTCCCGCAAATTTGAGGAAAGCTTCCAGCGCTTCCTTTTCGCCGGGAGCATCCGCCACCATTTCGTTGGTGATGCCGGTCAGCTCGGTGATCTTGGGGGTGATGGGCTTGCCGGGCTTGACAAAGGTGTCAAATTCCTCCACCACCTCGCCGTTTTTCACGATGACGGCACCGATCTCGGTCATATACTCCACGCCCGGGTCAAGGCCGGTGGTCTCGGTATCAAAGACGCAGAACTCCCCGTCCAGCGGCTGATCCTTCACACCGTACACGCAGGGGATCATGTCGTCCACAAAGTAGGCTTCGCATCCATAGATCAACTTGAAATCCGGATCGGATTTATGGATATCGTCCGCTGCCAGCATGGCTTCCGGATAGCCCTGACACACACCGTGGTCGGTGATGGCAATGGCCGGATGCCCCATGCGGTGGGCCAGCTTGACGATGCCGCCGGGGTCGCAGAAGCCATCCATGCTGGAAAGCTTGGTGTGCAGATGCAGCTCTACCCGCTTCTCCGGTGCGGTATCCTCCCGCTTTTTGCGCTCCACGATGAGCACATCGTAGGGATAGACGATATAATCGTGCTCGTACTTGTCGTAGGAGCAGTCACCGCGCACGATGAGGGTGGTGCCCTTGCCAAGGCTTTCCCACTTGGAGCAATCCTCACCTTCCTGCGCACGGATCTTCAGGTTGATGGAGCCCTGATAGTCGGTGATGGACACGGTGTAGATCTTGCGGAAGTTGCCTTTGACCTCCGAGAAGAACACATCGCCCCAGATGACGCACTTGCCGCCCTCACCGCCCAGATCCTTCAGCGGGGTGAGGTTCTTGGGGGTGAACATTTTGCCATGGAAAATGGTGACAGGCTTATCGGTCAGATCCAGACCATCCACCTTGATGGACGGTGCGGTGTTCTTTTTCTCGAACTTAACCACCGGCGGCGCGATCTTGCGCTCCAGTTTTTCCTCCAGCTGATGCTGCTCCGCCTCACTCACGGTGCTCTGCAGTGTTACCTGCGGCGTTACCCCGGTGTGCGCCGCAATGCGCTCGGCAAGCAGCTTTTCAAAGTGCATTTCCTGCAAAAATTTTGTGCCATGGCACACGCCGATGGTGATTTTCTGGCCAACGATCTGGATGGTGCACCGGTCCAGAAAGCCGTTGATGGGCACGCCGTCCCGCTTCATTTCGTCCATCAGGCCGCGCAGAGCGGTTTCATCCAGCATAGCATAGCCAAACAGGTTCTGGATACGCAGCTCAAAGCCCTCATAGTCCGGCTGCAGGGATGCCAGCAGCCGGGCACAGAGATCTTTGTCCAGCGGCGCACCGCTGCGCAGGGTAAAGATGACCTGCCGCTCCTGCCGCAGCATCTGCGCATGCTCCACAATGACCTGCCCGAAGCAGGCCGCAAATGCCGGGTCCACCATGAACTGCGGCCACAGGTTGGATACGAGTGGTGTCACAAATGGTACTCCTTTTTATACAGCACAAACTGCCGCACCTGTTTTTTGCAGGTGTGGCAGCTGTGAAAAAAGCCACTTTACAGTTTATAGATCTCATCCATGAACTGATCCAGAATGTTGTCGCCGGTCAGCTTTTTGATGGGTTTGCCATGGATGAACAGCACCGCCTCGCCCTTGCCGCCGGCAATGCCGATGTCTGCTTCGCGGGCTTCACCGGGGCCGTTGACCACGCAGCCCATCACGGCCACCTTGATGGATTTTTTGCAGCCCTGCAGCCGCTTTTCCACCTCGTTGGCGATCTGGGTGCAGGGATACTGGGTGCGGCCGCAGGTGGGGCAGGTGATGACCTCCGGGCCTGCCACCGGGAAGCCTACGGCACGCAGGATGTTGTAGCCGGCTTCCACTTCCTTTTCCGGCTCTGCCGCCAGCGAGACACGGATGGTATCGCCGATGCCTTCCAGCAGCATCCCGCCGATGCCCATACCGCTCTTGAGCAGACCCATCTGATAGGTGCCTGCTTCGGTGACGCCCACATGGAGCGGGTAATCTGTAACTGCACTGAGCTGGCGGTAGGCCTCCATCATGCGGGGCACATTGGAGTTCTTGATGGAAATGACGATGTTGTTGAAATCGAATTTTTCCAGCAGGCGCACATGGTACAGTGCGCTCTCCACCATGGCTTCCGGGGTGGGGGCGCCATATTTGGCAAGGATATGCTTTTCCAGACTGCCGCCGTTCACGCCGATGCGGATGGGGATGTTCTTCTGCTGGCAGGCATCCACCACCGCCTTCACCCGGTCGTCGTCGCCAATGTTGCCGGGGTTGATGCGGATCTTGTCCACACCCACGTCCGCGCAGGCCAGAGCCGCCTTGTAATCAAAGTGGATGTCTGCCACGATGGGAATGTTCACCGCATTCTTGACGGCTTCGATGCACTTTGCATCAGCCGGGCTGGGGCAGGTCACCCGCAGGATCTGGCAGCCGGCAGCTTCGCACCGTTTTGCCTGAGCCACATTGCCCTCAATATCCTCCACCGGCACATTGAGCATCGTCTGCACCGCAACAGGATTCTTGCCGCCGATGGTCACATTGCCGATCTTTACTTCCCGCTTTAATTGCCGCATAGGGTTCCCCTTTCGTTTACATTGCACCGGTCAAAAGCCGGATGATATCATTGTAGGTTGCAAAGAGCATCAGACCGAACAGCAGTGCAAAGGCTGCAAGTGTCAGCCAGCTCTGCAGCTTTTCCGGCACCGCATGGCCCGTGACGCCCTCAATGACCAAAAATACGACCTTGCCGCCGTCCAGCGCAGGGAAGGGCAGCAGATTAAACACGCCCAGATTGATAGTGATAAGCGCCAGCAGCTCCAGCAGATCCTGCCAGCCGTAGCTTGCCGCCTGACCGATGGCGGTCACGATCCCCACCGGGCCGGAGAGGTTGTTGATGCTTTCCCGTCCGCGCACAAGATCTGTCAGGGAGGTGAACACGATGCGCCCATAGTACAGGGTGCTGTTCCACGCTTCGCTCAGCACATGGAGCGGTGTTTTCGGGATGCCGTATACCGTAAAGCCGAGGCTCATATGGGTCTGGCCGTCCTCGTCCTGCCAGGTGTCGAACTGCACGTCCGGCAGCTCCACCTTCTGGCCATCCCGCTTCACGGTGAACCGGGCGCGGTACTGTTCGGTGCGCACCAGCTCATAAAGGATGTCATTGGCCACAAAGCAGCGTCTGCCGTTCACGGCAACGATCTCATCGCCCGCCTGCAGGCCGGTCTGACCGCAGAGGGCGCTGCCCTCAATGGAGTAGATGACCCTGCTGGTGATGGGGCCTTCCTGCGCTGCCACAAGAATGACCAGCACCACAAAGCCCAGCACAAAATTCATGAAGGCACCTGCCGCCATCACCAAGGCACGCTGCCATACCGGGGCATCGTTCAAAGGGATGCCGGTGCGCTGCTCCGGCGGGATGGGGCTTGCGGTCTCTGCTTCCCGCTCGTCACGGGCTGCTTCGGCCTGCTGGCTCTCGGGGCTTTCCTCGCCCTCCAGCGCCACATAGCCGCCTACCGGCAATGCACGCAGGCTGTACTGAGTGCCCTTATAGATCTTCTTCCACAGAGCCGGACCCATGCCGATGGAAAACTCGTTGACCTGAATGCCGCAGAGCTTTGCCACCGCAAAGTGCCCGAATTCGTGTATGGCGATCACCGCGCTGAACACGATCAGCGCGGCGATCAGGGTAATGAAAATTGACATTGCGTCTCCTAAAGATCAAAGATGTGCGCGCACGAACTCCCGTGCCATGCGGTCACACTCGTACACATCGCTGAGGGTATAGTCCCCGCCAAAGCTGTCGCTGTCCACGACTGCCTCCACCAGACGGCCAATGTCGAGGAAACCGATCTTGTCTTCAAGGAAGAGTCTGACGGCTTCCTCGTTGGCACCGTTGGCGGCGCAGGGGCCCAGACCGCCCTTCCGGATGGCCTTTTTGCAGGCGGCAAGACACCGGAAGGTCTCGTCGTCCGCCACATCAAAGGTGAGCACCTTCAGCGCGGCAAAGTCCAGCTCCGGCACGACGCCCGGCACCCGCTTGGGGTAGGTGAGGGCGTACTGGATGGGAATGCGCATATCCGGCACGCCCAGCTGTGCGATCACTGAGTTGTCGCTGAACTGCACCGCCGAGTGCACGATGCTCTGGCGCTGGACAACGATCTGGATCTTCTCCGGCGGCAGGCCGAACAGCCACACGGCCTCGATCAGCTCCAGACCCTTATTCATCAGGGTGGCAGAGTCAATGGTGATCTTTGCCCCCATGTTCCAGTTGGGGTGCTTGAGGGCGTCAGCTCTGGTCTTGCCGCGCAGCTCCTCGGTCTTCATCCCGAAGAAGGGACCGCCGGAAGCCGTGAGCAGGATCTTGGTCAGGCTGGGCGCGCTCTCCTTATCCTGCAGGCACTGGAAAATGGCAGAGTGCTCGCTGTCCACCGGCAGCAGCTTTACACCATGCTTTGCCACAGCCTGTGTGACCAGATGGCCGCCGGTGACAAGGCTCTCCTTGTTGGCAAGCGCCAGATCATGGCCGCTTTCGATGGCGCACAGGCTGGCACCCAGACCCGCAATGCCCACCACGCTGTTCAGCACCACATCGGTGCCGTCCAGTGCGGCCAGCTGCTTGAGCCCTTCCGGCCCTACCAGCAGCCGGGGCGCATCTGCACGACCGGAAAGCTCTGCATCCAGCCTGCGGGCTGCATCCGGATCGGTCATACAGACATAACGCGGATGAAACTCCTCGATCTGCTGCAGAATTTTATCCACATGGCTGTGGGCGGAAAGGCCGAACACCTCGTACCCCTGAGCCCGGATCACATCCAGACTCTGGGTACCGATAGAGCCGGTAGAACCCAGCAGCGTGATTCTTTTCGACATCACACATTCCTCCCTTAATAGTAGAACACCGCTGTAATGACCATGGTCACAAAGGGCGCAATGAACATCACACTGTCAAAACGATCCAGAATGCCGCCGTGGCCCGGGAAGATGGTGCCGTAATCCTTAATACCGCACTGGCGCTTGACCACACTGGCAAACAGGTCGCCATAAATGCCCAGTACCGCAGCCACGCAGCCCAGCAGTGCAATGATCACATACATGGAAACACCAATGTTGGAGCGGGTGAAGGCTTCCATCCGGTTTGCTGCCACCGAGTACACCAGCGTGATGATCACACCAAACACCATGGTGCCCAGAACACCACCAATGGCACCCTCCACGGTCTTTTTGGGGCTGACCACCGGGCAGAGCTTATGCTTGCCAAAGGCACGGCCTGCAAAGTAGGCACAGGTATCGCCGCCCCAGGCAAAGCAGAGGATGAGCAGGATAAAGAACACCGCATCGTAACCGTACTGCTCCACCGGCAGCAGTTCCTTGAGCCGGATAAAGGAATAGAAGCAGAAGATCACGATGCCGGAGAACATCAGCAGGCCGCTGGCCTTCTGATAGCTGATGGTGCCGTTGCGCACCACCAGATAGATGGCGTAAAACGTGACCAGCAGAAAGGACATCGGCATCACCAGCCGCCGCATGACCTGATAGTTGCTCGTCATGACCAGCAGCGTATACGGCACCAGAACCGCATACATCAGCCAGTCCTTCTTTTCAAAGCCGAGGGCACTGTAGATCTCGTGAATGGCGATCAGCGTAATGGCCGCGATGACCAGATTAAAGATCAGGGTGTTGAAGGTGAACATCACGCCGATCAGTACGATGATGCCCACGATCGCAGTAATAACACGTGTTTTCATAGATTGGATCTCCTTTTCACCGGTCGGGCGCCGCACCCCTCTGGATTAAGTTTGGCTCCGGCAAAGCCGCCGGGCCGTCCGGTCCCTGCACCGCGTGCAGGAGGTCTTGGGTTTACAGTCCGCCAAACCGGCGGGAACGATGGTTGAATTCCTCAATGGCAGCGTCCAGATCGCTGCGGGTGAAATCTGGCCACAGAACGTCCATTTCCACCAGTTCAGAATAGGCTGCCTGCCACAGCATGAAATTGGAGAGCCGCTTCTCTCCGCTGGGGCGCAGGATGAAATCCGGGTCCTTCTGGCCCTCGGTATACATCACGTCGCTGAGCATCTGCTCGGTGATCTCTTCCGGACGGATCTCACCGGCCGCTGCCCTTGCAGCCAGACGCTGCGCGGCGCGCACGATCTCCGGGCGGCCACCGTAGTTGATGGCGATGTTCAGAGTCATGCCGGTCTTGACCGAGGAATCCGCTTCCAGCTGATCCATCAGCGCCTGCAGCTTCGGATCCAGTACGGTGCGGTCACCCATGAATTTGATGCGGATGTTGCGGTTCTTATAGTCAAAGCCTTTCAGCAGATATTCGCCGAACAGCCGCATAATGGCGTTGACTTCTTCCAGCGGGCGCTTCCAGTTCTCGGTGGAAAACGCATAGAAGTACACCGACGAAACGCCCAGTTCGTCACAGTAGTCGGCAATATCGCTGAAGACCTCTGCACCTTTTTTGTGGCCCGCAGTACGGGGCAGACCCCGGTTTTTTGCCCAGCGGCCATTGCCATCCATAATGATGCCGATGGAAAGCCCCTCGGCAAACTCTTTCGGATGCTCCATTCCTTCCTCCCGGCGGTCAGACCGCCTCCAACAAAAGTGCCGCGCACCACAGAAGCATAACTCCTCACCAGCGCACGGCACCTTGCGTTCTTTTTGACTTTATGCAGCCGATCAGACGGACATGATCTCCTTCTGCTTCTCTTCCACTGCAGCATCAATGTTCTTGATATACTTGTCGGTCAGCTTCTGGACATCCTCTTCCATGGTCTTCTGGCTGTCCTCGGTCAGCTCGCCGGCCTTCTTCATTGCCTTGGCCTTGTCCATTGCCTCGCGGCGGATGTTGCGCACGGCGACCTTTGCATCCTCACCCAGCTTGGAGACCTCCTTGGCCAGCTGCTTGCGGCGCTCCTCGGTGGGAGCGGGGAAGTTCAGCCGGATGGTGGAGCCGTCATCGATGGGGGTGATGCCCACATCGCTTGCCATGATGGCCTTGCTGATGGGGCGCAGCAGGGTACGGTCCCAGGGAGTGATGGTCAGGGTGCGTGCCTCGGCAACAGCCACAGATGCCACCTGCTGGATGGGCGTGGGGGCACCGTAGTAGTCCACGCTGACCTTATCCAGCACAGCGGGGTTTGCGCGGCCTGCGCGCACAGCGGCCAGCTCGCGGCTGAGATGCTCGACCGAGCTCTTCATCTTTTCTTCGTAAACCTTGGTGTTGCTGCTCATTGTGGTAGTCTCCTGTTCCTTTTTATCTCAGGGTGGTGCGCAGAGCACTGCCCTATAATGTATGTCTGCTGCGGGCTTCTCAGCCCTCGTAAACCAGCGTGCCCACATTCTCGCCCTGCACGGCACGGGCAATGTTGTCCGGGTCGGCCAGATCAAACACGAGGATGGGCAGCTTATTGTCGCGGCACAGGGTCGCTGCAGTGCCGTCCATGACAGCCAGCTGATCCTCCAGCACCTTGGTAAAGGTAAGGGTATCGTACTTCTTTGCATCCGGGTACTTGTGGGGGTCCTTATCGTAGACGCCATCCACCATGGTAGCCTTGAACATTACATCCGCGCTCACTTCCACAGCGCGCAGAGCGGTAGCCGTGTCGGTAGAGAAGAACGGGTTGCCGGTGCCGCCGCCGAACACGGCGATCTTGCCCTCGTCCATGGCGCGCAGGGCCTCCTTGCGCGTAAAGGGCTGTGCCACCTGCGGCATGGTGATAGAGGTGAACACCTCGGTGGGGACACCCAGCTGCTCCAGCTTGTCGGAGACAGCCAGCGCATTCATCACCGTTGCCAGCATGCCGATCTTATCGGCCAGAGTGCGCTCCATTTTGCCGCTGGAACGGCCGCGCCAGAAGTTGCCGCCGCCAACCACGATGCCGATCTGTACGCCCAGCTCGTGTGCTTTCTTCACGCCGCCGCAGATCGCGTCCATGGTGGGTTCGTCAAAACCCATGCCCTTTTCGCCGCCCAGTGCTTCGCCGCTGATCTTCAGAAGGATACGCTGATATTTCAATGCCATAATCCAAACACCACCTGTTTATATTCCGTCGGGTCTATGCCCGGCATTGTTATTCAAGTATATTTTACAATAAAACCTGAATAAAGTAAACAGGAAATCTGCGCGGAAATCCGGAAGCTTTTATGAACGGCTGCGCAGACCGCGCAGCAGCTGCTTCATTCCGGGTGGAATGCGGCGGCTTTCCACCGCTTTCTGAATGGCTTTGTTGTGGGTCCACAGATCCAGCCGCTTTTCTGTGAGCCACGGCAGCGCGGCATCCGGCTGCTTTGCCAGTGCCGTGGCAAAATACCATGCCCGCATCATATTGATATAGTATTCCGTGCTGCGCACAGCGGCCACCCATTCCAGATATTCCGGCCGGAATGCATCATCCAGATAATAGCGCATCAGCATCTCCATGCCATAGCGCACGGTGTATGCCTCACCCGAATCCAGCCAGCGGCGAATGGGCACCAGCAGCTCCTTCTTGTGCTTTGCAAACACTTTGGGGCAGAAGCAGTCGCAGGTGGCCCAGTTGTTGATGTAGGGCAGGAACGCTTCCGTTTCAGCCAGCGCCCTGTCGTAGTCCCGGATGAGCTCGATCAGGAACGCGTGGAGGTTGTTCTCTTCGTAGTATCCATGCGGCAGGGCCTGTAAAAACACCTCTGCCTGCGCTGTGCCCGCGAGCTGTTTTGCCAGCCTGCGCAGAGCCGGAACGCGCACGCCGATCACCGTTTCCGGCGGCACGGTGGGCATCAACGCACTGTGAAAGGCGCGGTATGCTTCATCCCGCAGAGTAAACAGCTGCGCACGAATGATCTCTGCTTTCGGTTCCATCCTCTCTCCCTCCGTTCTTTTCTATTGTAGCAGAGCCGTATGGAAAAGCAAGGCCGTTCCGGCATTCTTTTCCGGTGCTTTAAGAAACATACAAAAATTGGGCTGGACATTTGCGCCGGAACATGCTATAATATCGTTCGTAAATGCGGGCATCGTACATCGGCTAGTATATCAGCCTTCCAAGCTGAGGAGGTGGGTTCGATTCCCATTGCCCGCTCCATACAGAAGAGACGCTGGTTCGTTCGGAACCAGCGTCTTTCTTTATACTCTGGCCTCACTTTTGGCCTCACTTCGGATTTTGAAAGTCAAAAAGCCCTTACGAAATCCAAAAAGAAAAGAGCCGGGCGGCTGCCTTCCAGCAGCTTCCCGGCTCGATTTTTTCTCGATCCCAGATATGGCAAAAGGGGAAAACTCCGCTTTTGCGATGGAAATAGAAGGAGTTTTTACTCCACGCTGATCATATAATAGTAAACGGGCTGGCCGCCGCGGATGTGGCTGACCTCCACGTGATTGGGGCACTTTGCCTTTACGATCTCGGTGACCTTCTCGGCATCCTCATCGCTGACGTCGCAGCCGGAGATGATGGTGACAAAGCTGGAATCCTTCTTGCACATGCTGCGTGCCAGACGATAGGTGGCCTTGGTGATGTCATTGGAGGTAGAGACGATCTTGCCATTCTCCAGTGCTATGATCTCGCCCTTCCGGATGCGCTTGCCGTCGTACTCACTGTCGCGGGCTGCGTAGGTGATCAGGCCGGTGGACACCTTATCGGCAGCAGCCATCATGTTGATGGTGTTGGTCTCGGCGTTCACAGAGGGATCAAAGTTCAGCATGGCGGTAATGCCCATGGGCACGGTGCGGGTGGGCAGAACGACCACCTGACGGTCGGCCAGCTTCTGGGCCTGCTCAGCAGCCATGATGATGTTCTTGTTGTTGGGCAGCACGAACACGGTCTTGGCGGGCACACTCTGGATGGCCGCAAGGATGTCCTCGGTGGCGGGGTTCATGGTCTGACCGCCGGAAACAACCGCGTCCGCAGACAGATCGGTGAACACAGCCTTCAGGCCCTCACCGGCAGCAACAGCCACAAAGCCGTAGTCACGGCTGGGATCCACGGCAGCATAAATGAACTCGCTGGACTGAGAAGGAGCCTTCTCGGCAGAAGCCTGCTTTTCCAGGCTCTTGCCCTGCTTCTGGCGGGCCAGGAACTGCTCGTGCATGTTCTCAATCTTAAAGTTGGTCAGGTAGCCATACTTGATGGCCTCGCTCAGGATCTTGCCGGGGTCGGCAGTGTGAACGTGCAGATTGATGACGTCATCATCCTCAATGCACACCACGCTGTCGCCGTTGGATTCTGCAAAGGCACGCATCTTTGCGGCGCTTGCACCCTCATACTTGTTGATGAGGAACTGGGTGCAGTAGCCGTTCTTGATGTCTTCCACCTTCATCAGGTCGTCGGTGAACACGCCCTTGCCGGCGTTCTCGGTGGACAGCTTTGCCTTATTGGGGGCAGCTTCGCCGCCAGCCACGATGCCTTCACCGTGGAACACCTTGCCCATGCCCTCGAAGATGACCATGATGCCCTGACCGCCGGCATCCACAACGCCGGCCTTTTTCAGCACGGGCAGCAGGTTGGGGGTGTCCTCCAGAGCCTTCTGGCCGGCGGCCATCACCACATCCCACAGGGCCGGCACATCCTCAGCGCCGCAGGCAGCGGCTTCCTCGGAGGCAACGCGGGCCACGGTGAGGATGGTGCCCTCGGTGGGCTTCATGACGGCCTTGTAGGCACCCTCAACGCCCTTCTTCAGAGCCTCGACGATGTCGGCGGCGGTAGCTTCCTTCTTGCCTTCCAGAGCCTTGGAAAAACCACGGAACAGCAGGCTGGTGATAACGCCGGAGTTGCCGCGTGCGCCGCGCAGCATGGCAGAAGCAGCGGTCTTGGAAGCCTCGCCCACAGTGCAGCTGTCGTCCAGAGCCTCCAGCTCGCGCACGGAAGCACCCACGGTCATGCCCATGTTGGTGCCGGTATCGCCATCGGGAACAGGGAAAACGTTCAGCTCGTCCACACGGGAACGCTGATTGTTGATGTTGTTGGCGCCAGAGATAATGGCGTCACGCAAAATCTTACCAGAAATCATTCTTTTTTACTCCTTGTACTTGCCGGAAAAGCCCGGCGCTTTCAGATACACCCTGGGATGGTCAGACAAAAATCAGGCGATCACATCGTCTACGGAGACCACAACGCGTGCCACCTTCAGGCCGGTAGAATGCTCCACCTCGTCCTTGACGCGGTGGGAGATGCTGCGGGCGGCTGTGGAGATATTCAGGCCGTAGCTCACGGCAATGTGCAGTTCGATCACCAGACGGCCATCCTCCTGCGTGACACGGACACCCTTTTCCGGGTAATCGGAACCGTGCACCATGCTCTTGACGGCATCGGTCATATCACGGGGTGCCATTGCGGCAACGCCGTAACACTGTTTGGCTGCTTCACCTACCAGAGTAGCAAAGTACCCGGACGTAAAGCTGACATCCCCCAGAGGGAAACGGGAAGTGATCATAGTCGCTCTGCTCCTTTATGTTCGTTTTCGTAAAACACATTCAAGGTCTGGGGTACAGCAGGCATCTGCACATGCTGCACCGAGAAACACCCACCTTATTATACAACTTCCGGGGACGGTTGTACAGTTCTAATTGCTGGGATATCCACTTTTTGCACAGTTTTTTGCGGCTTTTGCAGAGTTCGGGCTGTTTCGCAGGAGGCCGATGCTAAGATGCTGGACGTGAGCCGCTTTTTATCAAACACGAAAGTATGACGAAAGAAAGCGAACAATCTGTTAAAAAATTATAAAAGATGGCGGGAGATGCTTTATCTGACTATGAAAAAGTGCTAAAATAGAATCAAGGATAGGGACTGCGGCGCAGGGTTCCCGCTTGTGCGGATGGACTGCGTTATTTTTTGCGCACGGCGCATGGATCAATGTTTAGGAGCTGTTGTCATGAATATTCTGTTCTTCCTTTCCCCCAAGCAGGATCTGATGTACGTTTACGACGATTTCACCCTTCGGCAGACACTGGAAAAGTGGGAGAATAACCGCTACGCCTCCATTCCGGTGCTCGACCGTCAGGGCAAATATGTGGGCACTCTGACCGAGGGCGATATCCTCTGGGGTCTGAAAAAATACCACGGGCTGGATCTGGAAGCGGCTGAGGATGTGCCCATTTCCGCTTTTCCCCACAAACGGGACTACAAGGCCGTCACCGTGACCACCAGCATGGATCAGCTGATCGAAGCAGCCATGAACCAGAACTTTGTGCCGGTGGTGGATGACCGGGGCATCTTCATCGGCATCGTGCGGCGGCAGGCCATCATCCGGTATTGCTACGACAAGACCCGCGCTGAGCAGCACGAGGAAAAACATATTCTGGAATATGCGGCAGTCCATTGAGAAAGGAAAGCTGCGTCACGCTATATTATAATATGTAGGAGACCGCCCTGTTCGGCTGAAGGAACAGGGCGGTCTTTGCTCTGAAAAGGATTTTGAAATCCGGTTTATAGGACCTGAACTGTGCGATAATACAGCCATGGAACCAAAAAGGTTCCAAAAATCTGCAAAAAACGGATATGGGAGGGAACCCCTATGAAGGATTTTGAAATGCGTTATGTAGGAAGCCATGTGGAAGTATACAGCGGCAGCGGAGCGTTTCTGTTCTCGGCAGATACCGTGCGGGAGGCCATGGAGGAACTGGCAGAGTAAGAAGCTGCGTTCCCTTGTGATACGGAAAACCGCCTTGCCGGGCCGGAAAACGCGGGCCAATCGGCATGCTCATCCTGCAAAAAACAACTTCTGTGTATGGAGCGACTACAGTCGTTTACGGCTTTAATGTAAAATCAATGTAAAATAATTGAAAAAAGAAAGAGCGAAACTATTAAGAGACGGAAAAATGTGTAGAAAAAGTGATTTTCTTGTAAAATAAACCTTGTTGTGACGGGATAAAAAATGATATAATAAATCTAAGCGCGGTCATTGTGCGCCGTTCTGCGCAGCAGAGCGGCAGACCGCGGCATCTGCCGGATAAAGCAGGTCCGGTGTGCGGGCAGGGCAGATGGACAAGGATCAAAAGGAAGATCATTTTTTAGGAGTATCGTTATGGATATCACACACATTACCTCTCTGTTGGGTGGAATTGCGCTGTTTCTGTACGGCATGTCCATTATGGGCGCTGGTCTGGAAAAGCTGGCTGGCGGCAAAATGCAGGGCGTGCTGCAAAAACTGACCTCCTCTACGCTCAAAGCAGTTATTTTCGGCACCCTGATCACGGGTGTCATTCAGTCCTCGGCCGGCACGGTCGTGATTTGTGTCGGTTTGGTCAACTCCGGCATCATGACCCTTACGCAGTCCGTAGGCGTCATCATGGGTGCAAACATTGGTACGACTGTTACCGGTCAGCTGATCCGCATGGCGGACATCTCCGGCGACAGCCTCTGGCTGACCCTGATCCAGCCTAAGACCTTTGCACCGGTGGTGGCGTTTATTGGCTGCATTTTTTATGTGTTCCTGCGCAGTGCCAAAAAGAAGAACATCGGCCAGATCATGCTGGGCTTCGGCATCCTGTTTACCGGCATGAGCCTGATGGACACCGGTGTGGCTCCCCTGCGTGAGAGCGCCGTATTCCAGAATTTGTTCGTTACTATGACGAATCCCATTCTGGGTATTCTGGTGGGCGTGGTGGTCACGGTGGTCATCCAGTCCTCCTCTGCATCGGTGGGTATTCTGCAGGCGTTGTCCAGCACCGGCCTTGTCACCTTCAGCTCGGCCATCCCTATCATTCTGGGTGCCCACATCGGCACCGCGTTCACGCCGCTGCTGACCATCGGCGGCTCCTCCAAGGACGGTAAGCGCGCTGCACTGATCCACCTGTACTTCAACATCATCGGCAGTGTGATCCTGCTGGCACTGGTGTATGCGGTGCAGTTCACGGTTGGCATCCCCATGTGGAACGACGTGATGAACAAGAGCACCATCGCAAACATCCACACCCTTTCCAGCGTGTGCGCCATGCTGTTGTTCCTGCCCTGCAGCGGTGTGCTGTCCAAGCTGGCCATGCTCACTGTGCCGGACAGTGCCGAGGAAGCACAGGAGCTGAGCATGCCGGTGCTGGACGAGCGCCTGTTCAAGAGCCCTGCGGTTGCCCTGCAGCAGGCCAAGAGCGCTGTGGTCAAGATGTCCCGCCGTGCTGCCCGCAATGTGAATCTGGCCGCACCGCTGCTGCTGAAAATGGACGAGGATACGGTCAGCGCCATCCGTGTGCGTGAGAACCTGATCGACCGGATGGAGGTGGCGATCTCCAACTACCTGATCAAAATGACCGATCAGGAGCTGGGCGACGACGAGAGCCACACCGTGACGGAGCTGCTGAACTTTGTTACTGAGTTCGAGCGCATTGGTGACTATGCGGTGAACATCATGGAAAAGGCAGAGGAGCTGGAAGAGAAGGAAGCTTCGTTCAGTGAGAGCGCCACCAAGGAGCTGCTGCTGCTGGAAAATGCACTGGAACGCATCCTGACCCTGACCAACGATGCCTTTGACAACAACGATATGCGCATGGCGGCTCAGGTGGAACCGCTGGAAGAGGTAATCGATGTGATGGCAGAGCGCCTGCGCGACCAGCACATCCTGCGCCTGAAGGACGGCGTGTGCTCCATTGACACCGGTGTTGTGTTCCTGGATGTGCTGAACAATGCAGAGCGCATCTCGGATCACTGCTCGAATATTGCCGCGCGTCTTATTGGCATGGATGCCAGTGAGGACTACGACTCCCATACCCTCAAGAGCATCATGCACCACAACCCTACCAAGGATTACATGCTGGAATACGAGGAGTGCCGCAAGACCTACCTCGTTCCGCTGGAAGAAATGGAAGCCTGAACCTGAATGAGAAAAGGACCTCCGGAGAAGCATCCGGAGGTCCTTTTTTGCATCACAGTGAAATGGAGTGCTCAGGCACTTTTGGGCAGAGACACAATGACCCAGCGGTGCGGCCCATGGAAGCCGTCCACCTTGGCAGCTTTGCTGCAGGTACCGGGGCTGGGCGGGCCGAGGTGGACGCCGCGGTCCAGCTGCTTGCCGCAAAGACGGCACTGGTAATGGAGGGTGATCTGTTCTGACATAAGGACGCACTTCCTTTTATAACTGCTGAAACGGGTTAAAAAACTTTACCTTACATCCCTATTATATGTTTTTTATATCGGAATGTCAACAAAAGCGATTACAAAATTGGAATAAAAGTAGGCAGATTGCACTTACTCTCCCAAGTCTTCCAGCAGCAGGTCCAATTCCCGTTCGCTGTACACCGTCACGCCGCGCTTGATGCGCAGAGCATCGTTCTCCGGCAGGAGATTCGTGTAGATGCCGGTGATGGTAATGAGCACTTCCGGCTGACCGTCGGTGCCGCAGCGGTACACGGCCACCCGTCCGCCTTTGTCGCACAGACGGTAGCTCTGCGCGGCAAGCTCCGGAAGCGCCTGCGCGGCAAGGTCTGCTGCGGAGGAGGGCGGGGCTTCGCTGCCGGGATCGGGCACCGGCAGGCGCAGCTTTGGCAGGGCCATCCAGAACAGGCTGAACACAATGGTAAATACGCACAGCCCATAAAACAGGCAGACACACAATTTGCGCATGGGGTAACACGCTCCCTTCTGGCACAAGTATGCCCAAAAACAGGGGAGAACAGTCAATTTTCACACGGGAATGCTGTACTTTGCATGGCAGGATGTGTTATACTACAATCGATTAGACCTGTTATGGCCGAAGATTGGTTCTTGCCCGCATTCTGTGTGCGTGCTATAATATGGTATTGTGTGCAGTTGTGTGCGCATGGATGAAAGGTACCAGCGCACGGCGCTGAAATGCAGCCTGAAATGTTAGGAGGCGATTCCTATTTCCAATATGAAGAAGATCAACCGCTCCGACAACGGACGCCCTGCTGCGCCCAGAGGCCGGAGGGTGAATACGAGCAACAGCCGCCGGGAACCTCAGCATGCCCCCCGGTCCGGACGGGAACCGGAGGAGCTGCAGGAATCCCGTGAAAAGAAAAAGCATCCGCTCCTGCGGTTCATTGGCCGGACCATTGCCACCCTGCTCTGTCTGGGCGTGATGGCAGGCAGCCTGCTGGCTGTGGGTGCCGTCTATTACGTGGTGCAGGCCACGGCCAATGACGGCGATTTGCTGGATCTGGATAACATTGAACTGAGCCAGTCCAGCGTGGTGATGGCCACCGACCCGGACACTGGTGCGCAGGTGGAGTACGCGACCCTGCGCTCCTCCAACAGCCACCGCGTGTGGGCAGATCTGGAACAGATTCCTGCCAACCTGCAGTATGCGTTCATCTGCACGGAGGATAAGGATTTCTACAACGAGCCCGGCGTCAACTTCAAGCGCACCATTGGCGCAATGATCAATGAGTATCTGCTGCCCATCTACAGCTCCAAGCAGGGTGCGTCCACGCTGGAACAGCAGCTCATCAAAAACCTGACTGATGACAACAGCGCCAGCGGCATCGATGGTGCACTGCGCAAGCTGCGTGAAATCTATCGTGCCCTCTGCCTGAGCCGCAGCTATTCCAAGGAGACCATTCTGGAAGCGTACCTGAACACCATCAGCTTTACCGGTACTATTCAGGGCGTGCAGACTGCGGCCAACGAGTACTTTAATAAAGATGTCAGCCAGCTGACCCTGTGGGAATGCGCATCCATTGCGTCCATTACCAAGAACCCCACCAACTACAACCCCTATACCAATCCCGAAAACCTCATCAACCGCCGCAACTTCCTCATGTACAACATGTGGCAGCAGGGCGTGATCAGTGAGGAAGAGTACCGCAATGCAGCTGCCCAGCCGCTGGTGCTGGCCGAGGAAGAGGACAGCAAGAAGAACTCTTCTGTTACCTCGTATTTTACCGATGCACTGTTCACGGAGCTGGTGCAGGATATCATGGCCAAGGAGAACATCTCCGAAGCCGAAGCCCAGAAGCTGCTGTACACCGGCGGCTTTACCGTGGAGGCTACGGTGAACACCAAGGTGCAGTCTGCCATGGAGAACCTGATGCTGAATGCCAACGACGCATATTTCCCGGCGGGCTGGCATGAGGAAGAGGTGACCTCCATTTCCGATGACGACGTTCAGGTGATGAACGACGACGGTACCCCCAAGACCCGCACCGGCGATGACGGCACGGTCTACTATTATCGCAACGTCCGCACACAGGCGGCGATGGTCACGCTGGACTATGACGGCAATGTGATCGCCATTGTGGGTGGTCTGGGCGAAAAGACCAGAAGCCTCTCGCTGAACCGCGCTTACAGCGTCACCCGCCAGACGGGTTCTACCATCAAGCCCATTGGCGCGTATGCACTGGGCATTGAATATGGTCTGGTGAACTGGTCTACCATGCTCAACAACTCGCCCCTGTACCAGAAGCAGGACATGGTGATCCGTGATGAGGACTACTGCCGCAAGAACGGTCTGATGGGCCTGTCGGACAAGCAGCTGCGTGCTTACCCCAACGCATGGCGCAGCTGGCCCCGGAACTACGGCGGCAATTATGGCGACCACAGCGATATCCCGCTGTGGAACGGCCTTGCCCGCTCGCTGAACACCATCGCGATCCGCGTGGGCGATCTGGTGGGCGCAAGCAATATCTTCAACTTTGTTTATAACACCCTGCAGCTGAACACGCTGGACCCGGTGAACGATGTGGGTCTTGCCCAGATGGTCATGGGCAGCCAGACCCATGGCGTTACGCCCACGGCTCTGGCGGCTGCATTCCAGATCTTCTACGATGGCCAGTACACCACCCCGCACCTGTACACCCGGGTGCTGGATCGTGATGGCAACATTTATCTGGAAAACAATGCTACCAGCTATCAGGCACTGACGCCGGACACCGCTTACGTGATGAACCGCCTGCTGAAGAATGTGCTGTACTCCAGCGTGGGTACCGCAGGCGGACGCTACCCCAACTCCAACGGTATGGAGTCCTTTGGTAAGACCGGTACGGCCAGCGACGAAAAGGATCTGTGGTTCGTGGGCGGCACACCGTATTATGTCACCGCTGTGTGGTGGGGTTACGACGCACCCTACGATATGACCAAGACCCTTGGCAAGCAGCAGGCAAAGACCCGTACCTGTGTTATGGCATGGAAGGCGCTGATGGAACAGGTGCAGGCAGACCTGCCTTATAAGGCATTCCCCAGTTCCGCTGGTGTTGTGGAGCGCCGCTACTGCACCCAGAGCGGTCTGCTGGCCGGCGGTTCCTGCCCCAGCACGGCCGTGGGCTACTACCGTGCAGATGATCTGCCCGCCGCCTGCAACTATTCCCATGCGGCAGCACCCGCTGCGCCTGCAGCAGATGCAGCAGATGCAGCACCGGAGCAGACTGTCATCCCGGCAGATACAAGTAATCTGGATACCGAGTGATCTGTATTCAACGGGAGAACAAAACGCAAAAGGCGTACTTTCAACACAGCCCCGGGGTGAATCCGGCAAGGAAACACCGCGCTTCACACAACAAAACTGGGTAATCTGACAAAAACGCATCCGACCCCTTGCATTGCAGGGGGCCGGATGTTATTATATTCACTGCAAGAACACTTGTGTTTGTGAGGTGAACAAGTTGGAACGCCGCTTTTATCTGGTGGACGCGCAGGTGCTGCCTGAGGTTTTTCTCAAGGTGGTACGCGCCAAAGAGCTTCTGGCCAGCGGGGAGGCACGCAGCATTTCCGCTGCTACCCGTGCAGTTGATCTTTCGCGCAGCGCTTTTTATAAGTATAAGGACTGCATCTTTGACTCCGAGAATGGCCGTGAAGTGATCACCGTCATGGCCACTCTGCGGGATGAGACCGGTGCGCTGCAGAGCCTGCTGGCAGGCATCAGCGCTGCAGGTGCCAGCATTGTGACCATCAACCAGTCCACGCCGGAAAACGGTGCAGCACTGGTGGCAGTCACCATCCGCACCGACACCATGCAGATGACTCCGGAAGAGCTGACCGAAAAGCTTTCGCGTCAGCGCATGGTGGTGGGTGTGCACTGCGGATACAATCTGTAAAGTAGATATCAAATCAGGAAAACTCAGGAAAACGAGGGAGAGCAACAATGGCTAAAATTGCAATTCTGGGCTTTGGCACGGTGGGCAGCGGCGTGTACGAGGTTTTGTGCCGCAACGCTGCAAGTGTCTCCCGCCGTGCAGGTGAGCCGGTAGAGGTCAAGTATATTCTGGACCCGAAGGATTTTTCCGGTCATCCGGCCGCAAACCTGTTCGTCAAGAACTTTGATGTCATTCTGGAGGATCCGGAGATCAGGGTGGTGGTGGAGACCATCGGCGGCACCCGCTTTGCCTACCCGTATGTAAAGGCCTGTCTTGAGAGCGGCCGCAGCGTGTGCACCTCCAACAAGGAAATGGTGGCCACCTACGGCGCTGAGCTGCTGGGCCTTGCCAAAGAGCACGGCTGTGCCTTCCTGTTCGAGGCTTCTGTGGGCGGCGGCACCCCCATCATTACGCCGATGCACCAGTGTCTGGCCGCGAACGTCATCACCGAGGTGGAGGGCATCGTGAACGGCACTACCAACTTCATGCTCACCAAGATGGTGCGTGAGGGTCTGGGCTTTGACGATGCACTGAAAATTGCGCAGGAGCTGGGCTACGCGGAGACCAAGGATCCCAGCGACGATGTGGATGGCCGCGATGCCTGCCGCAAGATCGCCATTCTGTCCTCGCTGGTCTGCGGCCACCAGATCTACCCCCAGAACATTCCCACCCGCGGCATCCGCGATATCACCGCCGCTGATGTGGCAGCAGCTGAAAAGCTGGGCTGTGTCATCAAGCTGATCGCATGGATGAAGCGCGGCAAGGACGGCAGCGTGGCGGCGGGCGTGGAGCCCTGTCTGGTGCCCAAGGCAAACCAGCTGGCCAGCGTGGACGATGTGTTCAACGCCGTGCTGGTCAAGGGCGATATGCTGGGCGATGTAGTGTTCTACGGCAAGGGTGCCGGCAAGCTGCCCACCGCCAGCGCCGTTGTGGCCGATGTGGTGGATGCCCTGAAGCATGGCGCCAAGGTGCACGACAGCCTGTTCTGGCAGCCCGCTGAGCCGGTGGACGGCATGCTCACCGATCCTGCTCCTGCCGCATATTATGTGCGTGTGGCAGGCATTGCTCCCGCAGTGGTGGAAGCCATCTACGGCTACGGCAAGGTGGTGGATGAGCGCTACGAGGGCTGCGCCTACTTTGTGGAGCGTGCCGATGACAAAGCCCTGTCCGAAGCAGCCCGCAAGGTGGAGGCCGTGGGCGGCAGCGTGAAGCTGGTGCTCAAGCGTCTGCCGGAAGAAAACTGATAACGGAAAAAGAAAGGTGCAGCGGCTATGAAGATCAAGGTTTCTGTCCCGGCCACCAGCGCGAACATCGGCTCCGGCTTTGATGCGCTGGGTCTGGCGGTGACGCTGTATAATACGGTCACCTTTGAAGACAGCGAGGTGCTGGATATCTCGTCTGCGGACGGTACCCGCATCCCGCGCGGTGAATCCAATCTGGTGTACCGCTCGGCAAAGGGCCTGTTTGAAAAAGTTGGCAAGCAGATCCCGCCCCTCAAGATCACCCAGACCAACCCCATTCCCATGGCCCGGGGTCTGGGCTCTTCTTCGGCCTGCATCATCGCGGGCCTGCTGGGTGCCAACCGGATGCTGGGCGATGTGCTCAACACCCAGGAGCTGCTCACGCTGGCTACCTCCATCGAGGGCCACCCCGATAACGTGGCCCCGGCCCTGCTGGGCGGTCTGACCAGCAGCGTGTTTGAGGAGGGCAAGGTGTACTCGGTCAAGCGCAATGTGGACGAAACACTGTGCTTTGCCGCCATCGTGCCGGACTACAAGCTGCTGACGGAAGCCGCCCGTGCGGCACTGCCCAAAGAGGTCTCCCACAAGGACGCGGTATATAACCTTTCGCGTGCAGCGCTGGTGCCTGCCGCCTTCTGTGAGGGCAGACATGACCTACTGGCCATTGCCACGGAGGATAAGCTGCACCAGCCCTACCGCATGCCGCTGATGCCGGGCTCCAAGGAAGTGTTCGATATGGCGCGCCTGTGCGGTGCAAAGGCGGTCTATGTTTCCGGTGCGGGCAGCACCGTGATGGCGGTGGCCGAAAAGGCTGAGGCCGAAAAGTTCTATTCCAAGCTGGAAAAGGGTCTGGAGCTTCTGGAAGGTCTGGACGGATGTGAAGCATTTACATTGCTGCGTTTGGATGCCGATAACACCGGCGCAACGGTGGAATGATAAATGGGATAGGGAAGTGCAAGGTTCTGCCTGCTGCTTCCACCCGGTGTACCCCTTTTGATCAAGGGACAAAAAGAGGAGAGTGACAAGATATGGCGTTGATCGTACAGAAGTTCGGCGGTTCTTCGGTGAAGGACCGTGACCGTATCTTCAACGTGGCACGCATTGTGGCAAATACCCACAACGCGGGCAATGACGTAGTTGTGGTGGTGTCTGCTCAGGGCGATACCACCGATGACCTGATCGCCAAGGCTGGGGAGATCACCCACAACCCTTCGGCTCGTGAAATGGATATGCTGCTGGCTACCGGCGAGCAGATCAGCATTTCGCTGCTGGCCATGGCGCTGAATGAGCTGGGCTGCCATGCCATCAGCCTGACCGGCTGGCAGGCAGGCTTCCGCACCGACCGCGCCTACACCAAGGCACGCATCAGCCGTCTGGAGACCGAGCGTATCTCCTCGGAGCTGGAGCGCAACCGTGTTGTTGTTGTGGCTGGCTTCCAGGGGCTGAACAAGCTGGACGACATCACCACTCTGGGCCGCGGCGGTTCCGACACCAGTGCGGTTGCCATTGCAGCAGCCCTGCACGCAGACCGCTGCCAGATCTATACCGATGTGGAAGGCGTTTACACTGCCGACCCGCGCAAGGTGCGCAACACCCGCAAGCTGGAGGAAATCACCTTTGACGAGATGCTGGAGCTGGCATCTCTGGGCGCACAGGTGCTGAACAACCGCAGCGTGGAACTGGCGAAGAAGTATAATGTGGAGCTGGAGGTGCTCTCCAGCCTGAATCCCGTGCCCGGTACGGTGGTCAAGGAGGTTACGAAAGACATGGAAGGTATGCTGATCAAGGGCGTCGCAAAGGACGCTGATGTTGCTGTTATCACGATTCTGAACGTTCCCGACGAGCCGGGCATGAGCTTCAAGATCTTCGGCCTGCTGGCACAGAAGAACATCAACGTGGACATCATCCTGCAGTCCACCGGCCGTGACGGCAAGAAGGATATCAGCTTTACCTGCTCTGAGGGCGAAGCCGATCTGGCCATGCGCGTGCTGAAGGAGAGCGCACACTTCAACGATGTGAGCGTGGATACCACCTGCGCAAAGGTCTCCATCGTGGGTGCCGGTATGCAGAGCCACAGCGGCGTTGCTTCCAAGATGTTTGAGGCACTGTCCAACAACAACATTAATATCAAGATGATCTCCACCAGTGAGATCAAGATCTCCTGCATCATCGACCGCGGGGATGCCGACAAGGCTGTTTCTGCGATCCACGATATGCTGTTTGACTGATTTGTAAAAAATGAATTTTGTGCGCTGTACAGTTTCTTTGGGAGCTGTACAGCGCTCTTTTTGTTAACGGCCTCGCCCTCTCAGTCGCTTACGCGACAGCTCTCCCAAAGGGCGAGCCTCTGGCGAAGAGAAAAACTTTCTGGTTCTGCCAAAGCCTCTCACTTTGGGAGAGGTGGACGCGAACAGCGTGAGCGGACGGAGAGGGCAAGGCCGCTGACGAGGACGGTCATACTTATTTTACACTTCCGGCGTTTACACAAAATGCAAAGGGGTGTATAATATACACTGTATCTGTGCGGCGCAGCGCGCTGCAAATTCTGCCAAAGGAGCTGCAACGCACCATGGAACCAACCAGCAAAAAAACCGTAAAGCCCCGTATGACCCGTGAGCAATACATGCGCCGCAAGCGCCTGCGTCTGGCCCGCAACTGGGCGCTCCTGATCCTGATCTGTGCTGCCATCGTGGCTCTGATGACCCGGGGCATCCTCTGGCTGCTGCCCAAAGCAAACGCTCTGCTTGCCGGGCCCCCGAGCTTTGAAGCTGCCAGCTACAGCGGCACCGACTACACCTTTGATGCCGACGATGCGCGGCTTATACTGGTAAACGCCAATCTGCCCTTTGCCGGGGAACCGTCGCCGACTCTTGCCCCGGCCAATGAGGATGGCACCATCCAGCTGGAAGCGGAGGCTGCCGATGCCTACCGGCAGATGTCTGCCGCAGCGGCAGAGGATGGCGTTGCGCTGGTGCTGTCCGCAGGCTATCAGGACGCAGATGCCCGGACCGCAGCCTATGAGGCACAGAAGCAGCAGTATCTGGAAAAGGGCAAGACCGAGGAGGAAGCCGCCAGCCTGTCCGCAGACATCCAGCTGCCTGCGGAATGCAATGAGCATGGCACCGGTTATGCGGCGGATATCCTCAGCAGCGACTACCCGGACCGTGACACCGGCTTTGATACGACCCGCGCCTACGAGTGGCTGACCGCTTATGCCGCGGAATACGGCTTCATCCTGCGCTACCCGGAAGACCGGCAGGCCGCGACCGGTGTGGTGTTCGAGCCGTGGCACTGGCGGTATGTGGGTACAGAAAATGCCCTTGCCATCCGGGCCAGCGGCTTGAGTCTGGAAGAATTTCTTGCCTTGCAGAAGGCATCATAAAATAAAAAGCTCCCTGCAAAAGCAGGGCGGAGGAACAAATTGGAACGTACTCTCATTGCGCCGGGCGTGCACCTTTCCTGCGACCCGGCGGAAAAATTCAACCGCTGCCGCATCAGCATCCATTTTGCCTTTCCGGCAAAACGGGAGACCGCCACGGCACATGCACTTTTGCCCCTTGTGATGGAGCGCGGCTATGCCGACTGCCCGGACATGACCCGACTGACCAAAAAGCTGGCCAAGCTCTACGGTGCAGATCTCACGGTGGATGCCCGGCCCATAGGCTGCAGCCACAATCTGTGCGTCAGCGTCACCGGCATCAAGGATAAATTTGCGCTGGAAGGCGAAGAACTGACGCGGGAATATGCATCCATTGCACTGGGTGCGGCCTTCCACCCCTATTTTGTGGGCGGGACCTTTGACCCGGAGGCCGTGGGCATTGAAAAGCAGATGCTGAAAAAGGCGCTGGAGGATGAGATCAACGATAAGCGTCTGTACTGCCTGCATCAGGCCAACCGGGAATTCTTTGGCGACAGCCCGGCAGGCGTGCGGCAGGAGGGCTATCTGGAAGAGGTGGACGACCTGACGCCGGAACAGCTCACTGCGGCTTATTACGAGATGCTGCGGACCGCGAACATTGAGCTGCTGGTGCTGGGCTGTGACGCCGCGCAGACGGCAGCCGTGCGGGATGCCCTGCTGGCCGAACTTGCCGCCATCGACCGGGCTCCGCTGCCGCTGGCCGAGAACATTGCCATGCCGCGCCGCGAGCCTGTGCACAAGGCAGAGACCTACGATATGGTGCAGGCAAAGCTGTGTATGCTGTTCACACTGGGCGAGCCCATGCGCACCGAACAGCTGGCAGCAGTCCGCCTTGCCATGGCGCTGTATGGCGGCAGCGTGACCAGCCGCCTGTTCCTGAATGTGCGCGAGCGTGACCATCTGTGCTACTACTGCTCGTCCTCGTTCCAGAGCTTTACCGGCAGCATGGCTGTGAACAGCGGCGTGGAGCACGCCGACGCTGCCCGGGCCGAGCAGGCTATCCTGAAGGAGCTGGCCGACCTGTGCAGCGGGCCCATCACCGATGAGGAACTGGAGGACTGCCGCCGGGGACTGCTGAGCGGGATGCAGGGCGTGGAGGATACGCTGGGCGGCATTGAGACATGGTATTACATCGAGGTGCTGCGCAGCGGCGGCGACCCTGCCAAAGTCCAGACGCCCGCCGAGGCCCGCGCCGCCCTGCAGGCCGTGACCCGGGACGATGTGCGCGCGATCCTGCGTAAGCTGACCCTCTCGGTCAGCTATCTGCTCACAAAGGAGGTGGACGCCCATGCCGCAGAATGATCAGACCCTGCTGGAAAAGACCGTGGCCGATCAGTGGAAGATCCTGCCCTCCGGCCTGACCGTTATCGTGCGGCCTATGCCGGGCTATTCCAGCACCCATGTCATTTTTGCCACCCGCTTTGGCTCCATCGACCGGGATTTCCGGCTGGACGGAAAAGAAGTGCACCTGCCCGCAGGCGTGGCACACTTCCTCGAGCACAAGATGTTCGAGGATCAGGACGGGGATGCCTTTGCAAAGTACGCAAAGACCGGCGCGAACGCCAATGCCTTCACCAGCTTTGACCGCACCTGTTATCTGTTCACCGCGACCCAGCAGCTGGACGAGAGTCTGGATGTGCTGCTGGGCATGGTGACCCACCCGTATTTTACCGAGCAGACCATCGCCAAGGAGCAGGGCATCATCGGGCAGGAGATCAAAATGTACGACGACAGCCCGGACTGGCGGCTCATCACCGGCCTGTTCGAGTGCCTGTACCACAGCCACCCCATTCGCAGCGACATTGCGGGCACGGTGGAGAGCATTGCGGAAATTACGCCCGAAATGCTCTACGACAGCTGCAAAGCGTTCTATGCACCGGGCAACATGGTTCTGGCAGCGGCTGGCAATACCACCATGGAGCAGATCCTGGCCGCCTGCGAGCGCCATGGCCTGACGGAGCCCCGCACGGCAGAGGGTGTGCGGCGCCTTTGGACGCCGGAGCCCATGACGCTGGCCGCAGCGGAAAAAACGCTGAAGATGCCGGTGTCCAAGCCCTGCTTTGGCGTGGGCTTCAAGGAAGAGCCGCTGCCGTCCGGCGACCTGCGCACCGAAGCGCTGTATGATCTGATCCTGAGCTGCATCACCGGCGGCATGTCGCCGCTGTACCGCCGCCTGTACGATGAAGGCCTTGTGAACCCGGGCTTTGGCGGGGAAGTGCTGCGGGTGGACGGTTGCTGCTGCATCCTGTTCACCGGCGAGAGCGACGCCCCCGATGCCGTGAAGCAGATGCTTCTGGACGAGATCGCCCGCATCCGCGCAGAAGGCGTGGACCGGGAAATCTTTACCCTGTGCAAGAACGAAAAATACGGCCAGCTGATCGAAAACCTCGAAAATGTGGAGGATTCGGCCAGTCAGATGGCAGATTTTGCCCTCTCCGGCCAGACGGTGGCCCAGCAGATCGCCATGCTGGCGGGCCTGACCGCGGAGGATGCGGATGCAGCGCTGCAGCACATCCTCAGCACAGAGCGCATGGCTGTCATGTATATCCAGCCGGACGGCACTGCGCCGCTGGCAGAGGACGAGGAGGAAGCAGAATGACAAATCTGGTACAGTTCCCGGGCCTTGGCCTGAGCTTTGAGCTCAACCGTGTGGCCTTTTCCATCGGTGGATTCAGCATTTACTGGTATGGTGTGTGTATTGCGTTCGGCATCTGTCTGGCGCTGGTGTTCGCGTTCCGTCACAGCATCGAGTTCGGCGTGGACCCGGACAGCATGGTGGATGTGATCCTGATCGGCATCGTGCTGGGCATTGTCAGCGCCCGCGCCTACTACGTGGCCATGGCACCTTTTAAATATGAGAGCATCTGGGAGATGATTGCGATCCGCGACGGAGGTCTGGCCATCTACGGCGGTATCATCGGCGGCTTTCTGTTCGGAGGCCTTGCCTGCAAATGGCGGGGCGTGCCGGTGCTGCCCATGTTTGACCTGACCGCCATGGGCTTTCTGCTGGGGCAGGGCTGCGGCCGCTGGGGCAACTTCTTCAATCAGGAGGCCTTCGGCTGCAATACCACCCTGCCGTGGGGCATGTACAGCGAGGCTACCAGAGCGTACCTCATGGGCAGTACGGTCACAGCCCAGAGCAGCGTGACCATCGATCCGAACCTGCCGGTGCATCCCACCTTTCTGTATGAGAGCATCTGGTGCTTCGTGGGCTTCCTCCTGCTGTTCCGCTACATCAAAAAGCGCAGATTCAACGGCGACATCGCCCTGCGGTATATGATCTGGTACGGTGCAGGCCGCTTTTGGATCGAAGCACTGCGCACCGACAGTCTGATGCTGGTGCCTTCTATTGGACTGCGGGCGTCCCAGCTGGTGGCAGGCATCGCCGTGGTGGCAGGCCTTGCGGCAGAAATCTACTTTACCCATAAGTTCAAGGACAAGCCCCTGATGGTGGATCTGGCTTTGAACGCTGATAATAAAGCGGCCATGAAAAAGCTGGACGGTCCTATCGCCTTTGCAGGCAGCAAGACCCAGCTGCTGGCTTCCAGCCCGCGCAAGCTTTTCGTGGAGCGCACCGAAGCGTACAACGCCGAAGTAAAACGCACCATCGCAGAAAGCGGAAAGGCGGAAAAATAAAAAATCTTTCGGAAAGAGGAAAATTCCTCTTGCAATCCCGGCCTTTTTTTGCTATACTATTCTAGCCGCGTGGTGTGGGCGCCTGAAATGGCCCAGTGTAAGGGCCTGCCTTTACGACCAGCGAGTACAACGAAAAGGAATGAACAAAATGTACGCAATCATTGTTACCGGCGGTAAGCAGTACCGCGTGGAGCAGGGCGACATCGTCTACATCGAAAAGCTGGACGTTGAGGCCGACTCCGAAGTGAAGTTTGATCAGGTTCTCGCTATTGGCGAGGAGGGTTCTGTGAAGGTTGGCGCTCCTGTTGTTGAGGGCGCTACCGTTTCTGCCAAGGTCATCAAGAATGGCAAGGGCAAGAAGCTGAACATCATCACCTATCGCGCAAAGAAGCACAGTGCTCGCCGTATGGGCCATCGTCAGCCCTTCACCAAGGTTGAGATCACTGCGATCAACGGCTAAGGAGGTAAATTACAATGGCACATAAAAAGGGCGTAGGCAGCACCAAGAACGGCCGCGATTCCGCAGCACAGCGTCTGGGCACCAAGCGTGCAGACGGTCAGTTCGTTCTGGCCGGCAACATCCTGGTCCGTCAGCGTGGCACCCACATCATGCCGGGTGAGAACGTTGGCAAGGGCAGCGATGATACCCTGTTTGCTCTGGTGGACGGCACCGTCCGTTTCGAGCGCGTGGGCAAGAGCGGCAAGAAGTGCAGCGTTAAGCAGTAACTTCTTTCTGAATAACTGCAATCGTAGAGCCGGACCCTCGTGGCCCGGCTCTTTTTGATGAAATAAGGCTATGTGTTCGGGTGGCGCTGTCTCGGATGAGGGCGCTAAAACGCAATAGCCTATAAAGCTAAGGAGGGGCTGTATGGCAGCACAGACTAACTTTATCGACATCGCCACGATATGGCTCCATGCGGGCAAGGGCGGCGATGGCGCGGTGAGCTTCCACCGCGAAAAATTCGTGGCCGCAGGCGGCCCGGACGGCGGTGACGGCGGCCGGGGCGGCGATATCATCTTTGTGGTGGATGACCATCTGTCCACCCTGATGGATTTCCGCTATAAGCGCAAGTATGTGGCCCCGGAGGGCGGCAAGGGCGGCGCAAGCCTGTGCCACGGCAAAAATGCCGAGAATCTGGTCATCAAGGTGCCGCTGGGCACCGTGATCAAGGACGCAGAGAGCGGCCTTGTCATCGCAGACCTGTCCGACCACACCCCGGTCACCATTGCTAAGGGTGGCCGCGGCGGCTACGGCAACGCACACTTTGCCACCCCCACCCGCCAGATCCCCAAGTTTGCAAAGCCCGGTATGCCCGGCGAGGATCTGCAGGTGACCTTGGAACTGAAGCTGATCGCGGACGTGGGTCTGATCGGTTTCCCCAACGTGGGTAAGTCCACCCTCATCTCCACCATCAGCGCGGCAAAGCCCAAAATCGCAAACTACCACTTTACCACCCTTGTGCCCACGCTGGGCGTTGTGTCGGTGGGTGAGGGCGCAAGCTTTGTCTGCGCCGACATTCCCGGCCTGATCGAGGGTGCCAGCGAGGGCGTCGGTCTGGGACACGATTTCCTGCGCCATGTGGAGCGCTGCCGCCTGCTGCTGCACGTTGTGGATGTTTCCGGCAGCGAGTGCCGCGACCCCATCGAGGACTTTGAGAAGATCAACGAGGAGCTGGCAAAGTTCAGCCCCGTGCTGGCCGAGCGTCCGCAGATCGTTGTGGGCAACAAGTGCGACCTTGCCACCGAGGAGCAGATCGAGACATTCCGCCAGTATGTGGAGGGCAAGGGGCTGACCTTTGTGGCCATCTCTGCCGCCACCATGCAGGGCGTCAAGCAGCTGCCGGGTCTGGTGTACAACCGTCTCAAGGATATCCCGCAGGTGCCGGTGTTCACCCCCGAGTACAAAAAGCCGGAGCCCAAGAAGAACGGCCGCGACTTCACCATCCAGCGCATGGAAGCCCATGTGTGGAGCGTGGATGCCCCGTGGCTGGAGTATATTCTGGCCGGCAGCAACGTGGACGACTACGAGAGCCTGCAGTTCTTCCAGCGTCAGCTGGGCGAGAGCGGCATTCTGGACGCGCTGGTGCAGAAGGGCGTGGAAGAGAACGATACCATTCTCATCGGCGAGTATCAGTTCGACTATATCTTCTAAGGATAAAGCATCATGAACGAATCAGAAAAGATCGACCCGCGGGAGCTCAGCCCGCTGGCGCTGGCCTTTGTAGGGGACAGCGTGCTGGAACTGCTGGTGCGCCAGCGTCTGGTGGAGCACCACCGCCTTTCAGCCGGAAAGCTGAACGCCGAAAAGGTCAAGTATGTCTCTGCCAAGGCGCAGTTCCGGGAACAGCAGCTGCTGGAGCCGCTGTTCACCGAGGACGAGCTGGCTGTGTTCAAGCGCGGCCGCAACGCCAGCAAGGCCAGCGTCGCCAAGCACGCCTCCCCGGAGGAGTACCGTGCCTCTACCGGCTTCGAATGCCTGCTGGGCTGGCTGTACCTGAACGGACAGCTGGAGCGCGTGCACCAGCTGTTTGAGGTACTGTGGCAGCAGTTTGACCCTGACCAGAAATAAGAATGCGAAAGCCCGCTGCTTTCCGCACTGGAAACCAGTGGTGGAGGGCAGCGGGCTTTGCTTGTTGGCATCTGTGGTCCGTCAGATGCTGCTTACGCCATCAGCGGCTGTTTTTTGCGTTGGTGGAACGGCTGTTGGTGGAGTTCTTGGCGCTCTCGTCATCGGCACCCTTGGTGTACTGGTTGGGGTGCTTGTGCTCGTTGGTGGCGCTGTTGGTGGTCTTGTTGCTGGTACGGTTAGAGGTCTGGTTCTTGCAATTGGTACTGCGGTTCTCACTACGGTTTTCCATGGTGTGAATGCTCCTTTCGGTCGTTGCTGTGGGGGCGGGGCCGCCCTCACAGTCCATAGTGTGGCCGCAGCCGGCGGCTTTATACATCCCATGGGAGGAAAAGAATATGCCTACGGAATATTTTGAGCAGCGGGAGCGTGCCCTGCTGGGGCAGCGGTACGAGCAGCTGTATGCCGCTCCGCAGCAGACGGCAGAGCGCGGGGTCACCGTGTCGGCGCTGCGCACCACGCCGGAGCAGTTTGCGCAGCGGGCAGATTTCCCGCTGGAGCCTTCGCCCTTCTGCAAGGCGGCTTTTGTGGTGCATCAGCCGGATTTTAAGCCCGGGCGGCATCCGTACCACCATGCGGGGGTGTTCTACTCGCAGGAGCCTTCGGCTTCTTCGGCAGCGCCGCTGCTGGGAGTGCAGCCGGGGATGCGGGTGCTGGACCTGTGCGCCGCGCCCGGCGGCAAAAGCAGCCAGCTGGCGGCGGCACTGCAGGGGCGCGGTGTGCTGGTGAGCAACGAGTATGTGGCTGCGCGCGCCGAAATTTTAAAAAGCAACCTTGAGCGTATGGGCGTTTCCAACGCCGTGGTGCTCAACGAGACCCCCGCCCGCATTGCCGATGCGCTGCCGGAGTTTTTCGACCGGGTGCTGGTGGATGCGCCCTGCTCCGGTGAGGGAATGTTCCGCAAGGAGCCGGTAGCGCAGCAGCAGCACTGCGAAGCACTGGTAAAGCAGTGCGCAGAGCTGGGCGCGCAGATTCTGGACTGCGCCGCAGCGGCACTGGCTCCCGGCGGGCAGCTGGTGTACTCCACCTGCACCTTTGCGCCGGAGGAGGACGAAGCGCAGGTGGCGGCCTTTTTGCAGCGCCACCCGGAGTTTGAGCTGGTCGATGTGCTGGGCAACGTGGACTACACCTTTGGCAGCGCGGGTGAAGAGAACCGCACCGGCGGCCTGTCGCTGGACGTAAGTAAGGTGCGCCGCATCTGGCCCTGTCAGGGCGGCGAGGGGCATTTTATGGCCCGGCTGGTCAAGGTCGGCACGCCCCGCACCCTGCCGCCGGAGGGGGAGTACACCCCGGAGGAGCAGCTCTGGCTTGCCGCTGCTGCACAGGCGGGCAAAAAGGGCAAGGGTAAGGCAAAGCCTGCCAAGGCGGCAGATGCCCGCAGCACTCGCCGTGCGGACAGCCGTGCCTGCCGGGACGCTGTGCAGGGCACGAGCCGCCGCACCCGGGACACCGGGGCAGGGGAAGCCACCCCGGCGCAGAGCCTTGCCGCATGGCAGGAGTTTGCCCGGCAGTATTTCCCTGCACTGGCGCAGCGCCCGGCTGTGGTGCATGGCGGCGGTGTGCTGCTGCCGGTCGCCTTTCCGCAGACGGGGCTCCATGTGCTGCGGGCGGGGGTGTTCGTAGGCAGTGTGCAGAAGGGACGCTTTGTGCCGGAGCATCATCTGTTCACGGCCTTTGGCAGCCTGTGCACGAACTGCGAGCAGCTGACCCTTGCCGACTGCCGCTGCACCGAGTATCTCTCCGGCCGCGAGGTGGAAGCCCGCACGGCAGCGGACGGCTGGTGCTGCGTGACCGTGGACGGCTGGCCGCTGGGCGGCGGCAAGGTGTCCGGCAGACGGGTGAAAAACCACTACCCCAAGGCACTGCGGCTGCTGTAAACCGCAGATTTACACGCATCCGGGCGAAAATCAGGCTTTTCAGGCTTGAACGCGCCGGTGGATTGTGATAGAATAACAGAGTTAGATTTTGTGTGCTGCCACAAGCGGGCGACCACAGCCCGTCTGCCCGCAGGCGGAGATACCGATAAATTTAGGAGGCTCTTTCCCATGTCTGGACATAGCAAATGGAACAACATTAAGCGCAAGAAGGAAAAGACTGACGGCGCCCGCGCCAAGGTCTTTACCAAGATCGGCCGCGAGATCAGCGTTGCCGTCCGTGACGGCGGCCCCAACCCGGCTTCCAACAGCAAGCTGGCAGACCTGATCGCCAAGGCAAAGCGCATGAGCGTGCCCAACGATAACATCCAGCGTATCATCAAAAAGGCCGAGGGCGGCGACAAGACCGAGTTCGAGGCCATCACCTACGAGGGCTACGGTCCCGGCGGCGTGGCAGTCATGGTGGAGACCCTGACCGACAACCGCAACCGTACCGCTGCCGACCTGCGCCACTACTTCGATAAGAACGGCGGCAATCTGGGCGCTATGGGCTGCGTGGCCTTCCTGTTCAACCAGAAGGGCGTCATTGACATCTCTCTGGAGGATAAGGACGCCGACGAGGCCATGATGGACGCTCTGGATGCCGGTGCCGAGGACTTTGATGCCAGCGAGGACGCTGCCGAGGTCACCACCGATCCCGAGAACTACTCTGCCGTGGTCAAGGCTCTGGAAGAGAAGGGCTACGAGATCCTGTCCGATGATCTGGCCATGGTGCCCATGACCACCACCCGCCTGACCGACCCCGATCAGCTGAAGCTGATGGGCAAGCTGCTGGATTCTCTGGAAGATAACGATGACGTCCAGAACGTCTGGCACAGCCTGGAGAACGAAGAGGATCTGCCGGAATAAGCTTCCGCAAGGCTCCTTGCTCTTGAAATAAGACGATAAAAGCCGCTTTTTGTGCTGTTTGGCACGAAAGGCGGCTTTTGTTTATTTCTGTGCCAGCGCCTTGCCTTTTGCGTAGTAGCGCTGCATTTCTTCCCTGGGAACCATGTTCCCGCCGGTAGCCCAGACCAGATGGGTGGCGTTTGCCAGCGCACCGGCGGGCAGGGCGGCTTCGGTGTAAGCGCCAAGCAGCTGCCCGGGCTGGGTGAGCACCGGGCCATACATTCCCGCCAGAGCACTGGGCTCAAGGTAAAGATCTTCGGCATCTGCCAGCTGTGCCAGAAGGGTATACATCCGCTCGTCCTGCAGGGTGTAGCAGCCGCTCATGAAGGGGCGCATCAGCCCGCCCACAAAGCCGGAAGCACGCCCCACGGCAAGACCATCGGCGGCGGTGCGGTTGTCGATGCCAAAGTCCTGCACACAGACGCTGCTGTTTTCGCCGGTAGCCATGCCCAGCATCATGCAGGGGGAGTGGGTGGGCTCGGCAAAAAAGCAGTGTGCGGCATCGCCGAACAGCATTTTCAGGCCAAAGGCCACGCCGCCGGGGCCGCCGCCCACGCCGCAGGGCAGATAGGCGAAGAGGGGATGCTCCGCGTCCACGGTGACGCCCTGCGCGTCCAGCTGCTTTTTCAACCGCAGGGCAGCCACGGCATAGCCCAGAAAGAGAGTCTTGGAGTTTTCGTCATCCACAAAATGGCAGTAGGGGGCGCTCGCCGCCAGCTTGCGCCCCTCGGTCACGGCGATGCTGTAATCGGAGGCGTATTCCACCACCTTGACGCCCCGGCTGCGGAGCAGGTCTTTTTTCCACTGCCGCGCGTCAGCGGACATATGCACGGTGACCTGAAACCCCAGCTTTGCGCTCATGATGCCGATGGAAAGCCCCAGATTTCCGGTGGAACCCACCGCAATGGAGTATTGCGAGAACAGCTTGCGGAAGTGCTCCTCTGCCAGAACGGCGTAGTTGTCGGTCAGGTGCAGCATTCCGCTGTGCAGGGCAATGTCCTCGGCGGTTTTCAGCACCTCGTAAATGCCGCCACGGGCTTTGATGGAACCGGAAATAGGCAGGTGGCTGTCCAGCTTGACCCATATCTGTCCGGCGATGGGGGTGCTGCTGCGCTCTTCCAGCACCTTTTGCATCCGGGGGATGGGTCGGACAGGGGATTCAATGATGCCGCCGGTCGCAGCAGTTTCTGGAAAGACGGCGGCAAGGTAGGGGGCAAAACGCTCCAGCCGCGCGGCGGCGTCCTCGATGTCGGCAAGGGTCAGCGGGCAGGCAGCCGCAGCCTGTGCAAAGGGCAGCTTGTCCGGGTTTACCCATGCAGTCTCCTTCAGGGCGCAGAGGTCGGAGACCACGGGATATGCCGCGATCCAATCGGCAGCGGAACGCCCGGCGATGTACTTGTCAGGTGAAACCATAGCGGATCCTCCTTTATATATAGAAGTTTGGATAGAAGCGGATGAGTGCGCCCGGCAGGTTTCGCGGGCGCTGAATGTTTTGAATATAAAGGTTTTTATAGGAATTGTCAACCGGAACAGACTGCTTTGCGCCGAGCGGGTCAGAGAACTACATGCTTGGCGGTTGCAAGCTATTGCTTGGGCAGCCCAGCGGCAGAGCAGGGAATCTATGGAAGGAAAGCAGCACACTGCCCAAAAACCTTGTTAAAAAACTGGCATTTTGACGTTTTTGTGTAAAGTATACAAGAATAAACACAAAAAATTGGCATTGCGCGTATTGCTATTTTACAACTGATATATTAGAATATAAGCAAGAAGAGCGTGCAGGCGTTCTGCGCGTGCCACATGATAAATAACGACAGGAGGAACTTCTCTATGCCTATGAAAATGGGTTGGCGCTGGTATGGCGAGGGCAACGACCCCGTCACCCTGAGCGACATCAAGCAGATCCCCGGCGTGACCAGCATCGTCTGGGCACTGCACAACAAGATGCCCGGCGAGATCTGGGAAATCGACGAGATCCAGAAGGTTGCAGACCAGATCCACGCCTACGGCTTTGATATGGATGTTGTCGAGTCTGTCAACGTGCACGACGATATCAAGATCGGCCTGCCCACCCGCGACCAGTATATCGAGAACTACAAGCAGTGCATCCGCAACCTGTCCAAGTTTGGCGTCAAGGTCATCTGCTACAACTTCATGCCCATCTTCGACTGGACTCGCACCGACCTGTTCCACCCGGTAGGCGACGGTTCTACCGCACTGTTCTACGAGAAGGACAAGATCAAGGGCGATTACAAGGCCATGGCTGAGTATATCATGTCCTTCACCGAGAAGTATAACATGACCTTCCCCGGCTGGGAGCCGGAGCGCATGGCAAAGCTGGACGAGCTGTTCAAGGCCTACGCCCCTGTCACCAAGGAGAAGCTGTGGGAGAACCTGAAGTACTTCCTGGAAGCTCTGATGCCCACCTGCCACGAGTGCGATATCAAGATGGCCATCCACATGGACGATCCTCCTTGGGATATCTTCGGCCTGCCCCGCCTGCTGGTGGACGAGCCCAGCATCGACCGCTTCCTGAAGATGGTGGACGATCCGTACAACTGCCTGACCCTGTGCACCGGCAGCCTGAACGCAAACCCCAACAACAACTGTGCCGAGATCATCCGCAAGCACTGCGACCGCATTGCTTTCGGTCATGTCCGCAACATCCACCACTTCCCCAACGGCGACTTCTCCGAGGCTGCGCACCGCGATTGCTGCGGCGAGACTGGCATCATTGAGGTAATGCGCGCTTACCATGACTGCGGCTTTGAGGGCTACATCCGCCCCGACCACGGCCGTCAGCTGTGGGAGGAAGGCCCCGGCGTCTGCCGCCCCGGCTATGGCAAGTATGACCGTGCTCTGGGCATCCAGTATATGCTGGGTATCTGGGATCTGCTGGACCGTCTGGATGAAGAAAAGAAGGGCTGATTACTATGAAGCTGTCTGATATTAAAAACGGCAATCTGTCCGCCGAGTGGGCAGAAAAGGGCTACGAGCTGCCCAAATTCGACATTGAGGCTGTGAAGGCCAAGACTCACGCCGAGCCCACTTGGGTGCACTTCGGTGCCGGCAACATCTTCCGCGCTTTCCCCGCTGCTGTGCTGAACGATGCACTGAACAGCGGCAAGTACGACCGCGGCGTCATCGTGGCCGAGAGCTTCGACTACGAGATCATCGACAAGGCTTACCAGCCCTACGATAACCTGAGCCTGCTGGTCTGCCTGAAGTCCACCGGCGAGATCGAGAAGAAGGTCATCGCTTCCGTTACCGAGAGCCTGAAGGCTGACTATTCCTTCGGCGCCGACTGGGCACGTCTGGTGGAGATCTTCCAGAACCCCAGCCTGCAGATGATCTCCTTTACCATCACTGAGAAGGGCTACGGCGTTGCTCCCGCTGACTTGGAGCGCGGCCTGACTCCCGTTCTGGCTATGGGCAAGGTCACCGCTCTGCTGTACGAGCGCTTCAAGGCCGGCAAGCTGCCCCTGACCGTCCAGAGCATGGATAACTGCTCTCACAACGGCGATAAGGTCAAGACCGCTGTCCACGCCTACGCTGCAAAGTGGGTGGAGCAGGGTCTGGTGCCCGCCGAGTTCCTTGCCTATGTGCAGGACGAGACCAAGGTCACCTTCCCGTGGAGCATGATCGACAAGATCACCCCGCGCCCGGACGCAAAGGTGCAGGAGATGCTGGCAAAGGATGGCTTTGAGGATAACTACACCATCGTTACCGAGAAGCACACCTTCACCGCTCCCTTCGTCAACGCTGAGGAGACCCAGTACCTGTGCATCGAGGATCACTACACCAATGGCCGTCCTCCGCTGGAGCTGGGCGGTGTACTGTACTGCGACCGCGAGACCGTGGACAAGATCGAGAAGATGAAGGTCTGCACCTGCCTGAACCCCCTGCACACTGCCATGTCTATCTATGGCTGTATGCTGGGCTACACCCTCATCTCTGCCGAGATGGCAGACGAGGATCTGCGCTCCTTCATCCAGAAGATCGGCTATATCGAGGCGATGCCCGTGGTCGTTGATCCCGGCGTGCTGAACCCCTACGAGTTCATCGGCGCTGTCATCAACCGCCGTCTGCCCAACCCCTTCATGCCTGATGCTCCCCAGCGTATCGCTACCGATACCTCCCAGAAGCTGGCGATCCGCTTCGGCGAGACCATCAAGGCTTACGAGGAGCGCGGTCTGGACAAGTCCAACCTCGTGCTGATCCCGCTGGTGCTGGCAGGCTATGCCCGCTACCTGAAGGGCATCGACGACAACGGCCAGCCCTTCGAGATCTCTCCCGATCCGCTGCTGGCTGAGCTGCAGGCCATCGTCAGCCCCTTGGAAGTCAAGGAAGGTGAGCAGGACTTCAGCTGCCTGAAGGCTCTGTACAGCCGTGCCGACGTGTTCGGTGTGGATCTGTACGCCGTCGGTCTGGGCGAAAAGATCGAGGGCATGGTCAAGGAGCTGTACGCCGGTAACGGCGCAGTGCGCAAGACCCTGCACAAGTACACCCTCGCCCGCTAAAATGTTATAACGCTATTTCCGTACCCACGCTGCGCTTTTGCTTTGCCGCAGCGTGGGTTTTTGTTTTGTCTAAAAGGTTTGTAAACCTTCTGTCTTTTCATGGGAACAGAAGATCCCCCGCAGCGCGACTGTTTCCGAAGGAAACAAGCGTTGCAAATGCAGTTTCCGGTTACGACCCCATTCCTGTGAAAATGAAATCCCGGAGCGTCCGCAGACGCTCCGGGATTTCGAAAAAATCATAATTTTCCGCTATTCATGCGCAGAGCAAAGCGGAGCGCATTAAAAATTGTCCCTATGCCCTTATTTCCGGCAGTCGTGCAGGCTGGCGGCGGGCAGGGCACTGCCCAGCAGGCTCCATGCGGCATCCATGCTCTCGTTCAGCAGATAGGCCTGATTCTTCTGGACGTAGATGTACACCGCCTCTTTGGTGCGGTAGGCGCAGTACACGGTGTTCCAAGTGTAGCGGTTGGTGGGCTCGGCTTTGTTCTGCTCACCGGCCATCCAGACCGAAAGCCCGGCGGCGTCCAGCTCCAACCGGTAGAAGGGGCGGGGCAGACCCAGCTTTTTGATCTGCTTGGAGAGGTTCGAAAAAAAGGTGCCGAAGTATACGGCGGGCAGGCCAAGGGCTACAATGGCCAGCACGGCGGTCAGCAGCCCGGCGCCCTCCCGTTTGCCGATCTGGCTCAGGCAGATCTCGGCACACACCAGCAGAATGGCGGTGAACACCGCCGGGCGCTGCCAGCCCTTGTTGTGGCGCAGCAGGTCGAAAGATGCAAAATCGTGAAAGCTTTTTTCGTCCATCTGAACGGAAACGCAAACATTCTGGGTCATAAAGTTACCCTCCTTTTTGGGCATAGTACCACATTTATCGGCAAGAAGCAAGCAAAAGATGCACCGGCGGCGGTGCATCCGGCTTGCAAACCGCCCGCAAAGCGTGGTAAAATAAGATATTATCCAACGGATATTATCTAACGAAAAAGGGGGAGCTTTGCATGGAAAAGCGCAATTGGAAGCGCAGCGTTACGCTCAAGCAGCGTATGGTGCTGTGTCTGGCGGCTTTTTTTGCGGCCTTTGCGTTGCAGCTTGCCCTGAACGGCTATCAGGCACGGGCGGTGCAGCAGGTGCAGGACGACCAGATGGGCAACTTTAACGCCATCAGCCGGTTTCAGGGCGGTGTGGAAAGTTCCATCAGCATTCTGGAAGCGTACCGCTGGGAGAACGGCGAGACCGAGGAAATGCTGGAAAAACTCCGGGCAGCCTGCTCCACCAGCAACGCGTGGCTGTGGCGCATCCGATTCAATATGGACGGTTTGCAGAACGTCAGCGATGAGCAGTGGGTGCTTTACGGCGCAGTGGAGACCACCTACGGCAGCTACAGCGCCCTGCTGGAGGAACTGGAGGGCTACCTTTCCAGCGGGCAGGATGCAAAGGCGTCCCAGCTGTACTATAACAAGGTCTCGGTCTGCGGCGGGTATCTGAGCCAGTACACCATGCAGCTGCTGAAAGCCTCGATTCTGGACGCCCAGACTACTTATACCGAGATCTCGGAGCTGGGCGAGCGGATCGCCCTGATGCAGATCGTGGTGGTGGCGCTGTGCGTGGCACTGGGCTGCGCTTCCGGTCTGATGGTCATGCGGCTGCTGACCCCAGTCTCCCAGATGATCGTAGCTTCCCGTGCCATCAGCCGCAGCCAGTTCGACAGCCCGGACATCCCGCTGCCTAAGCAGCCGGAGATCGGGCAGCTGGCGGAGTCTTTCAACCGCATGAAGCACTCCATGGCGCAGCAGGTGAGTACCTTACAGGAGAAAAACGAGATCGAGCGGGAACTGCACCGCCAAAAGACCGAAGCACTGGAATTGCAGAACCGCATGGAGCGCAGCCGGTTACAGCAGCTGCGCAGCCAGATCGACCCGCATTTTCTGTTCAACACCCTGAACGTCATCCAGCAGATGGCGGGCACAGAGTCCGCCTACCGCACACAGGCACTCATCATGGCGCTTTCCCATCTGCTGCGTTACAGCCTGATGAGCAACGATGAACAGGTGCCCCTCTCCCGGGAGGTGCGCATTGTGGACGAATACTACTCCATCTACCATGTGCGCTTTGGCGACCGGGTGCAGATGCAGTGGGCGTTCTCGGATTCGCTGGACCTGACCGAGACTATGGTGCCGTCCTTTATCTTGCAGCCCATCGTGGAAAACGCCTTCAAGCACGGCATCTGCCCCAAGGAAGAAGGCGGCGTGGTGCGCATCCGCATGGTGCCCCTGCGGGAAAAGGGTCTGCTGTGCATCCGGGTGCTGGACAACGGCGTAGGCATTGAGCCGGAGCAGCTGCAGCAGCTGCGCACGGCACTGGAACAGCCCGCACCCCGCTGGGAACATATCGGTATTTATAATGTGGCTGCCCGCTTGCGGCTGCTGGATGCCCGCTGCCGGGTGGTGGTGCGCTCCCGGCCGGGGCGGGGAACTGCGGTGATCCTGTATCTGCCGCTGGTGGAGAATGAGGAGGAATTTGAGGAATGATTCGTCTGTTGATCGCGGATGATGAGAAGATGGAACGGGAAGCGCTGGCGGATATCGTCATGCGCCGGTTCGAGCATGAGGTAACAGTGGAAATGGCGGAAAACGGACGCAAAGCCGCCGATACCGCTGTGCTCTGGGGTGCAGACCTGATTTTGATGGACATCGAGATGCCGGGAATGAACGGCTTGGATGCCGCCCGCGCGGTGCTGGAGCAGCGCCCGGAGTGCAAGGTGATCTTTATCACAGCATACAGCCTGTTCCAGTACGCCCACGAAGCGGTGCATCTGGGTGCCTGCGACTATCTGCTGAAGCCGGTGGACCCGGACGAGACCGAAGCTGCCATCCGCCGCGCCATCCGGCAGATCGAAGCCGGACGCCGTCTGGCAGAGCTGGCTGCGGAAGCCCCGGAGCAGGAAACCGCCCCGGAGCAGGAGACCGACCCCGCCGGGGAAGGGGAGAGTGACCGCAACGCACTGGTGATGGATCATGTGCGCAAGTATATGGAAGATAACTATATGTCCGACCTCTCGCTGGACAGTGTGAGCGAGATTTTGCACATCAGCCCGGCGTATCTTTCGGCGCAGTTCAAAAAGTACCAGAAGATGAACTTTCTGGACTGCCTGACCGAGCTGCGCATCAACGCAGCCAAGGAGCTGCTGACCGACCCCTTCCGCTCCGCAGCAGAGGTGGCCTCCATGGTGGGCTACGAGGATGCCAGTTACTTTGCCCGTGCCTTTAAAAAGCGCACCGGCATGACCCCCACCCAGTACCGGAAGGAAGCGGCAAAGGCGGCCCGGGAGGCACGGCTGTGACCCGCCGTCAACTGCTGCATCTGCTGACGGCAGCACCGGCACTGGCAGTCACAGGCTGCACGGCACAGTCTGCTTCTTCAGAGCAGGAAAAGCCGCTCATTCTGCGCTACGCGGAAAATCAGCCGGAGGATTACCCCACCAGCAAGGCCGCAAAGGTCTTTGCCGAGCTTGTGGCGCAGCGCACGGATGGCCGGGTGAAGGTGTTGGTATACAGCGGGGCAGAACTGGGCGCAGAGCAGAGCGTCATCCAGCAGATGCAGTTCGGCGGGGTGGATTTTTCCCGCGTGTCCCTGAGCCAGCTGGCAGAGTACGAGCCGGAGCTCAGTGTATTGCAGCTGCCCTACCTGTACAGCGATGCCCAGCAGATGTGGCGGGTGCTGGACGGCAGCATCGGCGACGAGTTTCTGGCCATGCTGGACGGCATGGACTTGGTGGGACTTTCGTGGTTCGACGCCGGTGTGCGCAGCTTCTACACCCGGGAAAAGGTGACCGGGCTGGATGATTTGCAGGGGCTGACCATCCGGGTGCAGGAGTCGGACATGATGAGCGACATGATCACCGCACTGGGGGCAAAGCCGGCGCAGGTGGTGTACAGCAAGGTATATGCCGCCCTGCATAATGCCGAGATCGACGGCGCAGAGAACAACTGGCCCAGCTACGAGGTGATGGGACACTACAAGGTAGCGCCCTTTTTCCTGAAGGACGAGCACACCCGCGTACCGGAGGTGCAGCTGGCCAGCCCGGCGGTGATGGAAAAGCTTGCCGCGCTGGACGAAAGCTTCCCGGAGGTGATCCGCGCCTGCGCCCGGGAGAGCGCACAGAAGGAACGCGAGCTCTGGGCACGGCGGGAAGCGGACGCGGAGCAGAATATGCGCAAGCTGGGCATCTGCGTTACCGAGCTGGACGAAGCCGAGAAAGCCCGCTTCCGCGCAGCGGTGCAGCCCATGTACGATGAATTCTCTGCCCAGCAGGAACTGATCGACCGGATACAAAAAAGCTGAAGAAAACGCCCCGAAAAGTGTCAGGACGGACATTTGTCGGGGTGTTATTTTTGCGTTATGAATACAGGAATGTATCCAACTGGTCAGCAGTGTTGCACAAACGAAATGAAAAACGCTTGTGCAATATGGCAAAAACAATCTTGACATTCTTTCGAAAAACAGGACATTTTTTGAAAGCCCTTGTTTCATTTCGGAAAATTTGCTAAAGTGTGTACAGTCAATGAACGAAAGCTCCGGCACCTGTGCGCCCGGAGAAGTTCACAATTATTTAAGGAGGACGATTCCTATGAAAATGATCTCTCGTCGTAGCTTTATGGCTGTTGCCGGTGCAGCTACTGCTGCTGTTGCTCTGACCGCCTGCGGTGGTTCCAAGAGCAATTCCACCTCTACCGCTGCTTCCACCTCTACTGCAGCTTCTTCTGCTGCTGCCGGTGATGCAGCAGCTGCTGCCAGCGATCCCAAGGTGACTCTGGTCTACGCCGAGGTCAACCCGCTGGATACCATCGTTGGTCAGACCGGTTCTCACTTCAAGGAGAAGGTCGAGGAGCTGAGCGGCGGTTCTGTGGTCGTTGACGTGCAGGCTTCCGGTGTTCTGGGCTCTGAGAACGACGTTCTGGACGCTATTCTGGGCGGCTCTACCTCCATTGATATCAGCCGTATCTCTGCTTTCGCTCTGACCAGCTACGGCTGCAACAAGTCCAAGCTGCTGTCCATCCCCTTCACCTTCAACAACCGCGCTCACTTCTGGAACTTTGCCAACAGCGATCTGGCTCCTGAGTTCCTGAATGAGCCCCAGGAACTGGGTTTGCCCGTTCGCGGCCTGTTCTACGGCGAGGAGGGCTTCCGTCACTTCTTCACCGTCAAGCCCGTTGCTGCTATCGGCGACCTGAAGGGCATGAAGCTGCGTGTGTCCAACGACCCCGTTATGAACGGCATGGTCGAGGGTCTGGGCGCTAACCCCACCGTCGTTGCCTTCGGCGAGCTGTACAGCGCACTGCAGACCGGCGTTGTGGATGGCGCTGAGCAGCCCATCGCAAACTACAAGTCCAACGCCTTCCCCGAAGTCGCTAACAACCTGATCCTGGACGGCCACACTCTGGGCGCTGTGCAGGCTGTCATCACCGACAACGCATGGGGCAAGCTGACCGCTAACCAGCAGGCTGCTGTTATGGCTGCTGCTGCCGACACCCAGAAGTTCAACGCTGATCTGTCTGAGACCGCTGAGAACAAGGTTCTGGACGAGCTGCGCTCCTCCGGCTGCAACGTTGTGGATGTGGACGACAAGACTCCCTGGCAGGAAGCTTGCGCCAAGGTCATCAAGGACAACACCTCTGATCAGGCTGAGCTGTACCAGAAGCTGCTGGACATGAAGGCATAAGCTGGCTTTCCATCCAATCTAAGTAGTACATTGCCCGGCGGAGGCCCACGGGAATACGCCCGCAGGCTTCGCCGGGCTTTTATATGGAGGAATTTCTATGCCGAAAATCTTTACCACTCTGGATAAGATCAAACCGGCGTACGACATTACCTACAAGGTGGTTCTGTTCATCTGCAAGATCCTGCTGATCGCAGATATCCTCATTACCACGATGTCGGTCATTGGCCGTTACGTCCCCTTTATCCCGGACCCCTCCTGGTCTGAGGAGGTCGTTCTGACCTGCATGAGTTACATGGCTGTGCTGAGCGCTGCACTGGCCATCCGCCGCGGCGCACACATCCGCATGACTGCCTTTGATATGTACCTGCCCAAGAAAGTGGTCAAGGCGCTGGACATCCTGTCCGACGTGGCTGTGATGGTCCTTGGTGTGGTGATGATGGCGGTCGGCTGGAACTACGCCACCACGCTGGGCGGTCGTGGCTTCTATGTTTCCATGCCTTGGCTGAGCCGCTTCTGGATGTACTTCCCGGTGCCGCTGGCCGGTGTTGCCATGATCATCTTTGAAATCGAGTCTCTGTACAACCATATCAAGAGCTTTTTTGTAAAGGAGGAAATGTAATATGACAGTTCAGACACTGGCAATCATTGTCCTTCTTGTCAGCTTCTTTGTTATGATCTTCCTGCGCTTCCCCATTGCATACGCCGTTGGTCTGTCCAGCGTGCTGTGTATGCTGGTGCAGGGACAGGCACTGACCGACGTCTGCCGCCTGATGGTCAAGGGTATCTCTTCCTTCAGCCTGATGGCAGTTCCGTTCTTCATCACCATGGGCGTGCTCATGGGCTCCGGCGGCATCTCTGAAAAGCTGATCGCACTGGCTGATGCCTGCGTGGGCTGGATGCGCGGCGGCATGGCCATGGTCAACATCGTGGCTTCCTACTTCTTCGGCGGCATTTCCGGTTCCGCTTCCGCCGATACCGCCTCCATCGGCTCTATCATGATCCCCATGATGGTGGATCAGGGCTACGGTGCAGACTTCTCCACCGCTGTTACCATCACCTCCTCCTGCGAGGGTCTGCTGGTTCCTCCCAGCCATAACATGGTCATCTACGCTACCACCGCCGGTGGTATCTCCGTGGGCAGCCTGTTCCTGGCCGGTTACCTGCCCGGCGCTCTGCTGGCTATCGTGCTGATGATCGGATCCTACATCATCTCGGTCAAGCGCAACTACCCCAAGGGTGATCCCTTCAGCATCAAGGCTTTTGTCAAGCAGCTGGGCACTTCTATCTGGGCACTGGCCGCTGTTATCATCGTGGTGTTCGGCGTTGTCGGCGGTGTGTTTACCGCTACCGAGTCTGCTGCTATCGCCGTTGTCTACTCCCTGCTCGTTTCCGTGTTCGTCTATAAGGGTCTGGACTGGAAGGGCGTGTGGCACGCTCTGGACGAGTGCGTCAACACCCTGTCCATCGTGCTGATCCTGATCGCTACCTCTGCAGTGTTCGGCAACTGCCTGACCATGCTGCACGTGCCCGATCTGGCAGCAACCGCCATCACCGACCTCACCGATAACCCCTACCTGATTGCACTGCTCGTCGACCTGATCCTGCTGGTGCTGGGCATGATCATGGATATGGCTCCCATCATCCTGATCGCTACCCCCATCCTGCTGCCCATCGCCACCTCCATCGGCATCGATCCCATCCAGTTCGGTATCATCGTGGTTCTGAACTGCGGCATCGGCCTGCTGACTCCTCCCGTTGGCTCCGTTCTGTTCATCGGCTCTGCCGTTGCAAAGCGCCCCATGGAGAAAGTGGTCAAGGCGACCCTGCCGTTCTACCTGTGTATGTTCGTTGCACTGCTGCTGCTGACCTACGTCCCCGACATCAGCCTTGCTATCCCCAAGCTGCTGGGCGGCTACGTCAGTCCCATTGCAAACCCGCTGGGTCCTGTGTTCATCCACTAAGCGCAGCATAAGAGAAAACCCCTTGCATCTATAAGACCGAAGCCTGTCAGCCCTTTGGGCTGCGGGCTCCGGTCTTTTTTGCGTGTGCACCAAAATGCGGACAGCTTGCACGGCGGGGAACACTATGATAAAATAAAAAGCATAGAAGCTTGGAAGGGGAGAGAACACTATGGAGCAAAAACGCCTGTGTCCGTTCTGCATTGGGGAACTGCCGCCTGCGGCGACCGTCTGCCCCCATTGCGGGAAGATCTTAGAGGGCTGCAACCCGGCGGGCTGCCTGCCGGTGGGCACGGTGCTGGCCGGGCGCTACACCGTGGGCGAGATGTGCAGTCTGGACGGCGAGGGTGTGCTGTACAGCGGCGTGGAGAATCTGGGCGCTTTCCGGGTGACCATCAAGGAGTACCTGCCCGTCACTCTTTCTGCGGAGCGGGGCGCGGACTGCATCCTGCGCCCCAAGCAGGGGAGCGAAGTGCTGTTCAAGACCACCCGCATGGACTTTGCAGACCTGTACCGCGCCATCCAGCGCATTACCCCCGCCAGCGGTCTGGAAGCCGTGCTGGACGTGGTGGAAGCCAACAACACCGTGTATGCGGTGCTGGAAAATTTAGGCGGCACCCCGCTGGAGCAGTGGCTGGAAAACCGTCCCGCCCCGGTGCGGGCAGAGGATGCCTGCGCCATGCTGCGCCCGGTGTTTGAGGGCGTGGCAGCCATGCACAAGGCAGGGCTGGTGCACCGCGGCATCTGCCCGGAGAATATCCGGGTGATGGCAGATGGCCGGTGCCGTCTGGCCGGGTATGCCACTGTGGGTCTGCGCACCGCAGGCAGCGGCCTGCACGAGCAGCTGTACGAAGGCTACTCCGCGCCGGAGCAGTACACCACCGCCGAGTTTGAGGGGCGCTACACCGATGAGTACAGCCTTGCCGCCGTCTTTTACCGCATGGTGTGCGGGCAAGCACCCATGCCCGCTGCTCAGCGCGTGGTGTCGGACTCTAACCCCCGGGCACGCACCGTAGAGCCTGCCGTACCGGCCTATGTCTCCGATGTATTGCAGCTGGGGCTGCGGCTCAAGGTCATGGAGCGCATCCAGACCGTGCCGCAGCTGTATCAGGCGCTTTCTTCCAAGGAATATACCGCTGAGCTGACCCGTACCATGAAGCCGGAGACCCCGATGCATCCGGTGCGGGCAGAGCAGAGCGGGCAGGGCAGGGAACATCTGCTCAGTTTGAAAGGACTGCTGGCGGGCATCCTGATCCTGCTTTCCGTTCTGATCCTGCTTACCCTGTGGGGCATCGTGAGCCGCAAGGAAGAGCAGCTGCCCTCTTCGGAGCCGAGCTCGGAAGCTGCCAGCAGCGAGGAAATGAAGCCCCAGAACCTTGTGCCCAACTTTGTGGGCATCGATTACGAGCAAATCAAGAATAACCGCGAGTACACCAGTATGTACCTGTTCCGGGCGGTGCTGGAGTACAGCGATACCGTGCCCTCCGGGCAGGTCATCCGGCAGGAGCCGGAGGCTGGCGAGGTGATGGAGAACGGCGAAGTGATCCAGATCGTGGTCAGTCAGGGCCCGGAAAAGGTGGAAATGCCAAAGATCATCGGTGCATCGCAGGATAAGGCCATTGAGATCCTGAGCAGCCGGGGGCTTGTGGCCAGCTGCTTTATGGTGGTGAACGATGGCTCCTATGCCACGGGCTGCGTGGTCTCTGCCAGCGAGGAAGAGGGCGCTATGGTCACGGTGGGCACGGTGATCACCGTGTATATCGCCGCTGACCCCAGTGTGCAGATCACCGCCACCCCGGAAGAGCCTGCCGCTACCGAGCCTACTACCCCGGAAACGACCCCGGAGGGCAGCACAGAGCCGGAATACGATACAGATTAAACAATAACAATAAAAGCAGAAGCGGGAGCCTTGCAACGGGCTCCCGCTTCTGCTTGTTTAGGATAGGAAAGAGAATGGCAAATTAAAGGTTGGTGTAGCCCATCAGGCAGCGGTCTACCTCGGCGGCGCAATCGCGGCCCTCGCGCAGCCCCCACACCACAAGGCTCTGGCCGCGGCGCATATCGCCGCAGACGAATACCTTGTCCACGTTGGTCTTAAAGCTGTGGTCGGCTACATTGCCCCGGGCGGTCAGCTCCACCCCAAAGGCATCGGCTGTATAGTTTTCGCAGCCGGTAAAGCCTGCGGCAATAAATGCCAACTGGCAGTCGTAGGTAAATTCCTTGCCGGTGGGCACCATGCTGGTGCGGCCGGTCTCTGGGTCGCGCTCCGGTTTCAGGCAGCTGATGACGGCACCGGTCAGATTGCCGGCCTCGTCCTTCAAAAACTCCTTCACGGTGGTCTGGTACACGCGCGGATCCTTGCCGAACTTTGCAATGCACTCGGTCTGGCCGTAGTCCACCTTCAGCACCCGGGGCCACTCCGGCCACGGGTTTGCAGCGGTGCGCTCGACAGGAGGCTGCGGCATCATTTCCAGTGCCATCAGGTCGGTGCAGCCCTGCCGCAGGGCAGTGCCCTGACAGTCGTTGCCGGTGTCGCCGCCGCCAATGACCAGCACGTTTTTACCGGCTGCGTTGATGGCTCTGCCGTCTGCAAAGCCGGAGTCCAGCAGGCTCTTGGTCACGCTGGTCAGGTAGTCCACGGCAAAGTGCACGCCCTTGGCGTCCCGGCCGGGCACGTTCAAATCGCGGGGCTTTTTTGCGCCGCAGCACAGCACCACGGCATCAAAATCTGCCAGCAGCTGCTCGGCGGGCACGGCACCGCCCACATCCATGCCGGTGCGGAACTCAACACCCTCGGCCTGCATCAGCTTGACACGGCGCTCGATGACCGCCTTGTCCAGCTTCATGTTGGGGATGCCGTACATCAGCAGGCCGCCCACACGGTCGGCGCGCTCAAACACCGTAACGGCGTGGCCGCGCTTGTTCAGGTACTCGGCCACCGAAAGCCCCGCAGGGCCGCTGCCCACCACGGCAACGCTCTTGCCGGTGCGGGTCGGCGGCGGGGTGGCGGTCAGCCAGTTCTTGGCGTAGGCCGTCTCGATGATGGCGTGCTCGTTTTCGCGCACGGTGACACTGCTGCCGGTCACATCCCCGCAGGTGCAGGCGGCCTCACACAAGGCGGGGCACACCCGGCTGGTAAACTCCGGGAAGCGGTTGGTGGCCATCAGGCGGTGGAGCGCAAGCTCCCACTTGCCGTGGTACACCAGATCGTTCCACTCCGGGATGAGGTTGTTCAGCGGACAGCCGGAGGCCATGCCGCCGATCATCATGCCCGCCTGACAGAAGGGCACGCCGCAGTCCATGCAGCGGGCGGCCTGCGTCTGCTGCTGCTCCCGCGAGAGCCAGATGTGGAACTCGTTAAAATTTTCAAGGCGCTCCAGCGGCGCAACGTCCGTGCTGGTCTTGCGCGCATAATCCATAAATCCTGTTGTCTTACCCATGCTGCTGCCCCTCCTTACTTATGCTTCTGCACTGCATAGAATGCTTCGATCTGTGCCTGCTCGCCGTCCAGACCACGCTCCTCTACCGAGGCGATGACCCGCAGCATCCGGTCGTAATCGTAAGGCAGCACCTTTTTGAATTTGGGCAGGAACGCACTGAAATTGTCCAGAATTTCTTTGCCGCGCGGAGAGCCGGTGGCCTCCACATGGGCGCGAATCAGCTCCTTCAGGGTGGCAACATCGTACTTATGCTCCACCGGCTCAAGGCTGACGGTCTCCTTGTTCACGCGCTGGTAGAAGTCCCAGTTCTCGTCCAGCACATAGGCAATGCCGCCGGTCATACCGGCTGCAAAGTTCTTGCCGGTCTGTCCCAGCACCACCACGGTGCCGCCGGTCATGTACTCACAGCCGTGGTCGCCCACGCCCTCCACAACGGCGGTAGCACCGCTGTTGCGCACGCAGAAGCGCTCACCGGCCACACCGGAGATGAACGCCTTGCCGCTGGTAGCGCCGTACAGCGCCACGTTGCCGGTGATGATGTTCTCCTCGGGCTTGAAGTCGATGCCCTGCGGCGGACGCACAACGATCTTGCCGCCGGAAAGACCCTTGCCCATGTAGTCGTTGCAGTCGCCCACCAGCTCCAGCGTCAGGCCGCTCGGGATAAAGGCACCGAAGCTCTGGCCGCCTGCACCGGTGCAGTGCACGGTGTACACATCATCCGGCAGGTCGTTGCCGTATTTGCGGGTGATCTCGCTGCCAAAGATGGCACCAAAGGCGCGGTCCACGTTGGAAACATTCAGGCTGACGCTCTGGGGAGCCTTGCTGCCCAGCTTGAACTTCTTCATCAGCACCTTCATGTCCAGCGTGTTTTCCAGATGGAAGTCGTAGCTGTCCTCCTTGATAAAGTGGACGTTACTGTTTGCAATGGCGGGGTTGTGCAGGATGCAGTCCAGATCCAGCTCCGCGGCGCGGCTGCCCGGGGCGGCGGGCTTGACCCGCAGCAGGTCGGTGCGGCCTACCAGCTCGTCCACGGTGCGCACGCCCAGTTTTGCCATGTACTCCCGCAGCTCCTCAGCTACAAAGGTGAGGTAGTTGATGATGTACTCCGGCTTGCCGCGGAAGTTTTTGCGCAGTTCGGGGTTCTGGGTGCAGATGCCCATGGGGCAGGTGTCCAGATTGCAAACACGCATCATCACACAGCCCTCTGCCATCAGCAGGGTGGTGCCAAAGCCGAACTCCTCTGCGCCCAGCATACAGCTGATGGCCACATCCCGGCCGGACAGCAGCTTGGAGTCGCTCTCAATGCGCACGCGGGTGCGCAGACCGTTCATGATCAGGGTCTGGTGGGTCTCGGCGATGCCCAGCTCCCAGGGCAGACCGGCGTGCTTGATGGAGGTGCGGGGCGCAGCACCGGTGCCGCCGTCATAGCCGGACACCAGAATGACCTGTGCGCCGCCCTTGGCAACACCAGCGGCAATGGTGCCGACACCCGCCTCGCTGACCAGCTTGACGTTGATGTTGGCGCTGCGGTTGGCGTTTTTCAGGTCGTAGATCAGCTCTGCCAGATCCTCGATGGAGTAGATATCGTGGTGGGGCGGGGGAGAGATGAGTCCTACGCCGGTGGTGCTGTGGCGGGTCTTGGCGATCCACGGATACACCTTTGCACCGGGCAGGTTGCCGCCCTCGCCGGGCTTTGCGCCCTGTGCCAGCTTGATCTGGATCTCCTCGGCGCTGACCAGATACTTGCTGGTCACGCCAAAGCGGGCAGAAGCTACCTGTTTGATCTTGGAATTGCTCTCGCTGTGGTAGCGCTCCTCGGGCTCGCCGCCCTCGCCGGTATTGCTGCGGCCGCCCAGACGGTTCAGGGCAATGGCAATGGTCTCGTGTGCTTCGCTGCTCAGTGCGCCGTAGCTCATGGCAGCGCCCTTGAACCTCTTGACGATGCTGGAGACCGGCTCTACCTCCTCCAGCGGGATGCCGCCGTCTGCGGCGTAGTTGAAGTCCAGCAGACTGCGCAGATGCACGCCCTCGGCACCCATGTTGTCCACCGTCTGGGTGAACTGCTTGAAGGTGTCGTAATCGCCGGTGCGGCAGGCCTTCTGGAACAGGTGGATGGTCTGGGGGTTGAACAGGTGCTCTTCCTTGCCGCTGCGGAACTTGTGGGCACCGCTGTCGGACAGCTCCATGTTGATATCCAGCCCCAGCGGGTCAAAGGCGGCGTTGTGCTGCGCTTCCACATCGGCCTGAATGTCTGCCATGCTCACACCGCCCACACGGCTCACCGTGCCGGTAAAGTATTTGTCGATGACCTCCTTCGAGATACCCACAGCCTCAAAGATCTGGCTGCTCTGGTAGCTCTGGATGGTGGAAATGCCCATCTTGGAGGCGATCTTCACGATGCCGCTGAGGATAGCGTTGTCGTAGTCCTGCACGGCGGCGTAATAGTCCTTGTCCAGCAGGCCTTCGTCGATCAGCTGCCCGATGGTCTCGTGTGCCAGATAGGGGTTGATGGCGCAGGCACCGTAGCCCAGCAGGGTGGCAAAGTGGTGCACCTCCCGGGGCTCGGCGCTCTCCAAAATCAGTGCCAGTGCGGTGCTCTTTTTGGTGCGGATGAGGTACTGGGACACTGCCGACACGGCCAGCAGACTGGGAATGGTCACATGGTATTCATCCACATCCCGGTCGGACAGAATGATGATGTTTGCGCCCTCCTTGTAGGCGCGGTCGACCTCCAGAAATACCCGGTCGATGGCCTTTTCCAGACTGGTGTTCTTGTAGTAGTTGATGGACACCGTAGCCACCTTGAAGCCCGGCACATTCATGTACTTGATCTTCAACAGGTCGGTGTTGGTCAGGATGGGGTTGTGCACCTTGAGCACCTTGCAGTTCTCGGGCTTATCCTCCAGCAGGTTGCCGTGGGCACCGATGTAAACGCTGGTGGAGGTGACCACCTTCTCCCGGATGGCGTCAATAGGGGGGTTGGTCACCTGTGCAAACCGCTGCTTAAAGTAGTTGAACAGCGGGGGATGCTGGCTGCTGAGCACGGCAAGCGGAGTGTCGGTACCCATGGCACCGGAGGGCTCTGCGCCCGCCCGCGCCATGGCAAGGATCATGGTGTTCACGTCCTCGTATTTGTAGCCGAACACCTTCTGCAGCCGGGTCAGCTGTTCGCCGGTGTAGCTCTCCACCTTTACGTTGGGGATCTTCAGCCCGCTCAGCTGCACCAGATTGCGGTCGATCCACTCGCCGTAGGGCTCGCGGCTGGCGTAAAGCTCCTTCAGCTTTTCGTCATCCACCACTTCACCCTTGACGGTATCCACCAGCAGCATCTTGCCGGGGCGCAGGCGTTCCTTGACCAGAATATTCTCCGGATCGCATTCCAGTACGCCTACCTCAGAGGACAGGATCATGCGGCCGTCCTTGGTGATGTAGTAGCGGCTGGGGCGCAGACCGTTGCGGTCCAGCACCGCGCCCATCACGTCGCCGTCCGAGAACAGGATGGCGGCGGGGCCGTCCCAAGGCTCCAGCATGGTGGCGTAGTACTGGTAGAAATCCCGCTTTTTCTGGCTGATGTTCTTGTTGTTTTCCCACGGCTCGGGGATGGTGATCATCACAGCCAGCGGCAGATCCATGCCGTTCATCACCATGAACTCCAGTGCGTTATCCAGCATGGCAGAGTCCGAGCCGGAGGTGTTGATGATGGGCAGGATCTTGTTCATGTCGTCCTGCAGAATGGGGCTGGAGATGCTCTCCTCACGCGCCAGCATGGCGTCGGTGTTGCCCTTGATGGTATTGATCTCGCCGTTGTGCAGGATGAAGCGGTTGGGGTGCGCGCGCATCCAGCTGGGGTTGGTGTTGGTAGAAAAGCGGCTGTGCACCATACCGATGGCGGACTCATAGTCCGGGTCCTGCAGGTCGGCATAGAAGCGGCGCAGGTCGTGCACAAGGAACATACCCTTGTACACGATGGTGCGGCTGGACAGGCTGGGCACATAAGTGCCGTTGCTGGCCTGCTCGAACACGCGGCGCACGATGTACAGGCGGCGGTCAAACTCAATGCCCTTGCTTACCTTGGCGGGCTTTTTGATGAAGCACTGCCAGATGGCGGGCATACAGTCCCGCGCCTTCTGACCCACGGCATCGGGATCTACGGGCACTTCGCGCCATGCCAGAAACTCCAGCCCCTCCTTGCGGGTGACCACCTCGAACAGCTTCATAGCCTGTGCCCGCAGGTGCTCGTTCTGGGGGAAGAAGAACATACCCACGCCGTACTCCCGCTCGTTGCCCAGCCGGATGTTCAGCTCCTCGGCGACCTTGGAGAAGAACTTGTGGCTGATCTGCAGCAGGATGCCCACACCGTCGCCGGTCTTACCCTCGGCATCCTTACCGGCGCGGTGCTCCAGCCGTTCCACGATGGACAGTGCATCGTCCACCGTCTGGTGGCTTTTACGTCCCTTGATGTCCACCACAGCGCCGATGCCGCAGGCATCGTGCTCGAACTGTGGGTCGTACAGACCAAGGGTGGTTTTCTGCTCTGTAAAGTTTTCCATAGTCTTTCCCATCCTTTTTACGTGTTTGCTTACCGGGGGCTGCGGCACCCTCCGCAGCTTTTTATCCCCTGCAAAAAGAAAAAAGCGCCCCGCAAGGGCATAGGATGCCCCTGCGGAACGCCTTTGTTCCGATACCTGATATTATACAGATTCCTGAAAAATCTTCAAGTGACAGCTGCACCAAATATGCTACACACATTGCGCCGCATCTTGTGCGAGATGCCGCCTGCGGCGGGCAGTTGTGCGCGGCATACAAACAAAACCGCCGCACCCGGCGTTGTGCACGCGGGTACGGCGGTTTGGAGGAATTTGCCCTGAGTGATGCGGAACACTCAGGACTCAGGAATGCTTCGATTTGCGGGTTTGTTGCAAAATAACCAAACGAAACCTCACCCGCCCAGAATGGCCTGCAGGTCGGCTTCCGGGGTGGCAATGGGCTTGAGGCCGTACCGTTCCTGCAGGGTGCGCACCACCCCCGGCGAGAGGAACGGGGGCAGGGTAGGCCCCAGCCGGATGTTCCGGATGCCCAGCGCCAGCAGCGCGATGAGGATGCACACGGCCTTCTGCTCAAACCAGCACAGCACCAGCGAGAGGGGCAGGTCGTTGACGCCGCAGCCAAAGGCGTCGGCCAGCGCCAATGCGATGCGGATGGCGCTGTAGGCGTCGTTGCACTGGCCCACGTCCAGGATGCGGGGCAGGCCGGTGCCCGGCACGGTGCCAAGGGGCAGGTCGTTCAGGCGGAACTTGCCGCAGGCCAGGGTCAGCAGGATGGTGTCGGGCGGGGTAAGGCGGGCAAACTCGGTGTAGTAGCGGCGGCTGGGCCGGGTGCCGTCGCAGCCGCCCACCAGAAAGAAGTGCCGCAGCTTACCGTCCCGCACCGCCTGCACGATCTCGTCCGCGTGCTGCAGCACGGCGGTGCGGGCAAAACCGGTGGTCACCGTGGAGCCGCCGTTCAGGCCGGGCAGCAGGGTGTCCTGCGCGTAGCCGCCCAGCTCCAGCGCCTTTTCGATCACCGGGGAAAAGTCGCGCCCTTCGTCGATGTGGGGCACGCCGGGGTAAGCCACCACCGAGGTGGTGAACACCCGGTCGGCGTAGCTGGCGCGCAGGGGCATGATGCAGTTGGTGGTGAACAGGATGGGCGCGGGGATGTCCTCGAACTCCCGCTGCTGGTTCTGCCATGCGGTGCCAAAGTTGCCCTTGAGGTGGGGGTAGCGGCGCTTCAGCTCCGGGTAGCCGTGGGCGGGCAGCATCTCCGAGTGGGTGTAGACGTTGACGCCCCGGCCTGCGGTCTGTTCCAGCAGCTGCTGTGCGTCGTAGAGGTCGTGGCCGGAAATCACGATGAACGGCCCCTTTTCAATGGTCAGGGGCACCTGCACCGGTTCCGGATCGCCAAACGCGCCGGTGTTGGCCGCGTCCAGCAGCTCCATGCAGCGGTAGCTGGCTTCTCCTGTGGCCTGCACCAGCTGCCACAGGGCGTCGGTGGTCTGGCCGGGGTCGCCCACGGCCTGCAGGGCGGTACAGAAGAACCGGTCCAGCTCCGGGTCGATGCGGCCCAGCACCCGGGCGTGGTAGTTGTAGGCGGCCATGCCCCGCAGGCTGAACAGCACAAAGCATTTCAGGCTGCGCCGGTCGGCGTCCGGTTCCCGCCAGAGGGCCTGCATGTCGTAGTCCGGGCCGGTGCCGGGGCTGGCGTCGTGCACCCGGCGGGTCAGCGCGTCCACGGCGGCGGGGTCAAAGTTCACGTTGGTAATGGTGGTGAACAGCCCCTGCATCAGCAGCCGGGCCTGTTCCGGGGCCGGGCCGCGCCCCGCCGCGATGAGCTGCCCGGCAAACGCGATGAGCGCCCCGGTGAGCCGGTCCTGTGCGGCGGCTGTCTCGGCCGACTTGCCGCACACCCCCGCTGCGCCGGTGCAGGCGGTGCAGCCCGCCGCCTGCTCACACTGAAAACAAAACATCTGCTCGTCCATACAAAACTCCCTTTCTGCCATAAGATACTGCCAGTGTGGGCAGAGCGGGGCGGGGTTATACCAAAAAAGAGCCGCACCCTTGCGGGCGCGGCTCTTGGACGATGCAGTATGACTTAGTAGGTGATGCCCTGTGCCATCATGGCGGTAGCAACCTTCAGGAAGCCGGCGCAGTTTGCACCGACCATCAGGTTGCCCTCAGAACCGGCAGCCACAGAAGCGTCGTAGGAAGCGTGGAAGATACCCTCCATGATGCCCTTCAGCTTGGCATCCACTTCCTCAAAGCTCCAGCTCAGGCGCTCGGAGTTCTGGCTCATCTCCAGACCGGAGGTGGCCACGCCGCCTGCGTTGGAAGCCTTTGCGGGTCCGTACAGAATGCCGTTGGACAGGTAGACCTCGATGGCCTCCGGGGTGCTGGGCATATTAGCGCCCTCGCAGACCACGGTGCAGCCGCCCTTTACCAGAGCCTCGGCAGACTCCTTGTTGATCTCGTTCTGGGTAGCGCAGGGCAGGGCGATGTCGCAGGGGACAGTCCACACCTTGCTGCAATCAGCCACATAGGTTGCACCCTCGTGGGTCTCGGCGTACTCCTTGATACGGCCGCGGCGCACTTCCTTCAGATCCTTGACGTAAGCCAGATCGATGCCGTTGGGGTCGTAGACATAGCCGTTGGAGTCGGACATGGTCACGACCTTGGCACCCAGCTGGGTAGCCTTCTCGCAGGCGTAGATAGCCACGTTGCCGGAGCCGGAGATGACCACGGTCTTGCCCTCGAAGCTGTCGTTGCGCATACACTTCAGAGCCTCAGCGGTAAAGTAGCACAGGCCGTAGCCGGTAGCCTCGGTACGAGCCAGAGAACCGCCGAAGGTCAGACCCTTGCCGGTGAGCATACCGCCCTGGAAACTGTTGGTCAGGCGCTTGTACTGGCCGAACATATAGCCGACCTCGCGGCCGCCGACACCGATATCACCGGCGGGGCAGTCCACGAACTGGCCGATGTGACGGTACAGCTCGGTCATAAAGCTCTGGCAGAAACGCATCACTTCCATGTCGCTCTTGCCGTGGGGGTCAAAGTCAGAGCCGCCCTTGCCGCCGCCCATGGGCAGGGTGGTCAGGCTGTTCTTGAAGATCTGCTCGAAGCCGAGGAACTTCAGGATGCCCTGATTGACAGAGGGATGGAAGCGCAGACCGCCCTTGTAGGGGCCGATGGCGCTGTTGAACTGCACGCGGTAGCCGCGGTTCACCTGCACCTTACCGGCATCGTCCACCCAGGGCACACGGAAGGTGATGATGCGCTCCGGCTCCACCATGCGCTCGATCAGACCGGCCTTCTCGTACTCGGGGTGCTTTTCCACAACGGGCTGGATGCTTTCCAGCACCTCGCGCACAGCCTGCAGGAACTCGGGCTCGTTGGCGTTGCGCTTTTCCAGACCCTCGTAAACGCGCTTCAGGTATTCATTCGTCAGCATAATAGAATACTCCTTTTTCCCAATTACTCTATAAATTTGAAAAAGCGGAAATGCCCCTGCCCGCCGCACAGCGGGGTATCCTTGCAGATGCCGGGCGCTTCCGGTTCTCCATGCTTGCATGGCACGCCCGCATAAGCGGGCAATGCTTACTTTACTATTATAAAGCTTTGCGGTGGGTTTTACAATAGCAAAAAGCAGAATTTGTTTAAAAAAACAGATAAAAAGTCACAGCTGCTTCACAAAACGAAAATTAAAAGCAGAAATGGGCCGCGAACCTTGTTTTTTAAAGTGCGCTGCCGCCCCAAAGCCGTGCGGAAAAGAATGCCTTTTGCACGTCGGCGGGCTTTGGTAAGCAAAAAGCCCTGTGTCGCAACGGGCACAGGGCAGGGTGCATTACTTCTTCAGCAGCTTTTCGCAGGCGTCTGCGGCACCTTCCAAAAATTCGCCGCCATAGGTCTCGATCATGCCGGCATCGGAAAGCTCGGCCAGTTTGGGGTCGATGGGGCACTTGGCCAGCACGGGCAGGTTGTGCTTTGCGGCCACCTCGTCCACATGACTGTTGCCAAACACATTGATGTGCTTGCCGCAGTCCGGGCAGACGATGTAGCTCATGTTCTCCACGATGCCCAGCATGGGCACCTTCATCATCTCAGCCATGTTCACGGCCTTTGCCACGATCATGCTTACCAGCTCCTGCGGGCTTGCCACCACAACGATGCCATCCACCGGCAGGCTCTGGAACACGGTCAGGGGCACATCACCGGTGCCCGGGGGCATATCCACGAACAGGAAATCCACGTCCTTCCAGACCACATCGGTCCAGAACTGCTTGACGGCACCGGCGATGACCGGGCCGCGCCACACAACGGGATCTTCCTCGTTCTCCACCAGCAGGTTGATGCTCATTACATCAATGCCCATGCGGCTCTGGATAGGCCAGCAGCCCTTGTCGTCCGCCATGGCACGGCCATGAATGCCGAACAGCTTGGGGATGGACGGGCCGGTGATATCGGCATCCAGAATACCGCAGTGGTAGCCGCGGCGGGCCATGGCACAGGCCAGCAAGGCGCTGGTCATGCTCTTGCCCACGCCGCCCTTGCCGGAAACAACGCCGATGACCTTTTTTACACTGCTGTTAGGGTTGGGGGCATCGTGCTGCGGAGCGGCATCGCGGGAAGAACAGGCTGCACTGCAATTAGAGCAGTCATGGGTACATTCTTCGCTCATTCTCTTTGTCGCGCACGGCAGGGGCAGGACCCGGGCGGTGCGCTTCCTCCTTGCTCAAAATACAGGCGCGGGCTTGCGCCCTGCCTGACCACTGTTAACTATACCATAAAAAGTGCGCAGAAACAACCCATAGCGCCGCTCATGTTTTGCAAAGCCGCCGCATAGGCTGAACCGTGAACGCCCGTTCCGGGGCAGGGGGAGGTACAGGGTGCGGCAGAACTACTTTAAAAATGCGGCGCTGCTTACCGGTTCGGACGTGGTGCTGCGGCTGGCAGGCATGGGGCTGCGCATCTGGCTGGCTAACGCCTTGGGCGGGGCGGGTATGGGGCTGTACCAGCTGGTGCTAGCGGTGTACGGACTGTTCGTTACGCTGGCTACGGCGGGCATCTCGGTGGCGGCTACCCGGCTGCTGACCGAGGAGCTCAGCCGGGATAAGGCCGCTGCGCGCGGGATGCTGGTGCGGCTGGTGTTGGCAGGGCTTACGCTGGGCGGGCTTGCCATGGTCGCCCAGCTTGCCACCGCAGGCCTTGCGGCAAAATGGTGGCTGGGGGATGTCCGCGCTGCTGCCGCGCTGCGCACCTCGGCGCTGGGGCTGCCGTGGATGGCGATCTCGGCGGTGCTGCGCGGCTTTTTTCTGGCGCGGCGGCGGGTAGAGCCCAACGTGCTCAGCCAGCTGGCAGAGCAGACGGTGCGCATTGCTGCGGTGGTGTGGGCGCTTTCCCGCACGCAGGGCTGGCCGGACGGCAGTCGCTGCGCGCTGGTGCTGGCGGCTACCGCCCTGAGCGAGGCCGTATCCACCGCCCTGATGGCATTGTTTTACCGGCGGGAGGCGGCACGCTGCTTCGGCAGCACAGCGCCGCGCCCGCCAAGGGAGGTGTCCCGGCGGCTGTGGGACATCCTTTGGCCGGTGGAGGGCGGCAGGGCGCTTTCCAGCGCGCTGCACACGGCCGAGAATATGCTGGTGCCCGCCTGTCTTGCGGTATATCTGGCGGCTTCCGGCGGGCGCACCGCCGCGCTGGAGCAGTACGGTACCTTAAAGGGTATGGCACTGCCGCTGCTCAATTTCCCCTTTGGGCTGCTGGGCAGTCTGGCGGTTTTGCTGATGCCGGAGATCACACAGGCGCATATCGAGGGACAGACCGCCCGGCTGAACGCACTGCTGGACCGGATGCTGCGGCTCACGGGGTATTTCTCCGCGCTGGCGGGTACGCTGTTCTGGGTGTGGGGCAGGCCGCTGGCGCAGCTGCTCTACCATAGCCCGGAGGCCGGGTTCTATCTGGAGATCCTTGCCCCGGCTATGCCGCTGATGTATCTGGAAAGCATGGTGGACGGTGCCATGAAGGGCATCGGGGAGCAGAAAGCCGCCTTCCGGTACAGCGTGTGGGACGCTGTGCTGCGCATTGGCGGGGTGGCGCTGCTGCTGCCCCGGTACGGAATGCGGGGCTTTCTGGCGGTGATCCTGCTTTCCAGCTTCTACACCTGCGTAGCCAACACCGGGCGGCTGCTGCTTTCCAGCGGCACAGGGCACGCCTTCCGGCGTTGGCTGGGTGCACCGCTGCTGGCTGCCGCCGCCGCCGGGGCGGCAGGGCGGGGCGTGCGCCGTGCGCTGGCGGGCTTTCCGGCACAGGAATTGGCGGAGCAGCTGGCAGTGCTGACGGCGGGCGGCACGGTGACGGCCATCGTGTTTTTACTGGCGGCGCTGCCGCTGGGGCTTTGGGAGGAAGTGCGGGCGGTGCTGCGGCAGGCAAAGACCGGGAAAAACAGGGGAAAGTGATAAAAACGTAAATTTTCTGGACACAGGCGGGGATTGTGAGTATAATACAAACGTGTAGTTGTATCCTTCCGGCACTGCCGGGGAACACTGCCGAAAAAGCAGCGCTGGGCAAAAGCCTTTGGCGCTGAGAGGAAAAAAGAGGATCGTAAGTGAAAGATAAAACCAAGAATACCCCGCAGGTGCTGCTGCGCCGTGCGCTGCTGGTGCTGATGGATGCTGCCATTGTGGCATTCAGCTTTTATTTTGCCCTGCTGCTGCGGGCAGACGGTGCGGTAGATGCCGTGTGGTGGCCGCACAACCGCGCTCTGCTGTACGAAAATCTGCCGTGGATCGTGGCGGTGTATATCGTCTGCTTTCTGGCGGGCGGGCTGTACTCGGTGCTGTGGAAGTACGCCGGTGAGCGGGATCTGATCCGTCTTGCCGGGATGATCGCTGTGCCCACCGCTGTGGTGTATGTGGTGAACCGCCACTTTATCCACGGTGTGCTGTTTAATTCCGCCAACTGCATGGCATCCGTGCTCATCTTTTTGTTCATCGGCGGCAGCCGTCTGGCATGGCGGCTGTTTTTGAACCACCCGCTGGGCGAGCAGCTGCGCAGAGTGCCTGCGAAAGACCCCAACCGTCCGGTGATGATCGTGGGCGCGGGCGAAGCTGGTGCGTGGGCCATCAACGTGTGCAAATCCAACAAGGAATACGGCCACGCCGTGGTGGCGGTGGACGATGACCCTGCAAAGCTGAACCAGACCATCCACGGTGTGCCGGTGAAGGGCACGCTGGAGGACATCCCGGAGCTGTGCAAGCGCTACGGCATCCACAGCATCATCATTGCCATCCCCACCTTAAAGGGCAGCCGCCTGAGCCACGTTATCGACCTGTGCGTCAGCACCCATTGCGCGGTGCAGGTGCTCAGCGATCCGCAGCTGGTGGGCAGCGGTGCACCCCAGCAGGAGGTGTTCCGCGAGCTGAACCCCGCCGACTTCCTCTCCCGCGAGGAGGTCACGCTGGATACCGACAAAATTTCCGGCTACCTTACCGGCAAAACGGTGCTGGTAACGGGCGGCGGCGGCTCTATCGGCAGCGAGCTGTGCCGTCAGGTCATGCGCTTTAAGCCCGGCAAGCTGCTCATCTTTGATATCTACGAAAACTGCGCCTACGAGCTGCTGATGGAATTGCAGCAGAAGTACGGTCGCGATATCCCGGTCACGGTGCTTATCGGCTCTATCCGGGATAAAAAGCGTCTGGACGAGGTATTTGATACCTACCACCCCACGGTGGTGTTCCATGCTGCGGCGCACAAGCACGTGCCGCTGATGGAGGTAAGCCCTGCCGAAGCCGTAAAGAACAATGTGCTGGGCACCAAAAACCTGCTGGTCAGCGCCAGCGAGCACGGGGTGGAGCGCTTTGTGCAGCTTTCCACCGATAAGGCTGTGAACCCCACCAGCGTCATGGGCTGCACCAAGCGCATCTGCGAGATGCTCATCCAGACATTTGCGGGCAACACGGACATGAAGTGCGTGGCGGTGCGGTTCGGCAACGTTCTGGGCAGCCACGGCAGCGTTATCCCGCTGTTTGAAGCCCAGATCAAAAAGGGCGGGCCGGTCACCCTGACCGACCCCAACATCGTGCGCTACTTTATGACCATCCCGGAGGCAGCCCAGCTGGTGCTGCAGGCGGGTGCGCTGGCGGAAAGCGGCAACATCTATGTGCTGGATATGGGCGAGCCGGTGCGCATTATGGACCTTGCCAAGCAGCTCATCCGCTTTTACGGCTACGAGCCGGGCGTGAATATGGAGATCAGGATCGTGGGTCTGCGCCCCGGAGAGAAGCTTTACGAAGAGCTGATGATGGACGAGGAGCAGGACAAGATGCGCCGCACCCAGCACAACAAGATCTTTGTGGCAAGCCCCCGCACCATTGATCTTGCCGAGTTCTACGGGCAGCTGCAGGCGCTGGAAGCCGCTGCCGCCCACAACGATGAGGGCGTGGTGCGCCAGCTGGCGGCTATGATCCCCACCTTTACCCCCACCCGGGAGAACCTGAAACTGTAACAGCTTGAACTGCGGCACTGGGCCGCATGGGATAGACCGCAGACCGGAAAATGCCGGGCTGCGCAAAACGAGAGGGATGTTATTATGGAAAAGAAACCGTTTCTGACCGAGGCAATGGCACAGCAGATCATCGAGGATGTGCCCACGCCGTTCCACGTCTACGACGAAAAGGGCATCCGGGAGAATGTCCGCCGCATCAACAAGGCCTTCAGCTGGAACAAGGGCTTCAAGGAGTATTTTGCGGTCAAGGCGCTGCCGAACCCTGTCATCCTGCAGATCCTCAAGGAGGAGGGCTGCGGCGTGGACTGCTCTTCCCTGACTGAGCTGATGCTCAGCGAGGTCTGCGGCTTTACCGGCCACGATATCATGTTCTCCTCCAACCAGACCCCCGTGGAGGATATGAAGAAGGCTTACGAGCTGGGCGCCTACATCAATCTGGACGACGCCACCATGGTGGAGTTTCTGGAGCGGGTGGCTGGTGTGCCGCAGGAGATCTTCTGCCGCTATAACCCCGGCGGGACCTTCCAGCTGGGCGAGAGCGAAGAGGGCTTTCAGGTCATGGACAAGCCCGGCGATGCCAAGTACGGCATGACCGAGCAGCAGATGATCGACAGCTACAAAAAGCTGATGCAGAAGGGCGCAAAGCAGTTCGGCATCCACGCGTTCCTTGCCTCCAACACCATCTCGGATGCCTACTACCCGGAGCTGGCAGCAATCCTGTTCCGGCTGGCTGTCCGGGTGCAGCAGGCTACCGGTGCGCATATCAGCTATATCAACCTGTCCGGCGGCGTGGGCATCCCGTACCGCCCGGAGCAGACCGAGAACGACATCATGGCCATCGGCGAGGGTGTGCGCCAGAAGTTTGAAGAGATCCTTGTGCCTGCCGGCATGGGGGATGTAGCCATCTTCAGCGAGATGGGCCGCTTTACTACCGGCCCCTACGGCGCGCTGGTGTCCACTGTCATCCACGAAAAGCACATCTATAAGGAGTACATCGGTCTGGACGCCTGCGCCGCAAACCTGATGCGCCCCGCCATGTACGGCGCTTACCACCACATCACCGTGCTGGGCAAGGAGAACGCCCCCTGCGACCACAAGTACGACGTGGTGGGCGGTCTGTGCGAGAATAACGACAAGTTTGCCGTTGACCGGATGCTGCCCAAGATCGACATCGGGGATATCCTTTACATCCACGATACCGGTGCCCACGGCTCTGCTATGGGCTACAACTACAACGGCAAGCTGCACTGCGCCGAGGTGCTGCTGTGCGAGGACGGCTCTCACCGGCTGATCCGCCGCGCCCAGACCCCCCGCGATTACTTTGCAACGCTGGACTTTTTGCCCTTTATGAAGCCCCTGTTTGAGGACTGATTCTGATAAAAACGAGGTATGACCCATGTTTTTTGGATTTCAGCTTACCCTTGGCCTGATGATGGCCTTTTACGGTTTTTCGGTGATGAAAAATCCCCGCGTGTGGGGCGATCAGGGGCGCAGGGCGGTCAAGGCCGAAAACTTTGAGGAATACTGCCGTCAGAACGGCCAGTTCTTTTTAAAGGCGGGCTGTGTTGTGGCGGTGATCGGCGCACTGGATGCTCTGGTCACGCTGGATGCCCTGCTGTACGCGCTGCTGTACATTTTTGGTCTGGCCTTTGCCTTCTACCCCCTTACCCGCTGGTGCAAGCAGAACGAGGGCTTCTTATGGCCATGGCCCCACGTCCAGAGCGAGAAAAAGCGCATTAAAGAACTGCGCCGCGAACAGCAGGCACAGGAGAACGAGGAAAAAGGGGAGAAGTGATCCCCCCGGATAAAGCATAGATCGCAAAAGAACAACTCCCGGTCACGCCGCTAACGTGACCGGGAGTTGTTTTAGTTTACTGCTTGTGGATGAGCGCTTACTCGGCGTCCTTCGGGTCGGTCATCAGTTCCTTGATACTGGGCACAACGCCGCCCAGATTCTGCAGCTCAGAGGGGATGATGATCTTGGTGGCTTTGCCGTTGGCGACCTTCGCCAGCGCTTCAAGGCTGCGGATAGCCAGCACCTTGTCGCTGGGCATGGCCTCGTTCAGCAGACGGATGGCATCGGCGTTGGCCTTCTGCACAGCCAGAATAGCCTGTGCTTCGCCCTCAGCCTCCAGAATGCGCTGCTGCTTCACAGCATCGGCGCGCAGGATGGCAGATTCCTTTTCGCCCTCGGCGGCGGTAATGGCGGCCTGTTTTTCACCGTCTGCCTTCAGGATGACGGCGCGCTTCTCGCGTTCAGCCTTCATCTGCTTCTCCATGGCTTCCTGAATTTCCCGCGGCGGGATGATGTTCTTCACCTCCACGCGGTTCACCTTGATGCCCCACTTGTCGGTGGCTTCGTCCAGAATGGCGGTGATCTTGCCGTTGATGACATCGCGGCTGGTCAGGGTATGATCCAGCTCCATCTCACCAATGATGTTGCGCAGGGTGGTGGCAGAAAGGCTCTCGATGGCGGCAATGGGCTGGTTGACACCGTAGGTGTACAGCTTTGCGTCCATGACCTGAAAGAACACCACGGTGTCGATCTGCATAGTCACGTTATCGCGGGTGATCACAGGCTGAGGGGGAAAGTCTGCAACTTGCTCCTTCAGGCTTACCTTTTTGGCAATGCGCTCAATAAAGGGGATCTTGACGTGCAGGCCGGCAGTCCATGTATCGGAGTAGCTGCCCAGCCGCTCAATGACATATACCTTGGACTGCGGCACGATGACGATGTTGGAAACAATGACCAGCACCAGAACAAAAACAAGCGCAAGAATGACAAAAAACAGAACCATAGTGCATCTCCTTTGTCAGGTTGTTGTGTGGGGGTTACGGCTTTCGGTCAGAACAGGCTCTACGATGAGCAGGGTGCTGTGGATCTCGGTAACGCGGCAAAGCGCACCGGGGTCAAGGGTGTCGCCGGGGGTGGCGCAGCGGGCGTTCCAGTCCACGCCGTCCAGCCGCACCCGGCCGGGGACTTCGGCGGTGACAGGGGAGAGCACGATGGCCTCCCGTCCCAGATTACGGTCGCCGTTGGTGGCGGTATGTTTGAGCCGCAGCTTTGCCGCCAGCGGGCGAAAGGCTGCAAGGCACAGGATGCTTACCACCAGAAAGACCACCGCCTGCACCCGGAACGACCCGGTGAACACGCAGCACAGCAATGCGGCGGCAGAGCCGATGGCAAACCAGATGGAGGTCATATTAAAGGTACTGGCCTCCAGTGCCAGAAAGCCCACGGCTGCAGCCAGCCAGAGAATGGGGGAGATCTGCATGGTATGTTACCTCCTTATGCTGCTATTATACGGCATCCCCTTGGGGGAAGGTCAAGAGTTTTTTACTGGAACGTTGCACAGAAAACAAAATATAGACAAAAATGGAAAAGAAAGGATGAAAATGGGACAGCAAAACACCCAAAAGGTATTTCGCTGTCCCGAAAAATTGATTTACTGGATATCGTAGTAGCTGTGGTTGGGGTTGTGGCCGTTTTCTTCCACCACGATGGTAAAGCCCATGGGGTTCACCTCGGTGTGCTTGCCGGAAGCCAGCGGCTCTACGATGATGTGCTCAGAGCGGTTCACGATGATCTCCGCAGTCTCGGTCTTGCCGATGCGCTGGTAGTGCAGGATGCCGTCCTCAGCCCGCAGCACCCGCAGCTCGCCGGTGCGGAAGGCTTCGCAGCTGTGGCGCAGCTGCGCCAGCTGTGCCAGCACCGGGCGCAGACGCTCCTCGTGGCTGTCCCAGCAGAAGAAAGCACGGTTGAAGGGATCACGGTAGCCCTGCATGCCGATCTCGTCGCCGTAGTAAAGGCAGGGTACGCCGGGCAGGGTGTAGATGATAGCATACGCCATGCGCAGGCGCAGCATCCCTTCCTCGTAGGCTTCGCCGGTCACGCTGCGGCCGCTCTGCCACTCCCGGCCGCGTCCGTTGGCGGGCTCGTCCGCGATCACGGTCAGAGCGCGCTCGGTATCGTGGGTGGACAGGAAATTCAGTGCCGTGTTGATGGCAGGGGCAGGGTAGTGCTCGCAGATGGAAAGGATCTCGTTGGCGGCCTGCTGGGCAGGTTTGCCCTTGACAAAATCCAGCACGGAGTTCTTGAAGGGGTAGTTCATCACGCTGTCCAGCCCCTTGCCCAGCAGGTAGGTGCGGCGGTGGTCAAAGCCGAACTTGGTTGTGGCGTCCTCCCACACCTCGCCCAGCAAAAACTTTTCCGGGCTTACCCGCTTGACGGCGGTGCGGATCTTCTCAATAAATTCGTCCGGCAGCTCGTCGGCCACATCCAGACGGAAACCGGCAGCACCCCGACGCAGCCATGTGTCGATGACGCCGCCCTCGCCGGTGATGAACTCCACAAAGGAGGGGGTCTCCTCATTGACCTCCGGCAGGGTCTCGAAGCCCCACCAGCTGCGGTAGCCGCCCTTGTACTTGGGGTCAAAGTCGTACCAGCTGCGGTAGGGGGAGTTGGGGTCGCGGTAAGCGCCGCCCTCGCCGTAGCGGCCCTCGCGGTTGAAGTACCGGCTGTCCGAGCCGGTGTGGCTGAACACGCCGTCCAGCACGATGCCGATGCCGTACTTGGCGGCCTCGCGGCAGAGCACCTCAAACTCCTCGTTGGTGCCCAGCAGCGGGTCCACGTTCAGGTAGTCGGCGGTGTTGTAGCGGTGGTTGGAGTGCGCCTCAAAGATGGGGTTCAGGTACAAATAATCCACGCCCATCTCCCGCAGGTAGGGGAGCTTGATGCGGATGCCCTCCAAATCGCCGCCGAAGTAGTCCTCGTTCAGGTGGCCGCCGGTCTCGTTGGGCTGCCAGAAGGGCTCGGCGTGCTTATCGGCCTGATACAGCCGATCCGGGAAGGGCATGGGCTTGTTCTCGATGCCCTCGCAGAACCGGTCCGGAAAGATTTGGTAGAACACCTTGCCCTTGATGCATTCGGGCGTCTGGAAATCCGGCTCGTAGACCGTGATCTGCCAGCTTTCACCCTCCTGCCAGCTGACAACGCCGCAGTTGTCTGCCCCGCGCACGATGCGGCGGAAGTCGGTATACAAATCAAAATAGTAGAAGTATAGGCCCGGGTCGCCCAGCACAACATCCACCGAAAAATGGTTCTGGTGGGGCGTCTGGCCGTCAAATTTCATGCGGTAGTGCACGGGCACATCGTATTTGCCCTCCTTTTGCAGCACAAGGTGCGGGTCCACATAGCCCAGCTCCTCGGGGATGCACAGGGTCAGATGCACGCTCTGCCCGGCGCGCACGGCACCAAAGGGCTGCTTAAAGTAGGGGTCGTAGCTGTTGAACAGACAAGACAAAAAAGATCGTCCTTTCTCAAAAAAGCCCCGGCGGGCGAAATGCCACCGGGGCTTTGCGGTTTTACAAAGGGAAATTACTTGCCCATGGGCACGGGGGAAGCGTACCAGATATCGCGGGCGTAGTCCAGCACGGCGCGGTCTGCGCTGAAGATGCCGCTGTTGGCAATGTTCTTCAGGCTCATGCGGGCCCAAGTCTCGCGGTCAGCATACAGCTTCTGCAGGTCGGCCTGTGCACGGCGGTAGTCCTTGAAGTCTGCCATGACCATGTACGGGTCGCTGCTGCGCAGATTCTCGGTGACCTCGTGGAAGTTCTCACCGTTCCAGCCGCGCTCCAGGAAGTTCAGGGCGCTGTTGGCCACGTCGTCGCCCATGATAAAGGCGTTGGGGTGGTAGCCCACCTGCTTCAGGTTGTTCACCTCGGGGGTCAGCATACCAAAGATCAGCTCGTTCTCCTTACCGGCAGCATCGGCGATCTCCACGTTTGCACCATCCAGAGTGCCCAGCGTGATAGCACCGTTCAGCATGAACTTCATGTTGCCGGTACCGGAAGCCTCGGTGCCTGCCAGAGAGATCTGCTCAGAGACCTCGGCAGCGGGCATCAGGTGCTCGCTCAGGGAGACACAATACTCCTCCAGATACACCACGCGCAGCTTCTCACGCACGGCGGGGTCGTTGTTGATCAGGTCGCCCAGCTTGCAGATCATGCGGATCATCTGCTTTGCCATGTAGTAGCCGGGAGCAGCCTTTGCGCCGAAGATGTAGGTCTTGGGGATGAAGTCGGCGTTGGGGTTCTCCTTCAGGTACAGGTACTGTGCAGCGATGTTCAGCGCATTCAGGTGCTGGCGCTTGTACTCGTGCATACGCTTGACCTGGCAGTCAAAGATAGAATTGGGGTCGATGACCTGACCGGTGCTCTTTGCCAGATAGCTTGCAAAATCCTTCTTGTTGGCCAGCTTGATCTCGTTCAGCTTCTTCAGCACGGTCTTGTCGTCGGCGTACTTGTTCAGCTTGGTCAGATCGGAAGCATCGTGCTTGTAGCCCTCGCCGATGGTCTCGTCCAGCAGCTTGCACAGACCGGGGTTAGAAGCCAGCAGCCAGCGGCGGTATGCAATGCCGTTGGTCACGTTCTTGAAGGCGTTGGGCTTGAACAGGTAGTAATCGTGGAAAACGCTTTCCTTGATGATCTCGCTGTGCAGCTTGGAAACGCCGTTGATGCTGTTGGCGGTGTAGGCGCAGATGTTGGCCATGCGTACCTGATTGTCGCCGATCAGTGCCATGTAGTCGATCTTGCCCTGATCGCCGGGGAAAGCCTTTGCCAGCTCCTCGCGGGCGCGGCGGTCCATCTCCACCACGATCTGGTAGATGCGGGGCAGGGTCATCTTGAAGATGTCCACGTTCCACTTCTCCAGAGCCTCGGCCATAACGGTGTGGTTGGTGTAGGAGAACACCTTCTGGCAGATGCTGAAAGCCTTGTCCCAGTCAAAGCCGCACTCATCCAGCAGGATGCGCATCATTTCGGGGATGGCCAGGGTGGGGTGGGTGTCGTTCAGCTGGATGGCGACCTTGTCGGGCAGGTTCTCCAGCGTAGCGTAGCTGGACAGGTGGTTCTGCACGATATCGCCGATAGAAGCAGCGGACAGGAAGTACTGCTGACGCAGGCGCAGGATCTTGCCCTCAACGTGGTTATCGTTGGGGTACAGCACCTTGGAGATGAGCTCGGCGTTGGCGTTCTTGCTCATAGCGGTGTTGTAGTTGCCCAGAGAGAAGCTGGACATATCAAAGTCCGGGGCCTTTGCCTGCCACAGACGCAGCTTTGCAACGCCCTTGCCGTCGTAGCCCTGCACATACATATCGGAGGGGATAGCCATGACGCTGTTGTAGTTGGTGTGCTGGATGTAGTGGAAGCCGTTGTCCCAGTTCTCGTGGATCTCGCCGTCAAAGCGGATCTCCACAGCCTGATCCGGGTGACTCTTCAACCACACCTGACCGCCGGGCAGCCAGTTGTCGGCGCGCTCCTGCTGCCAGCCGTCCACGATCTTCTGCTTGAAGATGCCGTACTCGTACAGGATGGAGTAGCCGGTGCCGCAGATATCGGTGGTGGCCATGCCGTCCAGATAGCAGGCAGCCAAGCGGCCCAAGCCGCCGTTGCCCAGACCTGCATCGGGCTCTTCCTCAAAAATGCTGTCCAGATTGATGTCGGCGTCAGCCAGTGCCTTCTTGGCGACCTCGTCCAGACCCAGATTGAACAGGCTCATCTTCAGGCTGCGGCCCATCAAAAACTCCATGCAGAGGTAGTAGACCTGCTTGGTGCCGGTGCCGATAGCCTTGGACTGGAACTTTTTGTGGTTCTCGCTCATCATCTGACGGCAGATCAGAGCCAGAGAGCGGTAGATCTGCTGGTTGGAGGCAACATTCAGCTCCACACCGTACTCATTGGTGAGCTTGTCCTGAAGAATTTTGCCAAATTCTTTTGATGTCATAGTGTGCTCCTATCCGCATAAGCGTTTGCTTTGCTAAAATAATTGAGTAGATAATAGCAGCAGAAACGTTCCCTCTTTCGCCCGGCTGCCAACATAACAAAGTTATTATAATATGAACGATTTGCAAATGCAAGGAACTAGGCGCTTTTTTTCCGTAACTGCTATTTTTTCAGGCCACTTTCTGACAAATATGCCGAAATTTCAAAAATTACACTTTTTCTTGCGGCGTATTTATATTATAATAGAAGGTAGAACTGAACCGCGAAACGTTTTTCGGGGAGTAATTCCGGCAGTAATGGCACAGGAAACTCCGCCGAAACGTTTTTGAACACCGAAACGTTACCGGGAACGGTGCCAATCCCGGTAAAATGCATAACAAACGGCCTTGCGCCGTACAGATACAGGATAAAAAAGGGGAAAACACCATGGTAAACAAGGTAAGGGTCAATATCGCGGGCACACCGTATGCCATCGCCACCACAGATTCGGAAAAGTACATCCTCGGTCTTGCCAAAAAGCTGGACGAGGACATCACAAAGCTGCTGGACACCAATGATAACCTTTCGGTGACCAAGGCGGCGGTGTTCTGCGCGATGGATTATCTGGACGAATACCGCAAGAGCACCGGCAGCGCCGAGAATATGCGCAGCCAGATCCAGGACTACATTGCAGATGCAGCCCGGGCAAAGCTGGCCGAGGACAAGGCATTGGCCGAGAATGCTGTGCTGCGCCGGGAAGCTGCCGCCCTGCGGGAGCAGCTTGCAAAGGAGCGCCAGCGCGAGACCCGCCGGGAAGAACGCGCCGCCCGCGCTGCGGCAGAGACGGCACAGGAGCAGTCCGCAGCCCCGGAAACCCCGGCGGCAGACAGCGCGCAGGCAGACGCAGCCAACTGAATGTACCTTATATAAATAGAAGTCAGAAGGAGAACTATGGCAAGGATCGAGATCTTAGCCCCGGTGGGCAGTGAAGAAATGCTCCGCGCGGCGGTGTTCAGCGGCGCGGACGCAGTATATCTGGGCTTTTCGGGTTTCAACGCCCGCACGGGTGCCGGCAACTTTGATGCAGACAGCCTGCAGGAGGCGGTGCGCTTCTGCCACGCCCGGGGCGTGGCGGTGCACGTTGCGCTGAATACGACCGTGTACGGCACGGAATTGTCGGCGCTGGAGCAGGCTATCCGGGCGGTGGCGGCCAGCGGCGCAGATGCGGTCATCTGTCAGGATCTGGCAGTGGCTACCTTAATTGGTAAGATCGCCCCGCAGCTGCCCCGGCATGGTTCCACTCAGATGAGCGTCCACACCCTGCAGGGCGCACTGGAACTGAAGGAGCTGGGCTTTACCCGGGTGGTGCTGGCGCGTGAGCTGAGCCTGCCCGAGGTGGAGCATATCACAAAGCACTGCGGCATCGAGACTGAGTGCTTCATCCACGGTGCGCTGTGCATGAGCGTGAGCGGCCAGTGCTATATGTCCGCCTTTCTGGGCGGACGCAGCGGCAACCGGGGCTCTTGTGCGGGACCCTGCCGTCTGCCCTTTGAAGCCAACGCCCTGCCGGAGGGCAAGCCCGGGCGGTTGCATCACCTTTCCCTCAAGGATAACTCTGCCATCGACAAGCTGGACAAGTTGCAGGCGCTTGGCGTAGCATCGGCAAAAATAGAGGGTCGTCTCCGCACGCCGGAGTATGTGGCGGCGGCGGTCAGCGCCTGTCTGGCGGGCCGCGAGGGCCGCGCCTACGACCGCGACCTGCTGAAGAACGCTTTCAGCCGCTCCGGTTTCACCTCCGGGTATCTGGACGGAAAAATCGACGGCACGATGTTCGGTGTGCGCAGCGAAGCTGACGCCGAGCTGACCAAAAAGACCCTGCCCATGCTGCGCGAGCTTTACCGCCGCGAGCGCTCCCGCGTGCCGGTGCAGATGAAGCTGGAGATCGAAGAGGGCGGCGAAAAGCTGACCGTTACCGATGCCGATGGCAACAAGGCCTTTGCCTATGGGGACGCTGAGCCGCAGCCCGCCCGCACCGACCCCACCGAGAGTTTGAACCGCAGCTTGGCCAAGACCGGCGGCACCCCCTTTACGGCAGAGAAGATCACTGTGGAAATGGACGGCGGGCCGTGGTTCATCCCCGGCAGCGCCGTAAACGAGCTGCGCCGGGAAGCACTGGATGTCCTGCTCAAAAAGCGGGAGGTGCTGCGCCCGTGGCCTACCACCGAGGAACACGTTGCCGCCCTGCCGCAGCGTACCCTGCCGCCCCGCCGTACCCTGCGCGCCCGGTTCGAGCGCTGGGAACAGGTGCCGGAGCGGGCACTTGACGGGGTGGAATACCTCATCCTGCCCATTGCGCAGGCCGACCGTGTGCCCCGGGAGTGGCGGGCTAAGACCATTCTGGAGCTGCCCCGGGTCATGTTTGGTGCGCTGGAACAGGACACCGCCCGCCGCATCGCAGCCACGCAGGATGCGGGCTTTGCCGGGTACGAGGTCAGCAACATCGCCCATCTGCGGCTGTGCCGTGGGCTGCCCATGACCGGCGGCTTCGGGCTGAACATCACCAACAATGCGGCGGCGCAGTTCTATGCAGAGCAGGGGCTTTCCAGCCTGCTTATTCTGCCGGAGGTAAAAGATAGCGATATTGCGTCCATTGCGCCCGCCCGGAACGGGAAGCCTGTGCCCACGGGCGTGATGATCTACGGTCATATGCCGCTGATGCTCACCCGCGCCTGCCCGCTGCAGAACATCCACGACTGCGCCCACTGCGATAAGACCGGCGTGCTGACCGACCGCAAGGCCAAAAAGTTCCCGGTGCGCTGCGGCCTTGGGGTGCGCACCATCTATAACCCTGTGCCCATCTACATGGGTGACAAGCCCGGTGCACTGGCGGTGGACTACGGCGTGGCCTACTTTACGCTGGAATCCCGCGAGGAAGCAGCGCAGATTCTGGATATGATCCGCACCCACGCCCCCTTTGAGGGCGATTTTACCCGCGGCCTGTATTTTAAAGGGACGAACTGACAGAAAGCTACCGGCATTGTCTCAAGCTTTGCCAGCGAAAAAACAGAAAAATGAAACGAGGTTATACGATGGAACCCATCACTGTAAAATATAAGGTGCTGGATGCCCGGGCAAAGACGCCCGCCTATGCCACCCCCGGCGCAGCTGCCGCCGACCTGTGCGCTGTGCTGGACGCACCGCTGACCGTTGCCCCCATGCAGCGGGTGCTGGTGCCCACCGGCCTTGCCATCGAACTGCCGGGTGCGCACAGCGTAGCGCTGGTGTACGCCCGCAGCGGCCTGTCCATCAAGCACGGCCTGTGCATGGCCAACGGCGTGGGCGTGGTGGACAGCGACTACCGCGGCGAGCTGAAGGTGCCCATGGTCAATCTGGGTGCCGAGACTTACACCATCCAGCCCGGCGAGCGGGTGGCGCAGCTGTGCATCGCTCCGGTGTACACCGCCGCCTTTGTGCCCGCCGAGGAGCTGGGCGACACCCAGCGCGGCGTGGGCGGCTTTGGTTCTACCGGAAAGTAATGAAAAATACAGATAAAATATATTGCCCGGTTTGTAGCAGAGCACTTGTTGAAGAATATGATATTTGCCCGATCTGCGGTTGGGAGAATGATCCAAATCAGCTATGGAAGCCGGATTTATCGGGCGGCGCAAATATAATGAGCTTAAATCAGGCAAGAAAGGCTTATAGCATGAAGTCCAATCTTATTTTAGCTTCCGGCAGCCCCCGCAGACGGGAACTGCTCTCCCTATATACCACCGACTTTACGGTCTGCGTCAGCGATTTTGACGAGAGCGCCGTCACAGCACCCACCCCGGCGCAGCTGGTGGAGCAGCTGGCCATCGGCAAGTGCCTTGCGGTGGCAAAGCAGCACCCGGATGCCGTTGTCATCGGCTGCGACACGGTGGTGGACGTGGACGGCACCGTGTTCGGTAAGCCCCACGATGCCGAGGACGCCAAGCGGATGCTGCGCGCCCTCTCCGGCAAGACCCATCAGGTACACACCGGTGTGTGCATTGCAAAAGGGGACAGGGCAGAGCATTTTGTGGACAGCTGCAAGGTGACCTTTTTCCCGCTGGGGGAGGAGGAGATCGCGTTCTACACCGCCACCCCGGAGCCTTACGATAAGGCCGGTGCCTATGCCATTCAGGGGCGCGCAGCCCTGTGGCTGGACCGCATCGAGGGCGACTACTACACCATTATGGGGCTGCCGGTCAGCCGCACCGTACAGCTGCTGGCGCATTTTTTGTGAGAAAAATGGAAAAATGATAGAAAACTTGCCGAAACGCTTGAGAAATGAAGCACTTGCGGCTATAATAGAACCGTGTTATTCTGCGCAGGAGGGTCTGTTTACCGCAGACTGTCCGGCATTCTGGGATAGATTTAAGGAACGATCGTAAGGAGATTTGGAACAATGAGTTTTCTGTCAAAGGACGTTGGCATTGATCTGGGTACTGCCAATACTCTGGTCTACATGAAGGGCAAGGGCATCATCATGCGTGAGCCCTCGGTCGTGGCGGTGGACACCAAGACCGACGAGGTGCGCTGCGTGGGCGGCGAGGCAAAGGCTGTCATCGGCCGTACCCCCGGCAGCATCGTGGCGGTGCGTCCCCTGAAGGACGGCGTCATCGCCGATTTCGACATCACCGCAAATATGCTGGAGAACTTCCTCAAAAAGGCCTGCGGCAACAGTATGTTCTCCCGTCCCCGGGTGGTCATCTGCATTCCCTCCGGCGTTACCGAGGTGGAGCGCCGCGCTGTGCGCGAAGCTACCCTGAAGGCCGGTGCCCGTCAGGTGTCTGTGATTGAGGAGCCCATGGCTGCTGCCATCGGTGCAGGCCTGCCCATCAGCGAGCCCACCGGCAGCATGATCGTGGATATCGGCGGCGGCACGGCGGAGATCGCCGTCATCTCTCTGGGCGGCATCGTGGCCTCCCGCAGCGTACGCATGGCCGGTGATATGTTCGATCAGGCCATCATCGCCTTCATCAAGCGCAAGTACAACCTGCTCATCGGTGAGCGCACTGCCGAGCAGATCAAGATCGAGATCGGCTCTGCCTATGTGCTGGATCCGGAGCTGACCATGGAGATCAAGGGCCGCAACCTTGTGGACGGCCTGCCCAAGAACATCGTGGTGCACTCTGAGGATGTGCGCGGCGCTCTGCTGGAGTGTCTGGTCAAGATCACCACTGCCATCAAGGAGACGCTGGAGCGCACCCCGCCGGAGCTGAGCGCGGATATCATCGACCGCGGCATTACCCTGACTGGCGGCGGCGCTCTGCTGCGCGGTCTGGATCAGCTGATCCAGAGCGAGACCGGCATTGACGTCCATATTGCGGAGGACCCGCTGGATTGCGTGGCCAAGGGTGCCGGTGCAGTGCTGGATCATGTGGACGTGCTGCATGATGTGCTGGACACCGATGGAGGACATATGTAAGAGCGGCTCTCTGGGGAGAGTGCTGCTCAGAATGCGGAAAAGTTTCAGACACAGCAGCTGTGCGTTTTTTCCGCTGCAAACACTGCATCTTGCGCGGATGGCACGGCTGTCCGCGCTTTTTTCATGCAAGGGCCTGCGGTAGGGCGCGGGCATCCCGACAGGAGGGAAGGACCCTTTGAAAGATTTTTTTGATACCTGGAAATTCAAGATCCTTGTGGCTGTGGCGGTATTTCTGGTGGGCATCATGGCCTACGCCGGTGCCAACGGACGCCTGACCGCTGCCCCGCAGGAGCTGCTGGGCGTGATCCTGACCCCTTTCCAGAAGGCGGCGGCTGTGGTCAGCGGCGGCGTAGGTACGGTGTGGGAAAAATACACCAGCATCGACAAAGTCATGGAGCAGAACGAGCAGCTGGAAACGGAAAACGCCGAGCTGCGCCAGCAGATGGTGGACTACGACCGTATCAAGGCCGAGAACGAGGCCTACAAGGCGCTGGCCAATATTCAGAAAAAGAACAGTAACACCACCTATGTGTCCGGTTTTGTCATTGGCCGCGACCCGCTGGACGAGTTTGGCGGTTTCACGCTGGACAAGGGCACCGCAGACGGTGTGGCGGTGAACAATGCCGTCATCAGCGACCGCGGCTATCTGCTGGGCATGGTGGTGGAGGCTGACCCGACCAGCTGCAAGGTGATGACCATCCTGCACCCCAGCTTCAATGCGGCGGGCGTGGTCTCCCGCACCCGGGAAAACGGCATCCTGAACGGCAACACCATCTATGCGCCGGACGGCCTGTGCACCCTGACCAATCTGGAGCGCAGCACCGAGACCCGTGCGGGCGATCAGGTCATCACAACCGGTCTGGGCGGGGTGTTCCCGCCGGATCTTCTGGTGGGTACGGTGCAGGATGTGGTGCCGGAAGCCAGCGGCAAATCCTCCATTGCGGTGGTGCGCCCCGGTGCCGACCCCCGCACCGCCAAGCACGTTTTTATCATTACTGCGTACTAAGGAGGGCACACTGCTATGGAATCTCGCCGCAAGCGCAGCCGCAGCCAGCTGCTGAAGTGGAGCTGCTATGTGCTGGCGCTGTTTGTGTGCGCCGCGTTGCAGACCACGCCCGGGCTTTTTCAGCTGGGGCAGGCAAAGCCGCTGCTGGTGCTGCCGCTGTGTCTGGCGGTGGCAGTATTTGAAGGGGAGTTCGCCGGGGCGCTGCTGGGCACGGTGGGCGGCCTTTTGTGGGACTACGCCGCCGGGCGCACGGTGGGTATGCTGGCGCTGGAACTGCTACTGCTCTGCTTTGGGGTATCGGTGCTGGTGCAGCTGTATCTGCAGGTGAACCCCGGCAACTTTGCCGCCGTAAATACTATGACGGCGCTGCTGGTGCTCTCGCTGGACTGGCTGTTTTTCTATTATATGCCGGGCTATGCCGGCGCTGTGCTGCGGTACATTGCCTTTGTATTGCCCAGTGCGGTGCTGACCCTCCCGGCGGCGCTGCTGGCCTTCTGGCTGGTGCAGCGCATCCATGACGGGTTCAGGATCGACAACGGTGTGGTCTAACCCGTAAAAGGAGAACCAGATGAACGAAAATGAACGCAAGGTCGTGGTGCGGCGGATGCTGCTGCTCATCGCAGTGGCCTGCATCATCATGGGGCTGTACACCTTCCGGCTGATCTTTTTGCAGCTGGTCAACGGGGACAGTTTCAAGGCAAAAGCCACCAACACCACAGATTATAAGTTTACGGTCACCGCCGCGCGCGGCAATATCGTGGACAGCACCGGCAAGCGCATCGCCACCACCAGCACCGGCTATAATGTGGTGCTGAACAAGCTGCAGATGGGGGATCAGGATCTGGACACCATGCTGCAGCAGATCGTGGAACTTTTGCGCAAGAACGATGAAAAATGGATGGACACCCTGCTCATCAGCGAGCCGGATGCCGCCGGGAACTATACCTTTACGGACAGCGCCGACAGCACCAGCGACCAGAAAACGCTGGCTGACATGAAGGAGACGCTGGGCTTGCAGCAGTACGCCACCGCCAACGATGTGATGGAGATGCTGGTGGAGAAAAACCATCTGGAAGGCTTCTCCCTGCCGTGGCAGCGGGTGCTGGCGGGCATCCATTACGAGATGGACCGGCAGGCCTTTTCCAACGTGAACAACTTTGTCATGGCGGAAAACGTCAGTCAGGTGACGGTGGCTACCATCAAGGAGCACTCTCTCACGCTGCCGGGCGTGGAGATCGTGGAGACCAGCACCCGCAGCTATGAGCAGGGAGATATCCTCCCCGCCGTGCTGGGGCGTGTGGGCAAGATCACCGCCGAAAAGTGGAAGGTGACCGACGAAAACGGTCAGGTGACCTATCCGCTCAAGGAAAAAGGCTATAACATGAACGATGTGATCGGCATCTCCGGCCTTGAGTCCGTGTACGAGGACGAGCTGCGCGGCAAGGACGGCGTGGAGACCATCACCCGCAATTCGGACGGCGTGATCGTGGACACCAAGATCACCACCGTGCCGGAGCCGGGGCATACCGTGCAGCTGACCATCAACAGCGACTTTCAACGGGCGGTGGACAAGGCCCTTGCCAACAATATCGACATGATCAACCGGGTGTACAACACCGGCGATATGAAAGCTGCCGCCGGCGCTGCGGTGGTGCTGGACGTAAAGGACGGCAGCGTGCTGGCGGCTGCAAACTACCCCAGCTTTGACCAGAATCTGTACGCCACCAACTATTCCGAGTACAGCGCCGACCCCAGCCTGCCCCTGTTCAACCGGGCGCTGCAGGGCTTGTACACCCCCGGCTCCACCTTTAAGCCTGCGGTGGCGGTGGCAGCGCTGGACAGCGGCCTGATCAACCAGCACTCCACCGTCAACTGCACCGGCGTGTACACCTATTATAAGGACTACCACCCCCGCTGCACCCGCCACGGCCACAGCGGCAACATTGACGTGGTCACTGCCATCAAGTGGAGCTGCAACATCTTCTTCTACGATGTGGGCCGCCGCCTGACCAGTGACGTCTACGATGCCTACGCCTACAAGCTGGGTCTTGGGCAGCGCACCGGCGTGGAGGTAAACGAGGCCGTGGGACGGCTGACCAAAAAGACAGACAAAAACTACACCTCATCGCTGGATATTCAGGCTGCCATCGGGCAGGGCAACACGGTAGTAAGCCCCATCCAGCTGGCTACCTACGCCGCCACGCTGGCCAACAACGGCGTGCGCTACCGCACCCATTTTGTCAAGGCCATTCTGGATACCAACACCGGCGAGGTGCTCAGCGAGACCCAGCCGGAGGTGATGGATGTCATCGAGGGCAACGGCGACACCTTTGCGCTGGTGCGGCAGGGCATGACACTGGTGCCCAGCACCATCAGCGGCAAGATCTCCAGCTATCCCATTGCCATCGCCTGCAAGACCGGTACCCCCCAGCGCAGCGAGACCTACGCTTCGGGCAAGCACTACCTGAACGCCATGATGATCGCCTATCTCCCGGCAGACGACCCGGAGATCGCCATCGGCATTACGGTGGAGTACGGCGGCTACGGTGCCCGTACCGGTGATCTGGTGGTGGATATCGCCAACGCCTACTTTGCCATGAAGGACGGCACGCTGGAGGTGGACCCCTATGTAGACCCGCGCACCGTGGTGCAGGAGGACGCCGCAGCGGCAGATACCGCCGCCCAGACCGCCCCGGATGCTGCGAATGATGCACAGACCGATGCAGCAGCCGCAGAGCCGCAGCAGACAGCTGCTCCCGCAGCGGCAGCGGAGGAAGAAAATAACGATGTACTGCTTGCACAGTAAGGCGCAGCTGCGTGCAAAGTGCTGAACTTGAACGGAAATTTGAATATTTTGTCCAAAAACCTGTTGTAAATGAGTTGCGTTTGTGATATCATGTATAACAAAGGAAATTTATCAAGCGTTTTATATACAAATGTTTCAATAGAGGAGAGATCTACAGATGACGATTGCCCTGATCGCGCATGACTCCAAAAAGGAGCTGATGGTTCAGTTCTGCACGGCGTACTGCCGTATTCTGAGCCAGCATAAATTGGTGGCGACCGGCACTACCGGCAAACTGATTTCCGAGGCCACCGGCCTGCAGGTACAGCGTTTTCTGGCCGGTGTGCAGGGCGGCGACCAGCAGATCGCGTCCCGTATTGCCTGCAACGAGATCGACCTGCTGCTGTTCTTCCGCGACCCCATCAATGCCAAGCCCAGCGAGCCGAATGAGATGACCCTGCTGCGCCTGTGTGATGTGCACAACATCCCCATGGCCACCAACATCGCCACCGCCGAGGTGCTGATCCACGGCTTGGAGCGCGGAGATCTGGACTGGCGCGATATCGTGCACCCGCAGAACTAAAGTATGCAAAAAAGAAGCGCTGCATCGTATAGATGCGGCGCTTCTTTTTTGTGTGGAAAGCGGTTGGATCAGACCGTTCCGTTCACCTTAAAATCCTGTGCCATCTCCTGCACATCGGCGGCGGTAAACTCGCCCAAGGGCAGCAGCAGACGGGCAAGGGTGTCCTGCGGCAGCGCTGCCAGTGCGGCACCCTCGTCCAGTGCGGCGTCCACAGCGGGGCAGACGGCGTGCACGCCGTCGCTGCCCAACTCCACCCGGGCGTGGTGACCGGTGGCAATATACTGGATGCCCAGCTTGTCGGCAGCGGTCAGCAGGGCGGCAAACCGTGCATCGTTGCCGCTGCCCAGTACCTCGGCGGGCTGGTCGGCCAGTGCTTCTGCCTTCAGCACGATGCACTCGATGCCGAGAGCCTCGGCAGCCTGCCGTGCGGCTGCTGCCCAAGCGCTCTGGTCAGCGGCCAGCTGCACCACAGCCCCGGCCACGCCAAAGCCCTGCTGCTGCAAAATGCGCACAACAACGCCGCAGTCCACAGTGCCGTCCATGCTGACAAGCACCTTGTCCTGTGTTTCGTAGGTGTCGAACCCGTTGCCGGGCAAAAATGCGTCGCTCATGTTCCTTGCCTCCCGCCATGTGCTTTGCTTTGTGCTACGGCCAGCTGGTCGCAGCGTTCGTTTTCCGGGTGGCCTGCGTGGCCTTTTACCCAGACGTAGGTGATCTTGTGCCGTGCTTCCTGCTCCAGCGCCTGTGCCCATAAGTCCGGGTTCAGGGCAGGGGAGCCGTCGGCTTTTTTCCAGCCCCGGCGCTTCCAGCCCTTGGCCCAGCCCTTTTCCAGCCCGTTGATGACATACTGGCTGTCAGAGCACAGCCGCACCTCACAGGGCTCCTTGAGCTGGCGCAGCGCCTCGATAAAGGCCGTCAGCTCCATGCGGTTGTTGGTGGTGCTGGCGTCGCCGCCGCTCAGTTCCTTTTCGTACACTTTGCCGTCAAAGCGGTAGCGCAGCACCGCACCCCAGCCGCCCGGGCCGGGGTTGCCGCTGCAAGCGCCGTCTGTGTACACCTCTACCTGTTTCATGGGGTTCTCCTTATAGAATAGAATACCTTTATTTAGCGCTATTTTGCCCGGGATGTCAAGAGCTAATGTATACGCCGGCCCAGTTTTGCCAAACCTTGGAATTGACAAAACCGGTGCGAGATACTATACTTAGCGTAACAAAATGCGTATAGGGGTGCACCAAAGGCGTGCGCCCGGCTGTTCCGGCAGAAACGCCACGGTCGCATCGAACAGATGGACTTACCTGGCCAAGAACCTCTTGCGGAACCAACAGCGCTGCCGCAAAAAGCACGCTGAACGATAAATTCTATACGATGCATCAACCGGAAGCCGATGCAGTTTCAGGTGCTTCCCCTGTGCAAGGTGCGGCTGCTCTCCCCGGTGGGGGCGCGGCCTGACCTGCAATTGAATCTGGAGGTAAAGAATGGCTCAAACAAAAGAAAATAACCCCGCACCCCGTGCAAAAGCCCCGGCAGCGCCCAAGGCAGCTGCCGCAAACGGCACTGTTCCCGCAGGGGAAAAGCACACCCGTCCCACTACCCGCCGCCCCTACTATAACCGCCGCCCGCGCCGTGTGCAGCAGCCCAAGGAGGCAGCGACCCCCATCCATATCTACCCGCTGGGCGGTCTGGGCGAGGTCGGCAAGAACATGACCGTCTACGAGTGCAACGGCGATATGATCATCGTGGACTGCGGTCTGGTGTTCCCGGACAGCGAGATGTTCGGCGTGGACATGGTCATCCCGGACTTCACCTTTGTGGTGCAGAACAAGGATAAGATCAAGGGTCTGCTCATCACCCACGGCCACGAGGACCACATTGGCAGCATTCCCTATCTGCTGCAAAAGTTCAGCCTGCCGGTGTACGGCACCCGCCTGACCTGCGGCCTGATCAAAAACAAGCTGGAGGAGTTCGGCCTTGCCGGTAAGACCAAGTTTGTGGAGATCGTGCCCCGGCAGAAGATCAAGCTGGGCTGCTTTACTGTGGAGCCCATCCATGTGAACCACTCTATCCCGGATGCTGTGGCCTTTGCCATCGACAGCCCCGCCGGTACCATCATCCAGACCGGCGACTTTAAGATCGATTACACCCCGCTGGCCTGCGGCGTGACCGACCTGTCCACTCTGTCCGAGTACGGGCAGCGCGGTGTGCTGGCATTGCTGAGCGACTCCACCAACGCGGAGCGCCCGGGCTTTACCGCCACCGAGCAGAAGGTGGCTGCCGGTGTGCGCAGCCTGTTTGCCCGCGCCCGCAATAAGCGCATCATCATTGCGACCTTTGCGTCCAACATCTACCGCGTGCAGCAGATCATTGATCTGGCTGTGGAGGATGGCCGCAAGGTGGCCTTCAGCGGCCGCAGCATGGTCAACAACACCGCCATGGCGCAGGAGCTGGGCTATATGCACATCCCGGAGGGGACTCTGATCAGCGTGGATGAGCTGAACCAGTACCCGCCGGAGCAGGTGGTGCTGGTGACCACCGGCAGTCAGGGCGAGCCCCTGAGCGCGCTGAGCCGTATGGCCTCCTGCAGCCACCGTCAGGTGCGTGTGGGCCCCGGCGACTTCATCATCATCTCCGCCAACCCCATCCCCGGCAACGAAAAGAGCGTGACCAAGATCGTCAACGGTCTGCTGCTGCTGGGCGCAGAGGTCATCTACGAGAGTATGTATGATGTGCACGTTTCCGGCCACGCCTGTCAGGAGGAGCAGAAGCTGATGCTCACCCTGACCAAACCCAAGTATTTCCTGCCCGTGCACGGCGAGTATAAGCAGCTGAAAAAGCACGCCCTCACCGCTGCAAGTCTGGGCATCCCCACCAGCAATATCCTCATTGCAGAAAACGGCTCTAACGTTATCCTCTCGCAGGACGAGATGAAGCTGGGTGAGCCGGTGACCGCCGGTGCCGTCATGGTGGACGGCCTTGGCGTGGGCGATGTGGGCAATGTGGTGCTGCGGGACCGCAAGCACCTCTCCGAGGACGGTCTTGTTATCATCGTGGCTACCGTGGACAGCAAGACCGGCAAGGTGCTGGCCGGGCCGGATCTGGTAAGCCGGGGCTTCGTGTATGTGCGCGAGAACGAGAGCCTGATGGACGGTGCCCAGAGCATTGTGGAAAATGCACTGGAGCGCTGTGTGGATGAGCACGTCCGGGACTGGAACAGCGTAAAGACCCGTGTGCGTGAGGCACTGAGCAGCTATATCTACCGGCGCACCAAGCGCAGCCCGATGATCCTGCCGATCCTGATGGAGGTCTGATCCGGGCGCACCGCAAGGCGGTGCAGCGTCTGAGGAGGCAAAAAACCAATGAAACGTAAACCAAGATGGACACTGGAAATGCTCACGGCCAGTCTGGCGGTGCTGTGCGGCCTTTTGCTGCTGGTGCTGCTGGTGCAGCGCCCCATGGCATGGCCGCTGCTGGCTGTGCTGGTGGTGCTGTGGGGCATAGGGGCAACCCTGTTCCGTTGCAAGCTGCGCAGCTGGGTGGTGCGCTGGACAAGCGGCACCACCTTTGAAAAATCCAAGGTGCAGTTCAGTCTGGAGCCCCTTTCCCAGCCTGCGGCGCTGCTTTCCGGCGAGACGGTGCTGTGGTACAACAGCCAGTTCCGCACCCGTCTGCTGGGCGGGCAGGATGTGCTGGCCAGCCGGGTGCAGAAGCTGCTGCCCGGGCTGGATCTGCAGCTGTGCCGCAAGCGCGAGGGGCAGCTGCTGACCCTTGCCGACGGCTACTGGAGCGTGCACAGTTCCACCGTGCCCGGCGAAGCCGAAAGCATGACCCTGCTGGTGCTGAACGAGGAGACCGAGCTGCGCCGCATCGAGGCAGAGTACAAGGCCAGCCGTCCGGGGTATCTTGCCTTTCAGCTGGACGGCTACGACGATGTGTTCGGGGATCTGATGGACAGCGAACGCGCCCGCCTGCTGGAGGGCGTCAACCGCATTCTGGAGGATATGATCGGGCGCGGCAGCGGCTTTCTGCGCCGGGTAGGCAGCGGTGGCCGCTACATCGCCGTGGTGGAGGAACGCCAGCTGGAGCAGTTTGCCAACCGCGGCTACGATGTGCTGGATAAGATCCGCGCACTGGACCCCGGCGTGAGCCTTTCGATGTCCATTGGTATCGGACGCGGTGCACGCACCCTGCGGGAAGCGCAGGATATGGCCGAGCACGCGCTGGATATGGCGCAGGGACGCGGCGGCGATCAGGCCGCTGAGATGACGCTGGACGGCTTTACTTTCTACGGCGGCGTGAGCCACGGCGTGGAAAAGCGCAGCAAGGTGCGCAGCCGCCTTGTGGCCGACCAGCTGGTCAAGTTGATCAAGGAAGCCGACCATGTGGTCATCATGGGTCACCGCATGAGCGATCTGGACGCCATCGGTGCAGCTGAGGGCGTGCTGCGCATTTGTAAGATCTGCGATGTGCCGGCGGTCATCGCCGTCCGGCGGGACGCTACACTGGCTGCCAGCCTGATCGATGCGCTGTGCAAGGCGGGGCAGAAGGATGACTTCATCGACCCCAAGGACGCCCTGCCCATCATCTCCAAGCGCACCCTGTGCATCGTGGTGGATACATATCAGGTGGGTCTTGTGGAAAGCAAGGACATTCTGGAAAAATGCGGTAAGGTGGCAGTCATCGATCACCACCGCAAGGGCGTGGGCTACATCGAAAACCCGGCGCTGGTCTGTCACGAGCCCTATTCCTCCTCGGCCAGCGAGCTGGTCACCGAGCTGTTGCAGTATGTGGGCGAGCGGGACGACAAGCCCAACCGCGTGGAGGCCGAAGGTCTGCTTGCCGGCATCCTGCTGGATACGCAGGACTTTACCCTGCACACCGGTGTGCGCACCTTTGAAGCTGCTGCTGCTCTGCGCCGCTACGGCGCAGAGACCGAGCGGGTGCGCAGGTTGTTCGATGTGACCATGGTGGAGTACAACGCCAAGGCCAATCTGGTGGAAAAGGCGCAGATGTACAAAAACTGTGCCATCTCCATCGGCGGCGAGGTGGCCCCGGAAGCCCGGGTCGCCATTGCGCAGGCCGCCAACGATCTGCTGCGCATTCAGGGCGTGGACGCCAGCTTTGTGGCGGTGCAGGTGGGCAACGGCGTAAACATCTCTGCCCGCAGTATGGGTGCCGTGAATGTGCAGGTGATCATGGAGTCGCTGGGCGGCGGCGGTCATCAGACCATGGCAGCAGCGCAGCTGAAGCATATCACCCCGCAGGCGGCACGCAGCCGTATTCAGGACGCCATCGACCAATATTATCTCTCCCAGAAAAAGACTACGCCGGAAGCACGACCGGCAAAAGGGGAATAAAACATGAAACAGTATGATTATCTTATCGTTGGTGCCGGTCTGTTCGGCGCCGTGTTTGCCCACGAGGCCAAAAAGGCAGGCAAAAAGTGTCTGGTCGTTGATAAGCGCGACCATATCGCGGGCAACATCTACACCGAAGCTGTGGAGGGCATCAATGTGCACCGCTACGGTGCGCATATCTTCCACACCAACAATAAGGCTGTGTGGCAATATGTGAACCAGTTTGCAGAGTTCAACCGCTACACCAACAGCCCGGTTGCCAACTACCACGGCCAGATCTACAACCTGCCCTTCAACATGAACACCTTCAACAAGATGTGGGGCGTTGTGACCCCTGCCGAAGCCAAGGCCAAGATCGAAGAGCAGAAGGCCGCTGCCGGCATCACCGACCCGCAGAACCTCGAGGAGCAGGCCATCAGCCTTGTGGGTACCGATATCTACGAAAAGCTCATCAAGGGCTACACCGGCAAGCAGTGGGGACGCCCCTGCACCGAACTGCCCGCCTTTATCATCAAGCGCCTGCCGGTGCGCTTTACCTACGATGACAACTACTTCAATGCCCTATATCAGGGCATCCCCAATGGCGGCTACACCGCCATGGTGGAAAAGATGCTGGCTGATACCGAGGTGCGCCTGAACGTGGATTATCTGGCAGAAAAGGCTGCGCTGGACGCACTGGCTGAGAAGGTGGTCTACACCGGCCCGGTAGATGCCTACTTCGGCTACCGTCTGGGTGCTTTGCAGTACCGCAGCGTCCGCTTTGAGACCGAGGTGCTGGATACCGACAACTATCAGGGCAACGCGGTGGTCAACTACACCGATGCCGAGACCCCCTATACCCGCATCATCGAGCACAAGCACTTTGAGTTTGGCACCCAGCCCAAGACCGTCATCAGCCGGGAGTACAGCGCCGAGTGGAAAAAGGGCGACGAGCCTTACTATCCCGTCAACGACGAGAAGAACGGCGCGCTGTATGTGCAGTACAAGGCGCTGGCCGATGCCGAGCCGGGTGTGATCTTCGGCGGTCGTCTGGGCGAGTACAAGTACTACGACATGGACAAGGTCATCGAGGTAGCGCTGGACGTGGCCGCAAAGGAACTGGCATAAGGAGCATAAATGCTCCGGTTTGCTGCCGCAAAAAGGCGTCCCCTTGGGGGAGCTGTCGCCGCAGGCGACTGAGGGGGTAGGGGTGCAGCGGAGGACATTTGAAATGCTGCCCCGCTTCCTCTTGCCCAAAAACAACAAATGCGCTATACTATTACCATAAGACTGCACCGGTTTTCCGGTGAGAAGTGAGGGATACTATCATGAAAGTGATTCTGAAGCAGGATATCAAGGGCATCGGCAAGAAGGATGAGATCCACGAGGTCTCCGACGGCTACGCCCGCAACTACCTGTTCCCGCGCAAGCTGGCCGCTGTGGCAGATGCCAGCGCTGTGAACATGGCGCGCGGCAAGGAGGCCGCAGCCGATTTCCACGAAGCCGAGAATGTGGCAGCCGCCAAGGCTCTGGCTGCCAAGATCGAAGGCAAGACCGTGACCATCAAGGCCAAGGGCGGTGCATCCGGCCGTCTGCACGGCAAGGTGACCGGCAAGGAAGTTGCCGAGGCACTGGCTGCGCTGGCAGGTGCACCCATCGACAAAAAGAAGATCGAGCTGGAGACCAAGGACATCAAGGATGCCGGCGTGTTCAACGGCAAGGTCCGTCTGTATGTTGGCATCGTGGCTTCCTTCAAGATCCAGGTGGAAGTGGAACAGGCCTGATCTGTGTGCCGTTTGCGCCCCCTCACAGCAGGGGGCGCTTTTTGGCTTTACAGGATGCTTTGGATTTTGGATAAGGACAAACTACTATGCCGAACGAACGACGTTATTCCAATGAACTGAATCTGGAGAGCGTGGGCATCAATCTGCCCTACAATATGCAGGCGGAGCAGAGCGTGCTGGGCGCGGTGCTGCTCAAGCCAGACACTTTGACCGATCTGGTGGAGATCATCAAGCCGGAAATGTTCTACACCCGGCAGAACGCCCAGATCTGGACGGAGATGCTGCGCCTGTTCACCAACGACCAGACCATCGATTTTGTCACCCTGCTGGATGCGGTGGTGTCCGATGGTGTGTTCCCCAGTGCAGACGAAGCTAAGATCTACCTGACCGGTCTGGCAGAAACAGTGCCCAGCATCTCCAATGTAAAGGCCTACGCCCAGATCGTGCAGGAAAAATATCTGGTGCGTCAGCTGATGGGTGTCGCCAAGGACATCTTGCAGGACGCCGGGGACGAGCCGGACGCCGACCTTCTGCTGGAAAACGCCGAGCAGCGCATCTACGAGATCCGCTCCGGACGCGATTCCAGCGCCCTGACCCCGCTTTCGTCCAGCATGGTGGAAACGCTGACCAACCTGCAAAAGATCAGCGGCCCGGATGCGGACAAGTACAAGGGCATCCCCACCGGCTTCCGTCTGCTGGACACCGTGCTTACCGGCCTTGGCCGCGGCGATCTGGTCATTCTGGCAGCCCGTCCCGGTATGGGCAAGACCAGCTTTGCGCTGAACATCGCCACCCGCGTGGCCATGCAGCAGAAGGTACCGGTGGCTATCTTCAGTTTGGAAATGACCAAGGAGCAGCTGACTAACCGTATCCTCTCGTCAGAGGCCGGTATCGACAGTCAGGCCTTCCGTACCGGTGCGCTGCGCGCCGAGGACTGGGAGTACCTGGCGCTGGCGACTGAAAAACTGCACGATGCACCGATCTATATGGATGATACCTCCGGCATTACCATCACCGAGATGAAGGCCAAGATCCGCCGGGTGAATCAGGATCCTGCCCGCCCCAACGTGGGTCTGATCGTCATCGACTATTTACAGCTGATGACCACCGGCCAGCGCAGCGAAAACCGCGTGCAGGAGATCAGTTCCATCACCCGAAACCTGAAGATCATGGCAAAGGAACTGAACGTGCCCATCATCGCGCTGAGCCAGCTGTCCCGTGCGGTGGAAAAGCAGGGCAACAACTCCAGCCACCGCCCGCAGCTTTCTGACCTGCGCGATTCCGGTTCCATCGAGCAGGACGCAGACTGCGTTTTGTTCTTGTACCGCGATTCCTACTACGCCAGCCAGAACCCGGACGGTGCTGAGGTGGATGCCGATACCGCCGAGTGTATCGTGGCAAAGAACCGTCACGGCGAGACCAGCACCGTGCCGCTGGGCTGGGATGGTGCCCACACCCGCTTTATGGATGTGGACTTCAAGCGCTGATGGATACCGCAATTCTTGCCCGGGTGGAGGATTTCTGCACCCGCGAGGGGCTTTTGCAGCCCGGCGCACCGCTGCATCTGGCGGCGGCAGTCTCTGGCGGCGCGGACAGCATGGCACTGCTGCTCTTGCTGCGGCAGCTGCAGCCAAGGTTCGGCTATACGCTCTCTGCCTGCCATGTAAACCACGGCCTGCGCGGGCAGAGCGCCGACCGGGACGAAGCCTTTGTGCGGGCTGAATGCGCCCGCTTGGGTGTGCCGCTGCGGGTGTTCCATGCCGCAGAGCTGGCACTGCCCCCGGCGCACGCCGGGGAGGACTGGGCGCGCCGTCTGCGCTACACGGCCTTTGTGCAGCTGCAAGGGCAGGGGATAGATGCCATCGCCACGGCCCATACTGCAAATGATCAGGCGGAAACGCTGCTGCTGCGGCTGGCGCGCGGCACCGGGCTGCACGGGGCGGGCGGCATCCGGCCAAGGCGCGGGTGCTACCTGCGTCCGCTGCTTTGCCTGAGCCGCGCCGAGACCGAGACCGTCTGCCGGGCAGCGGGGCAGCCGTGGGTCACCGACGAGACCAACGACACCGATGCCTACGCCCGCAACCGGCTGCGCCACAGCGCCCTGCCTGCGCTGGAAAGCACCAACGCGGCAGCGGTGCAGAATCTGGCACGGTTCTGTGAAAAGGCCGCGCGGGCAGATGCCTACCTTGCCGCCGGGGCTGCAAAGCTTCTGGCGGCGGCACGCCTGCCCGGCGCAGAACCGGCGTGGCAGCTGCTGCCTTTGCAGGCGGCAGATCCGCTGCTGCTGGAGACCGCGCTGCACAGCCTTGTAGCCCCGGTGCGGGACGCAGAGGAAAAATATGTGCAGCTGCTGTGCGGCGTGGTACGGCAGGGCAGCGGTGCAGTACAGCTGACCGGACAGGTGCGCTTTTGCGCCGGGAACGGCTGTCTGCGGCAGGAAACGCTGCTGCAGGCGCTGCCCCGGCAGCCGGAGTGCCAGCCGCAGCAAGTGCCCTTTTTGCCCGAAAAACAGCCGGAATTCCGGCTGCGCGGGGGCTGGAAAGGGAAAGCAGAGCTGTTAAAAGCCGATTTTGAAGAAAAAATACAAGTCGTTCATAAAAAAGACTTAAAAAATCGGGCGGATTATGCTAGAATAACTACGTTGTACACTAGTCTTGTTCTGCGCGCCCGACAGCCGGGAGACCGCTTCCGGCCTGCGGGGCGGGGGTTGAGCAAACCGCTGCGCAAGTGGATGAACGAGGCCGGTGTCCCGAACGAACTGCGGGATACGCTGCCGCTGCTGGCCAGCGGAAGCGAAATTTTATGGGTGTGTGGAGAAGGCTTTGCCGATGGCCTTGCGCCGGACACGGAAAGCAGATGGATCCTGCACTTGGATGCAGAGATCGAAACACAGGAGGAAAAAACAAATGAGTATGCACGATGATATCAAGACCGTTCTGGTCAGCGAAGAGCAGCTGAAGGCCAAGGTGGCAGAGCTGGGCGCTCAGATCAGCCGGGATTATGCCGGTAAAAATCTGGTGCTGGTGTCCATCCTCAAGGGCTCGGTGGTCTTTATGGCCGACCTGATGCGGGCGGTGAGCATCCCCTGCAATATCGACTTTATGGTGGTCTCCAGCTACGGCGGCAGCAACACCACCACCAGCGGTCTGGTCAAGATCATCAAGGATCTGGACGGCAATCTGTCCGGCAAGGATGTGCTGATCGTGGAGGACATTCTGGACACCGGCGTTACCCTGTCCAACCTTGTGCCCATGCTCAAGATGCGCAACCCGAACTCCGTTAAGATCTGCACCATCCTTGATAAGCCCAGCCGCCGCAAGGCCGATATCCAGCCGGATTACGAGGGCTTTCAGGTGCCGGACGAGTTCGTGGTGGGCTATGGCCTGGACTACGATGAAAAATACCGCAACCTGCCCTATGTCGGCGTGCTGAAGCCCGAGGTCTACACGAAGTAACCTGTCCATTATAAAAATCCAGAACTGGAGTTGATTTTTTTGCAACCGAAGAAACCCCGTTTCAATCCGCTGGTGATCGCCATTGTGCTGGCAGCCGTGCTGATGGTGTGGTCGGTGCTGGGCGGCACCGGCGGCAGCGCCAGCGGCTCCTCCATGGCGTATTCCACGGTGGTACACTATTTTGAGAGCAATCAGGTCACCAAATTCTCGCTGGATCTGAATACCGGCGTGATCACCATGACCCTGAAGGAGGGTGCACAGGAGCTGCCCAACGCTGCCGAGCAGAGCACTGCCCAGTCCACGGGCGGGCTGCTTTCCGGCCTGCTGTCCTCCTCTTCCTCTGCCCCCACCGGGGTAAAGAAGAACGATGACGGCACCGAGACGGTCAGCTATAAGCTGCCCTACGCCCGGATGTTCGTGGATCATGTGTCGGACTACATCGCCCAATACGATGCAGCCAACCCCGATGCACCCATGGTGTACGACTATGTGCCCGCCAAGGAAACCATCCCCTGGATGGAGATTTTGTTCTATCTGGCTATGCTGGGCTGCACAGGTTTCCTGCTGTTCTCCATGATGCGCGGCGGTGCCGGTGGCGGCGGCATCATGAACGTAGGCAAGGCCAAGGTGAAGGACGAGCACGAGAACAAAAAGACTGCTACCTTTGCCGATGTGGCCGGTGAGGACGAGGAAAAAGAGGAACTCAAGGAAGTTGTGGAGTTCCTCAAGAGCCCGGATAAGTTCAATACGCTGGGTGCCCGCATCCCTCACGGCGTGCTGCTGGTAGGCCCTCCGGGTACCGGTAAGACCCTGCTGGCGCGCGCCTGTGCAGGCGAGGCCGGAGTGCCCTTCTATTCCATCTCCGGCTCTGACTTTGTGGAGATGTACGTCGGCGTGGGTGCATCCCGCGTGCGCGATTTGTTCGACAAGGCCAAAAAGACTATGCCCTGCATCATCTTTATTGATGAGATCGATGCTGTGGGTCGTCAGCGCGGCGCAGGTCTGGGCGGCGGTCACGATGAGCGCGAGCAGACCCTGAACCAGCTGCTGGTGGAGATGGACGGCTTTGAAGCCAACGACGGCATCATCGTCATGGCCGCTACCAACCGTGCCGACATTCTGGATAAGGCGCTGCTGCGCCCCGGCCGCTTTGACCGTCAGGTCTATGTGGGTCTGCCGGATGTCAGGGGACGCGAGGAGATCCTGAAGGTGCACACCCGCAACAAGCCCCTTGCACCGGACGTCTCTCTGAAGGTCATTGCCCAGCGCACTGCCGGTTTTGCCGGTGCAGACCTTGAGAACCTTGTCAACGAGGCCGCGCTGCTGGCAGCCCGCCGCAACCGCAAGGCCATTACCATGGAGGACATCGAGGAAGCTTCCATGAAGGTGATGGCTGGCCCCGAAAAGAAGAGCCGCGTGGTCACCCCGGAGGAGAAAAAGCTCACCGCCTACCACGAGGCCGGTCACGCTGTGGCAGGCTTCTACTGCAAGCACCATCCCCGCGTGCACGAGATCACCATCATCCCGCGCGGTCAGGCCGGCGGCTACACCATGTATCTGCCCGAGAAGGATCGCAGCTATGTGACCAAGGGTGAAATGTTTGAGGACATCGTGTCCAGCTTGGGTGGCCGCGTGGCCGAGCAGCTGATCTTGGAGGACATCTCCACCGGTGCTTCCAACGACCTGCAGCAGGCCACCAACATCGCCCGCCAGATGATCACCCGCTACGGCTTCTCCGAGCGTCTGGGACCCGTGGTCTACGGCACCTCGCAGGAGGAGACCTTCCTTGGCCGTGATTTTGGTCAGGGCAAGGGTTACAGCGAGACCACCGCTGCCGAGATCGACAGCGAGACCCGTGATATCATCGACGAGGCTTACGAGACCTGCCGCCGCACCCTGACCGAGCACATCGACCAGCTCCATGCGCTGGCAAAGGCTCTGATGGAGCGCGAAAAGCTCAACGAGGAGCAGTTCAACACCATTATGGCCGGCGGCATCCTGCCCCCCTGCGAGGACGCACAGCCCGAGCAGGCACAGCCCGACCAGACCGTGCAGCCTGCCCCGGTGCAGCCCGCAGAGCCTGCCCAGACCGCTGAGCGCGCCGAACCCGCCGAGCAGGCCGAGCCTGCCCAGCCGGAAGTGCCGCAGCCGGATGCCCCGGAGCAGCAGGACTAAGCTTTTTTTAGGAAAGGAGCGAGCATCGTGGAGGAAAATTTTAACCCGGTCGCCCAGACCCGTGCAAACTATTATACCCCCGGCAGCCCGGTGCAGTTCGTCTGCGTGGAACTGCTCAAGGGGGATGTCAGCGGCGAGCACGCTGTCTGCCTGACCTTCAAGAATATTTCCCGCGTGACCCTGACCGCACTGGAGATCCACTTCAAGTGCAAGGGCGTGGACGGTGTGATCCTGTGCGAGGACAAGTTCGAGTACCGGGATCTGCAGGTAAAGCCCGGCGAGCTGTTCGGGCAGGACGATGCCGTGTTCATCACGGCAAAGGCAATCACCAGCGTGGATGTTTCGCTGTGCAATGTGTACAACGGCAAGCGTGTGGTGCATCTGGACGGCATCAAGCGTGTGCGTCTGCCTGCGCCCCGCCGTCTGGCCCCGGAGCTGCAAAAGGCGCTGGAAGCCCGCATGAACCGCACCGGGCTCAAGTATCAGCCGCAGGTGTTCGAGAACGGCTGGTACTGCGCCTGCGGTGCCTTCCACCCCACCGAGGAGGATACCGTTTACTGCTCGGAGTGCGGCTGTGACCGCATTCTGCTGCAGAACGCGCTGAACACCCTGTTGCAGCCCGCCGCCCCGGCAGACGAGATGGAAATGCCCCTCAGCGCCCCGGCGGCTCCCGCAGCGTCTGCTGCGGTGGAGGAGCCTACCCGCATCGTGGGTACAGCTCCTGCCGCCCCGGCAGCGCCCGCAGAGGAGCCCACCCGGGTCATGGGCGCAACGGTTTACCAGCCGAAGGCAGCCCCCGTCCAGCCCATCTCGGAGCCTACCCGGGTGCTGGATGCCCCCGCCCGCGCACCGTATTCCGGCGCTGCTGTGGCAGACGAGGGCACCCGCGTGATGCCCGCCGCCGCCCGCCGTCCGGCTCCGGCTCCGGTGCGTCAGCCCGCGCCTGTGGAAGAGGACGAGGAGTACGAGGACAGCCGGGACAGCGTGGCAGAAGCGCTGATCCGCTGGGTGCCGCCCATTACGGCCATCCTGTGTGCAGCCATTGCGCTGTGCGGCTTTGTGTACTACCAGTTCGTGCTGTAAAATAAACTATCCTGGCGGAGGGGGCAGCGTGCCTTCTCCGCCTTTTGTGTGCATTGCACAGAAAGGAAATACCATGCCGGAACAAGCTTTACAGGTGGCTTTTGAGATCAAGACCGCCTGCGATGAGATCAGCCGCCGCCTGCTGCGCTGGCACTGGGAGCGCAAGCCCGGGGCACACAGTCTGGATGCACTGCTGGAGCATATTGCCGCCCGCAAGCAGGAAAGCCCGGATTACTACGACCGTATGCCGGACCTTACCGGCAAGACCAGCTGGCAGCAGCTGGACACCACCCTGTGTATGCGGGTGCTGCTGGACCCGGAGACCGATGCCGCCCGCCCGCTGGATCTGCTGGGCAACACGGCACACCCCTCTGCCGCACGCCATGCCTGCAACGCCATCCGCACCGCCCGCAACGAAGCTGCCCACGCGGCGGTTGCAGCGGACGGCGCACAAGCGGCGCTGCTGTTCAACGAAGCCATCGAGGCGCTGGAGGAGGGCTACGCCGGTACCGCCTTTAAAGAAAACGAGCTGGCGCAGTATTACCGCGAAGCCGAGGACTACCTGAGCCGATGCAGCGAGGGCAAACCCCTTAAAGCGCGCCAGAGCAGCCCGCAGAACGCACAGCAGGGGAAGGCTGCCGCACGCAGCAAGCCCCGCGATACCCAGCAAACCCGCAGCGCCAAAAGTACCGCCGGGCGGCAGAATACCTCTGCCCGCAGCCGCAGCACCGGTACAAAACAGAGCCGCAGCAGCACGGCATCCCGCAGCAAAAAGCAGCAGACCGGCGGCGAGAGCAGGGTGGCGCTGGGCATTATTCTGGCGGCGCTGGTGCTGGGACTTATCGCACGCGCCATCAGCATGGGACTTGTGTAATTGCAATGTTTTGCGATTCTGGCGGTAAATTGGAAAGCAAAAACGTTTGTGCTGTACAAAACAACCAAAAAAACAGCAGACTGTCCCGCAGAAAAACGGTCATTGCACCTCTTGCGGGAAATGTGAAACGGATTTATAATAAGCATGAAAACGTTTACACATTGCCACCGAAGAGGGAACGGAGAAAATACCCCATGACCATCAGTGATATTGCAAAGCTGGCAGGTGTTTCCAGCGCTGCGGTCAGCCGCTATCTGAACGGCGGCCCCCTCAGCGAACAGAAACGTGCCGTGATACAAGCCGTAGTGGAAAAGACCGGTTACAGCCCGGACACTGCTGCCCAGACCCTGCGCACCGGCAAGGTGCGTCAGGTGGGGGTCATCGTGCCCAGCATCAGCTCCCAGTCGGTGGGGCAGATCACCAGCGGCATTGCAGCCGAACTGGGCGCAAGCCGCTACCTGATGCTGCTGGCAGACACCGAACTGGACGAGCAGATGGAACTGGAATATCTTACAGCATTGCAGCGCAACCATGTAGCCGGTATCATTCTGCTGGGCTATGATTCCAGCCCGCAGCTGTGCAAGGCACTGAAGGACTGCCGTGTGCCCGTGGTGGTAACAGGACAGCGCTTTGCAGACCTGCCCTGCGTTTATAACGACGACCGCGCTGCCGCCCGCGACCTGACCCGGAAGATGCTGGAGCATGGCCGCAGAAATATCGTGTACATCGGCGGCAGCGAACAGGACGCCGCCACCGGAATTGCCCGCCGTCAGGGTGTGCAGGACGCTCTGCGGGAGGTGGGACTAAACGCGGATGGTCTGCCCCGCGCCTACTGCGCCGCCTTTTCCATGGAAGAGGGACACCGCTGCATGGAGGAGCTGCTGGCACGCTGCCCGCAGCTGGATGGTGTGGTCTGCGTGACCGACACCGTGGCCTTTGGCGCGTTGCAGGTGCTCCGCGCTGCCGGGCGCAGGGTAGGGGAGGATGTCGGCCTTGCCGGTATCGGAGACAACTGGGCGGGCAAGGTGGTGGAGCCCGGACTGACCACCATCCGCTTCTACCAGCGGCAGGTAGGGCAGGAAGCTGCCCGGATGCTGTTGCAAAGCTTAGAACATACTGAGCCGGACGCTGCACCGGTGCGCCAGACCACGCTGGGCTATACGCTGGTAGAGCGCGGCTCACTGTAAAAAAGAGGAACGAATGAAACAAAAGCTGATTTTTTTAGATATCGACGGCACTCTGCTGCCCCCGGGCGAGATGCTGATCCCCCAAAGCACGGTCGGGGCGCTGCACAAGGCGCACGCCAACGGCCACAAGCTGTTTCTGTGCACCGGGCGCAACCGGCGCATGACCCAGCCGCTGCTGGACTACGGCTTTGACGGCGCGGTGTGCAGCGCCGGCGGCTATGTGTTCTGCGGGGCCAAGGTGCTGGTAGACCTGCCTATGGAGCCGCAGCTGGCACAGGATGTGCGCAGCGCCATGGAGCGCCACGGCGTGGAGTGCACGCTGGAAGCGCGGGATGCCACCTACGGCAGCCTGAAGATGATAGAGCGCTGGAGCTTTACCCACCGGGATGCAGGCGATCTGAACAGCGAAGCCGCCCGTTGGCGCAAGGCCATGGAGGACGGCATGACCATCAGCCCGCTGGCCGATTATAAGGGCGAGCCGCTGTATAAGATTGTGTATATCGCGGAGCACAGCGAGGACTTGGACGAGGCGAAGCGCCTGTACGAGGACAGATTCGTGTTCTGTGAGAGCAAGCTGGACGGTCTGGATGGCGGCTATGTGAACGGAGAGCTCATCAACCGTAGGTTTGATAAAGGGCGCGGCATCAAGGCGGTATGTGACTATCTGGGCGTGCCCCTGCAGGACAGCATTGGCTTTGGCGACAGTGACAACGACCTGCAAATGACCGATGTGGTCGGCATCAGTGTCTGTATGGCCAACGGCTCTGCAAGCCTGAAGCAGCGCTGCGACCGCATTGCCCCCTCGGTGTACGAGGACGGCATCGCCAAGGAGTTTGCAGCCTTAGGGCTGATTTGAAATTTCTTTTTGTGAAAATAGGGCAGGGGAACGTCCGTAGACGTTCCCCTGCCCTAAAATTATAAATAATTCTCCCGCATTGTTTTGCAATAAAAAGAGCGCTGCACAGTATATTTGTGCAACGCTCTCTTTTTTGTTGACAGATCAGTAATGCAGATCCTCTGCGGTCAGGCTTTCCAGCACGGGCAGCATGGCAGAGGCTTCGGCTTTGGCGGCGGGCAGATCCATATCGCGGTAGTTGCCGCACTCCACCTCGCTGGCACCGGGCACAGCGCCCTCAAAGCCAGCCATAAAGCGGTAGGCATCCACCGTCAGCTGCAGCGCTTGCGCCGGGGTCAGCCCCCGGGTAAGCAGGTAAAAGCCGGTGCGGCAGCCCATGGGGCCAACATAGATCACCCCGTCCTTCACGGCGCTGTTGCGCGCGTAGGTGGCAAACAGGTGCTCCAGCGTGTGGGCGGCAGCGGTGGTCAGGTAATCGCCCTGATTGGGCTTTTTCATGCGGATATCCCAGGTGAGCACATCGCCGTCCTGACGGCTCAGGTACATCCCGCGCTCCAGCCGGGTGTGATCCACGCAAAAGCTTGCGATACGTTCCATACTACATTTCTCCTTTATCAGCCCTGCAGGCGCTGCACACTGCCGTGTGCGCAGTCCACAGCCACCATCAGGCCATCGCGGATGTGGCTGGTAGCACCGGCGGCACCCACAACGGTGGGCTTCAGCAGTGCCTTGCCGGCAATGGCGGCGTGGCTGTTCAGGCCGGGCTCCTCTACCACCAGAGCGGCAGCGTCGCGCACAAAGCCCAGCATCTCGTTGCTGGTGGAGGGAACCACCAGCACCATACCGGGCTTGAACTTGGCGCGCACCTCGTCCATGGTGCGGCAGACACAGGCCTTGCCGCTGGCAACATCGTTGTTTTCGGGGCCGACACCCACGCCGGTAGCCAGACAGTTGCCCACCATGTGGATCTTGATCATGTTGGTGGTGCCGGAAACGCCCACGGGCACGCCTGCGGTCACAACAGCCAGCTCGCCGTTGTGCAGGTAGCCGTTCTCCTTGGCCAGAGCGGTGGACATCTCGATCAGCTCATCAGTGCTGTGTGCCAGAGACATCATCAGCGGGGTGATGCCCCAGCTCAGGGACAGCTGACGCTGCACCTGCTCGCGCATGACGCAGGCAATGATGGGCTGCTGCGGGCGGTACTTGCTCAGCAGGCGGGCAGTGGTGCCGGACTCGGACACGGTAACGATGGCGGCGGCGTTCACATCCCGTGCGGTCAGGCAGGCGGCATGGGCGGTAGCGTCAGAGACGCTGATCTTGCCGGGGTTAGAATCCATCGTGCGGCCGCGCAGATGGAAACCCTCCTGCTCGGTGCGCTCGGCGATGGCAGACATGGTCTTGAGCGCCTCCACGGGGTAGGCACCGGCAGCGGTCTCGCCGGACAGCATAATGGCAGAGGTGCCGTCGTAGATGGCGTTTGCCACGTCCGAGATCTCGGCGCGGGTGGGGCGGGGGTTCACCATCATGCTGTCCAGCATCTGGGTAGCGGTGACGATGGGCTTGCCGAAGGAGAAGGAGCGCTCGATGATGGTCTTCTGGATGCCGGGCAGCTCGGTGAAGTCAATCTCCACGCCCAGATCGCCACGGGCGACCATCACGGCGTCGGCAGCAGCCAGAATGCTGTCGATGTTGTTCACGCCCTCGCGGTTCTCGATCTTTGCAATGATGCGGATGTTGGAATCGTACTGGTTCAGCAGGTTGCGGATATCGTACACGTCCTGTGCGGTGCGCACAAAGGAGGCGGCGATGAAATCGTAACCCTGCTGGATGCCGAAAATGATGTCGTCCTTATCGCGCTGGCTCATATACGGCATGGACAGGTGCACGCCGGGTACGTTGACGCCCTTCTTGTTCTTGATCTTGCCGCTGTTCAGCACGGTGCAGACGATGTCGGTGTCGTTCACGGTCTGGATCTGCAGCTTAATCAGGCCGTCGTCCAGCATGATGGTGCCGTTCGGCTCCACGTCCATGGGCAGATCCTTGTAGGTGATGGAGCAGATCTCGTTGGTGCCCTCCACATCGCGGGTGGTCAGGGTAAAGGTCTGGCCGGCAACCAGATTCTCAACGCCGTTCTTGAAGTCCTTCAGGCGGATCTCGGGACCCTTGGTGTCCAGCAGTGCAGCCACGGGCTTGCCCAGCTCCTCGCGCAGAGCCTTCAGCTTTTCAAGGCGACCCAGATGCTCCTCGTGGGAACCGTGGGAAAAATTGAAGCGGGCCACGTTCATGCCGTTGGCGATCAGATCGCGCAGCACGCCTTCCTTATCGGTGGAAGGGCCAAGGGTGCAAATAATTTTCGTCTTTCTCATGCAATATACCTCCGTCAACTCTCTCTTACCTATATCCGGCACAGCATCCCTGCAGGCTGCTGTGTATGACCAATGGGAGCAAAAGCTCTCGGTACAGCGGGTTGGTTTGTATGGCAGAGTGGGAAAACCCAAAACTCTACCACCTATTATTATAATCATTCCGGTGCAAGAGAGCAAGAGGAATTTTTGCTTGAATACAAGTTTTTGCATCTGCTGATGCCCAAAGGAAAGATTGCAAAACTTTTAACGATGTGCCGCAGCTTTCCGTGCGCTGCCTGACAGGGGAAAACTGCTGCAAAACGTAAAAACTGATAAGAGCGCACAAGGCTGCTTCCTCTTGCATCTGAGGGGCTTTTTGCTTATAATAAGGGTAATAAAGTAGTACTGTTCCGGGGTACGCCCGGAGAATGGAGTGACCATTATGGAAAAACGCGTTTTTCTGATCGTTCTGGACAGCTTTGGCATCGGCGCAGAGCCGGATGCCGCTGCCTTTGGCGATGCAGGCACCAACACCCTGGGTGCCATTGCGAACCACCCCAATTTCAATTGCCCCAATCTGCGTAAGCTGGGTCTGTTCAACATTGACGGCGTGACCGCAGGGGAGAAAACGGATGCCCCGGCGGCTGCCTTTGCCCGCCTGCAGGAGCAGAGCATGGGCAAGGATACCACCATCGGCCACTGGGAGATCGCTGGTGTAGTCAGCCCGGAGCCGCTGCCCACCTTCCCCGAGGGCTTCCCGGAGGAGCTGATCCGGGAGTATGAGCAAAAGACCGGCCACAAGGTGCTGTGCAATAAGCCCTATTCCGGCACGCAGGTGCTGAAGGACTACGGCGAGCAGGCCATGCGGGAAAACGCCCTCATCGTGTACACCAGCGCCGACAGCGTTTTTCAGGTTGCCGCCAACGAGGAGCTTGTGCCGGTGCAGGAACTGTACCGCTACTGTGAGATCGCCCGGGAAATGCTCAAAGGCAAGTACGGCGTGGGCCGCGTGATCGTCCGCCCCTTCCTTGGCAACAGCGCGGACACCTTCTACCGCACCACCAACCGCCACGACCTGAGCCTGAAGCCGCCCCGCGCTACCATGCTGGATCTGCTGAAGGATGCCGGCAAGGACGTGATCGCCGTGGGCAAGATCTACGATATCTTTGACGGCGAGGGCGTGACCGAAAAGATCAAGACCACCGGTAACACCAACGGCATCGCCTTTACCAAGGCCTTGCAGACCCGGGATTTTGAAGGCATTGCCTTTGTGAACTTGGTGGACTTTGATATGCTTTACGGCCACCGCCGCGATGTGGCAGGTTACGCTGCCGCCGCTACGGAATTCGACCGTTTTCTGGCTGACTTCCTGCCGGGGATGCGGGAGGGCGATCTGCTCATGATCACCGCCGACCACGGCTGCGACCCCTCCTACACCAAGACCACCGACCATACCCGCGAGTATGTGCCGTATCTGGTCTGCGGCAAGGGCGTAAAGGCGGGTATGGATCTGGGCACCAAGCTGTGCTTCGGCACCATTGCCAAGACCATCTGCGAGTATCTGGAAGTGGACGCTTCCACGCTGGACGGCGAGAGCGTATGGCAGGAGATCCGGGCATAAAACGCCCCAAAAACTATAAGAACAGGAGCGTGAAACGATGCGTATTTATGATCTGATCGCAAAAAAGCGGGATGGCGGCACCCACACCCGGGAGGAGCTGGAGGCCATCGTCAACGGCTTTGTCAGCGGGGAAGTGGCCGATTACCAGATGGCCGCATGGATGATGGCGGTGTACCTGCGCGGCATGACCAACGAAGAGACCGCTGAGCTGACCGATGTGATGGCGCACAGCGGCGTGATGGTAGACCTTTCGCCCATTCCGGGCATCAAGGTGGACAAGCACTCCACCGGCGGTGTGGGCGATAAGACCACGCTGGTCATTGCGCCCATCGTGGCAGCCTGCGGGGTGAAGATCGCCAAAATGAGCGGCCGGGGCCTCGGCCACACCGGCGGTACCATCGACAAGATGGAGAGCGTGCCCGGCACAAAGACCGCCCTCTCGCAGGAGGAATTTTTTGCACAGGTGAACCGGATCGGCCTGTCGGTCATCGGCCAGAGCGAGGGCATCGCCGTGGCAGATAAAAAAATGTACGCCCTGCGGGACGTTACTGCCACCGTCAGCTGCATTCCGCTCATCGCGTCCAGCATCATGTCTAAAAAGCTGGCCTCCGGTTCGGACGCCATTCTGTTGGACGTCACCACCGGCACAGGTGCCTTTATGAAAACTGTTGACCAGAGCATTAAGTTGGCGCAGCTGATGGTTGCCATCGGTACCCACCATGGCCGCCGGGTAGCCGCCATGATCACCGATATGGACACCCCGCTGGGTCACAACATCGGCAACAGTCTGGAAGTGATGGAGAGCATGGACGTGCTCAAAGGCCACGGCCCGGCAGACCTGACCGAGGTGTGCCTGCAACTGGCAGCCAATATGCTGGTGCTGGCGGGCAAGGGCGATGCCGCCCACTGCCGCGCTATGGCCGAGGCTGTCATTGCGGACGGCTCTGCCTTTGAAAAGTGCAAGGAAATGTTTGCCGCGCAGGGCGGCGATATCCGGGTACTGGATGATTACAGCCTGTTTGCTCAGCCAGCCGCCAGCTATGAGCTGCTGGCCGAGCAGGACGGCTACATTGTGGCCAACGATGCCGAAAAGATCGGCTCTGCCAGTGTGCTGCTGGGCGCAGGCCGCCAGAAAAAGGGCGACCCGCTGGACTTTTCCGCCGGCATCACCCTGCACAAAAAGCGCGGCGACTATGTCCATAAGGGCGAAAGCCTTGCCACCTTCTACGGCGCAGCGGACAAGTTTGAAGCCGCCGCCGCCGAGTACCGCAGCGGCCTTATGTACGGCGCGGAAAAGCCGGAGGAAGCCCCGCTGGTGTACGCCCTTGTCACCAAGGACGGCGTAGAGCGGTACTAAGATCTTTTACGCGGCGGGCGTACCCCAAAGAGTGGTTTTATAGAAGCGAAAATGTAAAAAAGCTGAACACCTGTTTTTTGCAGATGTTCGGCTTTTTTGTATGCGTTTTAAGGGCTGCTATGTGCAGATATCTGCCGCCACGGTATACACTGCATGATAGTGCAGGGCATCCTCCTGCACGGTGCACTCCTCCCGGCGGGCGAAGATCTCCGCATCCGGGAAAGCATCGTGCAGCGCCCGCAGCCCCTGCAGCCGTGCCAGCGTAAGCGCCTGTGCTTCGGTGCGGTACATCATTTCTTGCTGCTGCCCGTAATAGATGGTCTCCTCCACCGCGCAGGGCAGGGGCAGGCCGAAAACCTCTAATTGCAGATGCCGGGTGCGGCACAGCCCGTCCCCGTCAGGCGCAGAGGGGGAAAGCGCGGCAGAATGCTCTGCAAAAAACAGTTTGTAATTCGTTGTATTTTTGCCGGTCAGCTGCGGCATCGTCTCTGCCAGCGGAACGCTCTGGTCTGTCTGCCACTCCAGCTGCGCCACCACCGTGCCCGCCGCCGGGGCAAAAATCAAGGTGCCGTCCCGCTCGCTGCGCGCAGTGCCGATCAACCCCTGCCCGGCTTCCACAGTCTGCCCGGGGGCTACCAGCATAGTGCCGCTGGTAAGATTTGTACGCAGCACCGTCCCATTGCACTTTGCCCGCAGCCCGTGCAGCGTGCCTGCGGCGATCTCGGGGCGGGCATGGGCAGGGGCGGCTTCCACCGCAAGCCGGCCTTTTTCAAAATTCAGGCTTGCCCAAGAGAACTCGCCGCTTTCCAGCAGGGCATACTCTCCGCAGCGCAGCAGCTCCTCGGTTACGGCAGTGCCGGGCTGCAGGCCGCAGCTGCGCAGCACTGCACCCGCCCGCGCCCGCTGCCCGGTGGTCAGGCTGCCGTAGTCCACCGCCCATATAAATCCTTGCAGCCAGACCAGCACCAGCCCCCAAGCGACAAGCCCCGCCCAAAGCCCCTTGCGCTGCAGCAGCGGACGCAGCAAAAAATAAAGCCCCATCCGTTTTTCCACTCGCAGCCGCACCCGCCTGTGCCGGGCAAGGGCTGCAAGCCGCCGGTACTGCCATGCTGCGCAATGGGCACAAAAGCCCCCGGGCAGGGAAGAAATGCCATATAAATGCAGCCCTTGCCCGGCGGCATCGGTCAAAAGCGCCTCGGGGCTGCCGTTCCGGGCGGCAAAGCGTACCCCCGCCCAAAGGCTTGCAGCTTCCATGGCAGCCTCCTATTCATCGGAAAAATCGGTGCGCAAAAACTGCCCCTGCACCGTCAGCCGGGCGGCGGTCAGGGTACAGATGCGCAGCCCGCTGCCGTATACCGTGAAACGCCCCTTCGCCAGCCGCAGGCACAGCTTGTTTTCATCAAAAAACAACACTGTGCAAAAATGCTCTATCTCCATCCGGTCGCCGCTCAGGTATACGGCAGGGCGGCTGTAAAACCCGGGCGGCGGCTGTCGAAACAGCCCGCGCAGCCAGTCGCCCGGGGTGCGCCGGTCGTGGTGTGCTCTGGCCATCTTTGTCCCTCCCGTCCCGCGCTTTGTACATTGCACAGCCCATGCTTCCATATATATGGAGGGGGAGGGCGTGCTTATGAGTAAAAGCTGCAAACGGCTGTATCCGGGGCTCTTTTTGCTGGGTGCAGCCACGGCGGCGCTGGTATTTGCCGCGCCGCAGACCTGTGCGGAAGCTTTGCGGCATGGTCTTTCGCTCTGCGGTGGGCCGCTGCTGGTGTCGCTTTTTCCATTTCTGGTGGTGTCGGCGCTCATCATGCGCAGCGGTGCGGGCGAGGTGCTTGGCGTGCTGCTCTGGCCGGTGGTGCGCTGCATCGGTCTGCACAGTCGCAGCGCGGGCAGTGTGCTGCTCATCGGCCTTGTGGGCGGCTTTGCCCCTGCCGCCGCCGCTGCTGCCGAGGCAGTCCGCAGCAGGGAGCTGACCCCGCAGGAAGCTTCAGCTCTGTTGCCTGCCTGCATCTGCTCCGGGCCGTCTTTTGTCATTTTGACGGTAGGGGAGCAGCTGCTGGGCAGCCGCACGGCAGGGATGTGCTTGTTTGCCGCACAGGTGCTGGCGGGCTGGCTGACGGCGGCGCTGCTCTGCCGTGCTTGCGGCATACCGGAGCCTTTGCCCGTGCCGCCCGCTGCCGCACAAGCAGAACCGCCGCCCGCGCTGGATGCCATCCTTGCGCAGGCGGCAGTGACCTACCTGAAATTATGCGGCTTTGTGCTGTATTTCCGGCTGTTGGCGGCGGGCTGTGGGCTGCTGCTGCCTGCGACGCTTGCGCCCTTTCCGGCGATGCTGCTGGAAGTGTGCTCCGGCTGCGATTACGCCGCCCGCACCGGTCTGTGGGCAAGCGGGCTGTGCTGCGCCGCGCTCAGCGTGCAGGGCGCATCGGTGCTGCTGCAGGTGCGCACCCTCTGCCCGCAGGAGGTCTCGTTCAAACCCTTGCTGTGGGGCAGGGTGCTGCATCTGCCGCTTTCGCTGGCGCTGTTTTATCTGGGCTTGCCGGAGCGTGCCGTGGAAAGCTTCAATACCCTGTGCAGCCGGGTGGTGCCTATGCGTCGCGTGCCGACAGACTGTGCTCTGCTGGTGTTCGCGGTGTGCTGCATAACAGCCTGCGAGGCCTGCCGCCTGACCAGGAAGAAGGCACAAAACGCAGCTCCGGCAAACAAAAACTGCTCTGCGGCTTGCAAACCGCCGCAAAATGTGGTAACATAACTCTTGGTTATCATATTACCAAACGCAGCGACGGAGAGAGTAGGCGCTGCCTGCACGGCAAAGAGAGAAGCTTCACCGGCTGAAAGGGCTTCCATGTGCGGCAGGGGCTGAAGTTCGCTCCCGAGCGGTCTGCGCGAACGATGCGGACGCATCTATTAGCACAGGACGGTTGCGCCCCGTTACGGCGTTTGAGCGCCGCCTGCCCTTGTGCAGGCGGAAACCGGGTGGTACCGCGGAGCAGAAATGGTTACAGCTTCGTCCCTTTTGCCTGAGCAGTCGGGCAGGGGACGGAGCTTTTTTGTTATACTCCGCTCCATGAACACAAAGAATAAAGGAGAGAAAATCCATGCAAGCAATGATCGATGAGCTGGCCAAGCAGGCCGCTGAAAGCCTTGGTCAGGTGTCCAGCAAGGAGACGCTGGCTTCCTTCTGGCAGGAATACCTCAGCAAAAACGGCAAGATCCCTGCCCTGATGAAGAACCTGCGTACCGTTGCGCCGGAAGAGCGCCCCGCTATGGGCAAGATCATCAACGAACTCAAGCAGAAGGTGCAGGCAGACTACGATGCCGCCGCCGAGACCGTGAAGCAGGCAGAACTTGCTGCCCGCAACGCCGCCGAGACGGTGGATATCACCCTGCCCGCCAAGACCCGCCCCGTGGGCGGTCTGCACCCGCTGACGCTGATCACCAACCAGATCATCGACGTGTTCTCCGGCATGGGCTTTTCGGTGGGCACCTTCCCGGAGATCGAGGACGA
>ENA-UEPJ01000105-UEPJ01000105.1-human-gut-metagenome-genome-assembly--contig:-NODE-105-length-105640-cov-7.555649_pt1 | contig 105640 bp, 72 predicted proteins | sample MGYA00242890_ERZ507896 | MGnify/ENA primary metagenome ERZ507896 (study PRJEB26167, sample SAMN06115508) | human gut metagenome | host: Homo sapiens | place: China:Qinghai | collected 2015-08-20...
ACTCGCTACTGTTGTTACCTCGTCAATTTTATGGGACTACTTTACCTTGCTTTGGCCTGTATCCTTTGGAGAAAACTAGTATAGCAAGATGCATGCCGGACATTCTCTAAAGCCCATAAAAAAAAGCGCCCTGCATGTGCAGGGCGCCTTCGCGTGATTATGGCGGAGCGGAAGGGACTCGAACCCTCGGCCTCCGGCGTGACAGGCCGGCGTTATAACCGTCTTAACTACCGCTCCGTAGTGGTGGACAGTACAGGACTTGAACCTGTGACCCCCGCCGTGTGAAGGCGGTGCTCTACCAACTGAGCTAACTGTCCGTCGTTGTCCTCTCGAACAAGAGTGTTTGTACGGGAAACACCCCTCGGGGTCAAGAAAAAAATTGAAAAATTTGAAAAAAGTTTAATTTCATTTGTAATTAGCTGGAATAAAAGGATAAAAATTGATATTCGTTCCTGATAAATAGCCTTGCAGTCCCGGAGGGCCGGTGTTAGGTAGAAAAACACTTCAGTTCAGGGTGGAAAAGATGATGTTTTCCCGTTTCCGGCAGGGCCGCAGGGCCGTGACCGGCAAAGATCGTGATGCGCGTTTCCCGTCGCGCATGGGCATGGGGCTGCTGCTGGCGGCCCTGCTTTTGTTGCCGGGCTGTGCCCAGGCCGTCCCGGACAGCGGCACGCCGCTGCGCGTCTCCGCCACTGCCCGGAAGCTCTCCGGCCCTCTGGAGCCTGCCTCCCTCTCGGCGCTGGTAATGAATGATGCCAGTGTCCGCCAGTGCCGGGTCTACGATGGTGTGCGCATCATCGCGCAGCCCATGCAGGAGAACCTCTGCGCCCTGAGCTTCGATGACGGCCCTTCGGCCAATACGCCGCAGATCCTCGACATCCTGGCCGCGCACAACATCCCGGCCACGTTCTTCGTGCTGGGGCGGAACGCCGAGCGCCATCCCGACCTCGTGCAGCGCATCCATGATGAAGGTCACGAGATCGGCATCCATACCTATTCCCATCCCAATCTGCGCCATCTCAACCTGGCGGCCCAGAGCGAGCAGATCGGCAGGGTGCAGCGCTTTTTGCGCTCCCTGGGCATCGAGGCCCGCTTCCTGCGCCCGCCGTACGGTTCGTTCAATGACATCACCCTGAAAGCTGCCGAGCAGATGGACCTCAAGGTCGTGCTCTGGTCGCTGGACAGCGAGGACTGGCGGGGCGTGCGCGAGGATTACGCCGCCCTGGTCAACACGCGGGGCCAGCGTTACGTCAACAACGATCTGCGCGGCATCTTCCTTTTCCACGATACGGTGCACGGCACGCTGGAGAACCTGCCGCGCATCATCGCGCAGCTGCAGGCCGGGGGCTGTCAGCGTTTCGTGACGGTCAGCGATTTTCTGGATGGCAGCCTGGACCCCGAACCGCCTTTGCTCATGGCCCGGCGCACCCGGCAGCCTTTGCCTGACGGCCGCGAGCTCATGCCGCCGGAGAGTTTCCCCGATGTGCAGCTGGCCGGACAGAAAACGGGCCGCAGCGGCTTCGATGCCGCCCAGCGAGCCTCCTCCACGCGGGATACCAGCCTGATCTGGGCCGCGGGCAGCACGCCGGTGCCCATGGCGCGCAGCAGCAGCCCCCGCTGGGGCAAGGCCGCGGAACAGGCCCGTGAGCAGCAGGCCCGTCGCCTGGAGCGGCTGGAACAGGAGCGGCAGGCCGCAACGGCCCGGACGCAGGCGCAGCCGGCAGGGCCCGTGCATGCCGTGCGCGGCACCGTGACGCCCCAGCGCGACTTCGGTACCAGCGCCGGTGAGGTCTATCCCGGCAGCCGTCCCGTGAGCTCCGTCGAGGATCTGGCCCCGGCCACGTCCGTGCAGCAGTAAAATATGAGGGGAGGGGCCGTGTCCCTGCTGTCGCTAGTAACGCTTCTTTGTCGCTGACGGGCACGGCCTGAGGCCGCCTTCGGTCGCTGCCGATACGAGAAGGGCCCCTTTCTCCCTATGTCCCCTTCCCTGGTGTGTCCCATCCAGGGAACAGCTGGCAGGGATGCAAGCAAACAGCCCCCGCATGATGTCATGCGGGGGCTGTTTGCGTTCAGGAAAAGGCCTGTGGCCTCGATGTCCTAGGACAGACGGGTCTTGAAGTCCTCGTAGCCGAAGCGGCGCACCAGACGGAAACGGGCCGTGGCGGCCGGGTCGGCGGCGTCGAGGTCGGCGGTCAGGCTGCCGATGGACGGCAGGCGCAGGCCGTTGAAGGTGGTGGTCTTGACCATGCTGTAGATGGCCATGTCGGTGAAGATCAGGCGGTCACCGGCCTTGAGGGGCGCGGCGAAGCTGTATTCGCCGATGACGTCCCCGGCCAGGCAGGACTTGCCCGCTAGGCGGCAGGTCCAGGCCTTTTCGCCGTTTTCGCCCGCCAGGCGCAGCTCGCCGTCTTCCGGGGCCAGCAGGTTGGGGCGGTAGGGCATCTCCAGCACGTCGGGCATGTGGCAGGAGGCCGAGGTGTCCAGGATGGCGATGGGCATGTCGGCCTGCACCACGTCCAGCACCGTGGCCACCAGCCAGCCCGCATTGAGGGCCACGGCCTCGCCGGGCTCCAGATAGATCTGCGCGCCGTAGTTCTGCTGCATGCGCGTGATGCAGCGGCAGAGGCGGTCCAGGTCGTAGCCTTCGCGGGTGATGTGATGGCCGCCGCCGAAATTGATCCACTTGCACTGGGCCAGCTGCTTGCCGAAACGGGCCTCCACGGCATCCAGGGTGCGTTCCAGCGCGTCGGAGCCCTGTTCGCACAGGGTGTGGAAATGCAGGCCGGAGATTCCTTCCGGCAGCGTTTCGGGCAGCTGGTGCGGCCGGATGCCCAGACGGGAGCCCGGGGAGCAGGGATTGTAGATGGCCACGGCGCCTTCGGAATGTTCGGGATTTATGCGCAGGCCGCAGCTGATCTCGCGGCCGTTGTCCCGGCACCAGGCCCGGACCTTGGGGCCGAAGCGTTCCCACTGGGCCAGGGAGTTGAAGACCAGGTGATCCACCAGCGGCAGCAGCTCGTCCAGCTCTTCTTCCGTCCAGCCCGCGGCAAAGGCGTGCACTTCGCCGCCGAATTCTTCGCGGCCCAGGCGGGCTTCATCCACGGAGCTGGCGCAGGTGCCCCACAGGGGGCCGTGGCCTTTGGCGCGGGAGAGCAGGGAAAAGCTGTCCCAGGCGGCAAAGCCCTTGAGGGCCAGCAGGATCTTGGCGCCGGTGCGCTGCTGCACGCTGTCCAGGATGGCCGCATTGGCCGCCAGACGGGCTTCGTCCAGCACGAAGCAGGGCGAGGGGACGGTACGGGGATCCAGCAGGGGCAGGAGATGCTTCATGTTTTGGTCTTTTGCAGGGGTTGGGGTGAAGAAAGGGCTGCCGTCCGGGGCCTGGCCGCAGGGGCGGCGGGTCTGTTCCCGGGCCGGAGCGCAACGGGGGAAGGAGCCCGCGGGCCCCTTCCCCCTGAAACAGCGTTGCCGGCGCGAAAGGGACTAGTCTTTCACTTCCACGCACTGCCACGGCAGGCCGTAGGCGTTGAGGTCGGCCATGAAGGGGTCGGGGTCGAACTGTTCCATGTTCCACACACCGGGCTTGAGCCACTGGCCGGAGACCATCATCTTGGCACCGATCATGGCGGGCACGCCGGTGGTGTAGGAGATGGCCTGGGAGCCCACTTCGGCGTAGCAGGCTTCATGGTCGCAGATGTTGTAGATGTAGACGGTCTTTTCCTTGCCGTCCTTGATGCCGCGCATGACGTTGCCGATGCAGGTCTTGCCCTTGGTCAGCGGGCCCAGGGAGGCGGGGTCGGGCAGCAGGGCGCGCAGGAACTGGATGGGCACGATGTCCTGGCCCTGGAAGCGCACGGGATCGATGCGGGTCATGCCCACATTGCCCAGCACCTTGAGGTGGTTCAGGTAGTTTTCCGAGAAGGTCATCCAGAAGCGGGCGCGCTTCAGGCCCTTGAGGTTCTGCACCAGGGATTCCAGTTCCTCGTGGTACATGAGGAAGCACTTCTTGGGGCCGATGCCGTCGGGGAAGTCGTAGGTCATGGACCAGGACAGGGGATCGGTCTCCACCCATTCGCCGCGTTCCCAGTAGCGGCCGCGGGCGGTCACTTCGCGGATGTTGATCTCGGGGTTGAAGTTGGTGGCGAAGGGCTGGCCGTGGTCACCGGCGTTGCAGTCGATGATGTCCAGCACATGCACTTCGTCCAGCTCGTGCTTCATGACCCAGGCCGAGAAGACGTTGGTGACGCCGGGGTCGAAACCGGAGCCCAGCAGGGCGGTGAGGCCGGCCTGCTTGAAGCGCTCCTGGTAGGCCCACTGCCATTTGTATTCGAACTTGGCGGTATCCAGGGGCTCGTAGTTGGCCGTATCCAGATAATGCACGCCGCATTCCAGGCAGGCGTCCATGATGTGCAGGTCCTGATAGGGCAGGGCGATGTTCAGCACGGTGTGGGGCTTCACCTGACGGATGAGGGCGCAGAGCTCGGGCACGTTGTCGGCATCCACCTGGGCGGTGGCGATGTCGACGCCCAGACGGGCTTTGACCGAGCGGGCGATCTCGTCACACCGGGAAAGCGTACGACTGGCAAGAGTGATCTTGCCGAAGGCCCCTTCTGTGGCCAACTGGGCGCACTTGTGCGCCACCACGCTTCCCACGCCACCGGCGCCGATGATCAGAATATCCGCCATGACTTCTCCTTTTGAATCCGTTTTGTCCGTGATTGATGATGAAATGCGGCCCGCCGGAACAGGCGGTCATCCCCTCCATAGCCCACAGCGGCGGGAAGGTAAAGGGCGGGGGGAGGGCCCGGCCGCGCCGCCTTGGCCTTCCCGATCCTTACGGGTCCGCCCGGGCTGGGGACATCCTTGCTGCGCGCCGGGGACCGGGGACATGCCATGCCCAGCATGCCTGCTTTGTGTGACCGCCGGTCGTCATGAAGGTGACGGGCCGGCGACGGGAGAGGAAGATGTGCTGCCCGTGCCTCCGGCGGACGGTAGCGTACCGTGCCGGGGCCATGGCCCATGACGGTCTCCCGTCAGGACGAGGCATGGCAGGAAGCCGCCCTGCATGGCCCGGGAGCGTACGCGCCGGAAAGGGGCAGTGCGGGAGGGGATTCCCCTCCCGCTCCTATCTCATGCGTATCTCTAGTGCGTGTGATCCAGCACGGGCACGCCGTCGCCCAGTTTTTTGCGGATGGCGGCGATCATGGTCTCGTGGTGCGGGCAGGGGAAGCTGATGGGGTTGCCCTTGCAGATGCAGGAGGCCAGGGCAACGGCTTCGGCGCCGCGATCCACCAGCATCCTGGCGCGGGCCACGGCCCGCTTGCCGGGACAGCCGCCGCAGGAGACGAAGCCGATGACCTCGCAGGGGCCCAGTTCCTCGAAAGCGCCCTTGCCCTGGGCGGCAAAGGAAAAGTCCGTGGTGCCGGGGCAGATGTCCTCGGTCTGCATGCAGCGGATGATGCCGATCTTCTTCATGAGAGCCTCCTTGGTTTGCTTATCGGGCCTGGGGCGCCTCCTCATGGTCTTCGGGGATGACGTAGCCCAGCAGGTCGTCACGCACGATGGCGTCCAGTTCCGTCCGGTCATGGGCCGGGGTCTCGGTGAACAGGAAGCCGAAGTGGGAATAGCGGTCGTAGAAGCCGCGGCGCAGGTGCAGGACCTTGTGGAAGCGGGCGCAGAGGGCGTCGTAGTCGAAGCACCGCACCGGCGGGCAGGCGGCGGGCTTGTTGAGCACGATGAGGGTGTAGAGCTTGTCCTCGCGGCCGGGCAGGATGCTGTCCCAGTCCGGGCGCCGGTCGTCCAGATAGCAGCCGTAGGTGGGGAAGCCCCAGGCGAAGAGGCTGATGTCCGTGCAGCACCAGCCCGCGAAGCGCAGCGGGTTGAACTCGATGGGCACCATATGGCCGTCGGCGTCGCGGCGCAGTTCCACATGGACGGGGTAATCGCGCAGGCCCAGGCGCTCGTTGATCTGGTCGAACCACGCTTCCAGCGGCCCGGACATGCGGCGGATGATGTCCGCGCTGGTGTAGTACAGGCGGTCGCTCACGTCTTCGGAAGAGGCGAAGTCGTGCTGGAGGATGTTGCAGATAACGGCCTCGCCGCGGCTGTTGAAATAGACGTCCACGGCATATTCCGTGCCCTGGATGAGGGATTCCAGCAGCCAGACCTGGTTGTCCAGCACGGCGGCGGGATATTCCTTGCGCCAGCGCACGGCGCTGGCCGCGATGTCGTCACGGGCGGCGCGCCACTGCTGGGCGTTCTCGATGCTGTAGACGCCCAGGCTGAAGAAGCCCACCGCAGGCTTGAGCACGCAGGGACCGGGCAGGCTTTCGAAATGGGTCTCCATGACGTCCCGCAGGGTCAGCTCGCGGAAATGGAAATCGGGGAAGAGCGGGGCCAGACGCTGGCGGAACAGCAGCTTGTTCTTGAGCAGTTCGGTGGCGCGCACCAGCCCGGCATTGCCCGAACGGCTGTAGAGCCAGTCCAGGGCGTTTTCCGAATTGCTGTACAGGCGCTGCCCCTGGCAGCACAGACGGCCGAAGTCGCGGCTGGAGACAAGGTCGAGGTGCAGCCCGTAATCCAGCCCGGCCTGCCGGGCAGCGGGCGTATCCAGGACAGGTTCCTGCCGGTCGGCGGCAAAGGTGGCCAGCTCCGGCGAGACATACGGATCTTCCAGAATGATCATGGGGCCCCTCGTGCAGCATGGCTGCGTAAAAAGCGCAGGGCCGGGATGTTTCCTGACCCTGCGCGATGTGGTGGCTGGAGAAGCACCCGGAACCCCTCCCCGCGAGGACGGCTCCGGCAGTGGCGGGAAATGTCTCACGATGGCACGGGCTTTCCCGCGGAGCCGGGCACCATCATTTTAAGATCGTGTGCAGGGGGAGAGCCTCCCCCTGCGTTCGTTTTTGTTAATCCAGCACGCGGAAGTACACGGCAGGCTGGCGCAGCATGCCGGTGTCCAGGGTGCGCTGCAGGGCGGTGCTCATGGCTTCTTCGGTGGTCTCATGGGTCATGAAGACCAGCGGCACGCCCTTGCCTTCGTCGGTACGCTGGATGACCTGGGCCATGCTCACGCCCTGGTCGGCCATGCAGCCGGCCAGATCGCGCAGCACGCCGGGCTCGTCCTCGACCATGACGCGCACATAGTAGCGCGAACGCCATTCCGCGGGCGGCACGATGCTGGCGCGGGGCAGGTCGTCACAGGCGTAGCCGGTGTTGTGCGGGTTCTCGTCACGGGCCACGGCCATGAGGTCGGCCAGCACGGCACCGGCGGTGGGCAGGTCGCCCGCGCCGCGGCCGTGGAAGAAGAGCGAGCCGCAGGCATTGCCGCTGACGCGCACGGCGTTGTACACGCCGCCCACGCGGGCCAGCAGCACCGTATAGGGCACCAGGGCCGGGAACACACCCGCCTCCAGCCGCACCTTGTCGTCGGGCTGGCCGGGCTCGCGGCGTTCGCGCACCTGGGCGATGAGCTTGATGCGGTAGCCGAACTCGCGGGCCAGGGCGATGTCCAGGCTGGACATGCCGCGGATGCCGCGCACGGGCATGGCCGTATAGGGATAATTGACCCCGTAGGCCAGGCGGATGAGCAGGGTCAGCTTGTGGGCCGCATCGTGACCGTCGATGTCCAGGGTGGGATCGGCTTCGGCATAGCCCAGCTGCTGGGCCTGTTTGAGGGCCACATCGAAGTCCAGACCGTTGGAGGTCATCTCGGACAGGATGTAGTTGCTGGTGCCGTTGAGGATGCCCATCAGGGACGAGATGCGGTTACCGGCCAGGCTGGTGCGCAGGGCCTCCACCACGGGGACGGCGCCGGCAACACTGGCCTCGTAGCGCAGGATGCGGCCCTTGCCGGCGGCCTTCTGGAACAGGGCGAGCCCTTCCTCGGCCAGCAGGGCCTTGTTGGCGGTGACGATGTGCTTGCCGGCGTCCAGGGCGCGGTCGATGATGGTGCGCGGGGCGTCGATGCCGCCCATGAGCTCCACCAGCACGTCGATCTCGGGATCGTTGATCAGCTCGTCAGGGTTGGTGGTCAGGTCGGCTCCGGGAGGCAGGGGCACGGTGCGCGCCTTCTGGGCATTGCGCACCAGCACCTTCTTGACCTGGATGTCCCGGCCCGTACGCTGACGGATGATGCCGGCGTTCTCTTCCAGCAGGCGGGCAAGACCGCCGCCCACGGTGCCGAACCCGGCCAGACCCACTACCAGAGGCTTGTTGCTGTCGGCCATAGTGTCCCCTAATCGCTGGAGCCGCCGAGCAGGCGGCGGATGTTGCGCACGGCCTGACGGGTGCGGTGATCGTTCTCGATGAGGGCGAAGCGCACGTACTCGTCACCGTAGGCGCCAAAGCCCAGGCCCGGCGAGACGGCCACCTGCGCTTCGGTGAGCAGCAGCTTGGAGAATTCCACGGAACCCATCTTGCGGAACTCTTCGGGGATGCGGGCCCAGACGAACATGGTCGCCTTGGGCGCGGGCACTTCCCAGCCGATGCGGTTGAGGCCGTCGATGAGCCAGTCACGGCGCTGGCGGTAGATGTCGCAGATCTTGGTGACTTCTTCGTCGCCGCTGCGCATGCCCACGGTGGCCGCGATCTGGATGGGCTGGAAGATGCCGTAGTCCAGGTAGCTCTTGATGCGGCTCAGGGCGTGGATGAGCTTGGGGTTGCCCAGGCAGAAGCCCACGCGCCAGCCGGGCATGGAGTAGCTCTTGGACATGGTGTAGAATTCCACGCCCACGTCCTTGGCGCCCTTGGCCTGCAGGAAGCTGGGGGCCTTGTAGCCGTCGAAGACCAGGTCGGCATAGGCCAGGTCATGGATGACCCAGATGTTGTTCTCCTTGGCGAATTCCACGACCTTTTCAAAGAAGGCCAGGTCGGTCACTTCCGTGGTGGGGTTGTGGGGATAGCACAGGAAAAGCAGCTTGGGACGGGGCCAGGCCTGCTTGGTGGCGGCGGTCAGGTCCTCGAAAAAGTCACGGCCGGGCCCGATGGGCACGCTGCGCACGTCGGCGCCGGCGATGATGGGCGCATACTTGTGGATGGGATAGGTGGGGTCGGGAGCCAGCACCACGTCGCCGGGCGAGAGCATGGCCAGCGAAAGGTGGGCGAGACCTTCCTTGGAGCCCATGGTCACGATGGCTTCGGTGTTGGGATCGAGGTCCACATCATAGAGGCGCTTGTAGCGTTCGCACACGGCGTCGCGCAGATGGGGGATGCCGCGGGAGAGCGAATAGCGATGGTTCACCGGCTTCTGTGCGGCTTCCACCAGCTTGTCCACGATGTGCGGCGGGGTGGGAATGTCGGGATTTCCCATGCTGAAGTCAACGATATCAATATTCTGGCGACGCAGCTTCATTTTAAGGTCGCCTACCACCGCGAAAACGTAGGGGGGCAGGCGCTGGATGCGCGAGAACTCTTCCATGGGGACACTTCTCCTGCTGAAGTTCAAAAACTTCAGCCAGATTAGCCAGTGCGTTCGGCATTTGTAAAGCACTTTGCCAAGATAAGGGCTTTGCGCTACCGTGGTCGGTATTGGACAGGCTACGCCATCTCACGGACCCTTTATCGCCCTTCAACCATCGAGGACCGCATGGAACACCATATTCGTTTCGACGCTGACGCCATGACCCTGTATCTGCTGGACCAGCGCGCCCTGCCCGGGCGCGAGGACTACCTGCCCATCCGCACCCTGGACGAGACCATCCGGGCCCTGCAGGTGATGGTGGTGCGCGGCGCTCCGGCCATCGGCGTCACGGCCGGTTTCGGCTGCGTGCTGGCCCTTGAGGAACTGCGCCGCAGCCTGCCTGCCGGTGCCGACTGGCGCACGGCCTATGACCAGGCCCTGGTGCGTCTGGAGGCGGCCCGGCCCACGGCCGTGAACCTGCGCTGGGGCGTGGAGCGCATGCGGGCCCTGTGGCGGGCCCATGCCGGTCTGGAGATGGAGGCCCTCATCCCCCTCCTGCTGGCCGAGGCCGAGACCATGCGCCGCGAGGACGTGGAGATCTGCCGCGAGATCGGCCGCCACGGGGCGTCCTGCATCAATGACGGCGACACCGTGCTCACCCACTGCAATGCCGGGGCCCTGGCCACGGCCGGTTACGGCACGGCCCTGGGCGTCATCCGCGGCGCCCTGGAAGCGGGCAAAAAGGTGCGGGTCATCGCCGACGAGACGCGGCCCTTCTTGCAGGGCGCGCGCCTGACCGCCTGGGAACTGCAGCAGGACGGCATCGACGTGCGCGTGGCCTGCGACAATGCCTGCGCCCTGCTGATGCAGAAGGGCCTGGTGCAGTGCGTGGTGGTGGGGGCCGACCGCATCGCGGCCAACGGCGACGCCGCCAACAAGATCGGCACTTTCGGCGTGGCCCTGCTGGCCAAGCATTTCGGCATCCCCTTCTATGTGGCGGCGCCCCTGTCCACCATCGACCCGCGCACGCCCGACGGCGCGCACATCCCCATCGAGGAGCGCCCCGACCGGGAAGTGACCCATGTGGGCGAGACCCGCATCGTCCCCGAAGGGGTGCCGGTCTTCAATTTTGCCTTCGACGTGACGCCCGCTGACTGCATCACGGGCATCATCACGGAAAAGGGCGTCCTGCGCGCGCCCTACGGCCCGGCCATCGCCGCGGCCCTCAAAGCCTGAGCCTGCACGGACGGCACCATGCCGTCCGTTTTTTCTTCCCCTGTCCGGAAAGGAGCGCCCATGAAAGAACTTACCTTGCTGGCCGACAGCAGAGCGCCGCTGGCCTTCCATCTGGAGACGTCCGCCGCCGTGGCCCACTGGAACCTGCGGGACGTGCCCGGCGACCACATCTCGCTGCCTGCCCTGTGCGATGCCCGGCTGACGGAGATCCGGCGCGAGCACGCCGCATGGGCCTGCCGGACTGGCCTCAGGCCCGTGGAGGGGGCGCTGCTGCACGAGCATTTCCAGGCCGGGGAAAAGCTGTCCATGTGGTGGTGTTCGCTGCTCTACGAGCGCCATCCCAAGATGACGCCCCTGCTTTACGAGATCTACAAGCTGCGTACCCTGGAGCATCTGCTGGACGAGGGCGGCTTCACGGCCCTGCGTCTGGTGGGCGGCGACGACCGGCTGTGCGAGACCCTGCTGGCGCTCTGCCAGGCCACGGGGCGGCAGTTCGCGGACTATCACGATCCCAAGTGCCGTGACGGACGCTACCGCAGCCGGCTGCGCCGCATCTATGAGGCTTGCCCCTCCCTGCTGCGCGCGGCCGGGCGCTTCCTCCACTGGTGGTTCCGGGTGCGCCTGCCCCTCCGGCCCAGGGGCGGGGCCCTGCCCACCCTGCCGCCCGCGCATGTGACCACGGGCACCATCGCCACCTATTTCCCCAATGTGGACATGGAAGCCGCGGCAGCGGGCCGCTTCCGCTCCCGTTACTGGGAGGGCCTGCACGACGCCCTGTGCGCGGCGGCGGCCAGGACGCCCGTGCGCTGGCTGTTCATCCGCTTCCCGTCGCCGCAGATGGATCTGGCCGGCTGCATCAGGATGCGGGATCGTCTGCGGGCCGCACGGCAGGACGGCGTGAGCTTCCACTATCTGGAGGAATTCCTCACGACCGCCGACCTGCGGGCCGCCTGGAAGCGCTATCTGCGTCTGGCCTGGACCAGCCGCCGTCTGGAGGCCTCCATGCGCGAGCTTTGCCGTTTCGAGGGCTCCCGCCTGAACTTTTGGGCCTATATGGCCGAGGACTGGGCCGAGACCTTCCGGGGCTGGCGCTGTCTGGAGCGCTGCCTGCAACAGCGCGGCATCGACAATTACGTGAAGGCCGCCGGGCCCCAGCGCTGGTTCACCTTCCCGCTGGAGAACTGCCCCTGGGAACGCATGCTGACCCATGCCGCCCACACCACGCCCGGCGCGGGTGGACCCGTGTACGGGGCGCAGCATTCCACCATCCGGCCCACGGACTTCCGCTATTTTGACGATCCGGTCACCTTCACGGACAGCGCCTGCGCGCCCTTCCAGCCCGACCGCATCTGCGCCAACGGGCAGGGGGCCCTGCGGCAGTGGCAGGCCGCCGGTGTGCCGCAGGAGCGTCTGGAGCTGGTGGAGGCCCTGCGCTACATGTATCTCGTCGATGCCCGCAAGTCCGCCGTGCCGCCGCAGGAAGGGCAGACGCACCACCGCCTGCTGGTGGTGACCGGCTTTTTTGCCGACGAGACCGCCGACCATGTGCGTCTGCTGGCCCGGGCCGTGCACGCGGGCCTGCTGGACGGCTGGGAGATCGTGGTCAAGCCGCATCCCTATCTTTCCGTGGAGGCCGACCTGCGTCACGAGCTGGGGGCCCAGGCCGGGCGCCTGCGTTTTGCTGACGGCCCCATCGCCACCCATCTGGTGCCCGGTACCGTGGTCTGGTCGTCCGCTTCCACCACCGTGGTCTTGGAAGCGGCCCTCAAAAAGCTGCCCGTCATGGTCATGCTGCCCTCGGACGGCTTCGACCTGTGCCCCTTGCAGGACGTCCCCGGCCTGCTGCGTACCGGCAGCCTGGACGATGTGAAGCGGGCCCTGGCCCAGGCCGCGCCGCCCGCCCTGCCGGACGACTATCTGGAATTGCAGCCCGAGCTGCCCCGCTGGCGGGCCTTGCTGGAATTGTAACGAAGGCGGACGGGCCTTGGTCCCACGGGTTTCCCGGGCGCTGTCCGCGCCGTGGAGGCCGCCCGGTGCCTGATGGAGGCGCAGGGCGGCTTTTTCTTTCCGGGGCCTGCCATACGGCCCGATCGTTTCCCGAAGGCCCGGCAGGGAGAGATGGGGCTTTCTGTGACCGGGAGCATGGCACGCGGACGGACGGCTCCGGAGCGTGCGGGATGCCTGCGTCCCTCGCAGCCATCCCGCGGGGCTTGAAAAAACAGGCTCCGCTGGGTAGCGTCAAAAGAGCGGCTGCCCCGGGAAAGGGCGTCGCAGAGCAGGCCCCGCAGGGGGCGTGCGGGAGGATGTCATAGTGTTCAGCGAACGGGTCAGGAATTACGGCTCGCGCGGCAAGGGCGTGAGCGCACGTGACAACCATATCATCAAGGGCATGAAGGCCCTGCACCTGCTGGCGGCCCTGGCCTGGGCGGGCGGCGCCTTTTCCATGCAGGCCCTCGGTTTCCTCAAACTGGGCATGGACGATCCGGCGACCGTGAAGCTGGTGGAATACTGCCGCTATATCGTGGATTCCTGGGTGGTCATGCCCGGGCTCATCGGCTGTGTGCTCACCGGCCTGTTCTATTCCATCTTCACCTCGCTGGGCTTTTTCAAATTCGCCTGGGTCACCTTCAAGTGGATCATCAGTTTCTGCGCCGGTTTTTGGGGCACCTTCTTCTGGCTGCCCGTGGGTGACCGCTGCATCGAGTGGCTCACGCCCATGGGGCTGGACTGGCCCTTGCGCTTCGTGCGCTCCTGTATCCTGCCGGAAGAACTCTGGGCCAGCCTGGTCCAGGTAGCCATCATCTTCGCCATGGCCCTGATCTCCATCTACCGCCCGCTGACCTGGAAGATGTACGGCGATCCCATCGTGCCGCCCACGTCGTAGAAGAAAGATTCTCGAAGGAGCCCCCTTGCCCGGCGCAAGAAAGGGGGCTTTCCCTTCCGACTTCCATCTTTCCCCAGTCGCTCCGGCAGGCTGGAAACGAGGGGACGGGAAACAGCTGATAAAAGAACAAGGGACGCTCCCGTACAGGGAGCGTCCCTTTTGTTTATGGGCTTTAGCCTGTTGAGCGCCTGACAGGCGCGAAACAGGCTAAAGCCCATAAAAAAAGACGGCGGGAACGTATGATGCGTTCCCGCCGTCTCCACATATCGTGCGACAACAGACGGGGCATGCCCTGCATGCCTCGCCTCATATCAGGTCCCGAAGGACGTTCCCGGGGACGCACGCCCAGACCTGCACGCCTGACGTGCAGCGGACATGACGGCCATGCCGTCCTGCGGTAACCGGGAAACAGCGCGGCAACGCCCGCCGCCAGCTTTAGTACCGGTCCGGCGTGCGTTCCGTGAAAGCGCTATTCGTCGTCCCAGGAAGAAGTATCGTCCACCAGCGTATAGCCGCGGACCTGGATGTAGTTGACCTCGTCCACCTGCTCCAGCAGGCCGGTCACTTCCACCAGGGCGCTCACCTCGTCGGCCAGATCGGCACCGGCGCCACGAGGGATGATGCGATATTCCACATCGTCCTGCACCACAGCCACACTGGCCTGCCGCGCATCGGCGGCACGGGGCACAGAACAGACATAGCCTTTCACGGTAATGGGATTGCTCATGCCTAGGTAATCCTTTCTCACAAAGCTGGGAAATGTCCCTTCTCCCCTTGTATCCGCTTTCCCGGCCTGCCGCAAGCCTTTGCGCGCTTTTCAGGCAGCACCCTGCGGGCCTAGAAACCGTATTTTTTCAGCAGTTCGTACCAGTGCCCGCGGGAGACACCGGCCATGCGTGCGGCGGCCCGGGCATCGTCGCCGCACAGCGCCCGTACCCGGGCCACATAGTGCCGCTCCGCCTCATGCCGCCAGCTGCGCAACGAAGGAAAGGCCCGCCCCGTTTCCGGCATGGGAGGCAGATCGGGCACGCTACAGGCCCCGGCTTCGGCCAGCGGGGGACAGACCTCCCTGCCGCCGGGCACGTCGCCCGTCCCGCGTCCCTGCCCGGCCCGGCTGCGGGCCACGGCCACGCGCAGGCCGGTGGCGAGGTGCGCGGGCAACAGCAGGGACGCATGTTCCGCCGCCAGACAGGCCCGCTCCAGCGCATGGAACAGCTCGCGCACATTGCCCGGCCAGTCGTATTCGGCCAGCATCTCCAGCAGCAGGGGGGAAAGCTCCTTCTCCTCCATGCCGTTGCGGCGGCAGCAGCGGATGACCGCCTGCCGTGCCAGCAGGGGGATCTCGTCCCGGCGCCGGCGCAGGGGCGGGATCACGATGGTCATGCCCTGCAGGCGGTAAAGCAGATCCTTGCGAAAGCGCCCGTCCTCACTCATGGCCTCCAGATCCTGATTGGTGGCCGCCACCAGGCGAAAATCGCTCTCCACCTCGCGCACCTCTCCCACAGGACGGAAACGGCGCAGCTCCAGCGCCCGCAAAAAAGCCCCCTGTATGCCCTGCGGCAGGTCGCCCACCTCGTCCAGGAAGAGCGTGCCCTGATGCGCCGCCCGCAACAGGCCCTCGCTGGCCCGCTCCGCGCCGGTGAAGGCCCCCCGGGCATGGCCGAACAGATGGCTCTCCACCAGCGTTTCCGGCAGGGAGGCGCAGTCCACGGCCACGAAAGGCCGCGAGGCCCGATGGCTGTTGCGGTACAGGGTGCGGGCGAACAGCTCCTTGCCCACGCCGGTCTCGCCCAGCAGCAGGACGTTGACGTCGCTGTGCGCCGCCTGTTCCAGCTGGGCCAGCGCCGCCTGCATGGCCGGGCCGCTCCCCGCCACCTGACCCGGCTCCAGTTCCAGGCCCCGGCGCGAGCGCCGCCTGTCCCGGGCCTCCAGCACATGGCTCAGGGTCTCTTCCACATCGCACACCCGCACCGGCTTCATGAGAAAATCCCAGACACCGCCGCGCAGGGCTTTTTCCGCCGCATCGCCGTCGCCGTGGCCCGTGATGACCACGATGTCCGGCGCGTCGGGCAGGGCCGCCAGCTCCTGCTGCGCATCCAGACCGTTGCCGTCGGGCAGGAGCATGTCCAGAAGGATGACGTCCACGCCCGCGGCCGCCAGACGCCGTCCCTCGGCCAAGGTGGCCGCGCACAGGGCCTCGTGCCCCAGACGGCGGCAGGCCACCTCCACCATGGTGCGCATCAGGTTCTCGTCATCCACTACCAGCACACGGGCCATCCTTGCCTCCCTGCCCGGGCCTGCGGTCCCGGAGCTTCCCCTGTGGCCATCCCCGGGCGCGGCGCAGGGGCGCGCCTGCTGCCCGGTATATCGTTCCCTTTTTCCTGCGCTCTCCGGCTGATGCCGGATACAAAAGCTTTTCGGCCTTCGTCATCCTTCCTGCGGCGTTCCCGGCACCAGAGCCCCGTCAACCGGGCGGACGGCCGGGCAGCTATCCGCCTGCCACGGCTGCCGTCCATCCGCCCGCATACGGGGCACGGCGGCATGATCCGCCGCGAAGACGGGGCATCAGCCGTTGTCCCGCCGCAGGGCTTCTTCGGCACGCGCCAGAGCCCCGGCACAGGCCGCCGCCAAAGATCCCAGCCCCGCCGCGTTCTCCGGCGTGTCCGCCAGCACCTGCCGGGCCGCCTGCTCCAGAGCCGCCGCCCTGAGACGAAGCTCCTCAAAACAGAGCGTGGCCGCGGAATTCTTCAGGGCATGTGCCGCCCGGCGCAGGGCCTCCGCCGTCCGGGCCGCCGGGGCCGCGGGATCGGCGGCCAGTTTTCGGCCGGCTTCCAGAGTTGCCTCCAGACGCGGCAAATCGTCCCGCAAGGCCATGACCAGGGTATGCAGCAGCTCCTCGTCCTGATCCGCGGCCGCCAGTGCGGCCGCCCTGTCCCAGATGACGGGGGCCTCGGCCTCCGCACCACAGGGCGTCGGCCCTGCCTGACCGTCGCCGGGACAGCCACGGGGCACGTCCCGCAATGCGGCCAGCAGCATGGCCGGGGGTACCGGCTTGTCCAGCAGGGCCCGTACGCCTAGCGACCGGAAGCGCGCCTCCTCGCCGGGGGCCAGACCGGCGGAATGGACGATCACCGCCTGCTGCCGGGACGCGGCGCTCTGTCCGGTACGGATGCGCTCCAGCACGGTCAGGCCGTCCATGCGCGGCATACCGGCATCCAGCAGGATGACGTCCCACGCTGCGGCGGCCAGCATGTCCAGGACCTGTTCCCCGTCCGCGGCAAGGCCCACGGTGCAGCCCTGCTCCCGCAAGCGCACTTCGAGCAGATAACGGCCCGCGGCGTCATCCTCGGCCACCAGCACGCGCAGGCCCTGCAAGGGGCCCCCAGGGGCCGGAGCCGCAATGCCCTCTTCCACCGGACACGGGGTCCCGGACTTGGGGCCGGGACCGCCCTCCACGATCTCCAGACGCACTTCCAGCGTGAACGTGCAGCCCTGTCCGGGACAGGAACGCACCTGCACGTCCCCGCCCATGCGGCGGGCGATGGTGCGTACGATGTTCAGCCCCAGACCGGTGCCCGGCTTGCCGCCGGCGGCACTGCCCCGGCAAAAACTTTCAAAGACCGTCCTTTCCTCGCCGGGCTCCAGCCCGGGCCCGCTGTCCCGGACGTCCAGCCGCAGCAGGAACACGCCGGAAGCCAGGCGTTCTCCGCCTGCCTCCACGTCTACGCGGCCCCATTCCGTGAATTTGACGGCATTGCTCACCAGATTGCCCAGGGCCTGCCGCAGGCGGAAACCGTCGCCACGGACCTGCCGGGGCAGATGCGGCGCCAGATGCAGCAACAGCTCCAGCCCCTTGCCCTCCGCCGCCGGTCTGTACAGATCAGCGCAGGCCCGCAGGCAGGCGGGCAGGTCGAAGGTCCGGCAGCGCAAACGCACGTCCCCCTGTTCCAGAGAAGCATGGTCGGTGATGTCGTCCACCATCTCCAGAAGGGCCCCGCAGGCCCGGCGCAGATAGGCCAAGGCCGTATGCCGCTGCTCCGTCCCGCAGTCCTGACGGTCGAGCAGATCGCTCATGCCCAGCATGGCCGCCAGCGGGGTACGCATGTCGTGACTGAGACGCCCCATGAAGGCGCTCTTGAGGCGGCTCTTCTCCTCGGCCTGCAAACGCCGCAAGGTCAGGTTGCTGGTGATGCCGCCCACGGCCAGCACCCCGGTCAGGGCCAGCAGACCGTACAGCAGGCCCAGCTCCCGCTGCTTCCGCTCCAGATCCCGCACATAGGCGGCGGCATCCATGCTGATGCTGATACCGCCCAGCATGTCCCCGTCCTTGTGGCCCTGGTGGCAGCGCAGACAGCTTTCCTGTGCGGCCAGTGTCCTGAGCAGGCGCAGACGACCCTGCGGCAGGCAGTCCTCCCCGCTGAAGAAGACCTGCCCGCCCTGCGTGGCCGTGGCCAGTATCCGCCGTTCCCAGTCATCGGCCCGGTTGCCCGGCCGCAGGGGGGCCTGGCCCACGATGGCCAGACGGAAGCCGGGCTCGGTGAGGCGTTCGGCCATCTGGCGGCTCATGTAGGCGGGATTCATGAGCACCAGCGTCCGCCCGTCGGCGGTCTGCAGGGTCCTGTCCTTTTCCGGCAGCCAGGGATTGGGCTCGCCGTAGGCGCTCAGGGGCACATAGACGCCCCCGTGGCCCGCGTTCCAGTCACGGGCATCCATGAGCTGGTGGGCCGTGGCCGCCAGGCGGGTATGGCAGAGCTCCAGCAGGTGGGCCTGCTCGCCCTGCACGGCATGGCGGTACAGGCAAAAGGTCAGGACCAGCCAGGCGGCACTGGCCAGCACGGGCAACAGCCAGCGCCGCCAGTGTCCGGGCCCGCCGGACGGCGGTACGCGCTCGGGGTCGGACATGGTTCCTCCGTCGGCCCGTTCGGACACGCCGGGCTGTCCCGACGGCGGAAGCAGGGCCGGAGTTGTCATATTTTTCTGAAAATCTGTCTTTTTTTCCTGAAAATCACAAGGCCCCGCCGAAAACAGAAATTCTTCGATCCAATAATAGGCTGATAAAACAAGGAAAAATGTGAACGTACTCACAGCGGCCAAACTGGCACGGCCCTTGCTCTTTTTGGAACAAACGCCGGAGGGGACCGGCGTCATGCTCAGATCGTCATCCCTGCCCCTTGGTGCGGGACAGGAGGCGATATCAACGAAGGAGGCTCTTTATGGGTACACCCCGCACAGGACCCTGGCTCAAAGTCTTTCTGGGTGGTCTGGCGGCGGGCGCGGCACTGCTGGCCGTGATGGCTTTTGCCATGGTCTCGACGGACCAGCGTCCGTTCTGCGCCAGCTGCCACATCATGCAGGAGGCCGCCGTGACGCACAAGCTGTCCACGCATGCCAAGCTCGCCTGCAACGAATGCCACGCCCCGCACAACCTGCTGGCCAAGCTGCCGTTCAAGGCACAGGAAGGGCTGCGCGACTTCATGGGCAACGTGTCCGGCAAGGACATCCCCCGCCCGCTCAGCGCGCGCACCCGCGACGTGGTCAACGAAAATTGCAAGGCCTGCCACTTTGCCACCAACAGCGAAGTGGCCAGCATGGATGCCAAGCCCTATTGCGTGGACTGCCACCGCAATATGGCCCACATGCGCCACAAGCCCATCAGCACAAGGACGGTTGCTTATGACTAATCGACTCTTCGGCCTCACCCTTGCGGCCGCGGCCCTGCTGGCGCTGCCCCTGCTGGGCGGCTGCCAGGACGTGGACACCGAACTGAAGGCCCCGGAATACAAGACCGGCCTGCCCGCGGGCGAGACCCGCATCTCGGCCTACAAGGAGGCCTTCCCGCATCAGTACGCCTCGTACCAGAAAAACAACGAGACGTCCGTCATGACCGAGTACAAGGGCTCGGTGCCGTTCCACAAGAACGACGACGTGAATCTCCTGCCCAAGGGCTACAAGCACGCCCAGCCCTACCTGAAGAACCTCTGGCTGGGCTATCCCTTCATGTACGAATACAACGAGGCCCGCGGCCACACCTATGCCGTCAAGGACTTCGTCAACATCGACCGCATCAACCGCTACGGGGAAAAGGGCGGTCTGCCCGCCACCTGCTGGAACTGCAAGACCCCCAAGATGATGGAATGGATCGGCAAGTACGGTGACGCCTTCTGGACCAAGGACGTGAACACCTTCCGCGGCAAGGACGCCATCAGCGAGATGGACGAGACCATCGGCTGCAGCAACTGCCACGATCCGGCCACCATGGAGCTGCGCCCCTACTCCGAACCGCTCAAGGACTGGCTGAAGCGTTCCGGCAAGGACTGGGACAAGCTCTCCCGCAACGAGAAGCGCACCCTGGTCTGTGCCCAGTGCCATGTGGAATACTACTTCACCCACAAGGATAACGGGCCCGCGGGCCGTCCCGTCTTCCCCTGGGACAAGGGCTTCGGCCCCGGCGACATGTATGAATACTACAAGAGCCACGGGCCCAAGCAGGCCGACGGCAGCAGCGGGCCCTTCACCGACTGGGTGCATGCGGCCTCCAAGGTGCCCATGATCAAGATGCAGCATCCCGAGTACGAGACCTTCATCGACGGCCCCCACGGCGCCGCCGGCGTCTCCTGCGCGGACTGCCACATGCCCTACCAGCGCGTGGACGGCAAGAAGGTCTCCAGCCACTGGATGACCTCGCCGCTCAAGGACCCCGAGCTGCGCGCCTGCCGCCAGTGCCATGCCGACAAGACCGCCGACTACCTGCGCGGCCGCGTGCTCTACACCCAGGAGAAGACCTTCAGGCAGCTGCTCCAGGCCCAGGAAGAATCCGTGCGCGCCCACGAGGCCGTGCGCCTGGCCAACGCGGTGCCCGCCGAACAGCGCGCCGCCAATTATGACAGCCTGATGGCCGAGGCCCGCGAGATGGTCCGCAAGGGCCAGCTCTACTGGGACTATGTGTCCGCCGAGAACAGCGTGGGCTTCCATAACCCCGCCAAGGCCCTGGACACCCTCATGAGCTCCATGGAGTTCAGCCACAAGGCCGTGGCCCTGGCCGAACAGGCCACCGGCTACAGCATCAGCCCCGCCCTGGCCGGGGACATCAAGCAGATCGTGCCGCCCATCCTGAACATGAGCCGCAAGCTGCAGCAGGATGCCGATTTCCTGAAGCAGCATCCCTGGACGCAGCTCCTGCCCGTGCTGCCCAAGGCCGAACAGGTGTGGGACGGTCAGGAACTGAGCGCCCGCTAGGGCCTCGACAGCCCTGAAACGGGATCTGCGGCCCTGCCGGTCCCGCCTCGTCCTGAGGAAAACAGCAGCGCGGGCACGGCCCACGGGCCGTCACCGGGCCGCATCGGGGAGGGGATTCCCCTCCCCCTCCCCGACCTTTCCCGCAACGGCCCGGTCCCGCCCGGCCATGCCTCATCCTCCACCCCCGGGGCCCCGCAAGGGGCCCCCTTTTTTTAGGCCCCTGCCACAGCAGCCGCACGGCGGCTCCGGCGACGTGGAAACTTTGACGCCCGCCCGCTTTCATGCGAAAAGGATGACAGATTTTTGTCTGTTCCTATGAGCTGACATACTGTTCTTTTAAACGACATCTATCTGTTTTTCTTGATATTTATAAAAACACCCTAAGGTGAGTCTTTTTGGCCCGGTATTTGCTTTGCATCTGGAAAACAGTTTTTCCGACGGCATCTCCACGCCGTGACTTTCAAACTTTCAGGCAGAGCGGATCATGAGAACCTATCGCCGTCTTTTTCAGATATTTTTCCTGGCCCTGATCCTGGGCAGCGCATCGGGCTGTGCCATGTTCCAGCCGGACGATCCCGGCTACAACAATCCCCAGCGGGCCCAGAACATCGTACGCACGGCCTCCAGCCAGGAAGGCAAGCAATATCGCATGGGCGGGGCCTCTCCCTCCCGCGGTTTCGACTGCTCGGGCCTCATCTGGTGGGCCTACCGCCAGAACGGCCTCAAGGTCCCGCGTGTGACCGTGGATCAGGCTCGGGCCGGATATGCCGTGCCCAAGAGCTCGCCCCGGCCCGGCGACATCATGGTCTTCAGGACCAGCAGCGGCCCCCGCGGCCTGCATACCGGCATCTATGCCGGCAACAATACCTTCATCCACAGCCCCAGCCGCGGCAAGACCGTACGCCGGGAGAACATGCAGCCCTACTGGGGCAACAGGCTCATCGCGGTACGCCGCATCGTCATCTGATCCCTTTGCAGGAAAGAACGAAAAAAGCGCGGTCGCCCGCGCTTTTTTTGTGCCTTTTTTCCAGACATCCGGCCCGACAGGCCGCCCTTTCCCGCATACCGGCCTTTTTCCTCTGCGGGCGCAGGGGCTGGCATCTTGCCATCAGGAGTTTTTTGACGTAGCGTTGCAGTGAGATTTCCACTTTTTATTCCAGCTAATCTTGACGGGCGTTTCGCCACGCCCGGCCTTCACATAAAGGGCAGCCTTCGGGCTGTCCTTTGCCTTGTCCGCCCCCTCGCATCGGCGGTCTCTTCCTTTCCTGCCGGACCATCCCGCACACCTGACGGACGTCAGCGGCACGCGCTGTCCTTTTCAACAAGAACGGACCTTCGGACCGTCCCGATAGTCCCCCTGCTTTCCGGACGGATGCCCGCCCCCGGACAGCCCGGCCAAAAAACTCCACCGCGCAACGGGCACTGCCATCTTCCCCGCGCCTCCGTCTCGGCAGGCCCATCCCGTCTTCGGCCCGGCCCGAAGCCATAAAAAAAGACCGGCATACGGGGCATCCCGCAGCCGGTCTTCGTACGGTCACGATCAGATGTTAGCGTGCCGCTTCCAGAGCGATGTCCACGGCCGCTTCGAACAGAGGTTCGGACAGTGCGCCCCGCACCATCAGGCCGTTGACCAGGAAGCAGGGCGTGCCGTCGATCTTCAGCTTTTTGGCATCGTCCAGATCCTGGGCGATGATCCGGGCCGTCTTGTCGCTGGCGGCGTCCTTTTTCAGGCGGTCCTTGTCCAGGCCCAGCTTGTCGCAGACCTCGTCCACGAACTTCTGGCCTTCCAGCAGCAGGCGGTCGCGGTCGGCGTACATGGCGTCATAGAACTTCCAGGCCTTGCTCTCGCTCTGCGCGGCCACGGCCACGAAGTAGCGGGCGGCCAGCATGCCGGGGCCCTGCTCGTCCAGCGGCATGTGCTTGTAGACCAGGCTGACGTTCTTGCCGTATTTCTTCATGATCTCGTCCAGCACATGGGTGGCCTGCTGGCAATAGTGGCAGGTGAAGTCCGAAAAGGCCACGATGCGCACCGGCGCCGCCGCATTGCCCTTGACCGGGCGGCCCGACAGCGAGATCTGCTTTTGGGGCGTGTTCTTCACTTCTTTGTGCCACTGGGCTTCCAGGGCGGCCTTGCGGCGCGCATTGGCGCCCGCCTGGGCGATGTCCAGCACGTCTTCGCTGTGGGAGCGCAGCACGTCTAGGACGATCTCGGGATGTTCGCGCAGCAGATCCTCCAGCATCTGCTTCAGGTTGGCGTCGGTGACGGTGGCGGCACGGGCGGGAGTCGTATCCATGACGGGGGCCAGGCCCACCGCCAGCAAAAGGATACCGCCCAGCACCAGAGGACGGAACAGTTTCTTCATGCAAATATCCTATCGCGCCATGTCGCTTTCCGGCCCTTCAAGCCGGCTCTGCATGGCGGCATCTTCGATTTTGAACAGGAGTTCATCAAAATCGACAGGTTTCATCAGGTAGCCGAAAGCGCCTTCGCTCATGGCCTGCACGGCAAGCTGCATGTCCGCATGGCCGGAAAGCAGGATCACCTGGGCGGTGGGCCACTGCTCCACGATGATCTTGAGGGCGGCGATGCCGTCCATATTGGGCATCTTCACATCCATGACGACGATGGGAAAAGGCTGTTCGCGCATGGCTTCCACGGCCTGCAGGCCGTCCGCCGCCGTGTCACACTGGTAGCCGCGCCGTACAAGACGCTTGGCCAGCAGGGCCGTCACTTCCTTTTCGTCATCCACCAGAAGAATGCGCGTATCAGCCATGGAACCAACTCCTTGTTGCAATGCGGCGCTGATTTTAGCCAGAAACGGAATCCGGGGCAAGAACCCCTGCCCCGGGCGATGGCGGGGACCGCGATGCCGCCGGACATACCGGCATTTTTTTGTCACGGACGGTTCACGTCTTCCCATTTGCCGGGCTTTTCTTTATTTTGTTCCGCAGATGGCGGCCCCGGCAGAGGGGCCTCACTTTTTTGTTTGTTTCCCGTGAAACAGCTCCCCCTGTTTCCCGTGAAACACAGCCCGGAGGACAGCATGGCGCGCATCATTTCCATAGCCAACCAAAAAGGCGGCGTCGGCAAGACGACCACCGCCATCAACCTTTCCGCCGCACTGGCCATCATGGAAAAGCGCGTGCTGCTGGTGGACTGTGACCCCCAGGCCAACAGCACCAGCGGTATCGGTATTGCCCAGGAAGACCTGCATCACGACCTCTACTCCACCTTCTATACGCCGGAGAACATCCACGAGAGCATCAGCAGCACCCGCACGCCCTTTCTCGACGTGCTGCCCGCCAGCACCAACCTGGTGGCCGTGGAACTGGAACTGGTGGACAAGATGGCCCGCGAGTTCTACCTGCGCGACTGCCTCGAACCGCTGGGCACGGAGTACGATTACATCATCATCGACTGCCCGCCGTCCCTGGGCCTGCTGACCCTCAACTCCCTCTGCGCCTCGCAGGAACTGCTCATCCCCCTGCAGTGCGAATTTTTCGCCCTGGAAGGTATCGTCAAACTGCTGCAGACCTTCGAACTGGTCAAAAAACGCCTCAATCCCAAACTGAACCTGCTGGGCGTGGTGCTGACCATGTACGATGCCCGCAACCGCCTGACCCGCGAAGTGCGCGACGAAGTGCAGCGCTGCTTCCCCGACCACCTCTTCGAGACGGTCATCCCGCGCAACGTGCGCCTTTCCGAAGCGCCCAGCCACGGCAAGTCCATCATCCACTACGACATCAAGTCCAAGGGCGCCGACGCCTACCTCAACCTTGCCAAGGAAGTGGCCCTGCGCGATCCCGCCCGCATGCCGCAGCCGCGCTAAAAAAACACATGACGGCCGGTCCTTCCTGAAAAGCCGGAAAGCCCCGCCGTCATGCCCGAGAGGCGGGCATAAAAAAAGCCGGGCAAAGCCCGGCAAAAAACAGCGGCAACGGGAAACACCGCCGGCAAAGCTAGTCAGGATTGTACGGCGTGCATTCCACGGCCATGTGGTCGCGGAAATGCTTCTGGCGCACCGTGGACTGGCAGCTCTTGCAACGGAAGACCAGCAGGCCGCCCAGATTGGCCGTGGTCAGATGGAACGGATGCGCGGGGTCGTTGCGCCAGTCGGCGGTATGGGCGCCGCAATGCGGACAGGTGACCTCGGGGCTGTACGGATAACGGAAATCCCAGAACTGGAGCAGTCGCTCGAAATCAGCCACGGGCTCGTCGTTCAGGTGTTCCAGGGGGGGCTCCATGGCCTTCAGGGCCTTGACGACGGCCGCCTCGCAATGCGACCACAGGGCGGCAGAAAGCTGCACCCCTTCCAGATTTCCCTGACGGTCGGTCAGGTACAGAAGATGCTTGTTGGACATGGTTTCCTCTGGTCAAAAGTTTTGGGGCAATCACTGTCGTAAAAAGTGCCGCCAGCACGGCATGATGTCAAGGAGAGAGCATGAGTAGCAAAGGTCTCGGCCGCGGCCTGGACGCCCTGTTGCGCCGTACGGATATGGGCGCCGCCCGGCAGGAAAAGAACGATTCGCCGGAAAAAGAGACGGGCACGGAACACAGCCCCACCCTGCTGCCCCTGTCCCATCTGCATGCCAATCCCAGCCAGCCCCGCCAGACCTTCGACGCCGAATCCCTGGCCGAACTGGCGGCCTCCATCCGCGAACAGGGCATCATCCAGCCCCTGCTGGTGCGCCCCTTGGCCGACAGGCCCGGCCACTACCAGATCGTGGCCGGTGAACGCCGCTGGCGGGCCGCCCGTCAGGCGGGCCTCGGGCAGGTGCCCGTGCACGTGCGCGAGATGAGCGATGCCGAAGTCATGGCCGCCGCCCTTATCGAGAACCTGCAGCGCGAAGACCTCAATCCCATGGAAGAGGCCCAGGCCCTGCAGCAGCTGCGCGAGACCCTCAAGCTGACGCAGGAGGCCCTGGCCGCCCGTCTGGGCAAGAGCCGCCCGGCCATCGCCAATGCCCTGCGCCTGCTCCAGCTCTCGCCCGCCGCGCAGGCCGACCTCCATCACGGCCGCCTCAGCGCCGGTCATGCCCGCTGCCTGCTGGCCCTGGGCAATGACGAGCGCGCCCTGGCCGCCGCCGAAGTGCTGCGCAGCCATATCATCAGCGAGTCCCTGAGTGTGCGCCAGGCCGAAGAGGCCGTGGCCCTCTGGCGCGAGGAACAGCGCCTGCCCTGGACCGCCGCCAGTGAAGCCGCCCCGCAGCGGCCCGCCCCCTGCAAGCGCAAAAAGCTGCCCCAGATCGCCGCGCTGCAAAAAAGCCTCTGCGCCGCCCTGCCCTGCAAGGCCCGCGTCAGCGGCGATATGGAAAGCGGCCGCATCACCCTGCGCTACACCAGCTCCCAGGAGCTGGAAGCCCTGCTGAACCGCCTGCACTGCCACATCCCTGAAGACGAGCCCGCCGGGGAAGCCATCGCGGCCCCGGTGGATGCCAAGACCCCCCGGCAGTAGCCGGGAGGCAAAGAAATATAATGGCGAGAGGGGAAGGGGCGTTTTTTGTAAAAACTGCCCCTTCCCCTCTCGCGCTCTCCCCATCCCTGAAAAAACCTTTCTTCCGGTCTGGCCGGAGGGTCCCCGCCGTTGTCTGAAAGACGGTGATCCCCTCCCTATAAAAATGGTCAGGAACTCTTCCCACCAGAATGACAAAAAACAACAGGGGGCACGGTGTATCCGGTCAGGATACACCGTGCCCCCTCAAGCATCTTCTCCCCTACCCACGCCGCCGCAGGCGCGCGGCGAACATGCCTTCCAGCCAGGGGTGGTCGTGGGGCGTCTGCCATTGCACAAGGCGCTCCAGGCCGCTGTCTTCCGCCAGCAGCCAGTCCACAGCCTGCTCGTTCTCCAGCGGATGCAGGGTACAGGTGATGTAGGCCAGCTCGGCGCCGGGCTCCAGACGTGCGGCCAGAGCCTTGAGGATGGCCCGTTGCAGGTCGGCGTGCTCGGCAAGGGCCGTCCGGGGACGACGCCGCAGATCGGGACGGCGGGCCAGCACGCCCAGGCCGCTGCACGGCACATCGGCGATGATGCCGCCCTGCCAGCGGACGACGGGCGGCCGGGAAGCATCGGCCAGGGCCAGATGCGGCAACGCAAGGCCCAGACGGCGACAATGGCCCGGCACCTGCCGCAGACGGGAGAAGCTGCGGTCCGTGCACAGGCGCACGTCACCGCCCTGCTCCAGCAATTGCACGCTCTTGCCGCCGTAACCGGCACAGGCATCCCAGACGGGCCAGCCACGGCCCAGCCAGTCTTCCAGCCCCAGCGCGGCCATCACTTCCTGCGAGGCCGCCGCCTGCTGCGAAAGGGCCCCCTGCTCCAGCAGACGGGAAAGCGGCTCGTCCTGCACGGCGGCAGGCGTCTGCCCGGGCGCGAAGGCAACGCCCCAGCGCCCCACGGCCTGCGGCGCGGGGCCGTCCGCCGGGACACAGGCCAGCAAGGCCTGTTTCAGGGTCGCAGCCTGGGGACGCGAGGCATTGACGCGCAGCGCCTGCCAGGGGCGCGCCCCGGAACGGGCCAGCAGGGCCCGGCAAGCCTCGTCACCGTAGGCCTGTTGCCACAGGGCCACCAGCCAGCGCGGCACGGCATGGAAGCGGGCCAGCCGCAGCTCTGCTTCCGGCAGGGCAAGGCTGCGCAACTTGCGGGCCGCGGCCGCATCCTCGGCAAAAAACGTTTCTTCATCCGCAGGCCCGGCATAGAAATCCGGCGTCCGGACGGCATCGCCCAAACGCTGCACGGAACGCAGGCTGCCGTTGACTACCCTGGCCAGCCCCGGCCCGTAGAGCTGCCGGGCCAGATCCACGGCCGTATGCAGCACGGCATGGGCAGGCAGACGATCCAGGAACAGCAGCCCATAGGCCGCCACCGCCAGCAGGCGCCGCAACGGCAGGGGCAGCTTGAGCGGCTGCCGCAGCACCTTGCCCAGTACGAAGGCCAGACGGTTCTCCATGCGCAGGGTACCGTAAGCCAGCTCCGCCGCCAGATGCCGGTCACGCTCGGCCAGACCGCCTTCCTGCCGCCGGGCCGTGTCTTCCAGCACCTGCTGCAGGGCCGCCTGGATGGTGCAGCCCGCACTGAAGGCGCTGTCCAGCAGACACAGGGCCCGCAGGGCCAGGGCCGGGGCCGCGGGCGGGAGCTGCCGCAGACGGCGGCTTTCCGTAAAATGGCCGTTGCCTTCAGCGGCAAAGGCCTGACCGGCCGTGTCCCGGCCTGCTTTCCTTTTTGTTCCTATCATAGGTATCACTTTGAAATAAAATGATTATTTTTAGCGTTATCTCCGGTCTCCGCGCTGTCCTCAAGCCCGAGGAACAGGCGTACGGCCCCCTCCACGGCCGCAAGGGACACCAGCGTGTCCAGACAGGGGCCGCAGGGACGCTGGTTGAGGATGCCGAAGACCGGCAAGGGGTAGCTGTCCTGGATGCCGGAGGTGAGGTCCCGTTCGCAGGCCACGGCGATGATCATGCGGGGCCGCGTCTGGACCACGATGCGCCGGGCGATGGTCCCGCCGGTGGCCAGCGCCAGATGGAAACCGTAACGGTCCCGCAGCTGCAGCAGACCGCCCACGGGGCATTGTCCGCAACGGCGGCACAGGTCCACATTGTGGTTGAGCCGGTGCGGGCAGGCACTGCGCTGGATGCAGTGCGGCAGCAGCAGGAGCAGCCGCTCCGGCCGCACGCGCGGGCGGTCGGCCAGCACCAGTTCGTTGTTGACCTTGATGAAGGAATGTCGCACCCGCTTGCGCTCCATGCGCACCACCTTGGCCAGCAGCTCCATGAGCGGGAAGAACAGGCGGATGGTCACATGGCGCACGCTGCTCACCCCAGGGAGATAGCGCCCCGTGTAGACATGCCAGACCAGCGTGCCGCACATCCAGATCAGGGCCAGGATGCCTGCCCCGCCCACCAGCATGCACAGCAGCGGCAGCCAGGTGAGGGTCTGGCCATAGTCCGACCAGGGCAGGATGAGGAAGAAGGCCAGAGCCAGACAGGCCACGCAGCAGGAGGCCAGCATCAGGCCGATGAAGATGCGCTTGCGCCCGCCGCCGTACTGGCTGGCGGGCAGGGAATAGGGAGACTTTCGTAGCATAGGACTCCAGTGAAGGCCAAAAACGGCCACACGGTCGAAATGGCCCACAGATGCCCTGTACGGCATTTTTGGCTATCAGCCATGCCGGGCATCAAAAAAAGAAAAAAAAGCGCTCATATGGCCCGCCATGACAGGGGCCTTCAGGACACACCGGACGGACTTGCCGTCATGGTCACAGCGCTGCCATCCTACACCAAAGCCCGCCGGGACAACAGATGCCCCTTGCCTCCCCTCCCGGCAGGAAGACTGCCTGTGCCTGCCCCCTCCTTTTCACCACAGCCATCGTACCTGTCCCCCTGGAGCTGGAACTCTCCCCTTTGTGAGCAGGCACGACGGATGCGCCCTTTCCGGCTCATGCATGCAGAGGGGGCGGGACACTTCCCGGCCCGGTGTAGGACTCTCCACTGGCAAAGTCCGCCCTGCTGCGCCCCCCTGCCCGTCCGCATGGACACGATGGCTTCGGGACGCGGACGGCAGGAAAGCGGCAGGCGGCCAGGCGCCGGAGCCTGGCCTGCCCCCTCCCCGTATCCGCCCTCCTCTTGACAGACGGCCCGCAATAATGTCCCCTGCCCTGAAAGGAGGACGTATGAGACAATGCATGGATGCGGAGAACCTGCACCGCCGGATGAAGAAGCTCATGGGCCAGTTGCAGGCCATCGACCAGATGATCGACAAGGACGTGCCCTGCGAGGACATCCTCATCCAGATCAACGCGGTCAAGGGCGCCCTGCACCGGGTGGGCCAGATCGTGCTGGAAGGCCATTTGCAGCACTGCGTGCGCGACGGCATCGAACACGGGGATGCCGACGCCACCATCGCGGCCTTTGCCAAGGCCGTGGAACATTTTTCCCGTCGCAGCTAGCCGGGCCTGCCCGGCTTTTTTTTTGTCCCCTGCTTGACTACCTATACCCCTATAGGTATCTTGAGGGCCGATCCAATACATTTCCACCCCGCCTGTCCCCGCGCACATCCGCCGCAGAGTCTTCCGCACATGCCGGACCTGTGGATTGCCCATGACGCCCCGGACAGACAAGGAGGCCCCATGCTGGCAGACGTCAAGGAATGGCTCAGGGAAGAACCCCGGCAGGCACTGGCCCTGGGTATCTCGGCAGTGGCCCTGCTGCTGAGTTTTCTGGAAGTTGTCCCCGGTCCTGTGGATCCGGCCTGGCTGGCCGTGCTGCTGTGCGGCGTGCCCATCATCAAGGAAGGCGCCGAAGGCCTGTTCACGCGCTTCGACATCAAGGCCGACGTGCTGGTCTCGCTGGCCCTGCTGGCGTCCGTCATCATCGGCGAGATCTTCGCCGCCGGTGAGGTGGCCTTCATCATGCAGCTGGGCGCCCTGCTGGAGGAACGCACCGTGGCCAAGGCCCGGGCGGGCATCGAACGGCTGGTGCATCTGACCCCGCGCACGGCCCGGCGCCTGGACGGCACGGCCGAGAGCATCATCCCCGCCGAAGAGGTACGCGTGGACGACCTGCTGCGCGTGCTGCCCGGCGAGACCATCCCCGTGGACGGCATCATCGTCAGCGGCCAGACGGCCATCGACCAGTCGGTCATGACCGGCGAGTCCCTGCCCGTGGACAAGGGCCCCGGCGATACGGTGTCCAGCGGCACGGTGAACCAGTTCGGGGCCTTCGACATGCGCGCCGTCAAGGTGGGCGAGGACAGCTCCCTGCAGCGCATGATCCGCCTGGTGCAGTCCGCCGACGCGGGCAAGGCCCGTATCGTGAGCCTGGCCGACCGCTGGGCCACCTGGATCGTGGTCACGGCCCTGACCGCCGCTGCGGGCACCTGGATCGTGACCGGCGAAGTGCTGCGCGCCGTGACCATCCTGGTGGTCTTCTGTCCCTGCGCCCTGGTGCTGGCCACGCCCACGGCCATCATGGCCGCCATCGGCAATGCCACCCGCCACGGCGTCCTGGTCAAGGAAGGGGACGCGCTGGAGCGTCTGGCCCGCGTCAGGGTCGTGGCCTTCGACAAGACCGGTACCCTTACCCGGGGCACTCCCGGCGTGGCCCATGTGCACAGCGCCCTGCCCGAACTCGCGCCGCAGCAGCTGCACCTCCTGACCGCCGCCGCGGAGCGGCGCTCCGAACACCCGCTGGGCAAGGCCATCGTGCGGGACGCGGGCACGCGGGACATCCCCGAAGCCGAAGATTTCCGCATGCTGCCCGGGCGCGGTGTCTCCGCCCGTGTGGACGGCCATGCGCTGCTGGCGGGCAACCCTGCCCTGTTGCAGGATAACGGCATCGCCCTGTCCCCCACGGACAAGGAAGAAGCACAGCGCGCCCTGGATGCGGGCCAGAGTCTCGTCTATGTGGCCTTGGACGGCCATTTTGCCGGTTTCATCGCCCTGGCCGACAGCCTGCGCAACACGGCTGCCGCCACCCTGCAGGGCCTGCGGGACGCGGGCGTGTCCACCATGCTGCTGACCGGCGACAACGAGGCTGCCGCCCGCAGCGTCAGCGGGGGCCTGGCCCTGGACGGCGTGCGCGCCAACTGCCTGCCCGCCGACAAGCTGGAGTGGATCGCGGACAGCCAGCGTCAGGAGCGGCCCGTCTGCATGATCGGTGACGGCATCAATGACGCGCCCGCCCTGAAAAAGGCCTTCGTGGGCGTGGCCATGGGCGGCATCGGCAGCGACATCGCCGTGGACGCCGCCGACATGGCCCTGGTGCATGACGACATCAATGAACTGCCGCACATCTTCGCCCTGTCCCGGCGCATGATGCGCACCATCACCCTCAATCTGTCCTTCTCCATGATCCTCAATTTCGCGGCCATCTTCCTGGCCATGGGCGGCCTGCTCTCGCCGGTGCTGGGCGCTCTCGTCCACAACGCCGGTTCGGTGCTGGTCATCATCAATTCGTCCCTGCTCCTCAACTGGCGCCACAAGGAGGCCGGAAGGTAGAAAGATATTGGGGGGAAGGGACCCCCTTTGCCTAGCGCAAAAAGGGGGGCCCTTCCCCCCAAGCCCCCCATCCTCCCCCAAATGCGCTTTATTCAGGGAAATATGCTCTCGGGGATGCCGCATCTTGCGCTAACGATTCACTTCCCCAATCCAGAAACTACCGCCGCAATCACCCGCAGAAAAAACAGAAAGGCCGCTCCGTCAGGAGCGGCCTTTCCTCTCTCTTTTCGGTCCATGTGCGCTGTCACGGCCCGCCGGTCAACGACGGGGACGGGTGACGTCACCTGGATAACGTTTTTTCGGGGTTGGGGGCGTGGGGGAAGGGCGGTTTTTACAAAAAACGCCCCTTCCCCCACAAAAAATATCTACTCGCCAAAAGGCACGGCCATGCCGCACACGCCATGCTGCGCCGGGCGCAGATGGCCGTTGACGAAGGCCGCGGCCTCCATGTCCTTGCGGCCCTGGGGGCGCACCACCAGCAGGCGGTACCAGCGATCGGCACAGGCCACGCACAGGCCTTTCTTGTCCGTACGCAGGCTGCCGGGCTGCACACCGTCGCAGGGCTCGTCCACGCGACCGGGCTGGAGCAACAGGGGCAGCAGCTCGTCCTGCCCGTCGAAACGGGCCTGGAGACGCGCACCGGGCCAGGGCGTCACGCCGCGGATGCGGGCGTGGACCTCGGCGGCCGGACGGGCCCAGTCGATATAGCCGTCTTCCTTGGCCAGCTTGGCGGCGTAGGTGACGCGGCTCTCGTCCTGTTCCCGAGGCTGGGCGCTGCCGTCGCGGAGCTGGTCCAGCACCGTGAGCAGCAGCTCGCCCCCGGCTTCGGCCAGGGCGTCATGCAGGCTGCCCGCCGTATGCTCGCCGATGGGCACCTCGCACTGGGCGTAGACCGGCCCGGCGTCGAGGGCGGGCACGATGCGCATGATGGACACGCCCGTCACGTCACCGGGCTGCCAGTTCTCCATGACGGCGCGCTGGATGGGCGCGGCGCCGCGGTAACGCGGCAGCAGGGAGGTGTGCACGTTGAGGGTGTCCACCGTGGGGATGTCCAGCACGGCCTGCGGCAGGATGAGGCCGTAGGCGGCCACCACCAGCAGGTCGGGCTTGAGGGAGGCCAGCTCGTCCACCGCGCCTTCCTGACGGAAGTTCAGGGGCTGGTGCACGGGCAGGCCCAGCTCCTGGGCCAGCTTTTTCACCGGCGAGGGCGTCAGCTTGTGGCCCCGGCCGGCCGGCCGGTCAGGCTGGGTGTAGACGGCCACCACGTCGCCGCCGGGCCACCGGACCAGCCGCCGCAGCACGGCGGCGGCCAGGTCCGGAGTACCCATGAAGACTATCCTTTGCGTTTGAGCCATTTCTTCACCCGGGTGTCGTACAGGGAACGGCGCAGACGGCCGATGCGGTCGATGAAGAGGGTGCCGTCCAGATGGTCGGCCTCATGCTGGATGACGATGGCCGGGAATCCTTCCAGATCCTCTTCCACGATCTTGCCGTCCAGATCCATGTAACGCAGGTGCACGCGCTCGGCGCGCTGCACGTCGGCCCGGTAGTTGAGGGGCACGGAGAGGCAGCCTTCCTGACGGCTGAGCACGGTGTCCTCGCTCAGGGTCAGTTCGGGGTTGATGACGACCCGGGGCTGCTTCTCCTCGTCCTGCGCGGCGGGGTCCATGACCAGCATGCGGATATTACGGCCCACCTGCGGGGCGGCCAGCCCCACGCCGGGGGCCTCGTACATGGTCTCCAGCATGTCGGCGGCCAGCTGGCGGATCTCGTCGGTGATCTCCGTCACGGGCACGCATTTTTCCTTCAGGCTGGCAGCGGGATAGGTCACAATATCCAGAATCATGGCATCCTCCCGCTAGGCCTGGGCGTTCTCGGCGGGTTTGGCGGCTTCCTTGTCGGTCTCGCGCAGGCGCAGACCCAGTTCACGCAGCTGACGCGCGGACACCGTGGAGGGCGCCTCGGTCATCAGGCAGGTGGCCTTCTGGGTCTTGGGGAAGGCGATGACGTCGCGGATGCTGGACGCACCGGAAAGCAGCATGACCAGACGGTCCAGACCAAAGGCCAGACCACCGTGCGGCGGCGCTCCGTGCTCCAGGGCCTGGATGAGGAAGCCGAACTGGGCCTCGGCCTGCTCGGGCGTGAAGCCCAGGGCCTGGAACATGTGGCGCTGCACTTCGGCGGAGTGGATGCGGATGGAACCGCCGCCCACTTCGTTGCCGTTGAGCACCATGTCGTAGGCACGGGCCAGGGCGCGGGCCGGGTCGCTGTTCATGATCTCCAGATGACCGGGCGCGGGCGAGGTGAAGGGATGGTGGCAGGCCACGTAGCGCTTTTCTTCCTCGCTGTATTCGAACAGCGGGAATTCCGTCACCCACAGGAAGTTGAAGGTGTTCTCGGGGATCAGGCCCAGCTGGTTGCCCAGGTGCACGCGCAGGTTGCCCAGGGCGGCGTTGACCATGGCGGGCTCGCCGGCCTGGAAGAAGACGATGTCGCCCACCTGGAGGTCCAGGGCCTCACGGATGCCGGTGCGTTCTTCTTCGGACAGGAACTTGGCGATGGGCGACTGCCACTCGTTTTCCTTGATCTTGATCCAGGCCAGGCCCATGGCGCCGTAGATCTTGACGAACTCGGTGTAGGCGTCGATCTCCTTGCGGGTCATGGATTCGCCGCCGGGCACCTTCATGGCCTTGACCAGCTTGGCCTGGGCAAAGAGCTTGAAGCCGGAACCGCGCACGATGTCGGTGATGTCCACCAGCTCCAGACCGAAGCGGGTATCGGGCTTGTCCACACCGTAGCGGCGCATGGCTTCTTCATACTTCATGCGCGGGAAGGGACGGGGGATGTCCATGCCCATGACGTCGTGGAACACGCGGGCCATGAGGTTTTCGGCCATGGTCATGACCTTTTCCTCGTCCACGAAGCTCATCTCGATATCCACCTGGGTGAATTCGGGCTGGCGGTCGGCACGCAGGTCTTCGTCACGGAAGCAGCGCACGATCTGGAAGTAGCGGTCGAAACCGCCCACCATGAGCAGCTGCTTGAACAGCTGGGGCGACTGCGGCAGGGCGTAGAACTGGCCGGGGTTGAGACGGCTGGGCACCAGGAAGTCGCGGGCGCCTTCGGGCGTGGACTTAGTGAGCACCGGGGTCTCCACTTCCAGGAAGCCGTCGTCGTCCAGCTGGCGGCGGATGGCCTGGGCCACCTTGTGGCGCAGGCGCAGGTTGGCCTGCATGCGCGGACGGCGCAGGTCCAGATAACGCCAGGCCAGGCGCAGGTTCTCACCGGCGTCGCAGCGTTCTTCGATGGCGAAGGGCGGGGTCTTGCAGGTGTTGAGCAGTTTCCACTCATGCACCACCACTTCGATGGCACCGGTGACCAGGTTGGGGTTGGTCATGCCCTCGGGACGGGGACGCACCACGCCCTTGATGGCCAGCACGTATTCGGAACGCAGGATGTGCGCGTTCTCGTGCGCGGCGGGAGCGATATCGGGGCTGAAAACGACCTGGGTCAGGCCTTCACGGTCACGCAGGTCCACGAAGATGAGGCCGCCGTGGTCGCGGCGGTATTGCACCCAGCCCATGAGGCAGACCGTCTGTCCATCGTTGTCCAGGGTCAGCTGGCCGCAAGTGTGGCTGCGGGTCCAGTCGCCGAGGTCTTCGATGAACTTCTGGTGCTCCTGCTGCACGTCCAGGCTTTGCGTCTGTTCAGTCATTATTTTTTCCCATTGTCAGAATTGGCAGCAAGGAAGTCCGCCGCGGCATCCAGGGACAGGGTCTGCTGCTCACCGCTGTCCATGTCTTTGACGACCACGGCGCCGGCGGCCGCTTCATCAGGGCCCATGATGCAGCAGAAACGGGCATTGGACTTGCCCGCCTGACGCATCAGGCCCTTGAAACCGGCATCGCTGAAATTCATCTCGCCCTTGAGGCCCAGGCCGCGCAGGCGCTGCACCAGGCCGAAGCTCAGGTCGCGGCTCTGCGCGTCCATGGCCACGGCATAGAAATCCGGGCGGGGGGCTTCTTCGTCCCCGAGCATGAGGGCCAGGCGTTCCATGCCGCAGGCAAAGCCCACGCCGGGCACGTCGGGGCCGCCCACGCTCTTGACCAGGCCGTCATAACGGCCGCCACCGGCCACGGCGGCCTGCGCACCGATGCTTCCGCTTACCACCTCGAAGGTGGTGCGGCAATAGTAGTCCAGACCGCGCACCAGACGGTGGTCGATCTCGTACTTGACCCCGGCGGCGTCCAGCAGGCGCAGCACGGTGTCGAAGTGTTCCTTGCACTCGGGGCAGTTGTAGTCCAGCAGGCGGGGCGCTTCGTCGGTGACGCAGCGGCATTTTTCCTGCTTGCAGTCCAGCACGCGCAGGGGGTTGGTCTCCATGCGGCGGGTGCAGTCCTCGCACAGCTGGTCACAGCAGTCCTGGCGGTGCAGATAGTCCACCAGGGCCTGCTTGAACAGCGGGCGGCAGTGGGCGCAGCCCAGGGAGTTGAGCTTGAGCGTCAGATCCTTGAGGCCCAGCGCGGTGAGGAAGCGCGTGAGCATGATGATCAGGTCCGCGTCGGCATAGGGGCTGTGGGAGCCCAGGCATTCGCAGTTGATCTGGTGGAACTGGCGCATGCGGCCCTTCTGGGGACGCTCGTAGCGGAACATGGGACCGGTGGTGAACAGACGGCTCACGGACTCGCGGCTGTAGCGGGCATCTTCCACATAGGCGCGCATGACGCCGGCCGTGGCTTCGGGGCGCATGGTCATCATGCGGCCCTTGCGGTCCGGGAAGGTGAACATCTCTTTCTGCACCACGTCGGTCTCTTCGCCGATGGAGCGCTTGAACAGGTCGGTGTATTCCAGCACGGGGGTGCGCAGCTCCACGAAGCCGTAACGGCTGAAGATCTCGCGCGCGGTATTCTCCATACGGGTGAACAGCGAGCTCTGCGGCGGATACATGTCCGCGAAGCCCTTGATACGATTAGCGATAACAGCCATGTGAAAAACCTCGGACTAACGGCTGCCGCAGCAGCCGCCGCATTCCAGACGGAGTTTGCCCGACTCGCGGCAGGGCACGGGATAGTTGCCGTCGAAGCAGGCCAGGCAGTAGCTGTCGGACTGCATGACGGAGCGCAGCAGGCCGTCGATGCTCAGGTAATGCAGGGAATCCACGTCCAGCATCTTGGTGATCTCGGGCAGGCTGTACTTGGCGGCGATGAGCTCGCCGCGCGAGGCGAAGTCGATGCCGTAGAAGCAGGGGAACTTCACCGGCGGGCAGCTGATGCGGATGTGCACTTCCTTGGCGCCCAGCTCGCGCAGCTTCTTGACGCGGGTGATCATGGTGGTGCCGCGCACGATGGAGTCGTCCACGATGCAGATCTTCTTGCCTTCGATCATGGAGCGCACGGGGTTGATCTTCACGCGCACGCCGAAGTTGCGCATGCTCTGCGTGGGCTGGATGAAGGTACGACCCACGTAGTGGTTACGGATCATGGCGTGCTCATAGGGCAGCTCGGCGCACTGGGCGAAGCCCACGGCCGAATAGACGCCGGAATCGGGGAAGGGCATGATGAAGTCCACGTCGGGGGTGGACTCGTGGGCCAGCTGCCAGCCCATCTGCTTGCGGCACTGGTAGACCTGCTCGCCGAAGACGAAGGAGTCGGGGCGGGCAAAGTAGACCAGTTCGAAGATGCACTGGCGGGGACGTTCCGGCAGGGGGCCGCGCAGCTGTTCGCTGTGTTCGCCCTTGCCGTCCATGATCAGCATCTCGCCGGGCTGGATGGGACGCTCGTAGTCGGCTTCCAGCAGGTCGAAGGCACAGGTCTCGGAGGCCAGCACCGGCGCGCCGTCCAGACGGCCCAGGGCCAGGGGATGGAAACCGTGGGGGTCGCGCACGGCCACCATGGTGCCGCCGGCGTAGACCAGCAGGCAGTAGGCGCCGCGCACGCGGGCACAGGCTTCGCGGATGGCGTCCACCAGGTCATGCTCGCGCAGGGCGCGCACGATGAGGTGCATGAAAACTTCGGTATCGTTGGTGGTGCTGAAGATGGCGCCGTCGTTCTCCAGCTCCTCGCGCAGCTCCATGGTGTTCACCAGGTTGCCGTTGTGGGCGATGGCGATGTCCAGCCCCTTGTAGTGGGCCACGAAGGGCTGGGCGTTGCGCGCCGCGGAACGGCCCGTGGTGGAGTAACGCACATGGCCCAGAGAGATGGTGCCCGGCAGGGCCTGCAGGTTGGCTTCGGCGAAGACATCGGGCACCAGGCCCATGCCTTTGTGCTCGTGCAGCAGGCCTTTCTCGTCGATGGTGACGATGCCCGCGCTTTCCTGTCCGCGATGCTGCTGGGCGTACAGACCGAAATAGGTCAGTCGCGCCGCTTCCTCATGACCGTAGATACCCAAAAGACCACACTCGTGGCGAATCATAGCGTTTCCTCACTGCCAGCGCAAAATGCGTTGTTGTCTCCTCCGCCCTGCGGCGGGACCGTCTTCCCTCTCACCGCTCCGGGGCCCGCCTTGCAGGCAAGGCGGCCGACCAGCGCACGGCGGTACAAAGGGCGTGTCATATAACGGCGGGCCGCGCAATGCAAGTCCGCGCCCGCGCCGTTCCTCCCCTGACTCCTGCTCTGCCCCGGACAGGGAAAGAAGGGATGCACGGCCGGGTCTCCCCGGTCCCGTGCCTGCCCGGGTCCGGCCCGGCAGCTGCCGGGGACCGGAACCAAAGGGCGCGGCGTCCCCAGGGGCGCCGCGCCGCGTATCTATTCGTTGCCGTCATCGGCTCCCGCTTCCGCCGGAGCGCTCTCCAGAGGTGCCGCCGCGCTTTCGGGCGCGTCGTCATCGTCCTCCAGGTCGTCCATGCGGCTGCCGGTCTGGCCGCCTTCGTCCACGCGGTCGAAGCCCACCACATGCGCGCCTTCGTCCAGACGCACCAGCATGACGCCCATGGTGGCCCGGCCCTTGCTGCGCACGTCTTCCACGCCGATGCGCACCACCTTGTTGGCCGAGGTCAGCATGATGAGGCCGTCGTTGTCACGCACGGGCATGGCGCCCACCACGGGACCGGTCTTGGACGTGACCTTGAAGTTGATGATGCCCTTGCCGCCGCGCGACTGCAGACGGTAGAGGTCCACGCGGGTACGCTTGCCGAAGCCGTTGGCGGAAATGGACATGATCTCCGTGGTCTGGTCGTTCTCCTTGAGGATGACGCCGGCCACCACCACGTCCTGACGGCGCAGGGCGATGCCCTTGACGCCCGTGGCCACGCGGCCCATGGGACGCACGTCCTTGCAGGCGAAGCGGATGGAGTAGCCGTCGGCCGTGGCCAGCACGATGTGGCTGTCCTCACGGATGGGCCGCACCACCACCAGCTCGTCGTCCTCGCGCAGGCCCACGGCCATGAGGCCGCTCTTGCGGCAGCGCGCGTAGAGCGAGGCCGAGGAGCGCTTGACCATGCCGCGCTTGGTCACGAAGAGGAAGTACTTGTCCTCGGCGAACTCGCGCACGGCCAGCACCGTGGTGACCCACTCCCCTTCTTCCAGGGGCAGCAGGTTGTTGATGTGCACGCCCTTGGCCGTGCGGCTGCCCTCGGGCACCTGATGCACCTTGAGCTGGTGCATGCGGCCCTTGTTGGTGAACAGGCACAGGTACTGGTGGTTGGTGGTGGTCAAAAACTCCTGCACATAGTCGTCATCGGAGGTATGCAGGGCCGCGATGCCCTTGCCGCCGCGCTTCTGCTGCTGGTAGTTCTCCAGGCTGGTGCGCTTCATGTAGCCGCGGCGCGACAGGGTGATGACCACTTCCTCGTCGGGGATGAGGTCCTCGATGTCGATGCCGCCCAGGGCGTCGGTGAGCACCTCGGTACGGCGCGGCGTGGCGAAGGTCTCGCGGATCTCGCGGATCTCGCGCTTGAGTTCGGAGCGCAGCACTTCGGGGTTCTCCAGCACGGACTTGAAGAACTCGATCTTTTCCAGCAGTTCGCGGTATTCGGCCATGAGCTCTTCACGCTGCAGGCCGGTCAGGCGCTGCAGGCGCATGTCCAGGATGGCGCGGGCCTGCACCTCGGTGAGCTCGAAGCGCTGCATGAGGCCGGCGCGGGCCTCGTCCGGGCTGGCGGAAGCGCGGATCAGGGCCACCACTTCGTCGATGTGGTCGATGGCGATGCGCAGGCCTTCCAGGATGTGGGCGCGGGCCTCGGCCTTCTGCAGGTCGTAGCGGGTGCGGCGGATGACCACCTCGCGACGGTGGTCCACAAAGCAGGACAGGGCCGTCTTGAGGTTGAGCAGCACGGGACGGTTGTCCACCACGGCCAGCATGTTGATGCCGAAACTGGTCTCCAGCGGCGTGTACTTGTACAGGCTGTTGATGACGATGTCCGGGATGGTGCCGCGCTTCAGGTCGATGACCACGCGGATGCCCTTGCGGTCGGATTCGTCGCGCAGGTCGGAGATGCCGTCGATCTTGTGGTCATTGACCAGACCGGCGATCTTCTCCACCAGCGAGGACTTGTTGAGGCCGAAGGGGATCTCGCGGATGACGATGGCCTGCAGGCCCTTCTTGCGTTCTTCCACTTCCAGACGGCCGCGCACTTTCACGGTGCCGCGACCGGTGTGGTAGGCATCGGACAGGCCCTTGCCCGCGTAGACGAAGCCGCGCGTGGGGAAGTCCGGGCCCTTGACCACTTCCATGAGGTCCGAGATGGTGCACTGGGGATCGTCCAGCAGCATCTGCAGGGCGTCGCACAGCTCGCCCAGGTTGTGGGGCGGGATGTTGGTGGCCATGCCCACGGCGATGCCCGACGAACCGTTGAGCAGCAGGTTGGGCACCTTGGTGGGCAGCACCGAGGGCTCCTGCAGGGTGTTGTCGTAGTTGGGCCGGAAGTCCACGGTCTCCTTGTCGATGTCGGCCAGGAACTCGCTGGCCAGACGCGACATGCGCACTTCCGTGTAACGCATGGCGGCCGCGGCGTCGCCGTCGATGAAACCGAAGTTGCCCTGCCCGTCCACCAGCGGGTCGCGCATGGAGAAATCCTGGGCCAGACGCACCAGGGCATCGTACACGGCTCTGTCGCCGTGGGGGTGATACTTACCGATGACGTCACCGACGATGCGCGCCGATTTCTTGTGCGGACGGTTGTAACTGTTGGCCAGCTCGTACTGGGCGTACATGATGCGCCGGTGCACGGGCTTGAGGCCGTCGCGCGCGTCGGGGATGGCGCGCCCGATGATGACCGAAAGGGAATACTCCAGATAGGACTTGCGGAGTTCCTTCTCAATGCTGACTTGCGGCTGCTGTATGCCGCTGTTCTGTTCAGACACGTTTACCTCGCAGGTAAAATATCAGGTCGGGAGCGGGTCCCGTGTTCTTTCTCAAAGGATGTCGTACCGGGGGAGCCGCCGGGCGGCCCCCGCCGGGAAACGTCCTCAGGCAGCCAGCCAGTACCTGCCCCAGAGCCAGACCAGCAGCAGCATGGTCCCCTCACCGAAGCAGACACGGATCACGGCGGGCAGGAGACGGCGCACGTCCCCCGCGCAGCGGGAGCTGGTGAAAATAAAGACGAAGATGTTGCTGAACAGCACCGCCATGGCTGCCGGATAGGCCAGGCTGTAGGCCTTGGGGTAGCCTTCCAGCGAGATGGTCAGCCACAGGCACATGGCCGCGCAGACCAGCCAGCCGCAGACGGCGATGACGGAGCAGCCGAAGCAGCTCTTCTTTTCCTTGCCAGTATCCTGCATGCGTCGTCCCTCCGGCAGCTAGATGTCCAGATCCTGCACGCTCAGGGCGTTGCGTTCGATGAACTCGCGGCGGGGCTCCACCCGGTCGCCCATGAGTTCCTCGAAGGCGTCCGAAGCCTCGTTGGCGTCCTCCACCGAGACCTGCAGCAGCACGCGGTTCTCGGGGTTCATGGTGGTCACCCAGAGCTGTTCGGGGTTCATTTCACCAAGACCCTTGTAGCGCTGGATGTTGATGCCCTTGCGGGCCTCGTCCAGGGTCATCTGCATCAGGTCGAACACGTCGCCGGCCTGGCTGCTGCTGTCCTTGCGGCGCAGGCTGAAGCTCAGCTCGCCGCACTGCTCGCGCAGGTCGTTGAACAGCTGCCAGGTCTGCCGGTACAGGCGGGAGGCAAAGAACTCCATGCCCCGGCGGGTGTGGTGGCTGCCCGTGTTCTCGAACACGGCGAACACGCGGCCTTCGTCCTCGTCCTCGCTGTGTTCCCGTTCCAGGCTCAGGGCGTATTCGTGCTTCTCCAGCCAGGCCAGGAAATCGGCATCGCGGGCTTCCAGCAGCTCGCGGTCCACGGCGCGGGGATAGGTGGCCAGGGCCAGGAACAGGGGACGCGGCATGCCGGTGCTTTCGGCATCGGCCACGCGCAGCTCGATCTTCTCGATGGTCTCCATGAGGCGGATCAGGTCGCTGCCCATGTATTCCCGCCCGTTGGCGGCCACCACGGTCACGTCCTCGCTCACGCGGTTGAGCAGGAACTCGTTGAGCTCAGCGTCGTCCTTGATGAACTTTTCCATGCGCGCGTTGTGCACACGGTACAGGGGCGGCTGCGCGATGTAGACGTAGCCCTTCTCCACCATCTCCTGATACTGCCGGAAGAAGAAGGTCAGCAGCAGGGTGCGGATGTGGGCGCCGTCCACGTCGGCGTCCGTCATGATGATGATCTTGTGGTAGCGCAGCTTGTCGAGGTCGGTGTCCTCTTCGCCGATACCCGCGCCCATGGCCGTGATGAGGGCCTTCACTTCCTTGTTGGCCAGCATCTTGTCGAAGCGGGTGCGCTCGGTGTTCAGGATCTTGCCGCGCAGGGGCAAGATGGCCTGGTTGCGCGGGTTGCGGCCCTGCTTGGCGGAGCCGCCTGCGGAGTCACCTTCCACGATGAACAGTTCGGATTCCGCGGGGTCCTTGCTCTGGCAGTCGGCCAGCTTGCCGGGCAGGGAATTGTCCGAGAGCGCCCCCTTGCGGCGCACCAGTTCCTTGGCGCGGCGGGCGGCGTCGCGGGCGCGGGCGGCGTCCACGGCCTTGTCGATGATCAGGCGGATGTCCTTGGGGTTCTCCTCAAAGTAGACCGTGAGCCTGTCATAGACCATGCCGGCCACCATGCCGGCCACTTCGCTGTTGCCGAGCTTGGTCTTGGTCTGGCCTTCGAACTGGGGCTGGGGCAGCTTGACGCTGATGACGGCCGTAAGGCCCTCGCGCACGTCGTCGCCCGACAGGGCCGTGCCCTTGAGCTTCTTGGTCAGGTCCGGCTGGTTCTTCACATAGCCGTTGATGGCGCGGGTGAGCGCCGTACGGAAGCCCACCAGATGCGTGCCGCCTTCCTTGGTATGGATGTTGTTGGCGAAGGTGAGGATGGTCTCCTTGTAGCCGGCGTTGTACTGGAGGGCAAAGTCGATGGCCACATTGTCCACCACGCCTTCGGCCATGATGATGGGGTGGATGCCCTGCTGGCCGGAGTTGAGGTCGCTCACGAACTGGCGGATGCCGCCCTCGGCGTGGAAGACGTGGGTCTCGCTGGTGCGCTCGTCGATGCACTCGATGTACAGGCCCTTGTTGAGGTAGGCCAGCTCTTCGAAGCGCTTCTTGAGGGTGTCGTAGGAGAATTCCAGCACCTCGAAGATCTGCTCGTCGGGCTGGAAGCGCACCGTGGTGCCGTGGCCGTCGGCCTCGCCGATGACCGTCAGCTGGTCCTGCGGCACGCCGCGGGAATAGTGCTGGCGGTAGCGCTTGCCGTCACGGCGCACCGTAACCGTCAGCCACTCGGACAGGGCGTTGACGCAGGACACGCCCACGCCGTGCAGGCCGCCGGAGACCTTGTAGCTGTTGTTGTCGAACTTGCCGCCGGCGTGCAGTTTGGTCATGACCACCTGCACCGCGGGCACGCCTTCCTTGGGATGGATGTCCACGGGGATGCCGCGGCCGTCGTCGCGCACGGTGACGCTGTTGTCGGCGTGCAGGATGACGGTGATACGGGTGCAGAAGCCGGCCATGGCCTCGTCGATGGAGTTGTCCACCACTTCGTACACCAGATGGTGCAGGCCGCGTACGTCGGTGGAACCGATGTACATGGCCGGGCGCTTGCGCACCGCGGACAACCCTTCGAGAATGGTAATGGATGAGGCGTCGTAGCTGGAGGCCATGTCAGGAGCCATTAAACATCTTCCTCGCTATAATAGGTGGATTCGGAAATCTTCATGGGCATGATGATGACCGTGTACTCGTTGTCTTCGGAACCGCGGATGCCGCAGGGGCCCTCGGCGCCGGTCAGGATCATATCCACGCTGGGCGAACTGAAGTGGCCCAGCACGTCCATGAGGTTGCGGGTGGGGAAGGCGATGCGGCTGATGTCGCCGCGGTAGGTCACTTCCAGGCTCTCGTTGGCCGAACCGGTGTCCTGCCCCTGGGCGGAGAGGCGCACTTCGTTGTCGCCCAGGTCGAGATAGGCGCAGCGGTCGCTGTCGGTATTGAAGATCTGGATGCGGCCCAGGGCCTCGATGGCTTCCTTGCGGTTGACGGTGAGCAGGCTCACGCCGTCGCCTTCCAGACGGCTCATGAACACCGTGTAGTCGGGATAGTCATGACCGGCACGCGGCACGGACAGGCTCTCGGCACCGTCCAGGGTACGCAGGTACAGGCGCTTGTCGGTGATGTTGAGCTCGATCTCGTCCACGCCCAGCCACTTCTTCATGTCCTGCAGGTACTTCTTCTGGATGAGCACGCCCTCTTCGGGCAGACGGGCGGCCAGATCGTCATGGGTGAAGGAGATCAGGGCGAACTGGTGGCCGTTGAGGCCGCAAACGTCGATACGGCCGTTGCCGCAAGGCTTCATGTACAGGCAGGTGATGGCGTCGGTGGCGTCGTCGTCGCTGATGCAGAAGACCACGCGATCCAGCACGTCCTGCAGGAAGTCGCCCGACCAGGTCACCGGGGACTCGGCCGGGAATTCGGAAAAGTTCTGGAACCACTCGGCCCCGCTCACAGGCAGCTTGTACGTGCGGCGGCCCTGTTCCAGCAGCAGGTTGCCGGTGCTCTCGTCCAGCGTGAGCTGGAGCACGCCCGCAGGCAGCTGGCGCACCAGATCCACGAAAGCGCGGCCCTGCACACCGATGAGGCCGGGCTGCTTCACTTCGGCGGGATAACGGCCGGTGAATTCGATATTGGCGTCCGTAGCCATGATGGACAGGCTGCCCTTCTCGGCCTTCAACCAGATGGAACGCAGGTAGGCGGCTCCTGCTTTGGCAGGGATGATGGCTGCCGCTTTCTGCAGGCCTTCGATGATCTGTTCTTTATTAACAGAAAGTTTCATAAAAGAATCCTTGTAATAATTGATGCCTGTGCTTTTGTGCGGAACATATGCAACAGGCTGTTTTTACTTGAAATTTTTACTATCCCTTTAAGCACTGCCCGTCTACGCCCCGAACACTTCGTCCGTTGGGGAGCTGTCCGGCTGTTCCTGATGTGCGCATTTCTCCAGTCTGGCGACAAGGTGTTGCACATCTTTGTTACTTTCCAGCATTTTTCCAATCTTTTTAACCGCATGGATGACGGTACTGTGGTCGCGTCCGCCAAAGGCCCGGCCCAGTTCGGGATAGGAGAGGCCCAGATGGCGACGGCAGACGTACATGGCGGCCTGCCGGGCCATGACCAGCCGCGCGTGGCGTCCCGTACCCGTGATGTCGGCGGGGGCGGCATCGCAGCAGCGTGCGGCCTCGGCCAGGATCTGCTCGTGGCCGGCATGGCAGGCCTGCACCGGTCCCGTACGGGCCAGACGTTCCAGATCGTCCAGGCTGGGATGCCGGGCGGCATCATCTTCCCAGGCGGACTTGACCCGGAGCAGCAGGGAACGCAGGCCGTGGAAATGGGCCGCGCGCCGCGCCATGAGGCGCAGATGTTCGCGGGGCAGGTCCAGGGCGTTCTCCCGGCAGCATTGCTGCAGGTAACGCATGCGGGCTTCCATGTCCGGCGGGGTCAGTTCGGCGGAGAACAGTTGCCGGACGCTGGCGGCGGGGCCGGGTTCCCACGCTCCGAGGGCATCGGGGCCGCCCTCCAGGGCGAGGACCACCGGGGCCTTTTCGGGGCGATGCGCCAGCAGGGCCGCCAGCAGGCGCTGGGAACGGGGCTGTCCGCCCAGGGTCTGGATATCGTCCAGGAACAGGGCCTCGGCCTGTTGCCAGAACAGGGGGGCCGTCTGTTCCTCCAGAGGACAGTGCTGAAAAAAACGGGCCGCCGGGGCCAGGATGACGCGCAGGCCCTGCCGGGCGAGGGACGCGGCCATGTGCTGCAGCAGATGGCTCTTGCCCGTGCCTTTTTCGCCGTGGAGCAGGAAGGGGCTGTGCCCGGGCTCCCGCAGGGCGACGGCCCTGGCCATGGCCAGGGGGAAGGCATTGCGGGCGCCGCCCGGCAGCGGCATCTCGTCCCTGCTGCCGTCGGCATGGAAAAAGAGGGCGTCCGGGATGCGGGCCGGGGCCACTTGCGGCGCCGGGCCCCGGGGCAGGCGCCGCCCGGGCAGGACATATTCCAGCCGGGGGGCGTCGGCGTCCGGCCAGGCGGCCTTCACAGCTGCCGAAAAATCCGTTTTGTGCGGCGCGAACCAGCGGGCGAAGTAGATATGGGGAAAGGTGATCCGCAACACATTGCCGGACGGGAGGTATTCCATGACCAGACCATCCAGCCAGGGCGCTCCCCCGCCATCCGGGCCACCGGGGATGCCGCCGAGCAGATGCCGGCGCAGGCGGTAGCGAAAATCCTGAAGGGAAACATGTGCATTTGTCATGAGCGGCCCCTTGCGATCCGGGACCTTCTTCCGGTCGTCGCAAAGATGTCTTTATAGCATAAAAACGTCCGCTAAACAAGTCCGCGTCTCGTTCTCAGGCGCGGCGGATGGGTCAGGAAGGCTTGCATTTGGACGGTGAGCCTTTTTGCCTTCTTCTGTGTGGGGGGATACGGCAGCGCAAAACAAAAGCCCCCAGCAGCCTGCCTGTACGGACTGCCGGGGGCCGGATCCTTAACTGTGTCACTTATGACACTTTTGTGCGTATCTCTATTAACATATTGTTTTTATTATTTTTTATCAACGAACGTCTCCGGCAGGAGCCAGGCGGCCAGGGCACTGACGGCAGCCAGGAGCGCCAGCGGGGCAAAGGCCCATGTCCAGGGCTGGGAAAGGCCCGCCTGCTGGGCAAAGGAAAGCAGCGCCCCGGAGATCAGCTGGAGCAGGGCCCCGCCCACGAACACCGAAGATGCCAGGATGCCGCTCAGGCTGCCCACCATGCGGTTGCCGAAGCGTTCCCGGCCGGTGGCATAGCCCACGGGGCAGGGGCCGTTGGCCGCGATGCCCAGGCCCAGGGAGACCACGAACAGCAGGGGCACGCTCAGGCCGGCGCTGCCCAGGCTCAGGGCCGCGCCGGAGACGCAGGCCAGCAGGCTGGCCAGGACCATGGCCTTGCGCCGGGACTTGAGGCGCTTTTCGCTGATCCAGGTCAAAAGCGGCGTCCCGGCGATGAAGCCCACGGCGCCCATGGCCAGGATATTGCCGATGAGGCTGGGCGAAAGGCCGAAGGTCCCGCCCATATAGACAGCGCCCCAGAGCCCGTGGAACACGAAATACTGCGACGGCAGGGTCAGGTACCAGACGACCATCTTCCAGAAGTCGGACTGCCTGGCCATGGCGGCCACGTCACGCAGCACGTCGGCCAGACGGATGCCGCTGCAGGTGGCCGCCAGATGGGGCGGCCAGTCCCGCACCACGGTATAGATGATGACGGTCAGGGAACAGGTCAGCACGGAAAGCGCAAGGAAGACCAGCCGCCAGCCCACCCAGTGGTTGGCCAGGGAAAGCGGGGTGGTGGCCAGCAGGCCGCCCATGCCGCCCGCGATGAAGAACAGGGTGCAGAGCCGGGAGAAGGTCTCGGGCGCGAACCAGCGGCTGAACAGGGTGAAGGAAGAGGACATGACCCCGGCCATGCCCAGACCGTTGAGCAGACGCCCGGCCACGGCCATGGGCAGACTGTGGGCCGTGGCGAAAAGGAAGCCGCCCAGGGCCGCCACCAAGAACTGGCAGCTCAGCAGGCGGCGCGGGCCGAAACGGGTGGAGAGGATGCCGGAAAAGACCTGGGTAAGGGCATAGGCATACAGGTAGACGGAACCCAGCAGGCCCATGTCACCGGAGGAGAGCCCGAGGTCCTGCATGACGTCGGGGGTGACCACGGTGATGGCCACGTTCTGGATGAAGACCACCAGATAGGCTGAGGAAAGGACGAAGAACAGCCATTTTTTGTAGGAAAGATGCAAAGACACGGAAAACCCCACGAAAGCGTCCTGTGACGCTGCTGCGATGATGATTGTTTGTTGCGTGAGCAACTTCTATACGGCAGGCGCAAGAAAATCAAGAGGAGATGTTTTTATTATTATCTTTATTTTCAGTATGTTATGATATTTGCGCACATGTTGACACAAGGAACATACCTTAGGAAGGGCATGGTGCGCGCCGTGTTCCCCGTCTGGAGGGGACGGCGGGCATCTTGCTGGACAACTGACGGGCGCGCAGGCTATATGCCATACTGTTTGGAGTGTACCGCATGAAGAAAACAGGACTTGCAGTCTTTTTCGTCCTCGTGATCCTCCTTGGCCTGCTGGCCGGACAGCTGGGCATATCCCACCTGCCCTGGAGCTCAGAGGATACAGATACGGCTCCCGGCCCGGCCGTGACGGAACAGGCCGCCGAGGCCCCGGCCCGCGACGGGGAGGCAACGGCCCCCGCGACCGGGACGGAAGATGCCGGGCAGGAAAAAGCCCCTGCCGCTCCCGAAGCTGCCCCTGCCGCAGATGCAGAGACGGACCAGGATGACCAGCCCGCGGTGCCCCTGCTCGAAGGGGCCGAGATCATCAACGGCGAGGCCGTGGTGCACGGCACGGTGGAAAAGGGCGATACCGTCAGCAAGATCATCGAGGGCAACACCTCTTCCGGGTCCCATCCTTATGTGAGCGCCGCCCGGCAGGTCTTTTCCATGCGGGCCTTCCGTACCGGCCAGCCCTACACCATCGTGGTGGACCCCGCTTCCGGCCAGCTCAAGCGATTCGAGTACGAGATCGACGCCAGCCGCCGTCTGGTGGTGGAAGGAGCGGAAGAGCCCGTGGCCCGTGTGGAGCCCATCGAATATGTGACCACCCTCGCCCAGGTGGAAGCCACCATCGACGACAATCTCTTCCAGGCCGTGGCCGACATCGGCGAAAGCCCGCAGCTGGCCCTGACCCTGGGCGGTCTGTTCGGCTCGGAGATCAACTTCATCCGCGACCTGCAACCCGGCGACAGTTTCAAGGTGCTGGTGGAAAAACGCTACCGTGACGGCGAATACAAGGGCTATGGCCGCGTGCTGGCCGCCCATTTCACCAACACGGGCACCACCTACGAGGCCTATCTGTTCCGCGACGGCAAGAACCGGCCGCAGCATTACAACGCCAAGGGCGAGAACCTGCGCAAGACCCTGTTGCAGGCGCCGCTGGCCTTCACCCGCGTGACGTCCCGCTTCTCGCACAACCGCAAGCATCCCATCCTCGGCTACAGCCGTCCGCATCTGGGCGTGGACTACGGCGCGCCCACCGGTACGCCGGTCAAGGCCGTGGGTGACGGCGTGGTCACCCGGCGCAGCTGGGCCGGAGGCTACGGCAACCAGGTAATCATCAAGCATTCGGCCGGGCTGGAATCCATGTATTCCCATCTGTCCGGCTATGCCCGCGGCCTGCGCAACGGTCAGCGCGTGCGTCAGGGCCAGGTCATCGGCTTCGTGGGCAGCACGGGCCTTTCTTCCGGGCCGCATCTGGATTTCCGCCTGCGGCAGAACGGCAAGTTCGTCAATCCGGCCAAGGCCATCAACCCGCGCGGCGAGAGCGTGCGCAAGGCCTCCATGGACCGCTTCCGCAAGACCGTGGAAAAGGAACGTGCCCTGCTGCTGGGCCAGACCTCGCTGCTGGAATATGATGTGGACAGCATCGTGCCCGTGGATGATGTGGAGCCTTCCGCCAAGTAGCGGTCATGATGTTTTTTGGGCAGTACGCCAATGGGAACGCCCCGTGCCATGCACGGGGCGTTCGTTTTTTGGGGGAAAGTCCCCCCTTTGACCAGTGCCCAAAGGGGGGGCCTCCCCCCCAAGCCCTCCATCCCCCTCCAAATGCACTTTCTCGAGGGGACCTGTCCCGCTCCTGAAAAGCAAAAGCCCCTGTGGAGGGGCTGTGTGCTGAAGCAGGTGGCCGTAGCCGCAACTGTTGCGGAAGCCCGGGGGAGGAAGTCTTCCCCCGGACTGTTTCACGTGGTTACTGCCCGTCTCCGGGAAGGCTGAGATCATAGGGGATGCCGGAGAAATAGCGCGTCAGCAGCTGGTGGAGCTGCGGGTAGAAGGTGGTGCGGTTGTCCCCGGCTTCCAGCAGCTGGTCCAGGCGGTGTACGCCGGTGGAGACGCCCGGCCGGAGCTGGTCCGGCGGCGGCAGGGTGATCCAGCGGGTGCCCTGGAGCTTCCGGCTGCCGCCAAGGCCCTGCCTGTCCGTATTGATGAGCATGTGGATGCTGCCGTCGAAGCCCATGTAGACATCGTGCGGGGTGAAGGCACCGGACAGGCGGTTGGCGAGGAAGCGCAGCAGCCGGCTTTGCCCCCGGCTTTCCTGCACGGGGCGCAGGGCTGCCAGAAAGGCATCGATGGCCGCCTTTGCCTCGCCGTGCTTGCCTTTGGTCCAGCGGCTGCCTTCCAGCAGGCCGTGCAGGGCCGTGGCGGCATCGTCGCGGCCGGATTCCAGGCAGACGGCCAGCTGTTCCGCCACGCCGGTCTCCTTGCGGATGGCGTTGTCGAGGAGCCTGCCGCAGGCCACGGCCGCGTCCCTGCCCTTTTCCAGCAGCCTCAGGCCGTCCTGCAGGGCCGCGCGTGCCACCACGCCGCCTTCCTGATCCTGCAGGCCGCCAAGGATGCGTTCCACGCTCTGCCGGATCAGGTCGAGGCCCTCCCGGGCGCCGTCGGTATCCAGTCCGCGCGCTTCGGGCTGGGCGCTGTGTACGGTGGGGTTCTCCGTCTGCATCCGGGCCAGGGTCAGGTTGGCCATGAAACGGGCGACGGACGTGCGCAGTTCCGTGATGGCCTGCTGCCGGTGTTCCGGCTCGCGCGGGCCGTTGGTACGCAGGCGCAGGGCCAGACGGCTGATCTGGAGCCCCTGGGAGATGAGGCTGTCCGCCTGCGGCAGCCGGGCGCGCTGCAACAGCGCTCCCGCGTGGCCCACCACCTGATGCAGGGCGCGCGCCTGCTCAAGGGCATCCAGGCGGCTCTCGGCCTGGTCGGTCCCGGCAAGCTGGAAGACGGGGCGGTCCATGGCCGGTTCGAGGTGGCGCAGCAGATCGGCCCGCCCTTCCTGGAAGCGCCGGCGCACGTCTTCCGGCATCCGGGCATTTCCTGTCCTCCGGTCGATGACGGACAGAGCGTCCCTGACGGCCCAGGCATCCGTGGAGGGAGAGCGCAGGGCCTCGATGAGCGTGTCGCAGGCCCGGCCCCATTCCTGACGGTCCATGTCCGGGGGCAGGTCGCTTTCGGCCAGCTCGTGCAGCAGCAGGCAGGCCCGGCAGCGGCTGTCCCGCTGCGCCAGCTCGCCCAGTCCTTCCGTCAGCTGGCCGTACAGGCGGGAGATATCCCGTATCTGCCGGCGTGCCTGCCGGATGCCCTGCCGGAACGGGTCCGCGTCGGGGCGGGCCGTATCCGCCGGGGCGCTGTCCCCGCTCGCGGGCCGGTCGCCGTGTTCGATGGCGGCCAGCTCCTGCCGGACGAAGTCCGCGTCGATGCGGCGGAAGTCCTGCCCTTCCTGCCCTACGCTCTCCGACGTATCCAGATGGCGCAGGGCCAGCCCGCAGACATCGTCCAGGGCGCAGTGGATGGCCCGGCGCATCTTTTCGTCCACCTGATGCTGGACGTGGGCAAAACTGTCCGCATCAGCCGTCAGCCTGTCCTGCAGCACGGCGTCCACGGCTTCCAGGGCCGCTTGCAGGGTGTCCCGGGCCTCGCCCGTGAAACGGGCCAGGGTGGCCTGGCGTTCCTGCAAGGCCTGCCGGGCTTCCTCCCTGAAGGTGATGCGGCCCAGGAAGAAGTCCCGCAGGGCGGCGGGGCTGAAACGGGAACGATAGGGCTGCGGGGCCGTTTCGGGGGGCGTGTCATCGACCGGTGCGGCGGAAGCCGTTCCCAGGTCGGTGGCCCGAGCCTCCACCCGGGCGGCCATGTCGTCCGCGCCGGTGTGCAGGGCATCCCGGATCAGGGCCAGGTCGGCGGCCATGTCCGCCTGCCCGTCATCGAGGTCGGCGATGACGGCATCCAGCAGGCCGCTCGTCTGCAGCTGCCGCAACTCCACGGCCCGTTGCGGGGCTTCCTCGCGTAGGATGGCCATGTTGCGGCGCACACGGGTCTGGAGCAGTTCGGCATAGTCCGCGCCCCGGCTGGTCATGGGGCGCGCCGCCTGTCGCAGTCCGGCCAGCTCCCGCAGGGCCGATTCCAGATCCGCACGGCGCTGAGGATCGTCGGGCGCACCGGCAGCGGCATTGCGCAGATGGCCCAGTATCCTGCCCGTCTGGGCGCTGAAGTCTTCCAGCCCGCGACGGAACTTGCCCTGGGCACGCCAGCTTGTCGGGGTGAGGCTGTCCAGCAACTTGGCGAACCAGCGCCCCACCGTTTTGGGCGGGCCCGGGATGCGGTCGGTCTGCCGTGTGCCCGGCTCCAGTACTTCCATGCTGTGCCTGCCAAGGCGGCCCATGCCGCCCAAGGCGTCATAGCCGAAATCCGTATCGAGACTGATGTAGCGTGTCTGCGTTGCCTGCACTGGTCCTGGCATGGCGTCCCCCTTCATTATGAATATGGTTGTGAGCGGCGGCGTGGCGGCCTTCTCCGGCTGTCGCGACCGGGCAGGCGGGCGTGGGATTCCCTGCGGCGGTGATGCCCTGTGGTCGCCTGTGCGGCACGGGGCCGGTGCGGGGCTCTGCATGGCCAAGGAGTTCCGCACAGTCCCTTGGCGGCGCTGTCACCGGCGAGACATGTCTCCCGGACGCGGAGCTCCGGCCAAAATCGCCCCGGTATATGGTACCGGAAGACGGCAGCAGGCAGCGGGGCCTTCCCGTCTAGCGGCCCTGTTGCATCACATCGGCCCAGTGGGCCAGGACATCCAGAAAATCTTCCAGCGCGGTGAAGAGCGTCCCTTCCTCGGCTTCGGCCGCCGCCACGCGGGCAAAGGCCATGATCTCCTCACCGTCCAGGCCGAAAAGCGTGTTGCCGCTCTCCCGGCCCAGGCAATGGGCCCGCATCATCCGGGCCATCAGTTCCCTGCCCTGCTCACCGGCAGGGAGCGTCCCCAGGCGGGCATACAGATAGATGGCCTCCTCGTCGTCCGTGACCTCAAGGTCCACGATGAAGCGGCCGTCGAAGCGCAGGCGGCACAAGCCGTCCCCGTTGAATGCCAGGGCGGCCCCGGTCTGGCGTGAAAGCGCGTCCAGCATCTGGTGCGGTGTCATAGTTGCTCCGGTCGTTGAAGATGTGAAGGATGCCTGCCCGGCCTGTCCGTGATGTCTGTACGGGCAGATGCATCAACAGTGCCAGCGCTCCCGGCAGGGACAGTGCCCGTGTCATGGCTGTGTTTCGGGACGTCCTGCGCAGGAGAGGGGGAAAAGGGGTGGGAAAAATGCTGTCATGGCCGCCCGCTGGCGTGAACGCCGTTGGCGGCCCGGCCGGGACGGCCTTGCGGGCCGTCCCGGGGATACGGGGGTGCCCTCCTTTCGGAGAGCGCGGGATTTAAAAAAATATCGTTTAAAAAACAGATAGTTGCGCCTGTTGTGCACATCTGTGCGCGCATCAGGCATGGCGCAGCAGTTTGGCTGCGAAGGCCGCGGCGCCGAAACCGTTGTCTATATTGAGGACGGCCAGGCCGGGCACGCAGGAGCAGAGCATGCTGTGGAGGGCGGCCATGCCGCCCGCGCCCACGCCGTAGCCCACGGACGTGGGGACGGCCAGCACCGGGCAGGGCACCAGCCCGGCCAGCACGCCGGGCAGGGCGCCTTCCATGCCGGCCACGGCGATGATGAGGCGGGCGGCGCGCAGATCCCGGATGTGCGGGGCAAGGCGGTGCAGCCCGGCCACGCCCACATCGGTGAGGAAGCCGCAGTCGTGGCCCCAGAAGCGCAGCGCTCCGTAGGCTTCGGCGCCCACGGGGATGTCGGCCGCTCCGGCCGTGACCACCATGATCTCGCCCCGTTCGGGCCACGGCGGGCCCAGCTCCGGCACTTCCCGCCCTTCACCGCCCAGACAGAAAAGACGGCATTGCGCCCAGTAGCGTCCTGCGGGGAATTCGCGTTGCAACAGGGCCCCCTGCGCTTCCGAAGCGCGGCTGACCAGCACGGGGGCGCCGCGAAGGCTGAGGCCGCGCACGGCCCCCACCAGGGCCCCGTCGGTCTTGCCCTGGGCGAAGACGACCTCGCCCAGGCCGGTACGCAGGGCGCGTTCATGATCCAGATGCAGGCCCTGCAGGCTGTCGGCCGCAGTGGCGTCTCCCAGATGCCGCAGGGCCTGTTCCGGCGGGATGTCCCCCCGGGCCACGGCCTGCAGCAGGCTTTCGATAGCTGTATGATCCATCCCCTGCATATAGGGCAAAGGACATCGCTTGTCAGCAGCGGATGGAGGGCCGGTTCCCGCGCTCTTCTTGAGTTTCTGCCGGAATGCCCCTATAGTTGTCCGTTGCCCGAATCTTTGCGGGCAATAAATTCCGTGCCTTTTTTCGGAGTGCCCATGCTTGATTATATCCGTTCCAATGCCCAGTCCTTTGGCGTCAAGGTAGCCTTCGCCATCATCATCCTCGTCTTCATGTTCTGGGGCGTCGGCAGCCTGACCGACGGCGGTTCCAGCAATGTGGTGGCCAAGGTCAACGGTGAGGCCATCACGGCCCAGCAGTTCGAGCAGGCCTATCAGCGGGCCGCCGAATACGCCATGCGCAGCGATCCCTCCCTGACCCGTGAGGCCCTGGTGCAGCAGAAGCTGGGCCGTCAGGTGCTCAACGAGCTCATCAGCGCCCAGCTGATCCGTCAGGAAGCCGCCCGCGTGGGGATGACCGTGAGCCCTGAAGAGATGCATTATGTGGTCTCCAAGCTGCCCGCGTTCCAGGACGCCCAGGGCAAGTTCGATCCCGAGGCCTACAAGCGCAACATCGAAGCCCAGCGCATGAGCGTGGCCGAATACGAACAGGGCCTGGCGGACAGCATCCTGCGTGACAAGGTGATGCGCACCGTGGCCGGCAGCGCCTGGGCCGCCGGTGACGAAGCCCGCAAGTACTATGATTTCCTCACCCAGCAGCGCACGGTGGAGTACCTGTACCTGCCCGCTGCCGATTTTGCCGCTTCGGTGAAGCCCACCGAGGAAGAGCTCAACGCCTGGTACGAGGCCCACAAGGCCGAGCTGGCCAGTCAGCCCCGCGTGGAAGTGGAATATGTGGCCGTGGCCCCCGAAGGTCTGGTGCGCCCCGAGAGCGTGAGCGCCGAGGCCGCCCTCAAGTGGTATGAAGCCAACAAGCAGCGCTTCCGCCAGCCCGAGCAGGTCAAGGTGGCCCACATCCTGGTGCCCCTGGCGGAGAACGCTCCCGAAGCGGCCGTGAAGCAGGCCATGGAAAAGGCCGTCCGCATCCGCAGCGAGGCGGAAAAGGGCGACTTTACCGCCGTGGCCAATGCCAACAACGGCCCCAATGCCGCCGGCCCCGGCGGTGAGCTGGGCTGGATCCAGCGCGGCCAGACCGTGAAGCCTTTCGAAGATGCCGCCTGGGCCCTGCAGACCGGCCAGATCTCCGAGCCCGTGCGCAGCCAGTTCGGCCTGCACATCATCAAGATGGAAGAGCGCAAGGACGCCAGCGTGCAGCCCTTTGCCGAGGTGGAAGCCGAAGTGCGCGCCACCCTGGCCAAGCAGGAAGGCGTGGAAAAAGTCAACGACGTGCTGGACAGCCTGATCGGTGACAACATCAACAACCGTCCCCTGCAGGAAAGCGCGGCCCGCGCCGGCAGCTACAAGGATGCCGACGGCAAGGAACAGCCCCTGCTCAAGGCCGAACGTACCGGTCTGGTGGGCCAGGCCGAACTGCAGAAGATCCTGGGCATCAGCGACGAGATGGCGGCCAGCCTGATGAAGGCCCCGGCCAGCTCCCCTGTGGACACGGCCCTGGAAGCCGGTGACCGCTACCTGGTGGTGCGGGTGCTCACCTCCGAGCCGTCCACCACGCCCAGCCTGGACCAGGCCCGCAACCGCGTCATGAAGGCCCTGGTGGCGGAAAAGTCCCTGCAGGCCGCCATGGAAAAGGCCACTGCCATCCGCAAGGCCATGACCGACGGCGCGCTGCCCGCTGAAGACGCCGCCCGCGTGCAGAGCGCCGACCTGACCCGCGACGGCGCCCTGGCCGGCTTCGTGCCCAACCCGGCCATGAACCAGGTCATCTTCCGCGCCGCGCCGCAGACCTGGATCGACCAGGCCTTCAGCGTGTACGAGCAGGAAGACAGCAGCAAGTGCGGTGCCCTGCTCTGCCGTGTGACCGCCGTGGAACAGCCCAAGTCCGACGGCTGGGCCGGCATGGAGAACCTGCTCACCGAGCTGGTGCAGCGCAAGCGCGTGGAAGGCATGTACCAGACCTTCATGCGCATGCTGGAACAGAAGGCCAAGATCGAAGTCTACAACAGCCGCGTGCTGGAAAGCGCCGGTATCTAGGAAAGATAAAGGCTGGGGGAGGAAATCCTCCTCCCCTAAAACCCGCTTATTAAAGGCTGCCCGCAAGGGCAGCCTCTTTTTTATTGTATGACATTGCCGGGCATGACCCGAAGTCACGGGACCATAACTAATCGCGGACGGTTTGCTTTTAGCTTGCGGGAACAGAAAGGCAGACCAGATGTCTCCAGGCGGCCATATGGATGGGAAAAGCACGCTTTTTCCGGGGATGCAAGGGGCGGGTCTCCGCCCTCCCGGGGGCCCCTCCTGAGGGGCACTTGCCGGGCCGGGACTTTACTGACAAAATAGCCGTTCCCTGCGGCATTTTTCCCTGATTTTTTCGGGCGCCGTACGTCCCGGAGCAGGGATTGCCCTGTGGGGCAAAACAGCATATGAGCGGTTTTTGGAAGGATGGGGGGAGTTTGAGGGGGGGAAGGGAACCTTTTTTCCGCCAGGAAAAGGTTCCCTTCCCCCCTCAAAAAAGCTCCCCTCTCCGCCATCCCTTATCGCATAGGAGGTCACCATGTGTGGCATTATCGGATATGCCGGGCACCGTCCGGCGGTGCCTGTGGTCATCGAAGGCCTGCGGCGTCTTGAATACCGCGGCTATGATTCCGCGGGCGTTGCCTGCGTGCAGCGCGGCGAGCTGTGCATCACCCGTGCCCAGGGCAAGCTTTCCGCCCTTGAGGAAAAGCTGGCCAAGGAGCCTGTTTCCATGGCCACCTGCGCCATGGGCCATACCCGCTGGGCCACGCACGGCGTGCCCGCCGAGCGCAATGCCCATCCCCATGCTTCCAACGACGGCCGCCTGGCCATCGTGCATAACGGCATCATCGAGAACTATCAGGAACTGAAGGAAGAGCTGCTGCAGAAGGGCTATGTCTTCCATTCCGAGACCGACACGGAAGTGCTGGTCAACCTCATCGCCGACTGCCACAAGCAGGAAGCCGACCTGCTCAAGGCTTTTGCCGCGGCCCTGCGCCGGGCCCACGGCGCCTACGCCGTCTGTCTCATGAGCCGGGAATATCCCGGTGAGATCTGGGCCGCGCGCATGTCCGCCCCGCTCATCTTCGGCATCGGCACGGGCGAGCACTTCGTGGCTTCGGACATCCCGGCCTTTTTGCCCTACACGCGCACGGTGGTCTTTCTGGAAGACGGTGAGATCGTGCACGCCACCAATTCCGAGTATGAGATCCTGAGCCTGGCCGACCTTTCCCCCGTGGAGCATGAGCCCCAGACCATCCAGTGGGACATGCAGGCGGCCCAGAAGGGCGGCTATCGCCACTTCATGCTCAAGGAGATCTTCGAGCAGCCCCAGGTCATCGTGGATGGCCTGAGCGGCCGCCTCAACGCCGCCCGTGACACCGTGCTCCTGCCCGAGCTGGACGCCCTGCCCGTACCGCGCCGTCTGCATATCGTGGCCTGCGGCACGTCCTACCATTCCGGCCTTTGGGCGCGGCATCTCATCGAGCCCTGGGCCAAGGTGCCGGTGCAGCTGGAGATCGCTTCCGAGTTCCGCTACCGCGAGAGCCTGCCCCTGGACAAGGACGACATGGTGCTGGTCATCAGCCAGAGCGGCGAGACCGCCGATACCCTGGCCGCCTTGCGCATCGCCCGCGAACACGGCGTGCCGGTGCTGGGCCTGTGCAACGTGGTGGGGTCGTCCATCGCCCGCGAGTCCTCGGCCGTCATCTACACCCAGGCCGGGCCCGAGATCAGCGTGGCCTCCACCAAGGCCATGTGCAGCCAGATGCTGATGCTGGCGCTGGTGGCCCTGTACTGGGGCGGCCGTCAGGGCATCATGGACGCGGCGGCCCGCGCCCGCCAGATCGCCCTGCTGGAATCCCTGCCCTCCCAGCTGGATGCCGCCCTACCCGCCATGCACGAGAAGGCCCGCCAGCTGGCCCGTGCCTATGCCCAGGCCCGCAACTTCTTCTATCTGGGCCGCGGCCACTGCTACCCGCTGGCCCTGGAAGGGGCGCTCAAGCTCAAGGAGCTTTCCTACATCCATGCCGAAGGTTATGCCGCCGGCGAGATGAAGCACGGTCCCATCGCCCTCATCGATCCGGCCTTCCCCACCTTTGCCCTGGCTCTGGACGACGCCCTCTTCCCCAAGGTGAAATCCAACATCGTGGAAGTGCAGGCCCGTCAGGGCAAGGTCATCGCCCTGACCAATCCGGGCATGGATCTGGCCGTGGACGATGTCTGGGAGATTCCCGCCTTGCCCGCTCCCCTGGCCGGTTTCATGGCCCTGCCCGCCATGCAGCTGTTCAGCTACGAGATGGCCGATTATCTGGGCAAGGACGTGGACCAGCCCCGCAACCTGGCCAAGAGCGTGACCGTGGAATAGAGCCGCTCTTCCTTCCCTAATATATGAAAAAGGACGCCGCGAGGCGTCCTTTTTGCGTCTGGCCCCATGCGCCCACTGGAGCTCAAGAGAACTTTTTTTGCTGGTGGGGCCCGTTGGGGACCTTCAGCACAGAAAAATCATAGGAGTGGTGCCGCTTGGCACCCTTCAAGATAGAGTGCGTTCGGGGGAGGATGGAGGGCTTTTGGGGAAGGGCCCCTTTTCGCGCCAGTAAAGGGGGGGCTTCCCACCCCAAAAAACGCGCGCCCCTTCCGGGCATTGCCAAAGCATTTTGGCCTGTGGCATAGTATCTGGTGCAAAATTTCACGCCCGCCGGATGCTTGCGCATCGCCCCGTCGCCGTGGACGGGGAAAGGCCGGGCCTGCCTTTTATCGCCATCACGGCACAGCACAGACTACGCAGGAAGCAAGATGATCCAACTGAGCGACAAACCGGTCATTGTGCAGGGCAACACCCTGATGGAACAGGAAGAAGCCGCGGCGCGCGGCATCGACTGCGCCGCTGCCCGTCAAAATACCCTGGCCTGGAACATCCTGGCCGCCCACAACACGGCTGCCGGGGACGACCCCACCCTGCGCCTGCGTTTTGACGCCCTGGCCTCGCACGACATCACCTATGTGGGCATCATCCAGACGGCCCGCGCCAGCGGCCTGGAACGCTTCCCCATGCCCTACGCGCTCACCAACTGCCACAACAGCCTGTGCGCCGTGGGCGGCACCATCAATGAGGACGACCACCTCTTCGGCCTGACCGCCGCCCGCAAGTACGGCGGCATCTTCGTGCCGCCCCATCTGGCGGTCATCCACCAGTACGCCCGTGAAATGATGGCCGGTTGCGGCAAGATGATCCTGGGCTCCGACAGCCACACCCGCTACGGCGCCCTGGGCACCATGGCCGTGGGCGAAGGCGGCCCCGAGCTGGTCAAGCAGCTGCTGGGCAAGACCTACGACGTGGCCCGTCCCGAAGTGGTGCTGGTCTGGCTGGAGAACGCTCCCCGTCCCGGCGTGGGCCCGCAGGACATCGCCATCGCCCTCATCGGCGCCGTGTTCAAGAACGGCTTCGTCAAGAACCGGGTCATGGAATTCGCCGGCCCCGGCGTGGCGGGCCTTTCCGTGGAATACCGCTGCGGTATCGACGTCATGACCACCGAGACCACCTGCCTGTCCTCCATCTGGACCACGGACGACAAGGTGCGCGATTACCTGGCCATGCACGGCCGCGCCGACGATTACACCGAGCTGCGTCACGACAAGCCCGCCTGCTTCGACCGCTGCATCCGCGTGGACCTGTCCGCCATCGAGCCCATGATGGCCCTGCCCTTCCATCCCAGCAACGCCTATCCCGTAGCCGAAGTGGTGCGCCATGCCGACGAGCTGTTCGCCGCCGTGGAAGAAGAGGCCCGCAAGCAGTTCGGCAAGGCCGGTGAAGGCCTGAAGCTGCGCGACAAGATCCATGACGGCGGCGTCTGGGTGGACCAGGGCATCATCGCCGGTTGCGCGGGCGGTTCGTTCGAGAACTGCTGTATGGCCGCCTCCATCCTGGACGGCCGGAGCACCGGCTGCGGCGAGTTCTCGCTCTCCGTCTATCCCGCCAGCGAACCCCAGGCCATCGCCCTAGTGCGCAACGGCGCCGCTGCCAAGCTCATGGCCGCCGGTGCGGTCATCAAGAACGCCTTCTGCGGTCCCTGCTTCGGCGCGGGCGACACGCCGGCCCACGGCGCCCTGTCCATCCGTCACTCCACCCGCAACTTCCCCAACCGCGAAGGCTCCAAGCCCGGCAACGGCCAGATCTCTGCCGTGGCCCTCATGGACGCCCGCTCCATCGCCGCCACCGCCGCCAACGGCGGCCGCCTGACCCCGGCCACGGAACTGGATTGGGACAAGCTGGCCGTGGACACCACCTACACTTTCGATGCGGGCATCTACCAGCGCCGCGTCTACAACGGTTTCGGTAAGGCCGATGCCGCCGCGGAACTCAAGCGCGGTCCCAACATCGCCGACTGGCCGTCCATGAGCCCCCTGCCGGAGAACCTGGTGCTGCCGCTGGCTTCGGTCATCACCGACCCCGTGACCACCACCGACGAGCTCATCCCCTCGGGCGAGACCTCGTCCCTGCGTTCCAACCCGCTCAAGCTTTCCGAGTTTACCCTGTCGCGCAAGGATCCCGCCTATGTGGGCCGCGCCAAGGACGTGCAGGCCATGGAAAAGGCCCGTCTGGCCGATCCCGCCGATGCCGCCCTGCTGGCGAAGCTGGAAGGCATGCTGGCCCCCCTCAAGGCCGCGCAGCCTGAGGTCTATGCCGCGGTGCTGGGCGCCGGTCTGAAGGACACCGGCATCGGTTCCACCATCTTCGCCCTCAAGCCCGGTGACGGCTCCGCCCGCGAGCAGGCCGCTTCCTGCCAGAAGGTGCTGGGCGGCTGGGCCAACGTGGCCGCCGAATACGCCACCAAGCGCTACCGTTCCAACCTCATCAACTGGGGCATGCTGCCCCTGCTGGCCGATGCCGCTCTGGCGCAGAAGCTCAGCGTGGGCGACTGCTTCGTCCTGCCCGGCATCCGTACCGCCGTGGAACAGGATGCCGCCGGCATCACCGGCTGGCTGGTGAGCGCTGCCGGGGCCGTGGAGGCCGTGGAACTGCGCCTGGGCGACCTGACCGCCGACGAACGCCAGATTATTCTGGACGGCTGCCTCATCAACTTCTACAACCACAACTAACGCTGCGGGACGAGACCGCCGCGTCGCCATCTGGAAAGGGGCCTCACCGGGAGGCCCCTTTTTCTTTTGGGGTCCTCCCCTCTTTGCCAAAGTATTTTTCTGTATTCCATCAGGTGGAACGTCCACAGGGCACTCTCGATCCTGCCGCCGGGGCGCGTCCCTTGTCTGCCCTTCCCACACATATGCCAACACGGGCAAGGGACAGCTCCGGCGGCCCTGCGGCTGCCCGGCCTGACAGCCGCGACGGCGGGAGCTCCCTTGCGAGACGGGGAACTCCCGCCTATGTTTTTTAGAGTGGGAGGGAGCGTAGCCTCTTCCTCCAAACATCCTTCCAGACCATCAGGCATGAAAAAAGGACGGCCCTCGCGGGCCGTCCTTGTCGTCTTCGTTACCGTACGGCAGCCTTACAGGCTGGCAGCCACCTTGCGCAGCAGGCGGGCCAGCTGGTTGGTGAAGCCGGATTCGTTGTCGTACCAGATGATGAGCTTGGCCATGGTGCCGTCCATGACCTGGGTGGACAGGGCGTCCACGACGCCGCCGTGGGTGCTGCCCTTGAAGTCGATGGAGACCAGGGGCTCGTCGCAGTAGCCCATATTGTCGTGCAGGGCGCCGTCATGGGCGGCCTTGAGGGCGGCATTGATCTCTTCGGCGGTGGCGGGCTTTTCCAGCTCGCAGGTCAGGTCCACCAGGGAGATGTCGGGGGTGGGCACGCGCACGGCCATGCCGTCCAGCTTGCCCTTGAGGGCGGGCACCACCAGGGCCAGGGCCTTGGCCGCGCCGGTGGAGGTGGGGATCATGGACACGCAGGCGGCGCGGGCACGGCGCAGGTCCTTGTGGGAACCGTCCAGGATACGCTGGCTCATGGTGTAGGAGTGGATGGTGGTCATCAGGCCGTGGCGGATGCCGAAGGCATCGTTGAGGACCTTGGCCACGGGAGCCAGACAGTTGGTGGTACAGGAGGCAGCGGAAAGCACGGTATGGGCGGCGGCATCGTAGATGTCGTCATTGACGCCCATGACGATGGTGGCGTCGGCTTCCTTGCAGGGGGCCGAGACCACGACCTTCTTGGCGCCGCACTGCAGGTGCTGGGCGGCGTCCTCGCGCTTTTTCAGGGTACCGGTGGTCTCCACGGCGATGTCGATGCCAAGGCGGGCCCATTCCCATTCGCCGGTCTTGCAGCGGGTGACTTCGATATGACGGCCGTTGATGATGATGCCGTTGTCGTCATGATCGACGGTGCCGGGGAAAATACCGTACACCGAGTCGTATTTGAAAAGGTGGGCCAGCGAAGCATTGTCGGCGCGGGCGTTGATGGCGGTGATGCGGATGCCTTTCGAGTCAGCCAGCAGACGCAGCAGATAACGACCGATGCGGCCAAAGCCGTTCATCCCCAAAGATACGGACATGTTGCGCTCCTTCACGCGAGAGAGATGGAAAACGCCGCCTCCCCGGTGGAGGCGGCGTGAGATACTGGTTTAGGCCTTGCCGGAAGATCCCATGACGTTGCGGATCTTGTGGGCGACCATATCCTTGACGGCCTGTCGCGCGGGTTTCAGGTACGCGCGGGGGTCGAAGGCTTCGGGATGTTCCACCAGATACTGGCGGATGGAGGCGGTCACGGCCAGACGGATGTCGGTATCCACATTGATCTTGCACACGCCCATGCCGGCAGCCTTGCGCAGCATGTCTTCCGGCACGCCGCGGGCGCCGCCCACCTGGCCGCCGAACTTGTTGCAGGCTTCCACGAATTCCTGGGGCACGCTGGAGGCGCCGTGCAGCACCAGCGGATAGCCGGGCAGGCGCTTGCCGATCTCTTCCAGGCGTTCGAAGTCCAGCTTGGCTTCGCCCTTGAATTTGTAGGCACCGTGGCTGGTGCCGATGGCCACGGCCAGGGAGTCGCAGCCCGTGCGTTCCACGAAGTCCACGGCCTGGTCGGGGTCGGTGTACACATGGTCGGCATTGCTCACATGCTCTTCCACACCGGCCAGCTTGCCCAGTTCGGCTTCCACCCAGATGCCGCGCGGGTGGGCGTATTCCACCACCTGCTTGGTCAGGGCGATGTTTTCTTCATAGGGCAGGTGCGAGCCGTCGATCATCACGGAGGTGAAACCGCCGTCGATACAGTCGCGGCACAGCTCGAAGCTGGAGCCGTGGTCCAGATGCACCACCACGGGCACGGAAGGATCCTCGGCCAGGGCGGCTTCCACCAGCTTCATGAGGTATTTCTGCCCGGCATAGCTGCGCGCGCCCGAAGAGACCTGAAGGATCACGGGGGATTTTTCCTCCGAGGCGGCCTGCATGATGCCCTGCACGATTTCCATGTTGTTGACGTTGAACGCGCCCACAGCATACCGGCCCGCATAGGCGGCGGCGAACATTTCCTTAGGCCCGATAAGCGGCATGGATTCCTCCTGCACCAGGTGCGATACGACACTGCGCGCACCATGCGCGAGTGTGGGATAAAATGGGAAGGCGGACAGAAAAAGCCTGTCCGGCCGGCCTGTCTGATGTATCGGCGGCCGCCGTCTGATCCGGCAGGGATGCATGCCGGAAGGACTGTTGTGGGGCAGCCGCAACGAAGCGATTCATTATATAAAAAAAAGCCCCAAAGGGGAATGACTTTGGGGCGGTCGTGGAAAAATTCATAAAATCGGCACCCGCAGGGACCGTATGCTGTCTAGGAAAGCAGCATGTCCTCCAGACTGCGCAGGCTTTCGTGGTCCGTGAACTCGAAACGCAGGGGCGTCACGGTGATATAGCCGCGATTGAGCAGGTCCTTGTCCGAACCGGCGTTGATGGTGTGCGGCGGGATCTCGCCTTCCAGCCACCAGTAGGGCTCGCCGCGCGGGTCCTTGCGTTCGGCGTAGGCGTTCTTCCACACGGCGCTGGTCTGCGGGCAGATGCGCAGGCCCTTGGCCTCGGACAGCGGGCCGCGGGGATAGTTGACGTTGATGACGCGGCGGTGGGCCACCTTTTTCCAGTCGATGCGCGCGGCCAGCTCCACGGCGTGGCGGGCGATGGCATCCATGTCCGGGTGGCCGCCGCCGGCATCGCAGGAGAGCGCCATGCTGGGCAGGTCTTCATGGGCGGCTTCGGTGGCGGCGCCCACGGTACCGGAATAGAGGATGTCCGGGCCCACGTTGCTGCCCGCGTTGATGCCCGAGATGACCATGTCGGGCCGCTTTTTCAGCAGGTTGCCCAGGGCCAGCTTCACGCAGTCCGTGGGGGTGCCGTACAGGCCCAGACCTTCGAAGTCGGGTTCCTCGATCTTGTGGGCACGCAGGGGATCGAAAAAGGTCAGGGAATGGCCCACGCCGGACTGTTCATGCATGGGGGCCACCACATGCACGGTATGCCCGGCTTCGCGCAGGGCCCGGTACATGGCACGCAGGCCCTCGGCCCGGATGCCGTCGTCGTTGGTCAGGAGGACACGCATTTGACAATACCTCTGAAACAAGGGAATCTTTATGGATAAACAGGCCCCCGCGGGCCTGCGGGGATACCCCGGGACCTCAGAACATACAAGACAGGCGGCCTTTGGCCGCAGAGTCAGGATATATGCAAAAAGGCATTTTCGTCAAAGACATGGCGGCCCCCAACGAAGCGGAAGGCGTCTTCGTCATCACCCTGGCCGCACAGGGCAGCTCGCGCAACGGGCCGTACTGGCGGCTCGTGCTGGCCGACGCCAGCGGCAGCGTGGAGGCCAAGATCTGGTCGCCCCTGAGCGCCTCTTTCCCCGCCCTGCATACGGGCAGCTTCTTCTATGCCCACGGCCGGGTGAGCACCTTCCGCGACCAGCTCCAGTTCACGGTGGAGGAAGGCCGCCTGCTTTCGCCGGAAGAAGGCGCGGCCCTTGATCTGGCCGATTTCATGCCCGCCAGCCCCTATCCGCTGGATGCCATGATGGACGAGCTCATGGCCCTGATCCGCGAGGAGTTCCGCTACAAGCCCTGGCGCAAGCTGGTGGACGGCGTGTTCAAAAATGAAGAGCTGCGCGAGGCCTTCCGCACCTGCCCGGCGGCCAAGGGCGTGCACCATGCCTATGCGGGCGGCCTGCTGGAGCATACCCTGAGCGTCTTCAAGCTCTGTCGCCGTCTGGCCGACCAGTATCCCGAGCTGGACCGCCAGACCCTGCTGGCCGGGGCCCTGTTCCACGACTTCGGCAAGATCCGCGAATTTTCCGGCGGCATCGCCAACGATTATACCGACGAGGGCCGCCTGCTGGGGCATCTGGAGATCTGCGTGGAGATGCTGGCCCCCTATCTGGAAAAATCGGGCCTGGAGCCCGAGTTGCAGCGCCATCTCAAGCATCTGGTCCTGAGCCACCACGGTACGCTGGAATTCGGGGCCGTGCGCGTGCCGCAGACCGCCGAGGCCCTCGTGCTGCACTATGCGGACAACATCGACGCCAAGATGGCCCAGTGCCGGGGCCTGTTCGCCCAGCTGGGCGAAGGCGAGAGCTGGACGCCCTATCAGGCCACCCTGGGCCGGGCCATGCACCGCTGCGCGCAGACGCCGGTGGAAGAAAAAGTCGAAAAGAAGCCCCGCGCTTCCCGGAAGTCTTCCGGGGAGGACGGGATGCTCTCCCTGCTGTGAGGCTGCCATGTTCATCACATTCGAAGGCATAGAAGGTTCGGGCAAGACCACGGCCCAGCAGCTGCTGGCCCTGGAACTGGAAAAGCGCGGCCACGACGTGCTGCTGACGCGCGAACCGGGCGGCTGCGGTCTGGGGCGCGCCCTGCGTCCCATCCTGCTGGACGCCCGCAATTCCGGCCTGTGCAACCGGGCCGAGCTCTATCTCTTCCTGGCCGACCGGGCCCAGCATGTGGCCGAGATCATCCGTCCGGCGGTGGAAGCCGGACAGATCGTCATCTGCGACCGCTATACCGACTCCACTCTGGCCTATCAGGGCTACGGCCGAGGCCGTGATCCCGACCGCCTGCGCCGGGCCAACGATCTGGCCACCGGCGGCCTGCAACCGGATCTGACCCTGCTCTGCGACCTGCCCGTGTCCGTGGGGCTGGAGCGCGCGGGCCTGCGCAACCGGCGCGAGGGCACGGTGCTTTCCGAAGGCCGCTTCGACAGCGAGAGCCTCAATTTTCACGAGCGCGTGCGTCAGGGCTATCTGACCATCGCGGCGGAAGAGCCCGACCGCATCGCCATCATCGACGCATCGCAACAGCCCGAGGACGTGGTGCTGCAATGCCTCTCCGCCGTGGAGCGGCATCTGAAGCAGCGCGGCAGCGGGCTGGAATAAGACGTAAGGATATTGCCATGAGCGAACTGTATACCGTCACCGCCGAGGAAGGCCGCCTGCGCTTCCTGCCCCGTACCGACGCCGCCCTGGAGCAGGCCGTGCTGGACGAAAGCCCCCTGCCCGGCTGCGAATTCGTTTCCCGCCTGGGCGATCCCGGGCTGCTGCATTGCGTGGTCTTCCGTCATGAGCAGAAAACCGGCGGCGTCTTCGTGGTGGAAGACGACAACGGCCTGCTCTTCGCGGCCGTGGCCGAGACCAATCTTGCCTATGCCATGGCCCTGGGCCGTCTGGGCAAGATGATCTCCTATGCGCGCTACAGCGCCGACATTTTTGCCGAAAACATGCTGGACGACGATGACTGATCCCCTGAGAGCCCGTAACCGGCTGGGCGTGGTCTTCTTCCCCGCCTTCGACTGGGCCATCTCCGCCACCCATCCCGAGCGTGAGGAGCGCCTGCTCTATACCCGCGATCAGCTGGCGGAAGAAGGCCTGTTCGACATCCCCGGCATCACCGAGTACCGCCCGGAACTCGCCACCAACGCCCAGGTGGAGCGCGTGCACTTCTGTCTGCCCTCCACCGGCGCCGTGGTCACCGATTCGCACCGGGCCTCGGCGGGCGGGGCCATCACGGCCGCCCGTCTGGTCATGGAGAAGAAGGAAGACAAGGCCTTTGCCCTGGTGCGTCCTCCGGGCCACCACGCCATGCGCGTGACCCACGGCAACCGCGGTTTCTGCAACATCAACAACGAAGCCGTGATGGTGGAGTACATCCGCGATCACTATCCGCATCCCACGGGGCGGCCCCTGCGCATCGCCATCGTGGATACAGACGTGCACCACGGCGACGGCAGCCAGGACATCTTCTGGAACGACCCGAACACCCTGTTCATCTCCCTGCACCAGGACGGCCGCACCCTCTACCCGGGCACGGGCTTCCCGCAGGAATGCGGCGGGCCGGGCGCGCTGGGCCGCACCATCAACATCCCCCTACCGCCCGAGACCTCGGACGAGGGCTACCTTTACGCCATCGAGCACGCCGTGCTGCCCATGCTGGCGGACTTCAAGCCCGATCTGGTCATCAACTCCGCCGGGCAGGACAACCACTTCACGGACCCGCTGGCCAACATGAAGCTCTCGGCCCAGGGCTACGCGGCCCTCAACCGCGCCCTTAACCCGGACATCGCCGTGCTGGAAGGCGGCTACGCCATCCGCGGCGCCCTGCCCTATGTGAACCTGGGCATCTGTCTGGCGCTGGCCGGCCTGGACGCGGGCGACATCCGCGAGCCCCAGTGGCGGCCCGAGAGCACCCGCCAGAAACAGAAGATCAGCGACTACATCGCCCGCCTTTGCGACGGCCTGCTGGAGCTGTACCACAACCCGCCGTCCGTGCCGCAGGAAGGCGAGGAAGAGAACGGCTGGTGGACGCGGCGCAAGCATGTCTTCTACGATACGGACATGCTGCGCGAGAGCCAGCGCGAAAGCTGGCGCCTGTGTCCGGACTGCTCCGGCCTGGGCTGCTTCGAGACCAGCTCCGAGCGCGTGGCCCGCTCCCTGTGCCTGCTCATCCCCCGCCATGCCTGCCCCCGCTGCCGCGCTGAGGCCGAGGCCCGCGCCGCGGCGGCCCGCAAGGCCGGCCTCCACGCCCATGTGCTGGTGCTGGACGGCGACGCCGCGCTGAAATAGCCGTTGGAACAAAGCTCGTCACCGGATACTGGCCGGTGAAGATATCGAGGGGGCGGGGGGAACTTTTCCTGGCGGAAAAAAGTTCCCCCCGCCCCCTCAAACTCCCCCACCCCCTTCAAAAACCGCTTATAAGGGACATCTTGGGATGAGATTCTGAGATGGATGTAAAAAAGGACGCCTTCGGGCGTCCTTTTTTTATCTATCACCAGAGCGCCAGGGCCACACCGGCTACCACCAGATAGCGGCCCAGTTTGGCCAGCACCACCAGAAGCAGGAAGGAGGGCAGGGGCTCGTGCAAGGTACCGGCCACCAGGGTCAGGGGGTCGCCGATGACGGGCATCCAGCTGCACAGCAGGGTCCAGCGGCCGTAACGGTGGTACCAGCCTTCGGCCTTGCGCAGGGACTCCGGCGAGAAGGGGAACCAGCGGCGATTCTGAAAGCGGGTGAGATAACGGCCCAGCCACCAGTTGACGGCCGAGCCCGCGCTGTTGCCCAGGGTGGCCACGGTGATGAGGGCCCAGGCCGGTTCCCCGCTCTGCACCAGCAGGGTGCCCAGCAGCAGCTCCGACTGCGCGGGCAGCAGGGTGGCCGCCACCAGCGCGGTGAGGAACAGCCCGCCGTACAGGGCCAGCAAGGTCAGCATCCACGGGCCTCCTGTGGGACATATCTTTACGGTGAGCCCCTCAGGAGCCTACCGCTTGCCGTAAGGCCTCTGCGTCACCAAGGGGACGGACTGCGGCGCCATCGGCCAGTGTCGTACGGACTTTTCCTCGCGCTTCCTTTTCCAATGAGCGTCATGAGGGAGGAAGGAAGCAACGGGGAAAGGCGCTTGTTCCGGCTGTGGCCATAGCCCCCTCCCCCGAAGAGCTCCCAACACTATCCCGGCCTAGCGGCCGTCGTATTCCCAGATGACCTGACCGGTCTTTTCCACGCCGTAGCCGCCCAGGGCGGCCACTTCCTTGCGGAAGGCCTCGGAGCGGATGACATCCAGCAGGGCGAGGATGCGTTCGTCTTCGGCATAGCGCTGCGGGATGACTAGGTCGTATTCCTCCACGCCCACGGGCACGAAGTCCAGGCCCAGGGCGCAGGCGGCGGCGCGCACGGCCAGACCGGTATGGGCGCGGCCGGAAAGCACGGCGGCGCCCACGTTCATGTGCGTGTATTCCTCGTCCTCATACCCGGCCAGCTGCTGCGGGCGGATGCCCAGCTGCTTCAGGCGGTAGTCCAGCAGCACGCGGGTGCCGCTGCCGCGCTGGCGGTTGATGAAGCGCACGTCCTCGCGCGCAAGGTCGGCGATGTCATGGATGCCCAGCGGGTTGCCGGGGGCCACGATGAGGCCCTGTTCGCGGTCCACCAGACGCACCAGCAGCATGGGCTCGCCCTGGAGGTTGTCGCGCAGGGCCTGACGGTTGTAGACGCCGTCGGCATCATTGAGCAGATGGCTGCCCGCCAGATAGCACTGGTGGCGCTTGAGGGCCATGAGGCCGCCCAGCGAGCCCACATGGGCCGAGGCCAGACGGAAGCGCGGATGCTCGCGGCGCAGGAAGCTGTCGATGAGGTCCAGGGTGTTGTCGTGGCTGCCGATGGCCAGCAGGGTGCCTTCCACCTGCTGGCGGGGGCGCAGCAGCTGCACCTGCACGGGCTCGTCACGGCTGATGCCTTCGCAGTCGCGGGCCACGCTGATGATGCCGTCGGCCCGGCTCAGGCTGGTGACGGTGCCCGCGCCGCGCGGCAGGGGCACGGCAAAGAAGGTGTCGTCCACCCGGCCCAGCTTGACGCGGATGCGTTCTTCCATACCGGGGCGGGAGGGCAGCGGATTGACGGGCAGGGCCGTGACCGTTTCGCGGTGGGCTAGGCAGCGCTTCTGGAGCAGGGCCAGCAGGGGCTGGACGAACTCTTCCAGGGCGACGATGGCCGAGACGGGATAGCCCGGCGAGCCGATGATGGGCACGCCGCGCACCATGCCGAGAGCCGTGGGCTTGCCGGGCATGACGGCCACACCGTGGGTCAGCAGCTCGCCCTTGTGGGCGATGACGTCGGCGGAATAGTCATGGCTGCCCGCCGAGGAGCCGGCGTTGAGCAGCACCAGATCCGCGCCCTGGTCGATGGCCGCGTCGATGGCCGCGCTGATGGCCTCGGGATCGTCAGGCACGATAGGCAGGGTGAAGGCCTCGCCCCCGGCCTCCTGCACGATGGCCGAAAAGATGTAGGAGTTGAACTCCGGCAGGCAGCGGCCCGCGCACAGGTCTTCTTCGCGGGCCTCGGTGAGGGGCACGATCTCGGTGCCGCTGGGGATGATGCCCACGCGGGGCTTTTTGAACACCAGCGGTTCCAGCACGCCGCCCGCGGCCAGCGCGCCCAGCTCGTAGGGGCCGATGCAGACGCCGGGCGGCAGGATGATCTCGGACGCCACCATGTCCTCGCCCAGCTTGCGCACATGCTGCCAGGGGAAGGCGGCCTTTTCGATGACCACATGCTGCCCGTCGGGCTCGGTGTTGACGTTCTCCACCATGACCACGGCATTGGTGCCTGCGGGCAGGGGATGGCCGGTATTGATCCAGAACGCGTCGGTGCCGATGGTCAGGCGCAGGGGCCGTCGGGTGGAGGCGGTGAAGGTGGATTCGGCGTTGACGGCGATGCCGTCCATGGCCGCGCCGTGGAAGGCCGGGGAAGAGCGGCGCGCGGCCACGGGCTCGGCCAGCACGCGGTGCAGGGCCGCCGACAGGGGCACGCGCTCCGTGGCCAGCTCGCGGCCCTCGGCGCTGATGCGGTCCAGCCAGCCCTGGCGGGCGGCCTCCACGGTCTGCAAAGTCAGATAGGTATGACGTTCGCGTTTCATAAATATCTCCCAATATCTCGAATGGAGGCCGGAAGGGCTTCCCGCCGCATGACCGGAAGGTATTACATCCTCTCCGGTGTCGGCATGACATCTTTTCCCGTTCCTGCCTTGGAACGGGGCCGTCATTTCAAAAACGACAGGCGGTCAGTCCCTTTTATAAAGCGCATTGGGGGGAAGATGGGGGCACGGGGGAAGGAACCCCCTTTTTGCGCTAGTAAAAGGGGGTTCCTTCCCCCGAAAAGATCTGGATCTACGCCAGCAGCTCCACGCGTACGCGTTCCCCGGCGGTGAGGCCTTCGCGGTTCTCGGCGCAGATGACGAGGCCGTCGGCCTCCACCAGGCCGGAGACCACGCCGGAAGGCTTCATGAGCGGCTGGGCCAGCCAGTCCACATCGGAGCAGTCCAGTCCCTGGGGCAGCCAGGCGGCCTCGAGGGCCGCGGCGCTGGCGGGCACCAGTTTGACGCGGATGTAGTCGCGGCGGCCCTGGGCCGAAGCCACGGCGCGGGTCAGGCGGGCGGTGAGGGAGGGGACGAGCTCGTCCCCGGCGCTGCCCTGCAGGTGTTCCAGCAAGGGCACGAGGAAGGCGCGGGCGCAGACCAGGGCGCTGCTCACATGGCCGGGCAGGCCCATGAGGCATTTGCCGCCGCTGCGGGCCAGGATGAAGGGCTTTCCGGGGCTGATGGCCACGCCGTGGGTCAGCAGCTCGCTGCCGGGCACGGAGGTGAAGACGTCCACGGTATGGTCGCGCATACCGGCGGAGGAACCGCCGGAGACCACCACCACGTCGGCCTCGTCCAGCGCGGCCAGCACCGTGCGGCGCAGGGCCTCGGCGTCGTCGCGCACCAGACCGGCCAGCGTCGGCTCGGCACCGGCACTGCGGCAAAGGGCGGCAAGGCTGTAGGAATTGACGTCCCGCACCTGGCCGGGGCGGGGCTCGCTCCCGATGGGCACCACCTCGTCACCGGTGGAGATGATGGCCACCCGGGGCGCACGGCGTACGGCCACGTCCTTCTGTCCGAAGGAGGCCAGCAGACCGATCTCCTGCGGGCGCAGCTTGCGGCCCGCGGGGATGATGCAGTCACCGGCGGCGGCGTCCTCGTCACGCATGACCACGTGGTCACCGGGGGCCTGGGTGCGGGTGAGCTCCACCATGTTGCCGCTGGCCGGGCGGGAATATTCCACCATGACCACGCAATCCGCGCCCTCGGGCAGCATGCCGCCCGTAAGGATGCGCGCGCACTGGCCGGGCTGGAGGCTGATGTCCGGCACGGCGCCCATGGGGCAGTCGCCCACGCATTCCAGCAGGGCGGGGGAACCTTCCTGCGCGCCGAAGACATCACGGGCGCGCACGGCGAATCCGTCCACGGTGGAACGGTCGAAACCGGGCAGGTCGGCAGGGGCGTGCAGGGCTTCCGCCAGGCGGCGGCCCAGGGCATCCGTCAGGGGGACGGTCTCCGCGGGCAGGACGGGCAGGGCGCGCAGATGCCCCAGCACGGTCTCCACGGATTGCAGGGTCAAAAAGTTCTTCATGGCTTCTCCTTGTGCACCGGCGTGACGGGCCGGACGGCAGAAAAGCATACCGCAATGCCTGCCGGGTGCAAAGCCTTTGCTTCCTGCGGCACAGTGGAGAGAAAAGGGCGGCTGCGGGCCGTGCGGCCATCCCTGTGGGGAAAAGGAGGATCAGAGGCATCGTTACGGGCGGCAGGAGGCGCGGGGCCGCAGGGCATCCCGGGAGCGGCGGGGGAAAGAGGCCTGACGCAAGACACCGGGAACGCGGAGGCCGAAGACGCCCTGAAGGGAGCCCCGGCTGTTGCCGCATGGCGCTCTCCCCGTCATCCCTGCGGGGCGGAGCTCGTTACAGTGTTTCCGTCTCCATGGCCGACCGGTACAGGCACAAGCGGGCGCACAGGCCGCCTTCCGGCCGGTTGTGCAGGCTCAGTTCCCCGCCGTTGCGGCAGGCCATGCTGCGGGCGATGCTCAGACCCAGGCCGCTGCCGCCGGTGTGGGGGCTGCGTGCCTCGTCCAGGCGGAAGAAGGGCTCGAAGACCTGTTCCAGCATGTCGGGGGGGATGCCCGGGCCGTCGTCCAGCACGTCGATCTGCAGGATATCGTCTTTTTCCCGGAGCTGGATGCGGACACTGCCGGAATAGCGCAGGGCGTTGTCCAGCAGGTTGGAGAGGCAGCGGCGGAAGCTGTTGGGGCGCACCGTCCAGGGGCGGGCACAACTGCCTTCGAGGCTGACGTCCTGTCCCATGTCCTGCCGGTCGGAGACCAGGCTGTCCAGCAGGGCGTTCATGTCCATGCGCACGGCGGCCTCGTCGCGGGCGCTGCCGCGGGTGAGCTCGGCGCTGTTGGCCATGATGCCGCCCAGGATGTCGATGTCTCCCAGCAGCTTGGCCCGCAGGGGGGAGGCGGGGTCCATGCTCTCCACGCGCAGGCGGATGCGGGTCAGGGGGGTGCGCAGGTCGTGGGCCACGGCGGCCAGGATGCGTTCGTGCTGACCCACACCGGCGCGGATGCGCTCCTGCATCTTGTTGAAGGCCCGGGCGGCCTCGCGCACTTCGGTGGGCCCGTCTTCGGGCAAGGGGGCGGTGTAGAGGTTGCGGCCGAAACTCTCGGCCTTGCCGGAGAGCACCCGCAAGGGCCGCACCACGCGATGCACCACCACCAGGATGAGCAGGATCAGCAGGCCCGCTTCCAGCAGGAGCATGGTCAGAGAGGCCTGGCTGGGGGAGAAATCATAGGCATCGCTGCTGATGACCACACACAGCCACTTGCCGTCGTCCAGGCGCACGCTCACCCGGCTTTCGTACACATGCGTCCAGGGCACATGGCGGCGCAGGGTGGGGTTCATGCTGTCGGCCACATGCACGCGCTGGACCTCGGTCAGCATCTCGCGGGTGTCCAGATCGGTCTCGATGCTGTTCAGGTTCTTGCGCAGGCGGTCGCGCAGGTACAGGGCGCGTTCGTCCTGGGCCTGGCGGGCCGGATTGGGGGCATCGCTCAGGCTCAGGTGGACCACGTCCAGCCGCTCCAGCCGTTCCAGCAGGGAGCGCTTGTATTCGAACGGCTCGGAATGCAGGAGCTGGAGGGAGAGGGCCAGGCTGTTGGCCTGTTCCAGCAGGGCGGAGCGGGCCGTCTGCCGTTCTTCCACCAGCTGGACCGTGAACGTGGCCACGCCATGCAGGCAGAGGATGCCGCCGATGAGCATGCCCGCCAGCTGTGCGGAAAGCGTGGTGGATGTCAGGCTGCGCAGCAGACGGGCAAGGAGGGCGCGCATGCTACTTCCCGGGCATGATGGGGGCATCCACGGGCAGGGCCGGACGCACGAACTGCGGGCGCACGTCCGTGGCCAGCACATAGCCGTCGCCGCGGACGGTCTTGATGAGCTGGGGCTCGCGGCCGTTGTCGCGCAGGCGGGTGCGCAAGCGGCTGATCTGCACGTCGATGCTGCGGTCATAGGGCACGGCGTTGCGGCCCTGGGTGCGTTCCAGCAGCTCGTCGCGGCTGAGCACCCGCTGGGGGTTCTGCAAAAAGATCTCCAGCAGGCGGTATTCCGTGCCGCTCAGCGAGACCACCACCCCGTCGGGGGCCACCAGATGGCGGGCGCTGCGGTCCAGCAGCCAGCCTGCGAACTGCAGGGGCGTGGTCTCGGGCTGGTCGCGGCGGGCGTTGCCCTCGGTACGGCGCAGCACGGTGCGGATGCGGGCCAGCAGCTCGCGGGGCTCGAAAGGCTTGCTCAGGTAGTCATCGGCGCCCAGCTCCAGGCCCACGATGCGGTCGGTGATGTCGCCCAGCGCGGTGAGGAAGATGACGGGCACCGTGGATTCGGCGCGCAGGGTACGGAACAGCTCCAGCCCGTTCATGCCGGGAAGCATGATGTCCATGACGATCAGGCTGCAGGGCACGCGGCGCTGGATCTCGAGGAACTCCGCCGCGTTCCCCGCCGTGCAGGTGGAAAAGCCGTTGCGACGCAGATAGTCGGAAAGCAAGGAGCGGATTTCCTCGTCGTCATCGACGATACAGATGGTATGGATCGTGTTCATGGTCCGCACTCTGGGGCTGAAGGGCAGGGTATTATGACAAAATATGTCATACTTTTACTGTCATTTTGCAGTTCTGTATCAAAAACGACAGTAAAGATACGAACTTATCCATAATACCTGTACTCGCGCCAGGAGGCAACCGCCGGGGAGGGAGCAGGGGGCGTCAGCGGTCTGCCGGCAGGGGCAGCCCCGCCTCCAGACGCAGCAGGAAGCGTTTGACCTCCAGACCGCCGCTGTAGCCGCCCAGGCCGCCACCGGCGGCGATGACCCTGTGGCAGGGAATGACGATCATCAGCGGGTTGCGGCCGTTGGCCTGGCCCACGGCACGGCAGGCACGCGGGCTGCCCACGGCCGCGGCCAGTTCGGCGTAGGAGCAGGTCCGTCCGTAGGGGATGTCCTGCAGGGCCCGCCAGACGCGCAGCTGGAAGGGCGTCCCCTGCGGGGCCAGCGGCAGGTCGAAGCGGCGCAGGCGGCCCGCAAAGTAGGCCGCCAGCTGTTCCCGGGCCTCGTGCAGCAGGGGGCTCGCCACGGGCTGTCCCGGCAGGGAGATGGCCTCGGGCGGGCAGTGGGCCGGGGAGGGGCATGTCCTGTCCAGGGCCACCAGATGCCCGTCCTTTTCCGTGAGCCAGAGCGGCCCCACGGGGCTTGCAAGACCGGCGACCGGCATCACGCACGCTCCCCGGCGTCGTCGTCCCGCAGGCGCAGGGAGGCCAGCGCCCCCAGGGCCGCCACGGGCACCAGGCAGGCCATGGCCGTGCCCAGCCCGCCGAAATTGTCCGCGATCCAGCCCAGCAGGGGCATGGCCATGCCGCCCAGGGTCATGGGCAGGCCCAGGGTCACGCCCGAGGCGAAGCCCATGTTGCGGGCCAGCAGCTTCTGGCCCAGCACCACCATGGAGCTGAAGGGCGCGAACAGGCCCACGGCCAGCGGGGCCAGCAGCAGGGCCGCCAGCCACATGCTGTCCACCCAGGCGAAGGCCAGGGCCGCGGGCAAGGCCAGCCACCACGAAAGGCGGATGATGCGGGCATAGCCGATCCTGTCGGCCAGGAAGCCGCCCAGCACGTTGCTGCTGACGCCGCAGACGCAGAAGAAGGCCAGCATCATGGCGCCGAATTCCTTGCTCTGGCCGAAGACGTCATGCCAGTACATGGGGATGTAGGTATTGAAGCCCAGGAAAAGGATGGAGCGCGAGGCGATGACCAGGGTCAGCACGCCGAAGGCATGCCAGTCGTTGCGCGGTTCGGCCTGTCCTGCGGCGGCATTGCTCTGGGGGATCTGGCGCTGCCAGCCGCGCATCTGGAAAAAGAGGAACGAGGCCGTGCACAGGGCCAGCAGCAGGAACACGGCCGTGCCGTGCAGGCCCGCCACGAAGGTGGCCCCGGCCACCAGCAGCGGCCCCACCACGAAGCCGCTGTTGCCGCCCACGGAAAAGATGCTCATGCCCGCGCCCTTGCGGTTGCCGGAGACAAGATTGGCATAGCGGGCCCCTTCGGGATGGAACAGGGCGCCGCCCACGCCGCAGAGCATGAGGGTGAGGAAGATGGCCCAGTAACTGTCCAGAAAACCCACCAGGCCCAGGCTGCCGCCCGCCAGCAGCACGGCCAGCGGCACGAACCAGGAACGGGCGTGTTTGTCGGCCAGATAGCCGAATACGGGTTGCACCAGGGAAGAGGTGGCCGAATAGGCGAACATCAGGGCGCCTGCGGCCTGATAGTTGAAGCCGTGGGCCGCGGCCAGATAGGGCATCAGCGAGGGCAGCGCGCCGCCGTTGAGGTCGCAGCTGAGGTGCCCCAGGGAAATGAGCAGTATTTTGCGAAGGTCCATGCCTGTCTCCTGCGGAAAGCTTGAGGCATGGGCATAGCGGGCAGGGCAGGCGGCGTCAAGGGAGGCGGGCACGAAAAAGGGCCGCCCGAAGGCGGCCCGGAAAGGCAGGTAGGACACGATGCCTAGCGGCGCGGGGGCTGCTTGGCTTCCATGCTGTAGCGGTAGATCTCGTGGACTTCTTCGGTGTAGCCGGGGTAGAAGCCCTTGCCCATGCCCAGCACGATGCGGGCGCCGCGGTTCATGTGCACCAGCAGGTCGCCGGTGGAGGGATCCACGCACAGACCTTCGATCTCGCCCTGCTTGATGGCTTCGTCGAAGACCTTTTCCATGTACACATGGGCGTTGCTGTCCGAGGTGATGTCGATGCGGTACAGGTGGTCGGGCTCGTTGTCGTCGGCGGTGCCGTCGTCAGCGGTCATGAACAGGGAGCCGTTGTAGTAGAACACGCCCTGCACCCACTGCGGCACGGGCTGCAGATGCACCTTGCGCAGGTAGTTGCCCTTGAGGTCGTATTCATACAGATGACGGCCGCTTTCTTCGCCCACCCAGGAGCACATCCACACGGTCTTCTTGACCGGGTCCACGGTGATGCCGGACACTTCTTCCTGGCCGGACTTGGGCTCGAACTTGAACGTGCGCTTGAATTTCAGGGTGTTGGCGTCATGGATGGCGATCTGGATGTCCTTGCCCACGCCGTCCATGAAGTTTTCGGCGCCCACATAGATCTCGCCGTTGTAGACGTCGATGTCACCGATGTGGTTGGAGGGGATGGAGTAGCCTTCGAAGGGATTTTTGTTCTCGGCCACCAGTTTGCCGTTCATGTCGTACTTGTACAGGGCCTTGCTGCAGCTCACATAGATGAACTTGCCGTCGCAGGCCACGCCCTGGCGACCGGCCACGGGCATGACGCTTTTCAGGGTGTAGGTGTACTTGGCACCGGGAAGGGGCTTGGCCTGGGCGGCGGGCAGGGCCACGCACAGGGCGCAAAGCATTGCCAGGGAAGCGAATAATCCTTTCATCTCATCTTCCTCCTTCTTTGGACCGGGTCATTGACGGTCCTTTTTCCCCTAGTAGCGCGCTAAGAGAAAAAGGGCAACGGGGGAAGACGGGCTCCGTGAAAATGTCACAGAATGACACAATGGCGTCATGTGGCGGGGGGGAGAAAAACGGCGGGAGCCGAAAACGAAAAAAGGGTCTGCGTTTCCGCAAACCCTGATTTCCTTTTTGGTGGAGCTGAGGAGAATTGAACTCCTGACCTCTTGAATGCCATTCAAGCGCTCTCCCAACTGAGCTACAGCCCCTCGGCAGAAATGCATACTGCCCAAAAAGACCCTGGCTGTCAACGAAAAAATCAAAAAAAGTGATTTTTCTTTTTTATCCTTTTATCTCAATAAATTACATAAGAAGCGCACAGCGTTTGCTCCGGCAACAGGGGTAAACGGGCCGCCATGGGCCGTCAGCGGACTATACTAGTTCCGTGGGCAGACCGGCCCGCAAACAGGCCTGTGCCCAGGCTGCCTGCCCCAGAGAGATGCCGCCGTCACCGGGCGGCACTTCCTGCTGGCACAAGGGGGTGAGGCCGTGCGCCGCGAGCAGCAGCGGCAGCAGGCGGGCCAGCAGGGCGTTCTGCATGACGCCGCCGGAAAGGCCCACCACGCGCACGCCCGTGGCCCCGGCGGCCCTGACGGCCAGGGCCGTGAAGCCCTGCGCCAGCTGCCAGTGGAAACGGGCGGCCAGATCTTCCACGGGCAGGCGGTCGCGCCGGGCCGGCACGGCGGCGAACAGGGCCGTGCCGTCCAGTTGCCAAAGGCCGTCCTCTTCCGTCAGGGGCAGGGCGGGCAGCAGCTCGTGCTCCGGCTGCGGGGCCCGCAGTTCTTCCGCCCCCATGCGCCACCATTGTCCCGGCAGGGCGCTGCGGGCGGCGGCGTCTTCCAGACGGATGGCGGCCTGTCCTTCATAGGTGATGTGCGTACACAGGCCCAGCGCGGCGGAGACGGCGTCGAACAGGCGTCCGGCGCTGGACGTGGGCGGGCAGTTGAGGCCCCGGCGCCACATCTCGCTGACCGCCGTGACGGCCATGGCCTGCGGCGCACGGCGGACATCGTCCCCGTCGTCAGCGCAGTCCGCCCAGATCCCGGTCAGGGCTTCGGGGGCCAGACCGCTCTGCAGGGCCAGGCCCAGGGCGATGCGCCAGGGCTCGCGGATGGCGGCCTCCCCGCCGGGCAGGCGGAAGGGCGCCAGACGGCCCAGACGCTGCCAGCGGGGCGCATCCAGTTCCATGAACAGCAGCTCTCCGCCCCAGATGCTCTTGTCCGTGCCCAGGCCGGTGCCATCCAGCGTCAGGGCCAGGGCCGGGCCGGTGTGGCCGTGCTCGGTGAGCACGGAGGCCGCGTGCGCGGCATGGTGCTGCAGATGCCAGAGGGGCAGGCCCTCGCGCCGGGCCAGTTCCGTGGCATGGCGGGTGGAGAGGAAATCCGGGTGCAGGTCGCAGACCACGGCGGCGGGCCGCACCTCCAGCAGATCCTGCAGGTGGCGGGCCACTTCCTCATAAAAACCGAAGGTGGGGGCGTTCTCCAGATCGCCCACATGCTGGCTGACGAAGGCCTCGTTGCCGCGCGTCAGGCAGAGCGTGGCCTTGAGCTCGCCGCCCGCGCCCAGCACGCAGGGCAGATCCGTGCCCCAGGCTTCGGGCAGCATCACCGGGCGGGGTACATAGCCGCGTGCCCGGCGGTAGAAAAAGGGCGCCGCGGCGGGTTTTTCCCCGTCGGCGGGCAGGGGACGCACGCCGGCCACGCTGTCGTCCACGCGCACCAGGATGTCACGGTCGTGCAGCAGCCAGGCATCGGCCAGATGCGCCAGACGGCGCAGAGCCTCGCGGTTGCCCAGGCAGATGGGCTCGCCGCTGGCATTGGCCGAGGTCATGACCAGCACGGGCGCGGGCTCTCCGGCCGTAGCGGTCAGGCGGACAAGCTCGTCGAAAAGGACGGCATGCAGGGGCGTGTAAGGCAGCATGAGGCCGATGCCGGCGGTATCCGGCGCGATGGCGGGGGGCAGGCAGCCCTTGCGGGCCGGACAGAGCACGATGGGCTTTTCCGGGCAAAGCAGCAGGGCCTCGTGCTCCGGGGCAAGGTCGCACAGCTCCCGTGCCGTGGCCAGATCCGGCACCATCAGGGCCAGCGGCTTGTGCGGGCGCCGCTTGCGCAGGCGCAGCAGGGCCACGCTGCGGGCGGAGCGGGCGTCACAGGCCAGCTGGAAGCCCCCCAGGCCCTTGAGGGCCAGCAGGTGGCCCTCCCGCAGCAGGGCGGCCGCCCGTGCCACGGCATCCCGCATGGATGCTTCCGACGGCAGGGTCTCCGGGCCGGGCCAGTTTGCCGGGGCGCTGTCCGGGGGCAGGGTGCCGCCGGGCGGGAGCAGCGGGTTGGCCACCAGCCACAGGCGCGGCCCGCATTGCGGGCAGGCCACGGGCTGGGCATGGAAACGGCGGTCCAGAGGGTCGCGGTATTCGGCCTCGCAGCGGGGGCAGAAGGGGAAGCAGGCCATGCTGGTGGTGGCGCGGTCGTAGGGGATGGACCGGGTGATGGTGTAGCGCGGCCCGCAGTTGGTGCAATTGGTGAAGGCATAGCCGAAGCGCGGATTGCCGGGCGTGTGCATGTCGCGCAGGCAGTCCTCGCAGATGCCCACATCGGGGCTGACCAGCACGCTGTGGCCGGCATGGCCGTGGCTGGCCACGATGACGAATTCCGTCTCGCCGTCCACGGGGGGCAGCTCCGTGATTTCCAGCCGGGTGAGCCGGGCCAGGGGCGGCAGCTCCCGGCGCAGACGCACGGCAAAGGCATCCACCTGTTCCGGGGGGCCCTGCACCTCGATGCGCACCCCGTCCGAGGTATTGCCCACGCTGCCGGAAAGGCCGCCTTCCACGGCCAGCCTGTAGATGAAGGGGCGGAAGCCCACGCCCTGGACCTGTCCTGCGGCCAGCAAGACCGTACGTTTGTGCTGTATCATGGGACGAGCCTAGCGTTTTTTCGACGTTTGCGCTACGCGCGGACTGCCGCCTTGCGGGGCCATAAGACTTTATGATATTTTTCAGAACACTTTTTACCCTTGGTTTTTCTGCACAGGCTGCAACAGGAGACAGACATGGCCGGAAAAAGCAGTGTCGGAAAGCGCATCCGCACGTTCCGCGAGGAAAGGAACGTGGATCTTGAGACCCTCTCACAGAATACGGGACTGACCGTCAATTTTCTGGAACGCATGGAAAATGACGAGATATATCCCACCATCGGCCCCCTGCAGAAGGTGGCCCGCTCGCTGGGCGTCCGTCTGGGCACCTTCCTGGATGACCAGTTCACCCGCGATCCCATCATTTCCCGCATGGACCAGCTGGGCAGCGTGGACCCCGCCATGCACACCGGCCGCACCCCCCGTTCCAGCTACATCTATCAGGCGTTGGGCAAGGGCAAGAGCGACCGCAACATGGAGCCTTTTTTCATCGAGATCTATCCCGACAAGGACGACGAAAGGAAGACCATCTCGCATCAGGGCGAGGAATTCATCCTGGTACTCAAGGGCGAGCTGATGGTGGTCTACGGCCGCGAGACCTATTACCTGAAGGCCGGCGAGACCATCTATTACAACTCCATCGTGCCCCATTACGTGGGCGCGCACGGCGACGACCCGGCCCAGCTGCTGGCTGTGACCTACACGCCGTAGTCTCCCGTCGTTCCCCGGCCCTTTTGCGTACACAGCCCGCGCTCCCGCGCGGTATATGAGGATGATCCATGGACGAGAAAGTGCGCCAGCGCCAGGCGCTGTTCGAACTGCGTGAAAAGACCCTTGGCCAGATCCTGGACGAGACGGTGGCCCGCATCCCCGACAAGGAAGCCATCGTCTATGCCGACCGCAACTACCGCCAGACCTGGCGCGAGTTTGCCGATACCGTCGATCTGTTCGCCAAAGGACTCATGGCGCTAGGCGTGCAAAAAGGGGAAAAGGTGGCCGTCTGGGCCAGCAACGTGCCCTACTGGGTGACCTTGCAGTTCGCCACGGCCAAGATCGGGGCCATCCTGATCACGGTCAACACCAACTATCGCGAACACGAGCTCGAATACCTGCTCAACCAGTCGGAGTGCGAGAACATCTTCATCATGGACAGCCTGCGCGACCATGATTACATCGACACGCTCTACACTCTGGCCCCCGAGCTGCGCTACCAGAGCCGCGACCGGCTCAGCTTCGCGCGCCTGCCGCATCTGCGGCGCGTCTGTTTCCTGGGCGTGGAGAAGCATCGCGGCATGTATTCCGTGCCCGAGATTCTGTCCATGTCCGTCATGACCGATGATGCCGAGTACCAGGCCCGGCAGGACAGCCTGGACCCCTGGGACGCCATCAACATGCAGTATACCTCCGGCACCACGGGCTTCCCCAAGGGCGTCATGCTGACCCATGTGGGCGTGGGCCTCAACGGCTACTGGATCGGCCGCAACCAGCGCTTCACCGACGAGGACCGCGTCTGCCTGCCCGTGCCGCTCTTCCACTGCTTCGGCTGCGTGCTGGGGGTCTCGGCCTGCGTCAACCACGGGGCCTGCATGGTCATCCTCGAAGCCTACAACCCCCTGCATGTGCTGGCCGCCGTGGACAGCGAGCGCTGCACGGCCCTGTACGGCGTGCCCACCATGTTCCTGGCCGAACTGGAACACAAGATGTTCAAGCGCTTCGACGTCTCCAGCCTGCGCACGGGCATCATGGCCGGTTCCGTCTGCCCCGAGCCGCTCATGCGGCGCGTGGTGGAAGACATGTACATGAAGGACATCACCATCTGTTACGGCCTGACCGAGGGCTCGCCGGTGATGACCCAGTCCGACCCCGACGACCCCCTGCATCTGCGCTGCGAGACCGTGGGCTGCGCCATGCCCGGCATCGAGGTGCGCATCGGCGACCCCGAGACCTGCGAGGAGCTGCCGCGCGGCGAAGTGGGCGAGATCCTGTGCCGCGGCTACAACGTCATGAAGGGCTATTACAACATGCCCGAAGAGACGGCCCGCACCATCAGCCCTGACGGCTGGCTGCATTCCGGCGACCTGGGCACCATGGATGAGGACGGCTACGTGCGCGTCACCGGCCGCATCAAGGACATGATCATCCGCGGCGGCGAGAACGTCTACCCGCGCGAGATCGAGGAATTCCTCATGGGCATGCCCGGCGTGCTGGACATCCAGGTGGTGGCCGTGCCCAGCCGCAAGTACGGCGAGGAAGTGGGCGCCTTCATCATCGCCCGGCCCGACGTGCCCGTGGCGCCCGAAGACGTGCGCGCCTTCTGTCGCGGCAAGATCGCCTGGTACAAGATCCCGCGCTACATCGCCGTGGTGGACGGCTTCCCTCTGACCGCCAGCGGCAAGATCCAGAAATTCAAGCTGCGCGAGATGGCCGCCGAGCGCTGGCCCGAAGCCATGGCCGAGCCGGACTCCAAGACCGCCAAATAGCGCACATCTGTCTGCCATGAAAAAAGCCCCTTTCCCGTCGGGAAGGGGCTTTTGACGTTTTGCGGAAGAGCCGGAGGCTACTTGCGGCTCAGACCCAGGCGGGCCACCACGGCATCGGCGCCCATGCGGGCGAAGGTGGCCACATCCTTGCCTTCGCGGGCGCTTTCGGGCAGCAGCAGTTCGGGCTTGTTGGAAAGCTCGGCCTGGGGCTTGACGCCGTAGGCTTCGGGGAAGCTGTCGTTGAAGTACATGTCCTGGAAGCCGGAGAACTTGAGGGCGTGGGCCGTGGCGTCCAGCACGGCGTGCTCGTCATCGCCCACCAGGCCCAGCGCACGGGCGTTGACCAGACCGGCCAGGCATTCGCCGCCCTGGGTGCAGGCGATGTGGCCGTGACGGTTGGCCACGATCATGGCGTCCATGATCTGCTGTTCGGTCACCTGCACCACCTGGAAGGCCTTTTCGCCGCCCTTTTCGATGAACTTCTCGGCCAGGCGCTGCACGCGCGGGAAGGAGACCGGGTTGCCGATCATGGCGGCCTGGGCCACGCTGGGGGTGACGGTCACGGGCTGCCACACGCGGGCGTCCTTGGGCGCGGCATAGTAGCGGTACACGGGGTCGGCGTGTTCGCTCTGCACGCCGAAGACGCGCGGCAGGCTGGTGATGATGCCCAGTTCCAGCATTTTGAGGAAGCCCGACATGACGGCCGTGATGTTGCCCGCGTTGCCGATGGGCACGAAGATGCACAGGCCGGACACGTCCCAGCCGTACCACTGGGCCACTTCATAGGCGTAGGATTCCTGGCCCAGGATGCGCCAGCTGTTCTTGGAGTTGAGCAGGGCCACGCGGTAATTCTCGGCCAGATGCTCCACCACCTTCATGCAGTCGTCGAACACGCCGGGCAGCTCCAGCACCGTGGCACCGCTGCCCAGAGGCTGGGAGAGCTGCTGCGGGGTCACCTTGCCGTGGGGCAGCAGCACCACGCTCTTGAGGGGCGCGCCCACATAGGAGGCATACAGGGCCGCGGCGGCGGAGGTATCACCGGTGGAGGCGCAGACGGTCAGCACCTCGTCCCACTGGTGGCGGCGGCAGAGCCATTTCAGATAGCTGAAGGCACAGGCCATGCCGCGGTCCTTGAAGGAGGCGCTGGGGTTCTGGCCGTCGTTCTTGTAGGCAAAGGGCACGCCCACACGGTCGCGCAGGGCCGGAGCGGCTTCCACGATGGGGGTCAGGCCTTCGCCCAGGTAGACGATGTCTTCCTCGTCCAGCAGGGGCGCCAGCAGTTCATAATAACGGAAGATGCCGCGCAGGGCCGTGCTGCGGGTGGAGGCACGGCGGTCGAAGATCTCGCGCCATTCCGCGCCGCTGCGCTGTTTCAGTTCGTCGAACTTGGTGTTTTCCAGCAGGAACACGCCGCCGCAGGACGGGCAGGTGTAGAGCAGGCTGTCACCGGGGTAACGCTGGCCGCAGTGCAGGCACACATATTCCATCTGACCGCGATAGGCGGGAAAATCACTCTGGCACACGGGATAATCTCCTTGCAGGGACAGGATGAGGAAAGGAGTTTTTTACCATCCTCTCCCGTGACTTGTCGAGAGGGCAGGCAGGGACGGGGGAGGAGCAGGCGGCGTTTTTCCGGGGGAGGGGAGGCCCTTTTGCCCATGCGAAAAGGGCCTCCCCTCCCCCGGGCCCCCACCCCTCCCCAAACGCATTTTATCCGGGAGGATGGCGGCCGGCGTGGCATGATGGCCGTGCCCCGCTGCCGGTCCCCCGGCAGGAAGGGCAAAAGAGTCTGGCCGGTATGAAAAATGAAAACGGAGGAGCTCCTGCTGGAGCCCCTCCGTTGAGGGATGGCTGCTCCCGCTTGGCGGGTCAGCCGGGCATTCATCGGAGCGCTTTTTGCCGGGAGGGCAGACCTCCTTCAAATAAAGCGCGCTGGGGAAGGGGAGTTTGAGGGAAGGGGTTCCCCCTCCCCTCAAGAAACATCCTCTACCGCAGCTGGGACAGGGCGTCGCCGATGCGCTGCAGGGCGTCGCGCAGGGTGTCATCGCTGACGGCGTAGGAGAAGCGGATGCAGTTGTCGTCACCGAAGGCGGCGCCGGGCACCACGGCCACGCGGGCCTTGTCCAGCAGCCAGGTGCAGAGCTCGGTGGAGTTTTTGACCGTGCCGCCGAAGCACTTGCGCACATCCACGAACAGGTAGAAGGCGCCGTCCGGGCAGGGGCAGGAGGCGAAGTCCCAGCCGTTGATGATGTCCATGGCCAGGTCGCGGCGACGCTGGAAGGCGTTGCGCATCTCGCCCAGGAAATCCAGGGGACCGGTAAGGCCGGCCAGGGCGGCCTTTTGCGAGATGGAGCAGATGTTGGACGTGCAGTGGCCCTGCATGCTGGACATCTTTTTGATGATCTCGGGGTGGGCCACCACATAGCCCACGCGCCAGCCGGTCATGGCAAAGCTCTTGGAAACGCCGTTGAGGATGGCCACCTTTTCGGGATTCTTGGCAAAGTGGTGCACGGCGCTGGCCATCTTGGCCGGAGCGAAGACCAGCTGGTCATAGATCTCGTCGGTCAGCACGTAGACGTCGCGGCTGTCGGCCCAGTCCAGGATGGCGGCCAGTTCTTCGGCATTGTAGACGGCACCAGTGGGGTTGCTGGGCGTGTTGAGCACCAGCAGTTTGGTCTTGTCGGTGCACTTGGCGTCCAGCATCTCGGGCGTGACCTTGAAGCCCTGTTCCAGCGAGGCCTGCACGATGACGGGCACGCCGCCGGCCAGCTGGATGGTGTAGGGATAGCTGACCCAGTAGGGGGCGGGCAGCAGCACTTCGTCACCGGGGTTGATGGAGGCCTGCATGAAGTTGTACAGGGCATGCTTGCCGCCGGCGGAAACGATGGTGCATTCGGGGGCGATGTCCTCGCCGTAGAATTTTTTGAAGTAACCGCCCACCGCGGCCCGCAGCTCCGGGATGCCGGGCACGGCCGTGTAGCGGCAGAAATTGGCGTCGATGGCGGCCTTGGCGGCCTCACAGATATGCTTGGGGGTGGGGAAGTCCGGCTCGCCCACGGCCAGGCTGGTGACTTGTATGCCCTGGGCCCGCAACTCCATGGCGCGGGTGTTGACGCTGAGGGTCAGCGAGGGCTTCATGGTGCGCACACGTTCGGAAATCTGCATAGGGTGCTCCTTGCCTGGAATAGGAGTGGCCGGACTGCGGCGCGCCCGCTCCGGTCACGGCGCAATAGCGTATCAGGTTCATATCTGACTGTAAACGAGGGCCCCTCCCCGCGGCCCTGTGTCCCTTTTAAGGATGATCCATGGAAAAAACACCGTTGCTGCCCCTTCCCCAAGGCTGTGTGGTGGGGCGTTTCATCAGGCGTTACAAGCGCTTCAGTGTGGAGATGCTGCTGGACGGGCAGAACGTCTGGGTCCATAGCAACAATTCCGGCAGCATGCTGGGCCTGACCCTGGCCGGAGCCCCGCTGCTGGCCTCGCCCGCGGCCAATCCGGCGCGCAAGCTGCCCTACACGCAGGAGGCCGTCTGGCTGGCCGAGCGGGCCGTACCGCCCCTGTCCGGCGGGGAGGAAGGCGCGGATGGCTCCGCCCTGGGCCGTGGCTTTTGGGTGGGCGTCAACACCAGCGTGCCCAACCGCATGATAGAGGTTGCCTTCCATGCCGGGCGGCTGGCCTTTGCCGCCGGATACACGCAATGCCGCCGGGAGGCCAAACGCGGCGAGAGCCGCCTGGATGCCTGCCTCACCGGGCCGGATCTGCCGCCGCTGTGGGTGGAATGCAAGAACGTGACCATGGTGGAAGACGGCGTGGCCTGCTTTCCCGATGCGGCCACGGAGCGCGGTCAGAAGCATCTGCGCGAGCTCATGGACATCGTGCGCTGCGGCGAACGCGCGGCCATGTTCTATCTGGTACAGCGCCCGGACGGCCATTGCTTCGGCCCGGCGGACGTAGTGGACCCCGCCTATGCGGCCCTGTTCTATGAGGCGATGGATGCCGGGGTGGAGATCTATCCCTACCGCGCCTCGGTGAGCCCTGCCGGTATCGAGCTGGAAGGCCTGCTGCCCGTGGCGCCTCGTCCCGCCGGACTGTGATGTCCTCCTGTTGGGGGGGAATGTGATGCGGAGGGGCGCGGGGCCATTTTCATAGGGCACCCCACAGCGCGTGAGCGCCTCTTCCCCACGCCTGTTCTCTCCCTGTTGCCCATTGGGACAAAAACGCGCACAATGACGGGCGGCAAACTGTGGCGGGCGCATCGGCCGTTCCCGGCCGGAAAGGGATTCGCCGTTTGCCGCTCCGGCACAGGCGGATACCGCCTTGCGGCGATGTGTCCCGGCGGCCCCCTGTGGCCCCTGTTGCCACGGTCCATGCTCTCAAGGAGACAGTTCCATGACTCACCGTTTCATCCCCCGGCTTTCTCCCGAAGAGATCGCCCGCCAGCAGCTGGAAGGCCTGCGCTTCACCGTGCGCCAGGCTTTCAAGTCCCCCCAGTACCGCAAACGTCTGGAAGCCTGTGGCGTCACGCCTGACGACATCACCTCGCTGGACGATCTGCGCCGTCTGCCCACCGTGGACGTGGAAGACCTGCGCGAAGGCTATCCCCTGCCCCTGCTCTGCGTGCCCGAAGAGGAAGTGGTGCGCATCCATGCCTCCAGCGGCACCACGGGCAAGCGCAAGATCCTGGCCTACACGGCCAATGACGTGAATAATTTTACCTTGCAGATGGCCCGTTGCTACGAGATGGCTGGCCTGACCCCCATGGACCGCATGCAGGTGGCCGTGGGCTATGGCCTGTGGACGGCCGGTGCGGGCTTCCAGCTGGGCAGCGAGCGCTTCGGCATGCTCACCATCCCCGTGGGCCCCGGCAACCTGGAGATGCATCTGCAGCTCCTGCGCGACATGGGCTCCACCTGTTTCGGCGCCACGGCCTCCATGGCCCTGCTGCTGGCCGAAGAAGTGGAGCGCGCCGGTATCCGCGACAAGCTCAAGCTGCGCAAGGTCATCTGCGGCTCGGAGATCCGCAGCGAAAAGATGCGTCTGGCCATCGAGAGCAAGCTTGGTCTGGAAAGCAGCTATGACATCGCGGGCATGACCGAGATGTACGGCCCCGGTACGGCCATCGACTGCGACGAGCACAACGGCCTGCACTACTGGGCCGACATGTTCATCATCGAGATCCTCGATCCCGAGACCCTGCAGCCCGTGCCCGAAGGCGAAGTGGGCGAGATGGTGGTTACCAGCCTGCGCAAGGAGGCCGTGCCCCTGCTGCGCTACCGCACCCACGACCTGTCCCGCCTGCTGCCCGGCGACTGCCCCTGCGGCCTCAGCATGCCCCGCCATGACCGCATCCTCGGCCGCTCCGACGACATGATCATCTACCGCGGCGTCAACATCTACCCCGGCCAGATCATGGACGTCATCGGCGCCTTCCCCGAACTGGGCGGCGAATATCATGTGGAACTGACCCGCGACGACCGCTCGCTGGACCACATGACCCTGACCGTGGAACGCGCCCAGGGCGCCACCTCCGGCGGCGATGCCCAGCTGGTGGCCGCGCTGGAACAGCGTCTGCACAAGTCCCTGCTGGCCCGCGTGGCCGTGAAGCTCGCCGACCACGCCAGCCTGCCCCGTACCTTCAGCAAGTCCAAGCGCGTCACCGACCTGCGCTAGGGCGGTGGTTGTTTTTTGAGGGGGGAAGGGGCCCTTTTTGAAAAAAGGTCGCCCCTTCCCCCCTCAAGCTCCCCCCATCCCTCCCAAAAACTTTTGTCCTGATCAGTGACGGTCCGCCTGACCACGGCGGGCTCTCTTCGTGCGTCCGTCCCCAGGGCGCGCGGAAGAAGGGGACAGTAAGCGGGCCGGGGAGATATGATTGTTTTTTCATGGGAAGGGAACGGCCAGGAACTTCGATAAACGGTCGCCCAGTGTGGGGCACCTAAAAAGCCAATAGAAAAGGACGCCATGCGTGGCGTCCTTTTCTATTGGCTGAATCTATGATCCTCGCGTCTGCGACCGTCTGGCTGGCGGGGCTGCGGGCTGCCTGTCCTGTGCCGAATGCCTTGCCCTCTCAGACAGCGACGGGGACCATCCGGCCGGACCGGAGAAAAAGTTTTAGGGGGGAAGAGGGGTTCCAAGGGGAGAAGGGAGACCCTTTTCCAAAAGGGGCCCCGTCTCCCCTTGGCAGCATCTTGTCTTACTGCTTCAGCAGATCGTCCTGGCTGTCGCGGGCATGGCGCACGAAGACGGCGCGCACGCCGGGCAGCTCGCCCAGACCGGTGAGTACGGGGCGGGGGGTGAGGCCCAGGGCGCGGATCTGCGAGGCCCAGGAATCGGGCTCGTCACCGGCCAGGTCGTTGCGGGCGTGGTCCCCGGCCACCACCATGAAGGGCTGGAGCCAGATGACGGACGCGCGGCTGGTCTTGATGGCGGCAAGCACCTGGTCGAAACCGCGCGAGCCTTCCACCGTGGCCAGCACGGCCAGGTTGTCGGCATCGGCCAGGGTGGCGCGCATGCCTTCGATGATCATGTCGCCCCGGCCGTGGCTCTGGCCGTGGCCCATGAGGGCCAGCAGCTCGCCGGACTTGCGCTTGCCTTCGGTGGCGCCGAGGACGGCGCGGCAGACATCTTCGGCATCCTGCCGGGATTCCAGCAGCGGGCGGCCCAGATAGACGGCCTTGAAACTGTCGGGATGGCGGACCAGCCAGCTGACGAGCAGGCGCTCCATCTCGCTGAATTCCTCACCAGCCACCACATGCAGGGACTGGACGCGCACCACGTCCACCTTTTGCCGGGCCAGCTCTTCCAGACCGGCGGCCACGTCACCGATGTGCACGCCCTTCTTTTCCAGCTTGGCCCGGATGATGCTGGAGGTATAGGCCCAGATCACGGGGCTGTGGGGGAAGGCGGCCTTGAATTCCTTGTCGATGGCGGTCAGGGTGGGCTGGGCCTCGGGCACGCTGGTGCCGAAGGCCACCAGCAGCAGGCCTTCCTTCTGGGCCGCCAGGGCAGGCAGGGCCAGGCAGAGGGTGAGCAGCAGGGCCAGCAGCGTGGAGCGCAGGGATGTTGTGGGGATACGACGCATGGAACCTCCTCAATGACGCGTTGAAAGGTTAGGGATGGAGCGGGTATTCGGACTTGAGGGAATGGGGAGGCATGCCTCCGGGCCTTTGCTTCGCCTTCACCGTGACGGCTGGCTGTCGTGGCGTGTCGCCAAAGAAGCTCCGTACCCTCTTACCGCAGCGCGACTGTTTCCGATTTGCACGGAATTCCCCGCATGGATGCGCCATCAGAAACGGTTTGGGGCACAAAAGTCAAGCCGGGCGGAAAAGTAAAAGCCTGCGCTGTCCGGGAGATGCGGGGGGAAGGCTCCTTTTGTCCGGCCGTTGCGTCACGGGCGGCGCTGGTCCGCGAGGGGAGGACGGCCCTGCTTTTTTTCGCCGCTCGGGCCATCCCCGTCGCCGAAGGAGGCTGGCGGACGCTTGGCCTTGTCCGGGCTTTGGGCTATGCTGATCACATGAGTACGCACAGTCGATCATTTCCCGCGCCCCGTCGTGGCGCCCTCCATGAGGAGCAGGCCCCGCAGGAAGCCGACAGGGAAGAGAAAAAACGTTCAGCGCCCCGCCGTCGCAGCGGGGGCAAGGCCAGCCCGGAGCAGGGCGCGGACAGGCAAGGCCCGTCCCGCCGTTCCGGGCGTCGTGTTTCCGGGGAGCCGGCAGCGCAGGCTCCCGCCCGGGCCAAAACGGGCCGGGGCAAGAAGGCGGAACAGCCGGAACATGCCGCCGGGGAGGCCCATGCCCTGCCCCGCTGGCGGCAGGAGCGCCGGGAACAGCGGCGCGAGGCCCGGCAGCAGGAGCAGGTGCTCCTGGCCCGTCGCTGGCCCGACCTGCCCCGTTCGGCCCTGCCCAAAGAAGATTTCAGCGTGCAGGTGGCGGCGCGTGACTACATGCAGCCCCTGCTGGAAGAGCTGGGGGACCGCGTCATCACCGTGCGTGGCCGTCTGGTGCTGGCCAGAGGCACGGAGCCCGCGGCCTGGGCTCAGAACGTCTGGACGGAACCGCGCTGGATCCCCATCACCTCCATCGGCAGCGGGGCACGGCAGCTCTCGGCCCTGCAGCGCAACTGGCGGGCGCACATCCCCACCCTTGGCGGACATGTGCGGCGTCTGCGCCTTATGCAGGAGCAGCTGCCCTACGTGGCGGCACGGCCCCTGCACTTCGGCACGCCCGCCCCGTCCGCACCGCTGGGGGCCTTCACCCTGTGGGAAAAAGACCTGATGCTGGCCTCGCCGTGCACCACCTCGCCCTTTGCCGACGGGGAAGTGCAGTTCGTGGAGAACCGCGAGGACCCGCCGGGCCGCGCCTACCTCAAGCTGTGGGAAGTCTTCACCCTGACCGGGCGCACGCCCGCGCCGGGGGAACTGTGCATCGACCTGGGCGCCGCACCGGGCGGCTGGACCTGGGTGCTGGGGCGGCTGGGCTGCCGCGTGTTCAGCGTGGACAAGGCCGAGCTGGCGCCCCAGGTGGCGGCCATGCCCGGCGTCAACCACTGTCTGGGCAGCGGCTTCGGCCTTGAGCCGCGCCATGTGGGCCAGGTGGACTGGCTGTTCTCGGACATGATCTGCTACCCCGACCGCCTGCTGGAGACCTTGCAGGAATGGCTGGCGGCCGATGCCTGCCGCAACGTGGTCTGCACGCTCAAGTTCCAGGCCCAGACCGACCACGAGACGGCGCGGGCCTTCGCGGCCATCCCGGGCGGCCGTCTGCTGCATCTTTCCTGTAACAAGCACGAGCTGACCTTCGTGAAGCTGGCCGACTAGACCATCCTTTCCATCGCCATGATGCGGGCATGCCGTCGCCGGACGGTGTGCCCGCTTTGCGTTTTTCCGGTCATCGCAAGGGCGGGCGGCGATGGGCCTATGCAGCCATGGCAGGCGGGAGGCGGAGCCCTTGCCGTCCAGGCTCTGCAGGACGGCAGCCTTGCGGTGCCGCGCCTTCCTTTTTCTTTTCAGGAACCATTGTCAGGAATGGGGAGCTCTTTTCCCTGTCCTTTCACGACGTTCCGTTCGCCGTCCATGGCGTGGAAAGGGCCGTTCCGCGTGCCCTGACACGTGTCCGGGCCATTTTCGCCTTGTGCTTTGCCTTTCCTTTTGCTACTTTCTTTCACCCCCGTACAGGGGACAAATTATGTTTGGAGGCATGTCAAGCATGGCAGACAAGGAAACCGGGCACGAAAACGAAATGAGTTTCGAAAGCGCCCTTGAAAACTATCTCAATCCCGACTTCGGCGACCTCGAAGAAGGCTCTATCACCAAGGGCGAGATCGTTCGCGTGGATGACGACAATGTTCTGGTGGACGTGAACTTCAAGTCCGAAGGCCAGATCCCGGCCAGCGAGTTCCGTGACGCCGCCGGCAACATGACCGTCAGCGTGGGCGACCGTGTGGATGTCTACGTCGTTCGCAAGAACGAAATGGAAGGCACCATCACGCTGTCCTTTGAGAAGGCCAAGCGCATGCAGGTCTTTGACCAGCTCGAAGACGTGCAGGAAAACAACCGGGTCATCAAGGGCCACATCGTGCGTCGCATCAAGGGCGGCTACACCGTGGACATCGGCGGGGTTGAAGCTTTTCTGCCTGGCTCGCATGTGGACCTGCGTCCCGTGCCCGACATGGACGCTCTGGTCAACCAGGAATTCGAATTCCGCGTGCTGAAGATCAACCGCCGCCGCAGCAACGTGATCGTTTCCCGCCGCGTGCTGCTGGAAGAAGAGCGTGATTCCAAGCGTCAGGATCTGCTGCGCACCCTGGAAGAAGGCCAGATCGTGCACGGCAAGGCCAAGAACATCACCGAATACGGCGTGTTCGTGGACCTGGGCGGTCTGGACGGCCTGCTGCACATCACCGACATGAGCTGGAAGCGCATCCGCCATCCCAAGGAAATGATCACCATGGGTCAGGACCTGACCCTGAAGGTGCTCTCCTTCGACCGCGAGAACAACAAGGTCTCCCTGGGCCTCAAGCAGCTGGTGCCCGATCCGTGGCAGGACATCTCCGCCCGCTTCCCCGAAGGTGCCAAGTGCACCGGCAAGGTCACCAACCTGGTGGACTACGGTGCGTTCGTGGAACTGGAACCCGGCGTGGAAGGCCTGGTGCACATCTCCGAAATGTCCTGGACCCGCAAGCTGCGTCATCCTTCCCAGATGGTGCACACCGGTGACGAAGTCGAAGTCGTCATCCTGGGTGTGGACGGCGAGAAGAAGCGCATCAGCCTGGGCATGAAGCAGGTTCGTCCCAATCCCTGGGAACTGGTGGCCGAAAAGTATCCTGAAGGCACCATCCTCGAAGGCGTCATCAAGAACATCACCGAATTCGGTATGTTCATCGGTATCGAAGACGGCATCGACGGCCTCATCCACGTGTCCGACATCAGCTGGACCAAGAAGGTGCGTCATCCCAACGAGATCTACAAGGTGGGCGACACCGTGCAGGCCAAGGTGCTGACCGTTGACCAGGAAAACGAAAAGTTCACCCTGGGCATCAAGCAGCTGGTCGATGATCCGTGGGGCCACGTGCCCAGCACCTACCCCGTGGGCTGCACCGTGAAGGGCGTGGTGACCAACATCACCGACTTCGGTCTGTTCGTGGAAGTGGAAGAAGGCATCGAAGGTCTGGTGCACGTTTCCGAACTTTCCAGCAAGAAGATCAAGAGCCCTGCCGAGCTCTACAAGGAAGGTCAGGAAATCCAGGCCAAGGTCATCCACGTGAGCGCCGAAGAACGCCGCCTGGGTCTGTCCATCAAGCAGATCAAGGACGACGAAGACCGCCGCAAGCCCAAAGAATTCCACGCTGGTCCCCAGGAAGCCGGTCAGAGCCTCGGCGACCTGCTGAAGGCCGCTCAGGAAAACAACTAGTCCTCACGGACCGGTTTGCGAATATGAAGGGGGAGCCGCAAGGCTCCCCCTTTTTGCGTCCGCAAGGTAGGTCGGAGGAACGGCAGGCCATCCTTGCGGCCCATCCTTTTTCCCGGGCAGGGAGCCCGCGGCAGCGGCGGCCCGGCTTGCCTCGGGACTGGCGATGCCCTACACTTGTCCTGTAGCCCGACCACAGGACAGACAGGCCATCGGAGGCGGATATGAAGCGCGTACTTTGCTGGATCGGAGGTATCGTTCTGGTACTGGCGGCGGTACTGGCCATAGTGATCAGTCAGCTGGATACCGAGTTCATCAGCGGCCAGATCTCGGCCGCGGTGGAAAAAGCCACGGGCACGCCCGTGCGCTTCGCCAGCCCGCCCGAGCTTTCCCTGCTGCCCCCCGGGGCCAAATTCACCGCCGTCAGCTGGGACGGCGTGCAGGACGGGCAGGGCATGCGCTTCACGGCCAAGGGCGGCGAGGCCCATCTGGAGCTGGAACCGCTGCTGCACGGGGGGCTGGTCATCGGCGAAGTCCGTCTGGACAGCCCTTCGCTGAGTCTGCTGCTGCCGGAAGGCAAGGCCGCCGCGCCTGCGGATGCGGCCTCCGGTAATGCCGCCGGTAACAAGCCCGGCAGCGAGGTGCTCCTGCCGCTGGAGCTGGGCCGCCTGACCCTGAGCAAGGGCAGCCTGCATGTGGAGAAGGGCAGCGAGCGCTACGACCTGCGCGACATCAACCTTTCTGTAGAGAACCTGCGCAACGGTCAGGACGCCGTCCTGCGCTGCGATTTCACCTATGATCTGCTCACCGCCGGGCGCACGCTGGCCGGGACCCTGGCCCTGGATGCCCAGGCCGGGCTCTTCGGCATGGCCCCGCGTGTGCAGAACCTTTCCCTGACCATCACACCTTCCCGCCGGGGCCTCCTGCCCGCGGGCCTCGGGCCCGTGCAATTGCAGGGCGATGCCTCGCTGGATACGGCGGCCCGGCAGCTGCATCTGTCCCGCCTGAGCCTTTCCGTGCCGCACGGCCGCGTGGGCCTCACCGGTACGCTGGGTCTGGACGGCCCGGCCTTCACGGGCTCCGTCCTGCTGGAAGGCGCACCGCGCAAGCTGGCCTCGGCCCTGGGCGTGCAGCTCAAGCCCCATGCGCAGGACGCCCTGCTGTTCAAGGGCTCCGTGACCTGGGAAGGCGACACGCTGGCGCTTTCCCAGTGCAAGGGCAAGCTGGACGCCACGCCCCTGCGGGCGGAACTGCGCCTGCACTTCCGGGACGTGCTCGCCATGGAAGGCTCCCTGAGCCTGGGCAAGCTGCAACTGGACGAATATCTGCCCCTGCCCGAAAGCGGCAAGGACGCGGGAACGGCCAAGGGCAAGGAAGGCAAGGCCGTGGCGGCCGCGGACAAGGAAAGCGCCACCAGCTGGCCCACCATCAACATGCGCCTGGCCATGTCATCCCTGGGCTGGAAGAAGATGCATCTGCGTGACATCTCCCTGGCCCTGAGCGGCAGCAAGGGCGATTACCGCCTGACCTCCTTCCAGGGCGTGCTGGAAAGCGGCGGCCGCCTGTCCGCCGGCGGCCGTGCCGACCTCCGGAACCGCAAATATGCGCTGGATCTGGATGCGGCCGAAGTGGCCCTGGGCCCCCTGCAGGAATCCCTGGAAAAGCCCCGCTCCGTGGAAGGTCTGGCGGCCCTCAAGGCCTCCTGCACCACGAGCGGCACAGGCGCCGACGCCATGATGGCCGCCCTTTCCGGTTCGGGAGACCTGCGGCTGCGCAACATGCATATCCCGGCCCTGACCTCCCTGTTGCATTCGGTGCCCGGCCTCAAGGGCGCTGTTTCCGATACCTTCGAGCAGGTGCATGTGCCCTTCGTGCTGCGCAAGGGCGAAGCCGACCTGGTGCCCATGACGGCCACCTCGCCCAAGCTCCAGGCCAGGGGCCAGGCCCACGCCAGCCTGCCGCGCCAGCACCTCAAGGGCACGGCCACCATCACCACGCTGGGCCTGAACATCCCCGTGAACTACGAAGGGCCCTTCGACAACCTTTCGTTCTCGCTGGATTCCAAGTTCGCGCTGGACGCGGTCAAGGGCCTCGGCAGCAATCTGCTGGAAGGCGGCAAGAAGGCGGGCAGCGCGGCCGGTGATACGGCCCGCGGCGCGGGCAACAGCATCGGCGGTGCCGTGCGTGACGCCGGCGGCGCCATCCGGGGGCTGTTGGGCCGTTAGGAAGGAAAGCGTTTTGCGGGAAGGGCTCCTTGCGTTGCTGTTGATCCCGCAAGTTTTTTATTGTTGAGGGGGGACCCCCTCATCTCTGCTGTCGATGCCCGTAGCTTCCTGCGTCGCAACGGGCACGGCCCTGCGGGCCGCCATCCGGTCGCTACTCGCGCGAGAGGGGTTCCCCCCTCAAACTCCCCCTCCCCTTTGGGGCAGGTGTACGGCCGGAGGAAGCCTCTTCTTTTCAGGGCGTGTCCTGTCGGGCAGGCTGAAGGGGCAAGGTCCTGTGCAATGAAATATGAAAAAAGGCCTCTTTCCCGCAGGGGAAAGAGGCCTTTTACTGTCGTGTTGCGCCGTCTTACTTCTGGCGGCTCTTGAGCCAGCTCTTTTCGGTACCGGCGCGCAGGCGGGCGATGTTCTCCTTGTGCTTCCAGACCACCAGGGCCCAGATGCACAGCGACAGGGGCACCCAGGCGTACTTGGTGGCGGCCAGCAGGGCAAAGGGCAGCACCGTGACCAGGGTCAGGGAGCCCAGCGAGACGAAGCCGCTGCGCCAGATGACCAGCACGCAGGCCGCGCAGGAGAAGAGCAGGGGGAAGAAGGCCAGCGGCAGGAACACGCCGATGCTGGTGGCCACGGCCTTGCCGCCGCGGAAGCCCATGAAGCAGGAGAACACATGGCCCAGCACGCAGGCCAGGGCCACGCAGGTCACCAGCAGGGGCGAAAGGCCCAGCCACAGGGCCAGGGCCACGGGCAGGGCGCCCTTGCCCAGGTCACAGGCCAGGGTCAGCACGCCCCAGCGGAAACCGCACAGGCGGGCCACGTTGGTGGCGCCGGTGTTGCGGCTGCCGTCGTTACGGGGATCGATGCCGCAGAAGGTGCGGGCGATGACCAGCCCCCACGGGGCGGAACCCAGCACATAACCCAGAACGATACACAAAAAGGCCGTCATATTCCTCCTCCTTGAACCGGGGCTGTCCTTGCCCCGCCACAGCGGCTGCCATGGCGTTGTTTATCCCTGTAGTGTCCCGTTCCCGTACGGCCCGTTTCCCCTGATGAAGCGCATTTGGGGGAGGATGGGGGGCCTGGGGGGAAGGGACCCCCTTTGGGCGCTGGTTAAAGGGGGTCCCTTCCCCCCGGAAACATATCCTCAGGATCCCGCATCAGCCGTCCATGCTGACGGCTTCGAGGATCTGGATCTCGTTGTACAGCGGGTGCACGCGGCCGATGCGCACCTGTACGGCCATGCCGGGGCAGGTACGTTCGTCGAACATGCGGCGTTTGCCGCGCACGTACATGCCCTGTGCGGGCAGGCTCACGTTGACGAACATGTCGTTTTCTTCGGTGACCACGCCGTCCCACCAGACCTTGTCGCCCTGCTGGCGGAAGTAGAGCAGCTTCCAGTAGCGCGGGCGGAAGCGCTGCACCCGCCCGGCGGCATCCAGCACGGCATTGAGGCTGACCAGCAGGGTGGACAGGGCCTCGCCATCCCAGCGGGGCGTGCCGTGGGTGAGCCAGTGCAGCAGCTGGGCCTCGTTGATGAGGTCGGGATAGCGGCGCAGGGGCGAGGTCATGGGCGTGTAGCGCGCCAGGCCCAGGGCGGCGTGCGGCCGGGCCTGCACTTCGAGGCTGGAGGGGATCAGGGCGCGCATGATGCGCGTCATGTCCTGGGGCTCCTTCCAGACGCCGGCGTATTCCCTGGGCAGGGCCACGTCCTGGGTGCGGTGCAGCATGGGGATCTCGCGTTCCGCGGCCCACTGGGCCACGGCGGCGCTGGCCAGGATCATCATCTCGGCCACCAGCGGCTGGGAGTCCGGGGTCTCGTGGCCGGGCTCGATGGACACGCGCGTCTGCGCGCCTTCGCCTTCCAGCACGATGGACGGTTCGGGCCGGTCCATGATGACGGCCCCGCGCGCGATGCGGGCCTTTTGCCAGACGCGGGCGAAGTCGTTGCCGCAGGCCAGCATGGTGGCCCAGGGCGCGGCGGGGTTGTCCGCCTGCGGGGCCTCACCGGCGGCCAGGGCGTCGAGGACGGCCTGGGTGTCGTCATAGGTCAGGTTGGCGGCCAGGCGCACCCGTGCGGCCCAGGGCTCGCAGGAAAGGATCTCGCCCGCGGCCGAGATGCGCGTCCGCACACAGAAGGCCGGGCGATCCTGACCGGCCAGCAGGGAAAAGGCGTCCGTGCCCAGGGCTTCGGGCATCATGTGGCTGTCGCCCTCGGGCAGGTAGATGCTGGTGCCGCGACGGAACACGGCCTTGTCCAGGGCCTCGCCGAAAGGCCAGCAGGCGGCCGGGCAGGCCAGGGCCAGGGTCAGGTCGAAGCCGCCGTCGTCCGTGGGCAGGATGTGGAACGCGTCGTCCACGTCGCGGGTGGTGGCGCTGTCGATACTGATGAAGGGCAGGTCGCAGACGGGCAGCTCCACCTCACGGGCAGCCCGCTGCAGGGCCTCCACGGCCGGGGCCAGAGGCTGCCACCAGTCGTCGCCGGGGGCGTAGCCCGCGCGGTCATACCAGAAATTGTAATGGGCGGGCACCTGTTCCCAGGCCATGAGCAGCTGTACGGGCAGGTGCGGCACGTCGGGCAGGCCCTTGGAGAGCATGCGCCACAGTTCGTCGCATTCCTGGCTCTCGGGGTCGGCCATGCGGGCGAACAGGATCTGCTTCAGACGTTCGGCCACTTCGGGGGCCGGCCATTCGGAGATGCCCCGGGTGTCCTCGCCGGGCTGGGGCGGCAGCGTGCGTTTTTTGCAGGCCACGTCCCAGAGCAGGCGGAAAAAGCTGTTGCCGCCCAGCACCAGGGCCTCGCGGGCGGCGCGTTCCTGCTGTTCCTTGAGGCGCTTTTCCACCATCTCGGCGGAAAAGATCTGGAAGACGGGAGGCTGGAAGCGGAAGTGGCTCTTGCAGGCCAGCAGGGCCCGCCCGCAGGCAGCGACGCTGTCGGCGTCCCCGGCCTGACCGGCCAGTTCGGCGAACCACTGGGCCGAGGCTTCCGGCACCTCTCCCTGGCTCATTTCCCACAGTTCCAGCACGGGCAGGGCCGCGGCCAGTTCTTCGCGGCGGGCGCGGTGCTGCTCCAGCACGCGGGCGGACTCGTCCTTGCCGGGCACGGAGCCCAGCGCGGGCCCGGCCCAGGGCAGCAGGCGCGACGTGGTGAGACGCGTCTCGCGCCGGTTGGGCAGCAAAAGACGCAGTTTGCCGCCAGATTCTTCGGTGACCAGCGCGATCTGGATGGCATTGCCTTCAAGATATTCCACAATGCAGCCCGCCGAGGGGTACTGCACACAAACCGACATAAAAGCTCCTTCAACCGGAGGATGGGCTCCGATAGGCGGTACAATCCGTCATTTTGCCTGTTCTGGCAAGTCCCGGCGGCGCATCCTTCGATACGTCCGAAGGCCGGAGCGCCGTCCCGCCAGCCCTTTGACGCGCCGTCGCTAACAGGATATGTTCCTTACCTTGTACGTCACTTTTCAGGCCGGACGGAGTTCCATGAGCAGCATCATCCATCAGACGGGCAGCGTTCGCCCGCTTTCGCTTCAGGAACGGGAACAGCCCCAGCTGTACCGCGAGCTTTTTCCTTACACCAGCATCTGTCGCACGACTTTCGACGAGGTGCTCCTTGCCCCGCGTCCTGCCGAACAGATGCGCATCACGGACACCACCTTCCGTGACGGCCAGCAGGCCCGGCCGCCGTATACGGTCAAGCAGGTGGCCAAGATGTTCGACTTCCTGCACCGCATGGGCGGCAAGACGGGCCTCATCACGGCATCGGAGTTCTTCCTGTACTCGGCCAAGGACCGCAAGTGCATCGACGTCTGCCGGGCGCGCGGCTACCGCTTCCCGCGCGTGACCTCCTGGATCCGCGCCAACAAGGAAGACCTCAAGCTGGCCCGGGACATGGAGTTCGACGAGACCGGCATGCTGACCAGCGTGTCGGACTACCATATCTATCTCAAGCTGGGGAAGACCCGCCAGCAGGCCATGGACATGTATCTTGACCTGGCCCGGCAGGCCCTGGAATGGGGCATCATCCCGCGCTGCCATTTCGAGGACGTGACCCGCGCCGACATCTACGGCTTCTGCCTGCCCTTTGCCCAGAAGCTCATGGAGCTGAGCCAGCAGAGCGGCATGCCGGTCAAGATCCGCCTGTGCGACACCATGGGCTACGGCGTGCCCTATCCCGGCGCGGCCCTGCCCCGCTCGGTGCAGCGCATCGTGCGTGCCTTCACCGACGAGGCCGGTGTGCCCGGCGAATGGCTGGAATGGCACGGCCACAACGACTTCCACAAGGTGCTGGTCAACGGCGTCACGGCCTGGCTCAACGGCTGCGGCGCGGTCAACAGCACGCTGTTCGGCTTTGGCGAGCGCACGGGCAACACGCCGCTGGAAGCCCTGATCATCGAGTACATCTCGCTCACCGGTGACGATGCCGCCGCCGACACCACCATCCTGAGCGAGGTGGCCGAGTTCTTCGAAAAAGAACTGCACTACAACATCCCCTACAACTATCCCTTCGTGGGCCGCGACTTCAACGCCACCAGCGCCGGTGTGCATGCCGACGGCCTGGCCAAGAACGAAGAGATCTACAACATCTTCGACACCAAGCATCTGCTGGGCCGTCCCGTGCCCATCATCATCACCGACAAGACCGGCCGTGCCGGGGTGGCCTACTGGATCAACGTCAACCTCAAGCTGCCCGAAGGCAAGCAGATCTCCAAGAAGCACCCCGCCGTGGGCCAGATCTACGAGGCCATCGTGGCCATCTACGACACCGGCCGCACCACGCACCTTTCGCACGACGAGATGGCGGCCCTGGTGCAGCGCTACATGCCGGAACTGTTCGAGACCGAGTTCGACCACATGAAGGAACTGGCCGACGAGCTGGCCGCCCACCTCATCGCCCGTCTGGCGCAGAACGAGGACCTGCGGGACTTCGGCAAGCATGCCTGCGCCCGTCTGGACAGCTTCTCGCGCGAGTACCCCTTCATCCAGTACCTCTACCTCACGGATACCCAGGGCAGCCTCAAGTGCGCGGCCATCACCGACCCGGCTTACCGTGAAAAGTACGAGGCCCTGCCCATCGGCTTCGACTTCTCGCAGCGCGAATGGTTCAAGATGCCCATGCAGACCGGCGACATGCACATCATGGACGTGTACCAGTCCCAGTTCACGGGCAAGCTGGTCATCACCGTGTCCTGCCCGGTGACGGACGATGACGACAATATCGTGGGCGTCATCGGTGTGGACATCCAGCTTGAGCAGCTGCTCAAGCGCTCGCAGGCCCTGCAGCAGGAAGCCCGCGCAGCCGAAGACTAGACGCATGGCGGCGCGCCGGTTCCCCGGTGCGCCGTTTTTTGCCTACAGGCCCGCCCCCGGCGGCCGCAATCAGGAATACAGAAAAGGATGCAGACAATGAGCAGCAAACGAGTTTACTGGATCGAAGGCGACGGCATCGGCCCCGAAATCTGGCGCGCCGCCCGCCCTGTCATCGACGCCGCGCTGGCCAAGGAATCGGACATGCGCATCGAGTGGGTGGAACTGCTGGCCGGTGAAAAGGCCACGGCCGAGACCGGCTCTCCCCTGCCCGAGGAGACCATGAACGCCCTGCGCACCGCCGATTTCGCCATGAAGGGCCCCCTGGGCACCCCCGTGGGCACCGGCATCCGCAGCCTCAACGTGGCCCTGCGCCAGACGCTGGACCTGTACGCCTGCATCCGTCCCGTGCGTCACTTCGAAGGCCTGGAAACGCCGGTCAAGCATCCCGAGCGCGTGAACATGGTCATTTTCCGCGAGAACACCGAAGACGTGTACGCGGGCATCGAATACGCCGCCCAGACCCCGGAAGCCAAGAAGCTCATCGCCTTCCTGCGTGAAGAGTTCGGCGTGACCAAGATCCGCGAGGAAGCCGCCGTGGGCATCAAGCCCATGAGCGAGTTCGGCTCCAAACGCCTGGTGCGCCGCGCCCTGCGCTTTGCCCTGGATACCGGCAGCAAGAGCCTGACCCTGGTGCACAAGGGCAACATCATGAAGTTCACCGAAGGCGGCTTCCGCCAGTGGGGCTATGATGTGGCCGCCCAGGAATTCGGCGATCTGACCTGCACCGAGAAGGAACCCGTGGAAGGCCGTCTGGTGGTCAAGGACCGTATCGCCGACGCCATGTTCCAGGAAGCCCTGCTGCGTCCCGAACAGTACCAGATCCTGGCCACCCCCAACCTCAACGGTGACTACATCTCCGATGCCCTGGCCGCGCAGGTGGGCGGTCTGGGCCTGGCCCCGGGCGTCAACATGTCCGACTCCCTGGCCTTCTATGAGGCCACCCACGGCACCGCTCCCACCATCGCCGGTCAGGACAAGGCCAACCCCGGCAGCGTGATCCTGTGCGGCGCCCTGATGCTGGAACAGATGGGCGTGCCCGCGGCTGCCGAGCGCATCCGCAACGCCATGAGCAAGGCCATTGCCGGCCGCGCCGTCACCGTGGATCTGGCCGCCCAGGTGGAAGGCGCCCGCGTGGTGGGCTGCCAGGAATTCGGCGAGATCATCGGCGCCTGCCTGTAGGCAGCCGCGTCACTGCACTATCTTCGTATGTCCGGGAGGAAGGGCGCATCCCTGCGGGAAGGGCCCTTCCTCCCTTTGTTTCCCGTCCCGTGATCGTGGGCGACCTACAGGAACGACGCATGGTCTCATTGGAAAACCTGCTCCTCTACATCCCGCTGGCGGCCCTGCTGGTCATGCTGCCCGGCCCGGATTTTGCCCTCATCGTCCGCACGTCCCTGACGGAGGGGCGCAGCTCCGGTCAGGCCGCGGCCTGCGGCGTGGCGCTGGGCATCATGGTCCACACCTCGGCCGCCATGCTGGGCATCAGTGCGGTCATCGCCCAGTCCGTCACCCTGTTCACGCTTTTGCGCTATGCGGGGGCCGCCTATCTGTTCTGGATGGGCATCCATGCCCTGCGGGCCGGGCGTGAGGTCACGGCCGCCGTGGTGCGTCACGGAGGGCAGAAAGAGGAAGTGCAGCCTGTCCGCGGCCTGCGTCGCCGGGCCTTCCGGCAGGGATTTTTGACCAATGCCCTCAACCCCAAGGCCGTGGTCTTTTTCCTGACCATGCTGCCGCAGTTTTTGGACCCGCATGCCGCCCTCTGGCCGCAATTCCTGGAGCTGGGCGGCATCATGGCCTTTTTCTGCCTTGGCTGGTTCGTGCTGCTGGCCAGCCTGCTGCACCGCATCCGCCGTCTGTTCGCCCGGCCGTCCTTCCAGGCCTGGCTGCACCGGCTCACGGGCCTCATCTTCATCTGTTTCGCCTTCCGGCTGGCGCTGGAGAAGATCTAGGCGCCGGCCGCACGCCCGCCGGCCAGTCCATGCGCTGGAGCAAATTCAAGAACAAAGACGCCCAATATATGTTCGACGTCATGTCCCAGCGCGTTTTTCCGGCCATCAAGGGCATGAGGGGCGGCAGGCTGCCGGACTTCGACGAGGAAAAAGGCACGTTCGTCCCGCTGCCGGATGTCGATGACGGCACGGCACAGGCGGCCTTTGCCCATTTCATGAAGGACGCCGTATTTCTCATGCCCACGCCGCAGGTGCTGGAAAAGGTCGTCACCGGGCTGGAAGAACTGTATGAGCATGATATTGCCGACCTCGACATGCAGGGCGACCTGTACGAATACATGCTTGGCAAGCTCTCCACGGCGGGCCGCAACGGGCAGTTCCGCACCCCCAAGCACATCCGCGACATGATGGTCGCCCTTCTGCGCCCCACGCCCGACGACGTCATCTGCGACCCGGCCTGCGGCACGGCGGGATTTCTTATTTCCGCCGCCGAATACATCCGCGCGCACTACGAAAGCGGCATGACCACGGAGCAGTGGGAGCATTTCGCTGGGCCGGCCTTTACCGGTTACAATACCGATCCCACCATGCTGCGCATTTCGGCCATGAACCTTATGCTGCACTCCATACATCACCCGGATGTCCGCTATCGGGACAGCGTGTCCAAGGAAAACGACGTGAACGCCGCCTTCACCATGTGCTTGGCGAATCCGCCGTTCAAGGGCAGCATCGACGCCGAAAGCATCAGCGACTCCCTAAAGGCTGTGACCAGCACCAAAAAAACGGAACTCCTGTTTCTTGCGCTTTTTTTGCGTCTGCTGAAAAAGGGCGGCCAATGCGCCTGCATCGTGCCCGACGGTGTGCTTTTCGGCAGCAGCAAGGCGCATCAGTCCATCCGCAGGGAGCTGGTGGAGCAGCATCAGCTGCGGGCCGTCATCTCCATGCCCTCCGGCGTGTTCAGGCCGTACGCGGGCGTCTCCACCGCCGTACTCATCTTCACCAAAACCGCGGCGGGCGGCACGGGCAACGTCTGGTTCTACGACATGCAGGCCGACGGCTTTTCTTTGGACGACAAGCGCACGCCCGTGGCGCAGAACGACATCCCCGACATCATCGCCCGTTTTTCCGCTCTGGAAAAGGAGAAGGACCGCGCCCGCACGGAACGGTCTTTCTTTGTGCAAAAGGAAGAGATCGTCGCCAACGGCTATGACCTTTCCCTCAACAAGTACAAGCAGGTGGAATATACGCCTGTGGAATATCCCCCTACGCAGCAACTCATGACCGAACTGCACGAGCTGGAAATGCAGATTTCTGCAGGGCTGGCCGAACTGGAGGAGATGCTGTGATGGCTCAATTTTCACAAATTTTTAAAGATGATACCAGACTGGGCTATAAGAGGATGTCCGGCATGTTTTTTGATTTTAAAAGGTGTGGTAATCTCGTCCCATGAAACAAACAGATTTTCGTGATGTGCCTGATGAGCTGTGGGAACGTATCGAGCCTCTCCTTGCCCCGTTCAA
>ENA-UEPJ01000125-UEPJ01000125.1-human-gut-metagenome-genome-assembly--contig:-NODE-125-length-99027-cov-18.220040_pt1 | contig 99027 bp, 104 predicted proteins | sample MGYA00242890_ERZ507896 | MGnify/ENA primary metagenome ERZ507896 (study PRJEB26167, sample SAMN06115508) | human gut metagenome | host: Homo sapiens | place: China:Qinghai | collected 2015-08-20...
GCAGACAATACCTGTTCTGCTGTTGAGTTAGTATTCAGGCTTGAAACATTATTAAATTTATGTACCCCATACTTCTTCCCATTAAACCACACACTGTTTTCATCGGTACTAAAACTCATTAGGTTTGGGGTAGCACTCTGTGCTGCCTTACCTTGTGCGGAAGTTTTTGTTACCGCTACTCTTAATTTTTGTCTGTTTGCTGCCAGTGCTTCTATGTCACTCATTGGCATAATTGAATTAACAATCTTCATTCTTTTTTTTTACTCGATAATAATAGTACCTGCTGCTTCACTCAATAGGTCTTTCAACAGGATTATCTTATTCTCACCACCTGAGACAATGGCTATCATATCATCTTCAGATACTTCTTCTGTTACCTTAAACTCTGTATCCTTGACTCCCAACTGAGCCAATTTGTCTCTAATTTCTTCTATTTGATTCTTAGTGAACATGTTACTCTATAATTACTTTAGAATCTTGACCTAATACAGGTTGCCACTCTCCATTGACAAAGTATAGCAACTTGCCATCCCTTAACCATAGATTCTCTATAAGAGGCTCTCTATTATGGGAAGCAACAACCTGTTTCTTTTTCATCATTTCCATACTACACCTCAATATAATCTACAAGGTACTGACCTGAGGATTGCTTCTTAATTGTAGTAAAGCACCCTCCATTAGCAGTGCCATCCGCATTATAACTACTATAGTGACAGTAGCACAATCTAGACGGTACTAAGTCAGGAGAGGAATTAGGGGCAATACCCTGTATTGGATACAAAGCATCATTACCAAAACCAGCACATTCACCACTCATGTAAATCACTTCTCCAGCATTCAACCTTCTACATATTTCAGGAGTGAAACCTGCTTCAACCAACTGCTCTTGTGTAACATTAGGACTACTGGATACCAACTCCATTAGTTTTGTACCTGTAGGTGTAAGCACTGCAACATTAGACTTACTCTCTAATTCTGTTACCCTATCATTAAGAATCCTACCTTGGTTGGCAGAGAGAGGTAATTCAGTTCCTGAACTATTTAGTCTGTCTACAACAGAACTCACACAAAGAAAATTATCAATAGTAACAATAGTTATATAACTTTGGTCAATAATATATACACAAAGAAGCTGATAAAAGTTAAAACTTAAAAAGGTTACCCCGTCATTTTCTATCACTGAGGCAGTACTTTTGACAAGTTGTCCCCCGTTTTGAAAATAACCAACAATTATCTTACCACCTGAGACAGCTTTTGTAAACTCATCCCAATTCCCTACAATAGATTCTACGTCTGTTGTAGACCATCCTTCTGTTGTTTGAAGGTTACCCGGTAGAACATATACATCGGAAGAGCCATTACCAGCAATGGCTTTCCAGCCATTACTAGTATAGTACTTCAACTCTCCATTATTAATCCAGAGGTCACTTGTACTTGGAGCTTTTATATCTTGTATAATATCTCTAAATCTTTTCATTGCTTATTATTGTTATTAGAAGTTGCTTTCTGCTTATTTATTTGTTTTTCCTTGAGCCTTGCATCAGTTTCAGCCTTCTCCTTATCATGCTCCAGCCTTTCCTTGTCAAGCTTAAGTCTTAAATCAAATTCCCTTATCTGCTCAAGTAGTTTGTCTTTGGCCTCCTGTGAGTACTCCAATTCTGTAGAATTACCGTCTTCACTACTTTTACTCATAGCCTGCATTTGTGCAATCAGTATCTTGGTCTCATTATCTCTTCTATTGAGGGCATCTTCCTGTTGCAACTTAGCTTGCTCCAATTGAGCCTTTTGCTCTATTTCCTGTTGCTGTACCTGTAATTGCTGTTGCTGTGCCTGAGCCTGTCTTTCCTGTAGATTCCTCTCATCCTTTTCAACAAGCCTTTGCTTTTCAGCAAGTGAAGATGAGCCAAACAACTTCATAATAGTCGAGAATGTCAAAGCCTGATTCTGCAAAGCTGCTTGTGCCAAAGTATCAAGTTTTGAGTTCAGTTCCTGAATTCCATTACTACTATCCACTACAAGCCCATAATCTGACTCTGCAAACTCATCCCCATCTATCTCCATCACTTTCAAAGACCCGTCTGAGAGGATATACTGAAACTTCTTTGTTCTTCCTTTCAACGCAGCCTTACTTGTTTCAAGTAAGCATTCATATACTCTCCTCTTTACATCATCATGTGTCATAAACAGCCATTCTGTAATGTATGAGGATTGCACCATACTTCTTTCTACTCCACCTACTGTCTCTCTATTGCTTACCTGACCTTCCCTTTGTTTAGTAATACCAGCAACCTCAGTCATCTCCATCTTTATGAACTCAAGAAGGTTTATATACTGCTGTATCTGGTTACCGTCAGATGTAGGAATTGCTCCTGTAGATGCATTATTCAGGGCACCTGCGATTTTTCCTGTGGCTGCACCTAGGTTACCTTCTTTGAAGCTATCCTCAACTGCAATACCCATAGTCTTTGCATAGTACAACCACTTCTCTACATCCCAACCCTTAGGCTTTTTGGCAAAGTCAAGTCTTAATAATGTTCCCCAGTTCCTTGCCAGTAGTTTATTAAGCCTATCATGTATAACATCATACATGTAATTATATGGCTTCATCATGTCTACCAAGCTAAAGGGTCTATTGTCATTCAGATTATAAATTGAGCCTATGATTCCAAAATGGCACCTTGAAGGGTTACTGAGTCTATTGTATTGAACTACTCTTGGCCTCATATTGACATATATGTCAGTACCAATCTTTGTTCCTTCCCAAGCCTCGTTTATGTAAAATATCTGCTCTTCTTCACCAGCATCCTTATCTACTACATAGGTCTCAGGATAGAAGTTAAATATCTCTTCACCTGTTTGAGGGTCATATCTTTTTATCTTCTTTATTCTCCTTCTTGACTTCCAATATACTCTAAGTACCCTGATGTTTCCAGCAACATCAAAGGGTAATAAGGAATTGGCTATGCCATCATATCCTCCTAAGGGGTCCCAAAAGAATCCTTCTGCTTCAGTATTTATCTCATCCCCAATCATGTAGTTATTGACAAATCCATACCTTTCATCAACATTACCCATAGAGTCTACAGCAGCCTGTCCTACATGGTCAGGTATCTTCTCTATATACTCTATATCCTTCTTTGTCAATACATCATAGAAAGTATCAATAACTCTACCGGGACTCCAATAGTCCTCAATGATTATCATGTCAGCATCCTCAACCTTATTGCTGTATCCTGACTTGAATATCCTAACCTTCATGGGATTCAACTTTTCAACAACTGGCTCTCCTCCTACTATGTCACATTGGTACATTTCCTCCCCTGTTGTCATTGCATCTATAAACCCTTGGTTGAGAATCAAGGGCAGATTCAACTCCTTCTTATAATGATTCAACAAGGCATTGGCTCTGATTTCTCTAATATCCTGCCATTCATAGGTGTAATAGTCACCTATTTTCTCAAGCTCCTTAGCAGCATCCTCTTCTGATTGATAAGAGGCTGAGACCCATTCTTGCAGTCTTTGTAGTAATTCCTGTTTCTTATTATTCTCTATCTCAGAGATGGCATTAGGATTAGTTATCACTACCCTGCAATCAAAAGCTCTTTTACTCTCTTCCCCCCTCAGTACATTTAACTTACTGTTCATAATGGGATAATGTTGAATCCTGTTAGGTATAAAACCTGCCTGTATCTTTTCAGGATTCAATATCATCTCAAGGTCACTCATATGAAGCTTGCCATTAAGAAGGTCATATGCAATTTTTTTATGTATAACACTTTTCCTTACAAGATTATAATTAAAAAATGTCTTAGACTCAGCAAAGTCCAAATGCTTCTTTCTCCACCCCCTAGTCTTTTTATTAAAAGGCAGATTTTGAGGAGGCAATTGACAAAATTCACTCATACTTATATTTCCATTTATATCCCCCTGCCTTTTTAGTCTTTCCTTTCAGGCAGTGTACAATCGCTGATTTGGAAACACCAATCTCCTCAGAGGCTTCCTTAATTGAATTAAATTCTTTTATAAACTCTCCATCTAAATTAAATTGAAGTATTATTTTTCTATGTGCTAACAAGGTATTCTCACTTGGAGCTTTCCCAAATAAAGGACTATCTTTGCCTTTTCTAAGCCTATATTTAGCTAGCCAAGGCATATCTTTTGCATAATGACCAAGAGCCTTTCTTGTAGAAACTCTTTTCTCTATAGTTTCTTTTGATGGATGTTTGCCATACATGGAGGCTTTACTACCTACATATTTTCTAAGCTTATTCTTAGTATATTCACTAACTGCTCCTACACCTTGTCCACCATTAGATATATTGTAGCTTAGTCCTTTTCTCTTGTAATGTCTGATAAGATATTGTTCCAAAACAATTGCTCTATCTTTGGAGGTTTTACACAATATAATATGCTCAAAATTGTTCCAGCCATACTTTAGAATGGCCCTATTCATAATTTCACATTTTATGTAGCCCTTTCCTTCTCTCCATCTATTATTAACAGCCATAGAAGTTATTCCTACATAGACTTTATTATTTGTCTTATTTATATGTAGGTATACTATGTACTTCTCTTCCATATACTTCAATCTAGTTACTTTGCAAAGTTAAATAAAAATATAATCCCATGCAAGTATATAAATAATTTACTAAGTGTCCATTCCCGTTTTACTAAATTTACTGACAAGGTCAAGGATGATAATTTCTCTTGAAGAATGGGTCTTCTCCATCATAGCTATTTTCAGCATTCTCTTGCCTGTCCCTACCTACATTACCTTGGTACTTTATCATTTTATCTTCTCTGAGGAGCATCAACATTCCCATAGCTGATATTCTATCAAAGTTGCCCTCAGAGTTGTAGTTGATAAGCTCCTTTAATAGTGCCCTGTTTCTTACAGTAAACAGTCTTGGAACCATTACTTCCTTACTTTCTCCATCAATAGTCTGAATAACAGGAACTGGGGACAGTAACCAACTTCTCAACCTACTTCTTGCATAGGCATTTATGGCAGGTGAGGCATTAGTACCTTTACTCTTATTACCTATCCCATCCTTCATCATCTGCTTCTCCTTCAAGAAATCCAACACATCTGTAAGCAGATAAAGGCTATTTCTTGTCGAGAAGTGGGAAAATAAGCCTTTCTTGTTATACTCGTAGTTCAGTCTACCATTATAGAAGAGGCACAGTTTTCTGCAAATTTCATAGTAATCATCTGCAAAAGAAGGTCTTCCTGTGTACTCAGCTACTATTCTATCAGTCCACAAATCCAATACAAATATGGAACCTAATGACATAGTATTTGACTCATCATCATCATAAGGGTCAGCACCTAATATATACCTGTCATTGTAAGGTTTGTTGGTATTCTTATCAATCTCAGGCATCTGAAATATCTCGATAGCTCCCTCAATCTTATTGTCCTTATGTGGGAAATCTCTGATAGGCTGTGCAGAAGTAGGCTTATACTCCACTTGGCCATCCTTGCCAAATACCAAATCGCCTACATAGACATCATTATATTCTGTAGGATTGGAATCCAGTTGACCTATTCTTTCAGTCAAATCAGCTACAGGGAACATGTTTACACCTGTCTTCACAATAGCTTCAGCAGGTGTAATAGGAACCTCAGCAATAGTCTTGATAATAGTATTAGGGTCAGTAGAATTATACTTTACCCTGTATCTGTTCATAAGAATCTCAATCAGTGCCTTGATAATATCAGATACCCCATCTTCATTGTAGCATCCTTTTCTGTTTACATAACCGGGGAAGAAGAACACAAAATAAGGCTTACCCTGATTATACTTATCAAACACATTAGGTAAGGCATACATATTGTAACCCCTTGGATTATACATGATTTCTTGGGCACCAGCAAAGTCTGATTCATTATCACCAGCAGTACCTAACATATAGATTTGTCCAAAGATAATATCACCATCCTGTACTGAAGGTAACAATACATTATATAGGTCTACAAGTCTAGGGAAAGTACCAAACTCCTCGATAAGAATCTTGGCAGCTCTCTTACCTCTCAACTTAGATTCATCATCCTTAGATGATACACCTAAGACTGTATTCTGAGTGCCTCTTTCGATGTCCAGTTCCACATCCTTATACCCCATTATCCAAGTCATTTCCTGTAAAGAGTTCTTTAATCTCTTTCTTGGGAACTGAGTATTAGTTGCACAGAAGTTAGCCATATCTACAAACTTATTGAGTACACCATCCTTGGTTAGATACTCCTTCTGATAAGCAGTTACTATACCCTTTACTTTCTCATGTGCTTCCTCGTTCTCACCCACTACAAATATGTGATTGAGAATTGATGCAAGACTATATGACTTACCTTTACCTCTGGATGCAAGCTCAGCCATGTGCTGACCTCCTTCAAAGTTGTTGTAAAGGCCACCATTTGATGCTTGGTCTAAGCAATGGAATCTCCAATATATACCTTCCCAGCACTCAGGTAATGACTCTACTCTATCTGCCCTCTTTGACTTCCTCTTTTTACCATCCTTATCTTTGTACTCCCTAATCTTGGATAGCATCATAGGAGAATAATTAAGGAACCAATACAAATATCCTGTAACCCATTCTCCATCAGATTCCCTTACATATCCATCCCAAATCCTTCTTCTCTCTTCTCTTATCCACTTACCATATTCACTATTAGGATTGGCATTAGGTCTAAGGTTGGTAAATGTACCATACTTCTCATAATGTATAGCAGATGGCCTGAAGTAATCCATATTCTCAAGTATATGGGGATTGGCTAAATCTACAATAATTCTACCCTTATCATCCCTTGGCCTGTCTTTGGCATATTCTCTTGTAGGACTTATCAGTCTCTTGACAAACTCTACATTATTTATAATATCAAATAATTGGTCCTGAACTTCCTGAGGAAGGCTATTAACCAATTCCTCAGTAAGCTCAGTCTGATATTTGTTCATTTTAATCCTCTGAAATTCCATTATATTCTCCCCTTATGACTTCATCATAGAATGATGAACCTACCCAATTAAACAACATTTCAGATAATGTAACACTCATATCCTTATTCACAGACTCTTCCTGACCAGTAAGAGACCTTACTGTATGCTTTAGTGTAAGTACCTCATATGTCTTGAAATCTTTGACAAACCAAACAGTATACTTATAAGTCTTCAAAACCTTAAAAGTACTATGTGGGATAATCTCTCTTTGCAAAACCAAATGGCCTGTAGTCTGAATGTCTAAAACTTCTCTTCTTCCCTTAATATGATTATTAAGTCCCTCTATAAAGTGTTCTAACATAATTATATTGCTAAGTCATCTTCAAATATTGTCTTCTCTCCTGAACCTCTCATCTTTCCTGAGTTTCTTATTTCTGAATTGAGGGCCTTTTCTGCTTCATCCAAGTCCTTGACAAGTGGAGTAATCTGCTTTACAATGCTGGTAATCTCCTTAAATTCCTTTACTTCAAGACTGTCAAAATCAATGCTCCTAAGCTTTGCCCTGAACTTATCAACCATGAATCTCGTGTCTTCAAGAAGTAAAGCGGAGATTGGCTTAAAGGACATGTAAAACTCCATAGCATCCTTTACTACCTTATCAGGCTCCCATTTGGGAGGCATACCCTCTCCTTCTTTAATAGCTTCCTTTCTCTCATCCTCGTCAACAAGATATTGGTAATCACTTCTAGGGTCACAGAAAAAATATATAAATCCCAATTCTGCGATTGCCTTATCCTTGTTAACAGTCCTATCTCTTTGCCAAATTTGCTTGAATGGCTTTAGGGCAAGAGCTTCCTCAGATATTATTATCTTATATCCTTCGTATCTGAATAATTTTATCATAAAGTATTGGTAAAAAAAAAAGAGTATCAGAATAGTATTCCTGATACTCTTTTGTATTATACAATTAGTCTTTTCTTGTCTGGTTGGATAATTGGAGATGGAGTAGGGTCAGGAACTTCTTCCCACTCCTCTACCACAAAGTCTATATCCCTGTCTTGAAGGAGTAGACATTGCTGTCCATCCATTTCAACAACATCAAAGTTGTATTTGATAACTGGATTATCAGTTACAATTCCATCTTTTAGTGTACCTTCTCTATGCTGTTTGACTGCATATCTTGTTGGGTTTATGCAAACCAAATCTCCAACCTTTATATTCCTTACTGAATCTCCCACTGCAAGAACAGTCTGGTATTCTTTTAACCCTCCTTGCTGTTTTGTGGTATCAATAAGTCCACCTTCAGTCACTACATCATGCTCATACTTGTTCATAGTAGTGATAAGTGCAGTGAACATTGGCCTTATCTTTTTAACCTTTAGCATTTCTTCTCCCTTAACTGTTTTATAATCTTAAACCTTTTCTTAACTCCCAACATTCTATCATAGGTACAAGTCAACTTACCTAATGAAGGAATATTAAAGTTTGTTTTCAACTTAGCAAAATCCTCCTCATCAATATCTTCCTTTAATGGCAAGGATTGTATGGATTGGTTAATGAATAACCAAAATGCCCTGTATGTTCTATCTACTAGCTTAGCAGGCAGGTTCAACTCACTGGAAACCTTACCAATTATATCAGAATATATCATTTTAACTCAAAGAGTAATAACAACTGGAAGGCATCATTATCTGCATTGATATTAGGGATGAATTTGGGATTTATCTTGCCATCTACTATGACTTTGTTCTTCCTTAATTTACCCAAAATTACTTGAAAGTGTGGAAGAGTAATATTACACTCTTCCCTCACCTTCTTCTTTGTATCCTCACTCATTGTAACCCTATCAAGTATTTCACTGTCCTTGATAACTTTACTGAGTTCATATCTTTGCTTCACAAAAGATGCAGCAACATCTATCTCTCTTTTGGTTAACTTATGAAAAGGTTCTAGGAACATGAGCCAATACCTGAAGAAGCTTTTGTCTAGAGAGCATGGTACTCTTGCTATATTATTAGGCTTCTCCATGATGATATTTACTTTTCTTCCTTACCCTCTTCCTTGGTGTCCTCCTCAGGAATTGCCATTATATTTTCAATCTCCTCTGTACACTTATTCAAGAAATCCGGCTTAAATGCGTGGCCATTTTCTACCACCTTAAATAAATAGTTAAGTCTTTGGAATGTATTCTCCAGATTAGATTTCTGAAGGCTCATGTACAACTGCTTAACTTGTTCACTCAATTGATGAGCCACATTCTCCAACTGTTCATAACTCATCTTAGATGGCTGTTCCTGCCTAAGTTCTTCCTTTTCTCCCATATCATTTTATATTTAATAGTTTTCCAAATATTTGTGTCCGTACCTGTTCCTGTAATTAGTCTCCCACTCTTCTATTGAGCACTCCCCAATATCAGTAGAGCCACACTCATCACAATAATCCGAATCCTTCATCCTAGGTACAAATCTCACCTTCAAGGATAAACAATGCTTGCAATATAGAACAGGCTCCTCATTATAGGTATTCTGCCCTTCTGTGTTTGAGTTGCTCATATATTGACTTCTTTACTTCATTCATTACTCTGCTGTGGTGCCCTTTCCTTCTGCTAGTATTAGCTCTGTTATTGAAAGGTCTCTTAGGACATATAGTGCCTGAAGGAGATACTAACCCTCTTCTTATGGCTCTCCTAATTGATTTAAACTTACCAACAGCTCTATAATCTCTTAAATTAAGAGTCTCTGTAAGTGGGTTCTCTACTGTAAGCGAGTCCTCTACTATATCTGCCTTGTTTCCCAGATACTTCTTGAACTCCTCCTCACTCATCAATGCTCTCTCTACTAAATTAAGCTTCTCCTCCATAATAGTATATTAATACATACTGACCTCTTTCCTCTAAGAGAGAGACTATATCTTCTCTTTTAATCCCTAAGGAATTGGCTTCCTTCACAATTCCCCTAAGATTATCAGCAGTCAAAGCATGCATAATCTGATGCACTTCTTGGCCCTCCTCTATCTTAGTCCTTGTCATTCTACTCTTTTCCATATCAATTTAAACTAGTTGCGGAGAAGTGAATCGAACACTTGGAGTCCAGCTTATGAGACTGGATTGAATACCAATTCTCCCCGCGATGTTAGAGTGGGATAACAGACTCGAACTGTCAAATTAACCTTGGAAGGGTTACATGTTACCATTACACTAATCCCACATTGAGTAGATAATCAGACTTGAACTGACCCCTTGACATTGGCAATGTCATATGCTACCGCTAACACCATATCTACAAGAGCCTAAGATTTGGGTAACTGGTACTTAGGCATTGCAAGTATCACCTTAACTTGCACCCTCAATCACCTACACCTCATTGAGCTTTTTAATTTCAGTGGCGCAGGTCAGCTCCTGCCGAGGTTTATCTAGTAGCATTGAGTGTTACTCTCTCACTGTAGATAAGACAGCTTTTAGTAACTTGTGAGTCCCCTAAAGGATTTGAACCTTCTCTTCTTGTTTACAAGACAAGCTTGCTAACCATTAACACTAAGGGGACGGTGTCTTAATATGGTCTTATATCACATAAGTGGAACAAGTAATCATACTTGTTGATGTTCTGAATGAAAGTCTCACATTCTGAAGTAATACCCTTATAGATAACATCCTGTGGTATCTTAGCATAAAATGCCAAGGTGGCAGATTTAACCTCTGCTATAAATGTGTAAGCATTCAATGTATCACTTGAAGTGCCTTTGATAGCATTAGGCTGCATCTTACCTAGGATGCCCATGTAACCTTCTGCAAGACTATCTTGGTAGTCTGATAGGATTTCAAGGAACTCATCAAGATATACATGTATATTCTTTTTAGGAGCTGCCCAATGTAGATTCTTACATTTAGTCTTCCAACCTTCAATCTGATTCAAGAAATCTATGAATAGTTGTGAAGAACCGGATAACATATCCCTATCTGATTCTATTGGAGTAAATAAACTCTCTTCCTCAAACATATTCTCTTATTTTAATAATGCAAAGTTAAGTAAAACTTATGATATAACCAAGCATTTACTTAATTATTTTCAAATTATTTTTAGTACCCAAGGTGGGAGTCGAACCCACAATGTCTTACCCACAGCATCCTAAGTGCTGCTGCTATACCAATTCGCATACTTGGGCATATACTCCTGAGAAGAGTCGAACTTCTAATCCTTATTTCAGGCCCTAACCTTTTAAAGTCAGTATGTATTCCAATTCCATCACAGGAGTATTAGGTGGGTACTCAAAGAATCGAACTTTATTCTTGAGATTTTCAGTCTCACGCAATGTCACCAGACCTGCCCAGTACCCAAATGACTTATTTGCATCTCTACCTGCATCACCTTCCATAAGTCAAGGACTTTGATTTCTATTGAAGTGGGGCAGAAAGGAATCAAACCTTAAATAGCACATGGCAGAGGATTTACAGTCCTCTTTAATTCATCACATTAAAGCTACCCCTAATTAGTTTACCTCCAAATGAAGGGTTATTCCTGTATTGGAATAGACCCTGTAGGAGTCATCATCTGACTCTTAGCAATGATTCTTACATAAACATTACCAGCTTTCTTAATAAAATCAAGAACTCTTTTCATAACTGTAAAATTTGGAGTTAAACAATTATGTTTCCCCACTAGGAGTCGAACCTAGTTCCAGAGATTAAAGGTCTCTAGCATCACCACCAATGCTTTAGGGAAATGAGTGTTCCCACTGGGACTTGAACCCAGAGTCCACAGTTTAAGAGACTGTTGCTTTAACCAATTCAGCTATATCCCCATTAGTTGCTCCTATAGGACTCGAACCTATGACCTTTTCCTTGTAAGGGAACTATTCTGAACCACTGAACTAAGGAGCATTGATAGGGCAGTTTCTTTAACCTCTAACTACCCAAAAGAGGGTTCAAGCAAAGCTTAGTATTATGAAAAACAAGAAAACAATGTGGAGCAGGTGGGACTCGAACCCAATCTTCCAGAGTGCAAATCTAGCGCATTATCCATTTATGCTACCTCCCCATTAATGATTAGTAGGGAATAAGAGACTCGAACTCTTGACCTCAGCATCCCAAATGCTGCATCCTAACCTAACTGGACTAATTCCCTATTTTTTTTTATTATTTAGCGGAGAGCAGTGTACTCGAAACACATACATTTTATTGTACTCACCCTTTAGCAGAGGGGATTGCTACCTCAGCAATTTACTCTCCATATTGCTCTTATCAAATAAGTAATCTCTATAATCTCTTTGATTTGTAGCTGTTTTGACCACTCTAAATGGATATGTAAATGATATTGAAGATTTATTACTTATTTCACTGAATGGTACTATTAATAATAAATCCAATACACTATGATACAGTACAAAATAATCTACCTCCTTATCAGTATAATTATGTACTTTATATCTGTTTCCAGTGGTTACTACTATTGACCTAAGGTTCCAAGTTATTATGGATTGCTCACTTATAGCAGCAGTAGTTTTACATTGTATCTTGTTTAGTTTACCATTAAATTCAGCTATTAAGTCTGCTGATTCATTGTCACCAAATGGTATATAAACAGGGATACCTAATTCTACAAATTTAGCTAAAGCTTTAGCTTCTCCTATATTACCTATTCTTTTGCTATTCATGCGGAAAGATGAGGTCCCGACCCCCAAACATTTTACTGTTCCCTTAGTTTTCAAGACTAGGCTGAATCCCATTCAGTTACCTTTCCATTTGCCTAATCACCGCTGTGATATAGGACTTTCTTATAAACGGGGCAGATTATGAGGGAATTGAACCCTAGCCTTCACATTGACAGTGTGATATGCAGACCACTACACCACATAATCTATTAGTAGGGAAGTAAGGATTTGAACCTTATCCTTAGCCTTGAAAGGGCTATGACCTAACCCATAGTCTACATCCCCATAACAAGTACCCCCTATAGGAATCGAACCTATATTCTAAGTTTAGAAGACTTATGTACTGTCCTTTGTACTAAGAGGGCATCTTCTTGTTGTCTTGGCAGGACTCGAACCTACAATGTGGGGACCAAAGGCCCATGTGTTACCTTTACACCACAAGACAAAATAAAGAAAAAGAAGTACTACCTTTATGTTAGAAATACGCAAGTATGAACAGATTATCAAGAAAAAAAAGGTAGTACTTCTTTAATCCTAAAACACATTTCTTATCTTCTTCTCTTTGACACTGCAAAGGTAAGTATTATTTTTCAAATAACCAAACTTTTTCCCAATTATTTTCAATCCAAGTATCATTTTCTTGTCTTGAAGGAGTAAAGAGGGTTAAATTAATCTTTATTTATATACTTCTAAGTAATTCCTGCTAACCTATTAGCCCACCTTTCTGTGTAGAATTTATAATAATCCCATTTAATTCCAACTTTTCTACATAAGCGAAGAGATATATTATTTAGTAATGATGGAATGCCTATTATTATTAGGTATAAGGGGCCTAGTATATCAGACTGTTTACTATGTCCTAACTCATGTTTAATAGATTTCTCAAAAGAATATGGGTGTATAAATATAAAATCTCCTAAAGATATAGAGGAGGGTAATAATGTATTGATAATAAAAATTCTATTATCTATGCCCTTCTGTATAGAATATGAACATATTACACCCTCTAAGCATAATGCAACAAAACTTTGTGGAAATTTCCACACCCATCTTAATAGTTTCTCCTTTAATAATTCTTTAGTTATTCTCATAAAAAATCTACGTAAGTATAATATTCATTATTAAATGTTGGAGTATCATTATATATTTTTTTCCATAACCAAGGTATTGGTAGGTAAGTATGCCAACTTCTACCATCTAGAGGTAGAAAACCTTGTACTGTCTTTATAGACAAGTCTACTTTCAGCATATCATATCTACATTTAATTCCTTGGGAATTTTTACCATATTTTACTGCTAAATATTGCCAAGTTATATTAGGGTATTTCTTTTTTATATATTCATAGTATCCTATGAGAGATTGGTGCTGTAGGAAGGTATTAGATTTGCCCTCATATGTTAAGGATACTAAACAGTTTCCATAATTATTTATTTGGTTTAATATAGATTCTAAAGTTCTCTTTGATGACCAAAGGCCATGCTTACATATAACAACTTTATCCTTATCTTGTTTAAATCTTATATCAAACATTGTGCAACCTGCATTATATTGCTCTTCTATAGTTTTTGACTGTGTCTTAGAGAAGGGAGTAACTAACCAACTTAATATTCCTTTGCCCTTCTCACCTGTGGCACTATTATGTGTTCCTATTAATAAATTTCCCATTTTTATTATTTGTAATTTTATCCTATTACCCTTTATTCCAACAGAATCTAGAATTATCAAACCTTTTCTTAAAATATAAAGAGACCCTGCCAGCATTATGGCTTGCATCCTTATAATCAGTCTTTTACCCCGTTTATATATTATTAGTTCTCACTCTGTGTTATCTCTGTAGTCTTTTACACCACCCTTGAAGACTTGGCCTAAAGCTCGGCTAAATACTTATTTGTAATCCTCTTCAAGTGGGGCACTTGCCTGTAGCCTTCTTAGTATCCTTTACTTTCCTAAGCTGCTGTGCCCAAGTAAACTCCTGATTATAAGGGGTCATCTATGCTTTTAAGAGTTGATGATTCTCTATCCTGAAGTACTTGCTACTCCAACACAACTGCAAAGGTAAGTAAAAAATCTGATATATGCAAATATATAACAATAATTTAGAATAATTTTTTTTTTATAATATTTTTTTTTTGTGATATTTCTATGAGGGGTGCTTACACCAACCTCACCTCCCCCATCACTTAGCCCATGGGGGTCCTACCCCCTTAGGTTAAAAATTCACATTATTAACAATTAACAAATTACATTATGGAAAGAAATTTAGTATTCAATGACACATTGACAGTTGAGCAGTTTAAAGCAGCAATGCATGTAGATAAACTGAGTGTTAAAAAGAATCCCAAGACAGGCAAGTTATTCTTTGCCTATGGTGCAAAGACTGGAGCTGTAGCAGCCAAAGGTATTCCTCATAATCCTATGGTCAGCAATGTTACTACTCCTGATGGTGACAAATTCTGGCTTCTTCATGAGGAAGGCCAAGGTGGAGCACCTGTATTGGCAACTTTCTAAAGTATCAAGGGTTAGCAGGCAGAAGTGCCTGCTTACCCTTTTCTTATTTCTTATCTTATCATTTAGACATTAATAGGTTTATCACTTAAACATTAATAGTATTTGTTGTGTAAAAGTATATAAGTAGGAATTAGCTACCTCTTAGTATAACTTCTTAGATATGCTACATCTCATATTATGTAGTAAGCAATATTTACAATAAGTAATACTCTTACTAAGTCTAACATGGTGATATAGAATAAGATAAGAGAATAGGCAGATGGTAAGATTTATCAAATAAACCCCTTCCAGTAAGACTATCATCCTTACATTAGAAAAGTAACAAATGGGGTAATACATAGTTGTTTTTACTGTGTACAATAACCATTCATCCTTGAAAAATTAGCAAACAATTAAATTTTACCTGTTATGAGTAAGGAAATAAATAACAAATATGGGTCACAGACAAAAGAAAATCCCAGAGAATTCACCAAAGAATTTACTTTTGATGATAGATATGTTTACATAAATGGGGTAACATATATAGACCATGGTTGGTAATAAGTTTACACAATAATTTACAATCAAATGAATAAAATATCATGTTATAATGGCATACTTTATAAGATAGAGTATAAGCCAGAGTTATCTCAAAAAGATTACACACAGAGACATGTGTATCACATTAAGACTAATGATAAGAACTATCTTCGTGCTCACAATGCCATAAAATCTATTATGAATGACGGCTCTTGGGAAAGAGGAGAATGGGAGATGTGGAATGACCAGCAGCCTTCAATGGAAAATGCTTTGCATACCTATCATGAGTTTAAGTACAATGAAGAGCTTGGCGTATATGTATATACTTTTATCAGACCTTATGATGATTAAGTTATGAAGAAGGAAGAATACTATATGATAAGAGAGTACAATCAGTACTCTCTTTGCAAGCACCTTAATAATGGGATGTCTATAAGTGTCACCACTATCTATGCTAAAAACTCAGGAGAAGCTGAGTCTATGGCAAGAATAAATGGTATAAAATATGACTTCATTCTTGAAACTAAACTCATAAAGTAGTATGGCAAGAAAGCATACATATCACAAAGAAAACTGTGATTGTCTCATTAGAGAGATTATAGTAGACAACTATGGGAGAGAAATAATACTTGGTGGCCAGCATGCATTCCAATACAGTATAAGTATAATATCTATTACAGGCAAAATCACTACAACTAATTATAGGAATGGCAAAGAAGCTAGGAAAGAGTTCTACAAATACAAAAGAAAGAAATGAATATCAATTCTATTTTCAAAAGAAAGCACAAGTATCTTGTGACATTCTATAAGCCTTCAAGAGTTAGAAAATACATATGTACAAGGACTATTGGGAGCGCATTACAATTTGCTCTCAAGAAGTCCTTTAAATATGGAGTATTTACAATCAAAAGATTAGATAAATAAAATATGACACGAATAATTTATGTAGTCTACACCAAAGAGTACCTCACATCCAGGCAGATTATAGGTGCTAATTTAAAGAAATATGCCTTCTTGTGTGATTATTCCGAGGTGAAAATAGATGACCTAATAGATTCACCAATGTATAGCACTCCAATGCAGGTAGTTTCAATATCTCCCTGTGAGAGTTTAGCAGATACTGTAGTGAATGGCATTCCTCTAAAACGCATTATTATTAGCACCATTAATAATATTAAGGTAGGACAGTTAAACAACAATCAAAATTCAAGTAAAATGGAAAAGAAATCTATATTCAGCAGCTTTATTGAGAAATACAAATCACAGTTTATTCCTGAAAAGGACAACACATTGAAAGTATCCATGGACGGAAATATCTGTGTGCCCATGAATAGTGAGTATGTAGGTATTGACAATGATAATAATCTCATCAGCTATCCTGAAGAGATGTGCATAAGTGTTCCTGTATACTTGGTGAACAAATCCTATGCTCAAGTAAAGATTGGAGATGTAGTCAAGGTTAATAACAGCTACTCAAAGGTTGTGAAGAAGAACACAAATGGCAGTTTGTCTTGTTTATCATATTCCGGCTACATGCAGAACAAGAAAGAAATCAAGGATTTCATGCTTGGCCAATCATTCATCAAAGTAGTCATTAACATGTTCAGTAATATACAGGTAAATGGAGTCAATCCTATGATACTGGCTATGGCAGAAGATGGCATAGATATGAAAGACCTCATGATACTACAAATGATGCAGGGTAGCAATGATGGTCAGATGAATCCTATGTTTATGATGGCTATGATGGACAAAGGTGGAAATAATTCAATGATAGAAACAATGCTGATGATGCAGATGATGGGAAATAACCAGATGAGCTTCCCATTCATGCCTAATCAGAGTCAAAAAGAGGAGAAATAAGTCATGAAAAGAATTAGTGTATCCACTTCGTAAAATATCCATAAATAGAATGAAATTCATGTTACTGGTCTGTGAAGATAGGTAATATATGCTCCTATAGTTCAAAGGATAGAACATAGACCTCCTAAGTCTGGGATACAAGTTCGAGTCTTGTTAGGAGCACGCAGGGAATTATAATAATACAAGGCACCCATGAAGGATAGGATTAATATAGGGCTAATATAGGATGGAAGGAAGGAAAAAAAGTCTTATACCTTTCTTAGATTCAATAAAGGTTTTGTTTATTTGGCTGGCGGGAAGAGACTGCCTTTTAAAATATTACTCATATAAGGGTATAGTTTTGTTTGCATAAGTAAGATTGGTTTTTAGTTTGGGCAATAGTAATATTGCTACAGAAGGCTGGTATGTGAATATAGGTCTTCTTTATTTAATTGATTAGACACATATTGGAAATGGAAGAGGAAACTATAACTATTCCTGTAGAGGAGTATAATCATTTACTAAAACTCAAAGGGTATATTCAAAACTGGGATGTAAGGAATATATGGGAATGCCCTAAGTGTGGTACTTACAATCCAGAAGGATACATCTGCATAGAGTGTAAATATGATAATAGTAGTGGTATTTAACACATATTGTTTTACAAAAAAAAAAAAAGTGATGGAACAAGAAAGACAAGAAGAGGGCCTGAAAGAGAAAGTAGAGAAGAAAGTAGAGAAGGCACTGGGAGCAAACATGTCATTGAAAACAAGACAAAAGTTCAGGGAAGGAGTCATCGAGATTGAGAAAGCAACGGGAGACAGTTGTACAGAGGATGTACTGGACAACTGTCTGATTGAGCTTAGCAGGTTAGAGAATGACCAATCTAAGGGCATGGTAATCGCAGCCTTGATGTCAGAACTTCCTTTAATATTACAGAAAGTAATTTGTGATAAAATGAGAGAGACTATTACCCTTGAAATAGTAGCACAAACCTTCGGAGGTTTAAAGTAAGAAAAATAATGAGTGAAATCAAATTAAGTCTGAGTATTGAACTTCAAGGAAGTACAATGTTCAGCAAGGAGGAGTGCCTTAAAACAACTCAAAAAGTCATTGAGAGAAAAACCAAATCCGGTAAAGTATTTAAGAAGACTATCCATGTCCAAACTGAAGATTTGGACAAGATGACCAAAGGCTCTGTGAGGATAACTGATAAGAATGGGAAAAATCCCGAGATTATCACCTTCTACACTAGAAAATGTAAACCGGCTACTCAGACCATCAACATGAGTAAGGAGGCTTATGAGTATATGATTAGCAAGGATTCTTGTCCTTCATGTTTCAAGCCAAGAGAATGGTCTGCAATGAATAAGAAAGAAAGGCTTGAGGCTCACTTGAAGAGGACAGTAGAGCATCTTGGTGGTACTTCATATTCTTATCAGATATTTGGAGACTAGGTAAGAAATATTTTCATAGTAAAGGTAAGGATACTAACAATATCCTTACCTTTCTTTTTTTTTACAACCTATTGATTAAGTAAATATAAGTTTAACAAAAAAAAAAGCATGAAAGAAGCAATTTTATTGACTGATGGCTACAAGTTAGACCATAGAAGGCAATATCCTGAAAACACGGAAGATGTCAACACCAAATTCTGTCGAGAATGTATTAGGATTTCTTTTGATAGTAGTAATATTCTATTTATCAATTAAAACAAAATGTCTAACAATAATTAAATTTAAAAAAGATGAAGAGTAAATTGATTCTAGGGATATTGTCCCTATTTGTAATGCTCTCAGTAACATCGTGCATGGAGAAGGTAGATGCAGGCTGTGAGGGCATTAAGGTGAACTTATATGGTAATGACAAGGGGGTAGATGATGCTTCTTTGGTAACTGGCATTGTGTGGTATAATCCTTGGACCACTACAGTATATGAGTATCCTACTTATGTACAGACCATTGATTATGAACCTTTTACAATCAATGCAAAGGATGGTTCCGAGTTCACTGTAGACCCCACTGTTTCATTGAAGATTATTGATGGTAAATCACCTGCTGTCTTCAAGAAATACAGGAAGGAGTTAAGTGAAGTCATTAGTGGTACACTATATAATTATGTAAAGGATGCCTTTAGAATCCAATTGAACAAGTTTACCACAGATGATATTGTAAGTAAAAGGGACAGTATTGAAAATGCTATTGAAGTGTACTTGGCTCAAGCACTTGCCAAAGAGAACTTCCAATTAGAACAACTCACTTCAGGTCTCAAATATCCTCAGACTATTGTAGAGTCAGTAAATGCCAAGAATAAAGCTATCCAACAGGCTATGCAGGTGGAGAATGAGGTGAAGGTAGCAGAGGCACAAGCCAAGAAGCTTATTGTAGCAGCAGAGGCAGAGAAGAAGGCCAATGAGTTGAGACAGCAAGCACTTACCCCTGAAATCCTTGAGAAGATGTGGATTGAGAAATGGAATGGAGCTTTGCCTGTATATGGTCAAGTTCCTACAATCTTTAAAGATATTAGCAAATGATGTGGGTTATATCAATTCTTATCATACTCTTCACTATTTGTATCTTGACAGATACAAATGTTGAAGAGTATCGTAGGATAAATGGAGATATGAAATTAGTGGAGACGTATAAGCTAGGATTGCCTCTATGGATGATATTGGTTATTGTCCTATTGGGCATTATTCCTTGGCTTAATATAACTCTATTTGTAATCTTTATTGTGCTTTATTTCATATTCTCATTAGAGGAAAACTGGGATGAACTTGATAATAGAGCCATAGTACTTTCATTGGATGGAGGTAACATTATCACAAAATGCTTACTGAAAGTCAAGGAACTACTATGTTGGAAAGTATGAAATAGTAAAGAGAAATTGAGCAATGACTAGAGAAGAAGCACAAGAGTTAGCTTTGTCAAAGATTGATAAAACTAAATACCTTATCTTGGAACTTATTACCGGAATGGGTAAGACCAAGGTAGCAATAGGTCTTATTAACCATATATGTGATAGAGTGTCCAAAATTAAAGGAAGACCTGCCACTATACTCATTCTGGTAGCCAAGACTGTGCATAAGAGTACTTGGAGAGATGAGATTGAGATGTGGGGAGGAATCATGTCTGACTGTATAACCCTTGAGTGTTATGAGTCCATGAAGAAGTACAGGAAAGCAGACTTTGATATAGTGGTTGCTGATGAAATGCAGCACCTTTCTGATGCAAGGTTGGAAATCCTTGAGACCATTAATATCAATGAGTCATTCATTGGATTGTCTGCTACCATCAAGGGAAATACCAGAGATTATTTCCTGTATAGACACAATGCTGAGGTTATCAAGTGTGGTCTTAAGGAAGCTGTAAAGGATAATGTATTACCTGAACCTACAGTATACTTGTTACCCTTATATTTGGATACTACAAGGTATGTTTATAAATCTAGGAAGTTTGGGCGTGACATAATTACTACCCAGAAAGGCTATTATGATAGTGTCTCTTCACTTATAGAGTGGTACAAGAATAAGTACTTTAACTCAAGAAATGAGAGAATAAAGAACTTATGGCTCTCTACAGCAGGTAAAAGACTGAAGTGGTGCTCTGAACAAAAGGAACCTCTTGTATTATCTCTTCTAGTCAAGCTTAGGAATTATAAGGTATTGACATTTTGCAGTAGTATAGAACAGTCAGAGAGGATATGCAGGCATAATATAACTTCCAAGAACAGGGACTCGGAGAAGAACTTGGAACTGTTTAACAGGAATGAGATAAAACATATATCTGCATGCAATATTCTTAATGAAGGAGTAAATCTGACTAACTGTAGAGTGGGAATATTCTGCAATTTGAATAGCTCGGAGATTATAACAAAACAAAGGATAGGCAGAATCCTTAGGCATAAATTCCCTATTGTGATAATACCTTACTTTGTGGATACAAGGGAACAGGAGCTAGCGGCTAAGATAATTGAGGAGTATAATGTAGAGTCTGTAAAAAGTATTTCAAGCATTAACGAAATAGAATTATGAAAAATAGAGTTAGAATCATCAAGAAGGAGTTTAAAGTAGATGAAAAGAACAAAGTGGTGGTATGTGAATTGCTCTTCACGTTACAACTGCTTGGTAGCGAGGCAATTCCTAATATAATGGATATACCCGGGAGAATGGCAAAAGAGGCTGTATCAATGGGGGATACTCTAGTTTGCAGGGGAAAAGCCAGATGTAGTAGTGATGATACCTTTGATGAGACAGTTGGCCGTAGGATAGCTGAATGCAGGGCTAAGATAAAGATGTTCAAGGTTGCAAGGAATGTATGGAAAACTCTGGGTAATGACTTGGCTGAAAGAGTATTATCATGTCGCACCTTAAGTAATACATGTGATGTTGCCATGGACATAGAAACGTGGCATCTAAAGAAACTGTTGCCATGATATGTCTTAGTGAGAAAGGTTGCCAAAAGAATGGAGTGGGTATAGGGGAGGCATTGCTTCTCCTACTCATCCATAATAAGGCAGACCTCGAAACAGCTAGAAGTAACCTGACTAAGGAAGGATATATAACAGCCGCATCTTATGGATTATTCCAAGAGAATGAGTGGAGGCTTACTGGCAAGGGCAAGGAATTGTTGGACTCCATAATTATGGAATCCAGTGAGAAGCAGGAGCCTAATGAGAGGCTATCTCGATTGGCCAGAGAACTGAAGGAGATATTCCCAAAAGGCAAGAAGGACGGTACCAATTATTATTGGGCAGATGGAGTGGCATTGATTATGCGAAGGTTGAAGTTGTTCTTCAAAAAGTATGGAAACACTTACACTGATGAGCAAATCATTAAGGCAGCAAGTAAATATGTGGAAGGGTTCAATGGTAACTATACATATATGAGATTGCTAAAGTATTTCATCTTCAAAGAGAAAGTTGGTGCTGCTGGTGAGGTTGAGGGAGAATCGGAGCTAATTAACTATATCGAGAATGCTGGTCAGGAAGAGAATTTAAGAAATGATTGGACTTCTACATTAAAATGATTACATTAAGAGAGCGAGTACTGGATAATCTGAGGATTAGAAGGCAAAGGATTCTCAATGGTCAACTGAATTGCATCAGTTCTCCATTCAAGAGGTTTGCTGGTGACTTCATAGGTATAGAGCAGTCATGCTATTATACTGTGACCTCATTTACCAAAGGGGGCAAGTCACAGTTTGTGTCCTACACCTTCATTTATAAGCCTCTTATGTTTTGCTATTACACAAAGGCGGATATAGATATAAAGATATTGTATTTCCCTTTGGAGGAAACTCCTGAAAGGATATTGCAAAGGTTTATATCTTGGTTGCTCTTTGAGCTTAGTGGTGGCAAGGTAAGAGTAAGTCCTAGAGATTTGAGGAGTACTACAAAGGCAGTGCCACAAGAGATACTTGACTTGATTGCATCTGATGAGGTGCAGGATATAATCAGGTACTTTGAAGAGCATGTAGTGTTTCCTGATGAAGCCTGTAATCCCACTGGTATATATAAGTTCTGTGTAAGATATGCAGAAGAGCATGGCAAGACTTATTATAAGGAGGGTAAATACAAGGATGAGTTTGGAGTAGTGAGGAGTAAGGAGGTGTTTGACAGATATGAGCAGGATAATCCTAATGAGTACAGATTGATTGTGATAGATACCATCAACCTCATAGATACTGAGAGGGGAATGACTCTAAAGCAATCTATGGATAAGCTTAGTGAGTATTGTGCAAAGTATTTGAGGAACAGGTATTACTACTCTCCTGTGATAATCCAGCAGCAGGCTTTTGACCAAGAAGGTAATGAGGCATTCAAGATAGGCAGGGTAAGACCTTCAGTTGCAGGATTAGGAGATAGCAAATACACTTCAAGAGACAGTAATGTGGTTCTTGGCCTGTTCTCACCCTATAGGTTTGCTTTAAAGGAGTATGAGGGATATGACATATCAAAGTTCAAGGATAACATAAGATTCTTGGAGATGATAGTCAATAGAGATGGTGAGATGGGAGGACTATGTCCTTTATTCTTTGATGGAGCTGTGTGCCAATTCAATGAACTTCCAAGACCTAATGACAGGGAAGAATTGCAGAAAGTGTACAGTTATCTGGAATCCATAAGAAGCAGTCCTGCTAAGTCTTTCTTTAGTTACACAACAAGTAAAATAGATAAGGGGTTGTATAAACATAAAATATTTCATAAGTTTGCATCCCTTTTTCGTATATCAACAAAATAAACATAAAAGGAGAAGTAATGGCAAAGATATTAGTTCTTGCAAAGAGTGGATTTGGAAAAACTACTTCTTATTGTGGTAGAATCAAGCTGGGAATAAAGGGTCTTAACCCAAAAGAGACCTATATTATCCAGTGTATTGGTAGGGGTGTTCCCAACCCTGACTTCAAGCTGATTGAAGGTAGTATAGGTGTGGAGAATGTAGGCAAACCTACACAGAAATTATCTAATGCCGGAGCATTGGCTACAGGTAATAGGGTACAGGTGGATTGTCTCACAGGTCTTGACAGGTTTGCAGCAGTGGCAGAAATCGTCAACATGTTGAAGAAGTCACCTTACAAGAATATCCTTATAGATGATATGAATTATCTTGCACAGGATTTCTACATGGCAAATGCCATGAAAGGTGGATGGGATACTCCCAAGCAGATTGGTTATGGGATGGGTCTCATCTTTGATGCTTTCAAGGGACTTCCTGAGGATAAGAATATCATTTGTTGTGCTCATTATGAAGAGTACAAGGATAAGAATGGTGATTCAATATCCTATAAATTCAAGACCACTGGAAAGATGGTGGATGACTACATAACACCTGAAGGAAAGTTTGATATTATCCTCTTTGGTAAGGTAGGTTATGATGCAGAAAACAAGAAACCTATCAAGCATTATGTGAAAGAGTTTGATGGGGAATATCCTGCTAAGGATAGCCTTGGTGCATTAGATGACCTTCCTGATGAGATTCCCAATGATTTGTCTATTGTTGTAGACAAGTTAAGAGAAGTCTATGGATAGGGATGAGACTGTAAGAATATCAAGGTTAGTTGCTAATAATAGTATTACTACAGGTGACATCAGTATGGTATTGATGCAATACTGTATAGAACAGGGCAAGCCTTACTATGAGACTACCCTGTTTGTTACCAAGTTATTAAGTAGTGCACAATTGGCAGCATGTTTTATAACAGCCCTAGACTATTATGAAAGGAAATTCACAATATACAAGCTGTGGGATAAGCCTAATATATTACAGAAGTCTGGAGGATTAGGACAATTATTACAGATATTTTAGTAACAAGTATTTAAGTATTTTTTTTTTTATTTTAGCAAGAAAAGTATGAATAAGACATTAACAGTAAGACAGTTTGCTGCTGTAAAAAGAGTAGCACAGAATGTAAGCTTTGCAGTGGCAAAAAGGGATAAAATCTCTGCGAAGATGCAGGAACTCAGCAAGGAGTATGAAGACCTGACCAAGGAGATTGAAGGACATGAGATGGGAATCAAAGCCTTGACAGGAGGATTTACAAGTGAAGACCTGATTGTCAAGAGGGTTGAAGATACAGGCAAGGTTGATAAGGAAGGTAAGCCTGTAAAGGTTACCAAATATGAACCTAAAGCTGGAGTGGTATCATTCAATGAGGAAGACAGGGTATATGAAATTGACTTTAATGCTGCTCATGATATTGCTGTAGGCTCAGTACAGCAGGATGACCCAGTATGCGCTGAGTTACCAACTAGTGATACAACAGTAATGGATGATACTGGGTATACTCCCTTGGCTACACAATACTAAAGAGAAAAGAGAAGAAAGAAGAGAAAGAAGAAGAAGATTAATCTTTATGAATATGAAAGATAACAAATCAATTAGTTTTATGGCAATCAGTAAAGGTTCTGTATCTACTGAAGGCTTAGAGATAAAGAGATTCATAGGAGTAGGCTCGGTGTTTGTATTGGCAGTCAATCCTGATAAGAAGAAGCTTGAGGAGCTGTACATGACCCAGCTTGAAAAAGAACCTGAGTATGTAGGAGAGGTTGAGGTAGGAGAAGACAAGCACAAGGTAAAGAATGTGAGGATTGATTTTATTGTCAAGACTGACCCTGAAAAGTGCAATGGAATTGACACTACAACCAAGGTATCACTCTTTGTCAGACAAGAGTACAGGTATAGCAAAGACAGCAGCAAGATTCAGGTGATTGATAAGTATGGAAGGACTGCATGGCCTACTATTGAAGAGGCCAAGGCACATGCTACTGTACTTACTAAGAAGGATGGCAGTGTCTATAATGCCAATATAGACAAGGACTATAGACCTGCATACTTTGGAGAAGAGGAATTGACTAAGTTCCTTAAGGCATATCTTAATATTCCTGATGTAATGAAGTATGTCAACAATACTTGGGTTATGGTTGATAATCCGCAGGACTGTGAAGCCAGACTTGAAAGTATTGAGGACTATTTCAAGGGAGACTTCAGTGAGTTGAAGGATGTAATCTCATATCAGCCTTCTAATAAGGTCAAGGTTTTGTTTGGAGTAAGAACCACAGACGATAACAAGCAATATCAGACTGTGTATACCAGCATGTTTCTGAAGAATCATGTTAGGGATTACAGTAGGCTTGACCAGGATTTACAGGAAAGGAAGCAACAAGGGGCATTTGCCAACACCGAGTTTATAGTTGATGACTTGAAGGAGTATAAGGTAGATTCTACTGACCTCAGTCAGTCAGGTACAGGTGCTTTACCCTTTCCGGGTGCTACTGACTCAGCACCGTCCCCTTGGGATTTGAGCAAGTAAGTGTAACTGTTAAAAAAAAAAGCATGGCATTCAGCAAGGGCAAGGATTCTGTGAGTTTGAAGGAAATCTTGGATAGAGTAACAGAAGCAGATATTTTATCATATTATTTGGGTGTTACAGAAGTACCCACTATTATAAATTCCCCATTAAGAAGGGATAGAAGACCTTCCTTTGGTCTCTATTCCCCCAATGGGGAAAGGATATATTATACAGATTTGTCTACAGGAGACAGGGGAGGAATCTTTGACCTCCTTGGTCATATGTGGAGCTGTAGTTATAGTGAGGTCTTATCAAGAATCAGGAAGGATATGGAAAGGTTTTCTTTGGGTAATTGCAATATTCAAACATATACACCATGTGTTGTAAATGATATGAACAGTCATAACAGCAACTCAGACCTGCAATGCAAGATTAGGGAATGGAGGAAACATGATATAGAATATTGGGAGTCTTATGGCATTAGTGTTGAATGGCTCAAATATGCAGAGGTTTACCCCATATCCCATAAAATTGTCCTCAAAGATGGTCATAGATATGTGTTTGTAGCTGATAAATATGCCTATGCCTATGTTGAACATAAGGAAGGAAAAGTTACGCTAAAGATATACCAACCCTTTAATAAGGGCAGGTATAAGTGGAGTAACAAGCATGACAGCTCTGTGGTAAGCCTATGGACTAAGGTACCTGAATATGGGGAACAAATATGTATTTGTTCCTCATTAAAGGATGCCCTATGTCTATGGTCTAACACAGGGATACCTTCCCTTGCCATTCAAGGTGAGGGATACAGAATGAGTGGTACTGCAATAAGTGAATTGAACAGGAGGTTCAAGAAGGTATTTATTTGTCTGGATAATGATAAGCCCGGCCTAGAAGATGCTGAGAGGCTTTCAAGAGAGACAGGATTCACTAATGTGGTATTACCATTCTTTGATGAAGGAAAAGATATTTCAGATTTATTCAAGGCCAAGGGAAAGGAAGAGTTCCTTAAAATAATCATTCCTTTATTTACCTCTTCTAGAGGGGAAGAGTATAGAGATGATTTGCCCTTTGAGATTGAATAGAAAGCAGAGTTTGGTTTTTTTTTAAAAAAAAAAAGAAAAGCATGGAAAAAAGAAAGATTACAGTAGTATGTACTACAGGAAACAGAACAGTGGAAATACTCTCAGATGCAACTACATTGAGAGAATTAAAGAGTGATTTGACAAGAGAAGGGATTTCATATAGGAATATGAGCTTCCTTGAGGGGCTGTCAAAGACAGAGTTAAAGTCTGATGACTCTATCCTTCCTCATGATATTACTTGGAAGGGGCAGGTTACCAATAATTTGGTAATTATGTTAACCACCACAAATAAGAACATTAGGTCTGGGGCTTCCATGAGTAGAATGGAGGCTTATACCTGCATCAAGACAATGGGTCTTCAGGATGAGTGTCAGAAGAGGTTTGGCAAGAACTTTACTCAGTGCAAGACCAGTGACCTTGTATCCTTGATAGAGGAGAAGAGGGATAAGAAAGAAAGTCCTGCTAAGGAAAGTCCCGTCAAAAAGGGTAAGGAGGTTGTCAGCTCTACAGATGAGAAAGGTGTAAAACAAGCCCTTGTAAAGCTGGTGGAGGCACTGTATGATGCAGGAAATCTCAGCTTTAAGGCTAGGGGGATGATACTTGAGGATTTAGGTGTTAAAGCTGAGGCCAAAAAGGAGAAAGCCGTTGAGTTTACCAAGGGCGAGATAGATGAAATGTTTGAGGGCTTGATAGGCTAAGAGTAGATAGGGGGAGGAATATTATATTCCTTCCCTATTTTTTTTTTATTTTGTATACATTTAGAGTTCTCAAATATGGAAGCAGTTTCTAGGGAGAGTGTACCCGAAATAATAAGAGAGCACAAGGAAAAGGGGTATTTTATGGAGAATATCCTGAGGATATATGATGTATTCAAGGAATTCTTTGGTGAGGAGAGGGTTGATTTGAGAATAGTGGAGCCACCAATAGACGGATTTGTAAGACAGCTATCTGAAGAGTCTATAAAGGAAGGTGTAACAAAGATTACACGGTATTGGGATGCATTACTACGCCCATTTATATTAGTGCACTTTCCTAGAGTAAAGGTAACTAATGAGCATGGAAATTTTGTATACATTACAGAACTGTATGTGAAGGTTAGACTTGCAGTACCCGGGGTTCTTAGTACCATTGGAATGAACAGGGCAGAGTACACATTGGACCAATTCTACTCTGACTATATGCACAGTCATATATGTGGAATACCTACTGGTGACTTTGAAAGGTTTGAAACTCCTTGTTTGGGCGCAGGACCTATACAAGGCACATCGTATATGCTGAGGAGTAAGGTATGCACTAATGAGGAGTGGATGCTATTCTGTTATGAATTAAGCAAGTTTGTTACTGTAGAGTCATTGTCAGGAGGACCTTATAGGAAACTAGAAAGAATCACTAGCTCCTCGAGAAGAATAGATTACATCGGATATAGGAGAGCACAGGACCTACCAAAGTTCATAACAAATTTCGTAAGACATTTGATTCTCAGCAGGAAGTTGAAGTTTGTCTACAGGAATGGGTCATATGTTTTGGGTATGTCAAATGCTGAATGTATGATACTTGTAAGTAATGAATTTATTAACTGGTACAATCAACTTGATAACGCAGAAGCTGAGCAGGTGAAAGATATTAAGAGATACTACATGAAATCTGGAGTGGCAGCTAAAGGACATATATATGGTATGAATATGTCATTGCCATTACTTGATAGGGTATCTGAGCATGTAGGTAGACGAATATGCACTTTCAAAGGTAGGGAAATCAAACTTAGAATCTCCGGAGCTGTCAGTGAGACAAGTGTCCGAAGTCTATTCTTGTCAGAGGATGTTATCTCAGAAATATTAAGTGTTATACTTGAAGTAATAAATCTCAAATATGGAAAGAACAAACAATAATGTGAAAATAGTGGAAGCGAAGAGCCACAAGAACTGTGACTATACTCTTGTGATACCTGAAGAATTGGAGAACAAGATAAGGTTTGCATGTAGGGAGGTATGGAGTAGGGAATGGTCAGGGATATTATTCTACACCTATGAGGGAACCTTTGAAGGAGGTGACCTTAGGATATTGTGTAAGGATATGTATATCATGGATATAGGCTCTGCTGCCACCACAGAGTTTAGTAATAGTCCTGATATAGTGACCTATATGTGTGAGAAGGAACTTCTAGATTGTCAAATGGGCTTGATTCATTCACACAATCTCATGGCTACCTTCTTTAGTGGTGAGGATGTCAAGACCTTAAAACAGGAAGGTGCAGACAGTAATAACTTCGTATCTCTTATTGTCAACAACAGGGGTGATTATTCTGCTGCTGTTACTAGGAAAGTAAAGTCTACAAGAGTAGTTGAGAAGAAAACTATTGGGTTCTTTGGGGAACCTGATAAGACAGAAATTGACGAATATGTTGATGATACTGAGGTAATAGAGTATTTCAAGCTAAGGGTAGTGGTTGAAAACAGGTATAGGTCTTTAGAAGTTAAGAGCAGATTAGATGAACTGAGGAATAAGGTTGCTAGTGGTTTACCCGATAAGACAAAAGTATTTGGACAGTATCATGGTCAGGAAATATGGAAGGATAAGAAAACTGACTATAAGAAAATTGACTATCAGGAAGACCCATCTGTCAATACCTTAAGTGTTGATAAAGATGCTATCAAGGAAATGGTACTGCAAATAGTCACTGGGAGCGTCTTGATGACTACCAAGAGCAAAATAGACCCAAGCAAATGGACTGGAGCAATGACTACATTATATACTGAAAGGTTTGGTGCAGGTGAAGAAGGCCTCAAGAGATTTGATGAATGGGCTAAGGCATACCTTGAGTATTTGATGTGGAGCATAGAGGATGATTATTTGGAAGAGAAAGGACTTGATGTTACTGAAATGGCCTCAGTCTATGCCAGTCATGCCATCCATGAGCTAGAAGAGTTACCTAGTAACATTTATATTGAAAGGTATATCAAATTCCTGAAAGATTATATAGTTTAAGAAAGAAAAGAAAAGTTATGAGTACAGAACAAGAATCAACAGATAACCTGCTGCCGATAAATTCCCCCACATTACTTATGGATGATACCACTAGCAGGTTCAGTTCAGCTATCTGGTATAATAAAATACGGGAGAAATCCATTACACTTGCAGGCATTGGTGGGATTGGAAGCTATGTAGGATTTCTGTTGGCACGAGTAAAGCCCAAGGCCATATTCATCTATGATGATGATACTGTGGATGAGGCTAATATGAGTGGCCAATTGTATGGATTAGAGGATGTAGGAAAGACAAAGGTAGGTGCACTTGCTGAAATGGTATCCAATTATGCTAATTATTATGGTATATGTGGTATTAATGAAAGGTTTACCGCAAATACCAAAGCATCAGACATAATGATTTGCGGATTTGACAATATGGTAGCCAGAAAGAATTTCTTTCAGGCATGGAAGAATCATGTTCAGAGCAAACCTAGTGAGGAAAAGGCAAACTGCCTGTTCATTGATGGTAGATTGGCTGCTGAGGAGTTTCAAGTATTGTGCATTAGAGGAGATGATGAGTATAATATCAATAGGTATGAATCACAATTCCTATTCTCTGATGAGGAGGCTGATGAGACAATATGTTCTTACAAGCAGACCACATTCTGTGCAAATATGATTGCATCATATATGGTAAATCTATTCGTGAACTTTTGTGCTAACCAGTGTAACCCTCCCATAGAAAGGGATTTACCCTTCTTTACAACTTATAATGCAGAAATTATGTATTTAAAGACTGAGTCATGACAGAAAACGCTAAGCAACTGGTACGGACAATCTTTGCGATACACAGGACAACACCTCCTTATTCTTCAGAATCTATTCCATTAACGGACAATGGTGTTAAGGTAGGAATATTAGTACGGAAAGATGAAGGTTTTCCACTAGTAGGCAATATTAATGGTCTTATAAGAGATAAGAATGGAGATGTGATAGTACCTTTGTATGAGCAAGGAGTTCCTATGAAGGTACAAACTTTTTATTCACTTCTGAGAAACTCATCAGGACAATATGGTATAAGGAAGTTCATTCTCTCAGGCACAGTATATTGGGCTAGTACAGGACTAATCTTGGATGAGGATTTGAATCCTTTATTCCTATGTACTATTGACCTTTCAGAGAAGGAGAAGACTAAATGCTATGTGAGTCCAAAGGTTTTTGAATCATCATCACCTCTAAGTAAAGGCATTGTATTCACTGTACTTAATGTCATGTATAATTACGGCATTATCACTTTACATAGAAAGATACAGAAGCCAGAGATTATAATCGGCCCTATTGATAACATTGTCAAGCCCACTGTGCCCAGCAGTGTAGACACCTTTAATGATGATGTGAATGACTTCTTGGCTGATAATGTAGATGTTGTAATGAGGCAATGGGAATAAGAGAGTATCTTGGTGATTGGATGAATGTCATAGATGAGAATGAGCTAATATCAATAATGCAGAATCTGAGAGGATTATATGCTACAAAGAAGATATGCCCCGAGCAATGTGACATATTTAAAGCTTTCAGGCTTTGTCCCTACAATAGCCTGAAGGCGGTATTTGTAGGCCAAGACCCATATCCGCAGAAAGGAGTTGCAACTGGTATATTATTTGGCAATAGGGCAGAGGTGGAGGAGAGCGAATTATCCCCATCCTTAAACATTGTTAAAGAAGCAGCAATCAATTTTGGAGTTCCGCATTATTGTATTACCTTTGACCAAACCTTAGAGAGTTGGGCAAGACAAGGGATATTGATGATAAACTCTGCACTTACAGTAGAGATGAATAAAGTCGGTTCACATACTATGATGTGGAGACCTTTTATATCTAAACTGCTGAGAAATATATCGGAGAATAACCTTGCTGGGGTATATGTATTATTTGGTAAACAGGCTCAGACATTCAAGCCTTATATCAATAGTAAGTCCAACTTTATTATTGAAGTTGAGCATCCTGCCTATTTTGCAAGGAATGGTACTAAGATGCCACACCAGCTATTTGCTGATGTCAGCAATAAGGTTAAGGAGATTTACGGAGTACCTATAGATTGGTACCAAGAATATTAATACAAAAAAAAAAGAAATGAAAAAAGCAGAAAGAAACTGTTTGTACCTCAAAAATGGAGAAGAGGTACACATTGGTGACATCCTTGTAAAAGGAGACAAACTCTATGTAGTAGATGAGGAAATCATTCCTGTTTTGATTGAACAAGGAGTTCTTTGCACAAAAGAGTCCCTTAGTGAGAAAAAGAAGGATGCAGATGACATTTCAAAGGATGATTTGGCTTTCTATGTCAATAAGGTTGCACAGAGATTTGGTTGGAAGCCAGCAAAGGCTTGCAACTATCTTAATACCATTGATTCCTGCTATCCAGCAGCAGCATTTGCCATAGTATTGAGGGAGATAGCCATTGAATTGGATAAGAAGTATGAAGACCACATCAGTAATAGTCCTGAGATTTATTCAATCTCACTTACAGATGGGAGAATCACCAAACTCTATAAGAGCAGTATCAGGAGTTACAAGAACTTTGCAGCATTCAGAACCATAGATGATGCAAAATTTGCTTGCAAGGTTCTGAGAGAGGTTCTTAAGGATATGTTCAAGGGTAGTAAATGAAACTGGGAGTGAATAAAAAAATTAGGAATGCCACACAAAGCATCTCTGGAGGTATAACCTTTAAATCAAAGCTTGAGAAGAGTATATACGATACTCTTCTTGAGCAGGGATTTAATCCTAAGTATGAGCCAATTACATTTGTTATATGGGAAGGGTTTCGTCCTACAATCCCATACTATGATAGAGAAACTAACTATCAGAGGGATGTAAGATTAGCAGCTTCTGGTGGCAGCTCAGCAAAGATGCTGGTCAGGAAGAAAGCAAGAATCCTTAATGTACAATACACACCGGATTTCTATTTCAAATACAATGACCTTAATGTTTACATAGAGGCTAAGGGAATAGAGAATGATGTATTCTATCTTAAGAAAAAGATGTTTATAAAGTACCTTGATGACCTGTATCTTGAGAAAGGGGAAAAGTCCATATACTTTGAGGTTTATACTAGGAAGCAGTTGTTGCAGGCAATAGAAATTATCAAGAATTATGAACAAGAGTAGTCCCATAGATAGAATGAAGGCTTTAATTCCCTCATTACCCGGCAATGATGTTTACTTGGCATTTAGGCTTTTGAATACTAGAGATTTTGAGTCTCTTCAGTCCTTGGTTAACTCATCAATCATTAGGACAAGGATTGCACTTGCAAGAGCAAACACCAAGGAAAAGTACCTGAAGGCTGACCTTGAGGGAATGAGGAAGTTGCAATCAGAGGTTGATGCCTATTATGAGGCACTCTATCCTTCATCAGACAATCTTGAAGAGTTTTATTATTAGATATGAAATCTTTAAAGGAAATAAGCTGGGATGTGGATGAGGCAACATATAGGGCAGACCCTGCCTTAAGTTACTCTACCATAGCAAGATATGAGAGGGAGGGGTTTAATAACCTAGATAAGCTGTTTGATAAGCTGGATACCCCATCCCTGACATTTGGTAGAGCTGTGGACAGCATCATTACTGGAGGACAGCCAGAATTTGATAAGGAATTTATGGTGGCAGAATACCCATCAATTCCTGACTCTATTGTGAGGATAGTAAAGTCCCTGTTCAGTCAATATAAGGATTCCCATGATAACCTGAACAGTATTCAAGATGCTAGAATTATCAAAGAGACTGAGGAACAAGGTTATCAAATGAATTGGAAACCAGAGACTAGAGCTAGGGTAATTAAGGAAAAGGGATGTGAATACTATAATCTGCTATTTGTAGCAGGTAATAGGACTATACTTGACACACAGACCTACCAAGATGTGTGTAATGCAGTGAAGGCACTTAGGACCAGTGAAGCTACTTGGTTGTATTTTGAAGAGAATCCATTTGAGACTGATATTGAAAGACTGTATCAACTTAAATTCAAAGGAGAGTTTGATGGTGTAGCCTATAGGAACATGGCTGACTTGGTTATAGTCAATCATAAAGAGAAATGGATAAAGCCTGTAGATTTGAAGACAAGTTCCCATACAGAGTGGGATTTTTATAAATCCTTTGTAGATTGGAATTATCAAATTCAGGCAAGACTATATTGGGCTATTATAAGGCAGAATATGGATAAGGATGAGTACTTCAGTAGTTTTAAGTTGCTTGATTATGACTTTATAGTAGTCAATAGGAGGACACTTACTCCATTGGTGTGGAGGTGCCCTTTTACTCAGGCAGAAGGTACACTTAGGTTTGGAAGAGATGGTCAAATCATTATGAGGAGTCCTTTTGAGATAGGAAGAGAACTCTCTTATTATCTCACTTCAAGACCAAAAGTACCTATTGGCATTGAGTTATCAGCATCTAATAACCTTGAAGAGTGGTTAAACGCTTTGTAAAAAAAAAAAGTATGCAAGTAGTAAAAAGAGATGGAAGTAGAGAGGAGTTCAATATAGACAAGATTGCTACAGCAGTTGCAAAGGCATTTGAGTCCTGCCATAAGGAGATGCCTCAGTACATAAAGCCAATGATTAGTGCCTTATTTGGCACACTAGAAGGAGATGTGATAGGTATTGAGGAGATACAGAATCATGTGGAAGATATTCTCATGAATGAGAGATTCTTTGACGTGGCAAAGAGCTATATTATCTATAGGGAACAGCACAAACAGGCTAGGTTTATCAAGGAGAGGATTGACTATATGAATAAGTATAGCCAATCTGATGAAAATGCTGCCTCTTCTTCAGAAACAGATGCAAATGCAAATGTGACTGTGAAGAATGTTGCCAACCTTGAAGGTGAGGTATATAAGACTACTAACAGGGTTATACAAAGGCAAAGAATGAAAGACAAGCTGAATGAGATGTATCCTGAAGTGGCCAAAAAGTATGAGAAAGACCTGAACTCTCATATAATCTATACACATGATGAGGCTACTACTCCTGTATTAAAGCAGTATTGCATGGCTGTAAGCTTATATCCCCTTATGACAGAGGGTGTGGGAAACATTGATAGTATTACACCGACACCACCCAATGATTTACAGTCATTTAGTGGTCAAGTAACTAATCTTATCTTCCTGTTATCCTCTCAATGTAAGGGGGCAGTAGCAGTAGGTGAATACTTTATTGCACTAAATTACTATGTTATACAGGAGTTTGGCAGTGATTGGTTCATTAGATTGGATGATGTAATTACTTCAAGAGCTTGTACTAAGCAAAGAACCATAAAAGATGCCATATACAAGTCATTCAAGCAATTCATCTATGGTGTAAACCAGCCTGCTGGTAATAGGTCATATCAAAGTCCATTAAGAAATTTGGTACTTTCAAATAAATTTTATATCTTTGCAGCATAAAATAATTTATAATTATGGCTGCACATAGAAAAGATTTAGATGATAGTACTATTATTGACTTGTATTTACAAGGTAAGTCCTCAACTGAAATAGCAAAACAGTTTGGGACTTCTCATAGAACAATCTTGTTAAGATTAAAAAAGCATACTATAGAGAGAAGAACTCTATCAGAGTCACAATGGAATTTCAAATCCAAAGAAATTCCTAAAGACTTTAGCAATAAAGAAGTCATGGAAAGATTATATTTGAAAGAGGGTCTTTCAAAGAAAGAGCTTGGTATTAGATATAATTGTGACCCTTGTGTTATTGATAGAGTTCTGAAGAACTTAGGTATTAAAATTAGGAATAATTCAGAAAGCAAGGTAGGTCTGATGACAGGAGATAATCATCCTAATTGGAAGGGTGGAATTTCTACACTATCTCAAAGAATTAGAGAATATTGTAGTGATGACTCTCTGAAAAAGGACATACTTTGCAGAGATGGCAATCAATGTGTTATATGTGGTAGTAAAGATAGCCTACATGTACATCATTTAATTCCATTTAAGTCTATTCTTAATAGAATTATTATACAAAATTATCCATTATCACCAGTAGATGATGCAGATAAATTGTACGAGATTGCTGTTAAAGACAAAGAGCTGAATAATCCTAATAATCTAATAACAGTGTGTTCTATGTGCCACCATAAAATACATGGTCAGTTGTAGGTGGACTATAAACCCCTTGAATTGCTGGAACCCTAAGTCATAAGATATGGCAATCAGCAGCCAAGACCAATTTATTGGTAAGGTTCAACGACTATTCCTTTATGGAAGTACACTCAAGTGAGTGGAAGCTGGGGGTACTCATTTTTTGAGTAATGATATAGTCTGAACTTATAGGAAACTATAAGAAGTTCATAAGAGAACTGCATAGAATTAACGACTCTATGTGAACATAATGTTACAAATGTATCTTATTATGACCACACATATTTTGATTCTCTGTTTGGAGAGTTCTATTATCCTGATGGAACCAAGCCCCAATGGGAGGCAATAGACTGTCTGCAAAGGCTGTTTATGAAGTTCTTCAATAAGTTAAGAACCAAGCAGATATTAACTTTCCCTGTGGAAACTATGGCTATGGTGTATGACCCAAAGACTAATGACATCATAGATAAGGAGTATAAGGACTTTACTGCTGAAATGTATGCAGAAGGCCATAGCTTCTTCACCTATATATCAGATAGTGCTGATAGTCTTGCATCTTGCTGTAGATTGAGAAATGAGCTTGCAGAGAATACCTTCAACCCTACAAGTGGGTTGACTGGTGTTATGACTGGTAGTTGCAATGTAATCACTCTTAACATGAATAGAATCATTCAGAACTTTCACAGTATGGTCAGAGGTAATGACTTTGGGTGTTTTAATTCTAGTGAGTTCAAGAGGTACCTAACAAGTATTCTCGAAAGAGTCTACAAGTATCATATAGCCTTCAAGACCATGTTATATGAAATGGAAGAGAGAGGAATGTTTGCAGCTTCAAATGGAGGATATATCCATATCAGCAAATTATACTCTACCATAGGTATTAATGGTCTGAATGAGGCTGCTAGGTTCTTGGGACTTAAGGTAAGTAACAATGAGGAATATATCAAATTCCTTCAACTTGTACTTGGAACTATTAAAGAACAGAATAAGATACATTCTATACATGATAAAAGCAGGCCATTCCTATTTAATTCTGAGGTAGTACCTGCTGAGGGATTAGGAGGAAAGAATTATAACTGGGATAAGGAAGATGGCTATTGGGTCCCAGAAGATGAGAACCTGTATAACTCATACTTCTATAATGCACATGATGATACCTCAGTGCTTGATAAGTTCATTCTTCATGGAAGACAGACTTACCAATATACTGATGGGGGAAGTGCAGCCCATATCAATCTTGAAGACCATCTCAGCAAGGAGCAGTATCTCAAGCTTATAGCTTTTGCTATAGCTAATGGAACTAACTACTTCACATTTAATATTCCTAATAGTAAGTGTGATACTTGTGGTTACATTACCAAGCATCCTATTACTGAATGCCCTAAGTGCCATAGCAAGAACATTACCCAATACACAAGGGTCATAGGGTATCTGAGACCTATAAAGAGCTTTGGTGAAGACAGACAGATAGAGGCAGGAAGGAGAGTATATGGAAAGATGGATTAGTATGGTAGCAGTGGTTCTTGTAGTTCTGAAGCTATGTGGTGTCATTAGTTGGCCATGGTGGCTAATCCTAAGTCCTTTATGGATTCCACTACTATTGTTGGTAGGACTGTATCTTGCAATAATAATTACATCACGTGGAAAATTATGTTGAAATATGTAGATACTAAGATAGTTTTTGCAGAGGTACCAAATGAAGTTACTTTAGCCATAAATATCTCTAATTGTCCATGCCATTGTAAGGGCTGCCATAGCCCTTACTTGGCAGAGGACATTGGGGAAATATTGGATGAAGATGCTTTAGAGGAGATGGTACTTGCCAATAAGGGTATTACCTGCATTGCATTTATGGGTGGAGATTCAGACCCTGAGAGCATAAACAGGCTTGCAGAGTTTGTAAAGAAGAAACGCAGCATTGGCTTAAAAGAGTGGAACAATATAAGGGTTGCATGGTATAGTGGCAGGGATATTCAGGCTGATGAAATTGACCTGAAAAACTTTGACTATATCAAACTTGGCCCATATATGGAAGAGTATGGCCCACTTACAAGAAGGGGTACAAATCAGAGGTTCTACTGGGTATGTAAGGCAATACATGAATATCCTGATTTGAAAAAAGAAGAGAGGTATTATACTATAGATATGACAAGTGAATTTTGGAAAGATGAGACTAAAGATTAAAGTAAAAGTATTGACTGGAGGATGCATGCCTTCAATTAGTGAAAAGGGAGATTGGATTGATTTGAGGAGTGCTGAAACAGTTGAATTGAGTGCTTCTCAGGCCAACACATTAAAGAGGAGAACTGTTAATGGAGTAGCAGAGGCTCATAGGGAGGTAAAGATACCTGTTTATTATATTCCTCTTGGAGTAGCAATAAAGCTGCCAAAGGGATTTGAGGCTATAATAGCCTCCAGAAGCAGTGCTCCTGATAAATTGAAAGTGTTTATCCCTAATGGAGAGGGTATAGTAGACAACAGTTATAGTGGCAATGCAGATGAGTGGCATTATATATGTTCTCCTATGGAGAATACTACCATTAATAGTGGTGATAGGATATGCCAGTTTAGGATACAGCTTAGTCAGAAGGCTACTATATGGCAGAAGCTTAAGTGGTTGCTTAGCTCTGGTATTGAGCTTGTAGAGGTTGATGATTTGGGAGAAGAGAATAGAGGAGGATTTGGTTCTACCGGAGTTAAATAATAAAAAAAAAAGCATGGAAGATGTTTATATTGGAACTATTAATTACGTTTACTATAGTAGTTTTTGTAGCTTTGATTGTCAATGCAGTCGAAGACCATAAAAGGAATGGTGAGCCTCATATGTCATTCAAAGAGTCGATGGACTTGGTGGAGTTGCCCATAATAACTTTCTATAATAATGGAAAGAAATTGAACTTCCTGTTAGATACAGGAGCCAATAACTCTATAATCAACAAGTCTGTTATCAAAGATTTGGATTACAAGGAATGCACTGAAAACTTGGATACCTTTGGTATAGATGGAGAGGTTAAATCAAGTATGCCTACATGTACCATGGAAGTCAAGTATAAGGATAATTCCTTTGAAGACACTTTTACCATACTTAATATGGATAGTGCATTCAGGCAGGTTAAGGAAGATTCAGGTGTTCAATTACATGGCATATTGGGAAGCCTGTTTTTTCAGAAGTACAAATATGTGATTGATTTCAAATCATTGGTAGCCTATATTAGGAAATGATATACTATGTTACTGGACAGAGGGAATTATTTGGTGGGTATTCAGGTGCTAAGTATAAGTGTATAACTGTAGAGGAGTCATTTGAAGTACTGAATTCATTAAGTATTGTAGGGCTTGATACTGAGACTACAGGGACTGAGATATGGACAGGGAGACTGCTTCTTCTTCAACTTGGAAATAAGGAAGACCAAGTGGTGATAGATTGCACAACTGTTGATATTAATCAGTACAAGGACTATCTTGAAAGTAATAGGCTGTTCATCATCCACAATGCAAAATTTGACTTGAGATGGTTGTATAAGGAACACATTGTAGTCAGAAATGTCTATGATACCTATTTAGGTGAGAAGATTCTATTCCTTGGATTTCCACCCGGCATTGTATCCCTGTCTTTACAAGCATGTTGTGACAGGTACTTGCATGTTTATTTGGATAAGACTGTGAGAGGAAAGATACATGCAGGTGTAACAGAGGAAGTCATAGTCTATGCAGCAAATGATGTAGTATATCTTGAGGATATAATGAATGCCCAAATGAAGATAATAGCACAGAGAGGACAGCAGAATGCTCTTGAAATAGAGAACAAGTTTGTAAGAGTCCTTGCATATATTGAATTTTGTGGCATTAGACTTGACCCATCTAGGTGGAAAGCTAAAATGGTCAAGGATAAGGAGAGGTTAAGGGTTGCAGAGCAGAGGCTTAATGATTGGGTTATCAAGTATGTGTTAGACAAGAATGACCCTTCCCTAATACAAAGGAATTATGATTCCCATAAAAAGGGTAAGCCTACCAAGCTCAAAGAGAGTGTATATGTTGTAATTCCTGCACCCTCCTTATTCTCTGAGTTTGATACAGGACCTCAATGTATTATCAACTGGAGTAGTTCCAAGCAGGTAATCAGGCTATTCAAGGAACTTGGATTTGACTTGTTGGTCAAGGATAAGAAGACAGGTAAGATGAAGGAGTCTGTGGAGTCCAAGTATATAGAAATGCAAAAGGATAAAAGTGATATTGTTCCCTTATACCTTGAGTATTCGGCAGCTTTTAAAGTAGTGACATCTTTTGGTCAGAATTTCCTTGATGCCATTAATCCAATAACACAGAGAATCCATCCAACATTCAATCAGATGATGGATACAGGGAGGTTATCTTGTGGCTCAGGAGGAAAGGGCAGAGGAGGCAAGACAAAAGATGATGACATTGCAGAAGAGGATGAGGATAAGAATACCACTACACAGACAAATGATAAAAGTGTCAATATCCAGCAACTTCCAGCCACAGAGGAGACAAGAGCAGCATTTGTGCCTGAAAAGGGTCACTTGCTGGTAGACTGCGATTATGGAGACCAAGAAGGACATGTGTTCACTGAATTATCCAATGATAGGGAGTGGATTGCATTTTATAATGACCCTAATGAGAGAGATGGTCATTCCTTTGTAGCCAAGATGTGTTTTCCCAAAGACCTTGATGGTATTGAGGAAAAGCAAGTCAAGAAGGTAAGAAAAGACCTTAGGGATTTGGCTAAGAAGGCAAGGTTCTGTTTCAATTATAATGGCCAGGCTCCTACAATGGCAGCTAATTGTAATATTCCTGTGGATTTTGCTACTGAGATTCAAAATAACTACTTCAAGAGATTTAATGGTATAGCAAGCTATTTCAAGGTACAAAAGAGGGATATGTGGGATAGGGGCTATATCCTAATCTCAAAGATAACCGGATTAAGGGCATACATCTATGATTATCCTATACTAAAAGGTATAGAGAGGAGAAAGAATAGTATGGGAGATTCTTTTTGGGATATATACAAAGCTGCAAGAGATAGTGGCAGGGTAATATCCGAAATTCCTCCACCTGTTATGCAAGAGATTGCAAAGAAGTTTGCCCAAGGAGTCCCTATTGAGGAGATAGCTATCAGATACTCATATAAGGTCAAGAAGGCAGGTAAAGTGGAAGAGAGGTTCATTGACATTAACAGGGAGACTGTATATGTGTCAGTGATGAAGCACTTGTGGAAGAGAAAAAGTGCATCTGACAGTCAATCATGCAATTACCCTTCACAGGGTACTGCTGCTGCCATGACTAAGATAGCAGGTATCAGGTACTTTAATCATTTGGTTAATGATGGTCTTATATTCAAAGTCCTCATTCCTAATGATGTACATGATGAATATCTGATAGAACCACCTGAAGAAATTGCAGAGCAGGAAGCTAAGAAGTTAAGTGAATGTATGGAGTATGCAGCAGCAATCTTCTGTAAGAAAGTAACTATCAAGGCAGTTCCTGAGATTTCTGATAAATGGGTGCATTAAGTTGCTAATGTAACCTAAATATTTTGTTTTTGGTCTTGCATATTTGAATTATTATTTATATCTTTGCAAGAAAAAAAAAGATATGAGAGTAAAACAAATAGCAGGACCAAATCAAACAAAAGTCTGCCCAATGTGCAATAGAGATTTACCTTTGGAAGCATATTCAAAAGGTACAGGTATGTATGGGAGGAGAAGCATATGTAAAGAGTGTGATAGACTATTACATAATACTCCAGAAGTCAGGGAAAGAAGAAGACTCAGGAGAATTGAAAGGAGAAAAACTGTTGTTGGCTATGTTGAAAGGGAAAAACAAGTTAATTTACAAAGGATACTTGTTAATGAGGATTCCTATAAAAAATACTTAGTTAGAGGAGCAAAGCAGAGAGCATCAAAACAGAAGATTCCTTTCAATATAGATTATACTGATATTGTAATCCCTGAATATTGTCCCCTACTTGGGATAAAACTTGTCAAACATCTTGGAAGTGGAGGAAAGAAACACGATGATTCTCCTTCAATAGATAGAATTATTCCATCTTTAGGGTATATTAAGGGTAATGTTTGGGTTATTAGTGACAAAGCAAATAGAATTAAAAGTGATGCAACTATAGAAGAGTTAGAACTCTTAGTTAGAAATTTAAGAGACCATTGGATACATTGATATGGAAGTATGGAAAATAATAATCCCTATAGTTGTGTTTATACTGTGTCCATTAGGGATATGGTATGCAACAAAGCTTAAACTAAAGGAGATAAGAGAGAAACTGTACATATATCCTAAGAATGGTCATCATTATCTGCCACTGTTTATATGCAGGATGAAGTGTCCTGTATCTGGACAATGGTTTGATGCACTAATCTATCAGGATTACGACACTAAGCATTTGTATGTCAGAGAAAGGAAGGATTTCTTTGATAAGTTTGTTAAATTAGTAGATTGGGAAAAGGATGGAAGTAACGATAAACAGGGAGTATCAGAACCTCATTGATAGGTTGGATGCAGCTATTACTGCATATGAAGATTCTAGGACAGAAATTGGCCTTTCCCTCTTAAGAGGGGTAAAAGAAGGAATCAGAATGTTAGGCAGTAGACCTAAACTGGCTGAAAGTGTGGAGAAGTTCACTGAGATTACCAGTAACATGGCTAAGACTTATGCAGCCAAGAATCATGACTATGGTAATAGCTTTGACAAGTCTCTTGATAAATTTGGCATTGTAGCATCAATAGTAAGGATGGGAGACAAGATGAATAGAATTGAGTCTCTTACAAATAAGGAAGCAAAGGTTAATGATGAATCTGTTAAAGATACTCTTCTTGACCTTGCAAATTATGCTATAATGACTGTTATGTGGTTAGATAAAACTAGGAAGGGTGCTGAATAGCATCCTTCCTTTTCTTTTATTTAGAAAGGAGAGTTTATGAAGGTAGAATTAGAAAATATCTTGGACATTGGTACTGAATTGTACAGTCTCGATGAAAACTTCAAGATTAAGAGGAAAGTTGTAGTGAATATACGAAGTATCTTTGAGCAGGATACAAATCATCTTCCAAGAATTCATACTACTTACAAAGTATCCAATACGATGAGTAGTTGTCTTGCTACAGATGTAAAGGATTCTGAAATAGGAAAGTCTTGGTTCACTTCCAAGTCTGATTTACTCAAGAAAATAGCTGAGCAATTATGACAATAGCAGTAGATTTTGATGGAACTTGTGTTAAACACAAGTATCCTTTAGTTGGAGAAGATGTGGATGGTGCTGTTTCTGTCTTGAAGGAGTTAGTAAGAAAGGGACATAAGATTATCCTATATACCATGAGGAATGGGGACACATTAGATGATGCTATAAGTTGGTTCATAGACAATGGCATTGAGCTATGGGGAATTAATAGGAATCCTGAACAATATAGATGGTCCCCATCTTCCAAAGTATTTGCTAACTTGTACATAGATGATGCAGCTTTGGGTATTCCATTAATTGAGCCTGAAGATGAGAGAGACTATGTGGATTGGAATGCGGTAAGGAACCTATTAATAGCAAGAAACATAATATAACAAATAATGTTAGCATGCAAAAAAAAAAGAAAGATAATCATATATCGGGGAACACGAAGTAGTGGCAAGACTGATTGGACTAAGCAATGGGTACTTGAAGACCCTGAGCATAGAGTGAGATTCAGTAGTGATGACATTAGGAATATGCTTGGTAAGTATCAGGCTCCTGAAAGAGAAGTGCTGGTTAGTGCTATGAGGAAGCAATTCATTGTCGCTGCTATCAAGAAGTGTTATGATGTAGTTATAGATGATACTCTCAAGCCTCATGAGGATGATTTTGTCAGGAGATGTGTAAAGGCTCATAATAGTGCTGTAGATGAGCTACGGAGTCTTGGTAAGTTGTTACCTCAGGATGATATTAAGTATAGTATTGAATATAAAGACTCTATTGTACCACTTCAAGAGTCCATTTATGAGGATGCAAAAGACTTGGAGAAAAAAAAAACTGTAGATGAAGGGACTACTGTAGTTACCTATAAGAAAGTATATAAATTTGTTAGAACATGATAGCACTTATAATAATTGTTTTCTATATTCTACCTTTCATTGTCTGCACATTATTAGGAAGGTACTATAATAATGTGGAGTTTATTGATAAAACAAATGATGACCAAGTAGAAGGGTATGTGATATTTTCTGTAATTCCTATCCTTAATATGATTGCGATACTTATTGGCATATTTTACATTACCAAAGACTTCGTCAGAGGTGTAGGAACAAAATAGGCAGATGAGACAATATACATCAAGGGAGTTTATAAGGATAGTAAAATTTAATGGTTTCCGCTATAGCAGACATAGTGGAGACCATGCTATCTATGTAAATGACAAGGGAAGGCATATTAGCATACCTAGGAATCTTGAATGTGTAATTGCTCGAAGACTAATTAAAGAGAACAACTTAGTAACAAACATTAAGGGAAAGAAGATGGATAATTATAATTACCCGGATTAAGTAACAAATCTATTTATAAATTTGGATAATTGCTGAATTATTAGTACCTTTGCAGAAAAAAAAAATATGAACGAAATTTGGAAACCAGTAGTAGGATTTGAAAAGTATTCTGTTAGTAATTTAGGGAGGATTAAAAATCCTTTTGGCAAAATTTTAAGACCATCCCCTAATTACAAGGGGTATCTACATGTGAATTTGAACTCTGAGGGTATAAAGCATAAGCACTATTCTGTTCACAGAGCTGTTGCTTTAGCTTTTATTCCAAATCCTGATAATTTGTCACAAATAAATCACAAAAACCACAATGTTCAAGATAACAGAGTAGAGAATTTAGAATGGTGCTCAAATGAATACAATCAAAGATATTCTCATTCAAAGTCCATTTCTCAATATAATATAAGAGGAGTGCTATTAAGGGAGTGGGAAAGCATATCTGATGCCCAAAGAGCATTAGATATTCCAAGTACTAATATCAGTAAGTGTTGTAAAGGTACTATATTAACCTTAAATGGTTATATTTTCCTTTATAGTGGGGAATCTATTTCAGAGAGATTAAATATGATGCAACTAAGAAAACATAAGAGTAAAACAGAGAATAAGTTATGAGCTATAACGAATCATTAAATAGTAATAGTAATTATCCTGTTATGTCTCAATCTGAGTGGGACAATGCACCTTGGAATCAGGTTGACAATCCTGAAAGGGAAATTGAGGTTACAGTAAGTGTCACACTTAGTAAGACTGTTAAGATTAAAGTATCCGATTATAGCATAACTGACTCTGGAAAGGACGAGGATGGTGAGTATTTTGAGGATATAGACTACTCTAAATGTGACCTTAAAAGGGCAGTAGAAGAGCAAATTACACTTCCACAAGATGCCTACAAATATGTAAAGGGAGAATTTGATAATGACCAATACAATGACCTTAAAGGTTGGTGTGTTGATGATTTTGAAATTGTCCTTGATTAACTTTTATTAACCAATATTCCTTGATTCTCTTTCCTATTATACTTATCTTTGCTTATTATATATTTAGTATAGTATGGAAAGAAAATATGTTTGTATTGATTGTGGGAAAGAATTTATAGTAGAAAGTAGGAGAGCTACACATGCTAAGAGATGTCCTGTTTGTAGAAAACTTCATAGAAGAAGTTATGATAAACAATGGAAAATAAATAAAAGACTGCTTGACCCTGAATATGCTGCTAATATGCAAAATTCTTATGTAAAGAAGAAATTTTTAGAAGACCCTATTTCTTTTTATAAACATAGAATGTTTATAGCAGCTAAAGCAAGGGCTAAGAAATCTAATTTACCTTTTAATATATGTGAAGATGATATAGTAATCCCTACAGAGTGCCCTGTTTTAGGTATTAAACTTAATCTTAAAATACCTAATAGGGGAGATAGAGGAGATAATTTAAGAAACTATGATTCACCTTCTTTAGATAAAATTATTCCCTCACTAGGATATGCTAAAGGAAATATTTGGGTTATTAGTTATAGGGCAAACACAATTAAAAATAATTGTACTTTTGAAGAAATACAAAAGTTATATGAGGCATTACTAAAATTGGAAGTTAATTCCTAGTAAAAGTAATAATATGATAGACAATTTTGAATTAATCAAGCCTTTATTCTATTTCAATGAGGCAAACAATATGTTCTTTCATTGTCAGATAGTACGAAGGGCTAAAGACCACAAGCCTGATAAGGTCAAAGAAGGTGCTATTAAAACCTACTTCATTAGAAGCAGGGAGCATCTTGAGAGTTTGAGGGAAGAAATTATACTCCTTTGTGAACATTATGGAGCAAGGGCATATATTAACGTGACTGGGAAGGACTTTGAGGCTGTCAATAAACACATGTTAGCTGCATTGGCTAATAATGTTTGTTTGAATAATATGTTGGCTGTGAATCCCAGAAAGGTACTTAATAGTGCTGCTGGTACAATCAAATCCAGATTGTCCAAGTGGATTATAGATATTGATGATTTAACTTTGAAAAAGCCTATAGTTGAGTGGTTAGAGCACTATTTCAATGTTAATGATGACTATTTATATGCCACTATTCCCACAGTTCAAGGGGAACACCTGATAGTAAAGCCTTTTAACTCAGGAAAGTTTGAGGCAGATTTTCCTGATGTAGATGTTCATAAGAACTCTATGGGAACATTGCTCTACTATCCAAAGGTCTTGGACAGACCAAAGTATTGTTGCAGTGAATGTGGTGGCACTAATATCCAAGTGCAAGCATGGATAAACCCTAATACTGGGCAGGTCACGGACACTCTTGAGAGTAATGATTGCTGGTGTGAAGATTGTAAAGACCGCACTAAACTTAAGCAAATATGAGAGCAGTAGTGATAGAGGATTTTAATGGAAGCATTGAACTTGTAAGAGACCCTGATACATGTGATGTATTGGTATTTGAGGACTTGGAGTCAGCATGGGAGGAAGCTAACAGATGTCAGAATGGAATAGTAGCAATGCTTAGTACATGAATCTTGAGGATAGAATAATGGAAGAGGCAAGCAAGGGTAATTACAATAAGGCATATGCCCTTGCCTTACTCTATTTATGTAAGAAATATAAAGAAGGAATATGAAACTTGTAGAAATTAAACTCTACCTCATAAGCTATATTGGTGAGCTTGGGTTTGAAGATACAGTGTTTATAGAGGCCAACAGTATCTCTGAGGCTGAAAAGCTATTCAATGAGAATTTTCACAAACGCAAACTGACTGGAGTCAGACAGTATGGTGTAAGAGCCTTGAAAAAGACTGCTGGTTAAAAAAAAAAGAAAGAAAATGGATAATTTTAAAGTTTCCTTGGTCAGGTACATGTGCCCAATCTGCGGAGGAGTAGCTGAAGAGGTAATTGTGGCAAACACTCGCCTTACAAAGAAAGCTGCTTCTGAAGTAGAGGAGTTAGATGGAAAGGCTGTAGGATTTTCTGACCATGCCTGCAAAAAGTGTTCTGAATATAAAGACAAAGTTGTGTTTTTTATTGGAATAGATTCAGAGAACTCTCCTAGTGAAGAAGTATATAGGATAGGGCAAGTTGTTGGGGTAAGAAATGGTGCTCCTTTAATTGCACACTTCAGTAAGTATATACGTTCCTTGAAGGACGGAACTAGATTCTGTTTTATTGATGAATTAGCAGGAAAGAAGATAGGATTATGGAATTAATAAGTAAAATATTTAGGCACAATGAAATTGATTAAACCATCATTTGAGATACGGGAACAACCTTCTGGACTTGAAGGAGTATATAAACAGATAGAGGGAGCAGGTAGAGTATGCTATAAGTCAGAAGACAAGATAGCAGAAGGCACTGCTAAAGCATTTGTTGATAGGATGATTGCAAGTGGTCATGGCGCTATGCTTGAACATGGTACTGTGTATCTTAAATGCGAAACAGAGGTCATAAATAGGTATATACATCCTGAAGATGGTGAAGAAGAGTATTTTAATAAGTTGGAAAAATATGAATATAATTCTTACTCAGTAACAAATGATGATGGTATATACCTATATGTTACTACTAATCTTAGAGTACTAGTAGAGAATGATTGGCTTGACGATTTACAATATATTTGTGAACCTACAGAATATCACGAGAAAAGAATCACTGTCCAGTTTACTTGTGATAGAGTTACTGGAGAATCTTTTCTTAGACATAGAGCCATAGATGAAGACCATCCCACTATTGAAGGAGAAGTGACTAGAGAAATGGAGTCGGATATTAACTCATTCGCTAGAGAATCTACAAGATATTGTAATTATACTAAAGATAAATTTAACAATCAATTTAGTATTATTTTGCCTCCTGAGTTTTATGAAACACAAAGTTCTAACACTATAGACTGTTTTGGAAAAACAGACGACCAAATATTTAGAAATATGTGTTGTTCAATATCAGCAGGTAAAATAGATGATTTTCAATTATTTGAAACATGGTATTTTGCAAATTTAGCTACTCAATGGGCTTATAATAGACTTATTTCTTTAGGATGGAAACCGCAACAAGCAAGAAGAGTAATTCCTTTAGATATTAAATCACCTCTTGTTATGACAGCCTTTGTTTCAGACTGGAGGCATTTCTTTGAATTGAGGTGCGCAGCCAATGCACATCCTCAGGCAAGAGAATTGGCTATTCCTCTGCAAGAGGAGTTTATTGCAAGAGGATATATTAACAACTAAAGAAAAAGAATGAGTTTACTAGGAAAGAAGAAAGTGATTAATCCCACTCTGTTCAATGGCAGGCTGGCATCTATCAAGGCTGTATTCAAAGCTGCACATGAGAATGCAAGCACCCTCCATGCAGAGATGGAAGAGAATGTTAAAAGCAAAAGTGCTCAGATAGAGTCCCTACAACATGACATTGAAACCATCAATGCTTGTAAGGAGGAAACTGAGAAGTTTATGGAAAACATATCTCAACTTATCTACAATGGAGTAAAATATACAGTTGAGTAACTTTGCAAGGAGGAGTAAGTTAATCACTTATTCCTCCTTAACTTTCTATGCAGCACATTGCATATTAAAATTAAATTTCTTACCTTTGCACAAAATAATACTTTTAATTATATGAGTTGTTTAACTATAACACCAAGAATTAAAGAATTAGCTAAAAAGTTTCCTAATGAGACAGAACAATCAGTACTCAATCTGGTTGGTATGTGGCAGGAAAAGAATAGTAAGTCTATTGAGGATATTCCATCAGGAAGTGAACTTAATGATTTCATTAAGGAGCTTAGAAGTGGAGAAGCTGTTGAACAGCTTGATGAAGCACTTGGTAGTTCTTTTGACACTCCAAGGATTACTTCTATTGAGGAGCAGCAAAAGGTGGACTTACTCTTTGACCCAACAACAAGAAGGGATAGAGTAGCACTTATTGCAAGACTCTTCAGTAATGAAGTTGATAGTGCCCTACAGGAGATGACTGATTCTTTGAAGAGAAGAATTGATAATGTAAGTGGTGTAGAGAAAGAGGGATTGCAGGCTGAGCTTAATAGCTTGGACAGACTCTCTGCCATAAGGAAATATACACCTGCTGGTATATTTAAGAGAGTAGCCAATATCTTCAATTCTTATGTGCAAGATACTGAAGAAGGCAGAACCCAGCAGGAACTTAATGCAATCAACTCCATGAAAGGTGCTGATAAGTTCTCTGATGAGCAGAAGCTGGAAGCTGCTAAGAAGAAAGCTGCCTACAAGAATCAGGAATACAAGAAGATAGTTGATGACCCTTATGTCTATAAGGCTCTTGCTGAGGAAGCAAGTACATTGCTTGTAATGACAGAGGGTATTAGAATAGACCCCAATTATATTGCACCTGCTGATGCAAACCTCAATAATGATGACCCAGAAGGTAATAGCGAAGTGGATAATGAGGCAGAAGATTGGAGACAAGAAGAGGCTTATAAAGATGGTTGGATGACCAATTTCAGACAAGTAAGTTCTCATGAGTCACTGTCACAGGCTGTAAGAAAAGTAATCAGACAAGTACCTAAACTTGACTATAGAGGTAAATATGAAAAGGATGATTTGGGTTTCACAAGATACCTTGATGCAGACTATGTCCATGCTACCTTCATTGACAAGTTAAAGGATATGATTAACTCTGATGATATGATTCCTCTCATGGAGGATTTACAAAAAATCAAGCCTTGGGTAAAGCAGGTTACCAAGCTTATTCAAGGTGATGAGACTTTGTTCTCTCAATTCTATCAGGACTTCAGGAAGGATTATATGCCTTATTGGATTCAGAAGAAGAGGATAATGCCTGATGGTACACTCAAGATGGAGACTATTGCCATTAATAAGCCTGAAGGTGTGTATTACCTTCTTGATGCTTGGAGGGATAATTATGAGAATGGAGTACAGCTTGATGATGATAGCATATACGAAAAGAATGGAGAAATAAATAGGGATAATGCAGCCAAAGGATTACAACTGACTGAGACATTAAATAATATGTTTCAGAATCTTGATACAGAGTCCAGACTTCAACTCTTGGAGAGAGAAGATGTATGGAATACCATAATGAAGTTGCTTCACATGTTGGGTATTGATGCTAATCCCTCTGTATTAAAGACTTCATTGACTAATATAAAGACTGCTACAGGGGTTACATTTACTGACCCTATTATGCTTCTATTACCTCAGTTAAACATTATATTTAGTGGAGTTGCTGGAGGTAAAGTGCAGGATAAGGTGGATGAGAATGAGGCAGTTAAGAGAGGGGACCTTATCAATACCTTTGGTTCTGCCTATAATACAATTGCAAATATGATGGCAGAAGTAACTGAAGATGCCATAGAAAGTAGTGTAAGGGAGAATGACAAATCCTATTATTCCCATGTTACCCCCAATTATTTAGGTAAGCTGATTAAGAACCTCAAGAATGTCATGAATGACAAAAAGAGATTTGAACAGTTTATGCAGACAGAGTTCAAGGACTATGAATGGTTTTACAAGGATGGGCACTGGAGAAATGACTGGCTAAGGCAGATTGAAGAATCAGAGGAGCTAAGAAAAGGACTCAGTCATAAGGTGGTATTGAACTCTGATAAGGTAGATTATACCAACTGGGATGATTTGGATTACACCTTGGCTCTTTTGACAGAATATTGGGGTGACCCTGATTCTGCCAAATCTAGCATAAAGTATGCTTGGTATCATGTACCTATTCTTTCAGATAGCCCCTCTGCTGAATTTATCAGATTTAGAAAGTACACCACAGGTGATGTGCTTGATGAAAATGGTAAGAAGAGGACTTATGATGATGTTATCCTTGACAAGTTAGTAGACTTGGTTAATCAAGAGTATGACAGAATTATGCTGGTTAGAGAGAGGGATGAGGCTTATCAGAGAGGAGATAAGAGTGTTGAACCTATAGCAAACTATGATATTGTAAGGAAGAAAGATGGCTCTATAAAAAGTCTTGGAGGTGCAGAATTTAAGTTCCTGCCTACTCTTAATAATATCAAATATGACAATGGGGAAACCTTCATTGACAGACTTAACAGGCTTAGAAATGAAGGCACAGGTGCTGAACTTAGACTGTTTCTAAGAGAAACACTTAATGACATGATGGAAGATGGTTTTGAACAAACCTACAGGGATTGGATGGCAGTAGGTCTACTTGATGAGCTTCCTAATGGCAAATACAAGTACTTGCCTTTTGAAGGACAGTCCAAGCAAAACAGCATAACTGCAAGAGCACTTATCAAAGCTAAAGATGCTTTGGGTTCTCTATGGAACACCAATATGGAACTCTTACTTAGAGCCTATAACAATAATAGTGCTTTTGGTACCAGAGAAGCAAACAACTTGATGGGGCAGATTAGTAATTTACTCATAGATAAGGCTACAAGAGGTGAGATGGAATTGAAAGATGCCCAATCAATCTCAAGGAGCCTATTTGTAAAGAACAATGCTAAAGATGCTCTCAGAGAGTATTATTGGAATAGTAAGTTAGCTACTTCACAGATTATCCAACTTACTACTACTGACCTTGCTTTCTATAAGAACCTTGAGGACTTTCAGAAGAGATATAAGGAGGTTCATGCTCCTGCCCTCAGACTGAATACTAAAGCTACTTATAAAGGTGAGAGAATTGGCAGAGATTGGGAAAGAACTATTTACTTGAAGGATGATGAAATAGTGTCTTCTGTACTTGAAGATATTAGAACTGTGCTTGATGAAAGGGTCAGAAAGAATGAGATGACCAAGACAGACAGGGATAATATCATTAGCAAGTTCAGAAATGTGAATGTAGCAGATGCCCAAGCTTATAGAAGCCTGAGTTCTTATAGAGCTATTCTAGGAATGTCAGGACAGTGGACAGATGATATGGAACAGGCATATAACAATTTCAAGAATGGAGATTGGAATATAAAGGACTTCAATATCATTTGGCAGACCAAGAAGCCTTATGTCTATACACAAGTCAACAATAACAGTGGGGTTGAAGGGCATACTGGAATCAAAACCCCTGTGCAACATAAGAACTCAGAGTTTCTGTTACTTGCAATGCATGAGTTGGTAGCTGGCCCATTAGGAAGGTCAAGCAAGCTAAAAGCCATAAATAGGTTTATGGAGGATAATCAGATTGATGTGGTACAGTTTGAATCCACCACTAAGGTTGGGAAACAAGGTGTCATAGATTTGAATGATGTAAGTACAGAGGACGAAGTCACCCAAAGACTAAAGGATACTACAGGTATCGGATTTGGTAATGAGAATCCTAATGTAGTACATAAGGTATCTTATGAGGATTATGGTATTCAGACTGCAACTCCTGAGCATGCTATTGATGCAGTCCAATTGGTAGGTACTCAGATTAGAAAGCTTATTACTGCTGACATTAGTGATGATACTACCATTACAGTGGATGGCAGAAGCATGACTAAAAAAGAGTGGCTTGACTTGTATAATGCTATCAATACTGAGAATATCCTACAAGCATTTGCTGATGTGGATGAGATATTCAAAGACTCAAAGGAAGTGGAGAAAATCCTACTTGAAGAGATTAGAGGTAATCAGAGATATGGCATGGATATGATGAGGGCCTGTACTCTTGATGAGAACAACAACTTCAATATACCTCTCTCTGACCCTGTGCAGTCTCAAAAAGTACAGACATTGCTTAATAGTGTAATCAAGAGTAGAATCACTAAACAGAAGATTAGAGGTGGAGCATTGATTCAGGTATCTGATTATGGCCTGACTGATGAGCTTCATGTAGTATTTGAAGGTGAAGGTGCCAACAAGAGAATCAAGTACCTTGAATGTTATATGCCTGCATATAGCAGAGAGTTCTATGAGCCTCTCATGGACCCAAATACTCACCAACTTGATGTGACCAAGCTACCTGAGGACTTAAGAAAGTTGATTGGTTATAGAGTCCCAACAGAGGATAAGTATAGTATGGCTCCTCTGTATATCAAGGGATTCCTGCCTCAACAGAATGGTTCTGCAATCATGCTTCCTGCTGAGATTACTACTCTGTCAGGTTCTGACTTTGATGTGGACAAGATGTATATCATGTTGCCTGAGTTCAATATATCCAAGGAAGTGAATTGGAAAAAGTTTACTGATTTAGTTATGCAGAATCAGGGATTCAGGAAGTGGGGCATAGACAATGTCAAAATGACTATTGACCAGATTAGGAATGGCAATATATCATTCTCTGAGGATACTCCTGAGATGCACCTGTTTGACTATTACAATAGCATAAAGGGAAGTTTGGTAGAGACTAAGATAAGGAAGGCCAAGTATGATTTCAGCAAATCTCCACAGGAGAATAATCTTGAAGCAAGAAATAACTTGTTGATAGATATGATGTATGGGGTTCTCACTAATGCAGATACAGCCTCCAAGATTCTTAACCCCGGTGGTTTTGATTATCAAAAGAGGTCTGCAAGGATAATGACTATCCTAAATGATTCCTATGAGAGTGATTTGAGTACCGCTTTGCAAGCAATAGGAGTAAAACTTGATAAGACTGTTCAAAAGAATGGTAAATCTCATCCTAAGTCCATTGCTTCATACTTGTTTGACTTAGACCTTGACACTCTTGATAAGCTGGCGGAAAAGACTAAAGCCAAGATGGACCCATTATCTCCAAGAACTCAGGTAATGTTACATCAACAGAATATGACTGGTGCAAAGCTGATTGGTATATATGCCAACCATAATGCCAACCATGCCCTGATGCAGCACACCCAGCTATCTCTAGATGAGGAAAATGGTTCATTTACACTGAATGGAAAGAGACTTACATCTTTGCATGATGTCATGAATAGGGATAAGGAATTTATCTCAAAGAACAATGCTGGCTTCCTAGCTGCTTCTGTGGATAATGTGAAAGACCCTGTGCTTGCAGCACTTAATCAGAATACATTTACTGCTGATGCTTCTATGCTTCTTTCAAGGTTAGGTTACAATCCTATTGAAATAGGTTTGCTTATGATGCAGCCTATTGTCCAAGAAATCACTCAAACCTACTTTAGAGAGAGCAGAGAGGGTAAAGGCAAAGATACTATTATTGATGAGGTACTTGACAAGTACAAGGAAAGGGCTGCTCTCAATAGTGACTTGACTTATGATAATTACAAGAACAACAGCTTCTACATTGAAGAGCTTGCAGACAATATAATGCTTGCCAAGGAGGCTGTTACTGATAGGTCTCAGACTTCTGACTTTAGGAAGATAGAGTTCTATCAGAAACAAGTTGCAGTTGGTTATCTGTTCAAGAGAGTCATGAACTCTGCCAATGCTTTGGGTCAATTAGTACAAGCCACAAGGTCTGATACCCAAGGTGGTGCTGCTGGTCCTACTATTGCAGATACAGAGTTGAAGATACAGAAAGTAAAAGACCTGTTAGACCAAATAGAGAGTAATGATAAGTTCCCATTGAAGAATGCCAATGTCATATATGATGATTTGCTTGCAGATAATCCGGATACTGACACTCTTAGAGAAAGATTATTATCAGCTCCTCTTCCATTCTTACAGGCTTTCTACACCCTTGGCTTGCAGACATCAGAGAGAATGTTAGGTTCTTATTTCCCTCAATATACTGAATCATTCAGGGCTGTAATTGATAGCCTTAGAGACTTGACAAAGACTGGCAGGTTAAATGTAAAGACTATGAATAGTGTCTACAATGACTTGCTTGCCTATATAATGTCAAAGAATGGATTCTTTGGTTCTGAGCTGGTTGTAAACCCTGACTCTGAAGTAGGTGATATTATTGTTTCTTCTTCTGAAAAGAGAAAAGATTTCATCAATAACTTCCCTGCTTACTTTAAGAAGGTAGTAACAGACAATGAGGATATAGCTGACCTCGAATTTATTAAGAGACTCAGGGTGATAAGGGCAAATGACACTAATCCTGTGGACACTGTAGTGTTCAAGAATGTAGGTCAATTAAGTCCTACTTTAAGGGAAAGATATATGAGGGATTGGACATCTCTCCTATATATGTCTAATCCTGAAGCCCAGAGACTTGCTCTTAACCTGTTCAGGTACAGTTATTACAGGAATGGCTTTGCATTTGGCCCAAATACCTTCATCCACTTGGCTCCTGTGGCAGTGAGAAACATCATACCGGAGTATATAAGTACACTAAGAAGTCTTACATTATCCAATGATGATTACAGTCAATTTGTAGACCAATATGTCTATAACCACTTGGATAATAGGAAGTTGGTTCCTGAAGTTCCTGACACAGCCTCTGTTCAGTTCATAGGAGAGGATAATGAAATCAAGGATGTGGTTACATTTGTGATTGATGGTGATGCTACCTTTGGTGATAAGAAAGTCATCAAGAAAAGGATAGATACCCCTGATGGCCCAGTCTATGACTTCTTCAAGTATATAGGCAAGAGAATCAGAGGAGGGTATGTCTATTACAAGTTACTCTCATTAGGTACTGAGCAGGCCAATGTAGCAACCTATGAAAGGATTGAGCCATTAGGTTTCAGGAACAGTTTCATTGAATATGAGTATGGTAAGGATGCAGAAGAGATGGAAACTGTAATTGACAAGAACAGGAAGGATTATGACCCTTATGCAGATACATTATCAAGATTTGATGATGGGAATGTGGAAGTGGATTATGATTCCATGCCTGATTATCAAGATATTCCTCAAGTAGATGTGGATGCTTTCCAACAAGTATATGGCACTCCTCTTGATACCTCTGCTCCTAGAGTGGATGACATAATGTCCATTGAACCTAATACAGAATATAGAGATGCAGAGGGGAATACTATCTGTTAATAATCCATATTATATAAAGTTTACAAAAGTATGGCAAGAGATTGCGCAATTATTCCAACAGTAAAAAATAAAAATGGTCAAAAAGTGGGCAGCAAGTTATTCAAGGACTTGCTGTCCTTCACTTCCAATGATAGAGAACAGGCTAGGTACATATATGAAATTACAAAGTCTGACTATTTTGTAAGGAACTTTATGCCAAAATTAACATTGGATGAAAACAATGAGCCTACACTGAGAAGTTTATTAAAGCAAACTAATATTAGTGAGGTTATTCCTGAGTCTAAAGTACTTGAAGTACTTAACAAGGAGATTGGGTATTACAAGAGAGGAATGGACAGACCTGCTCTATGGATAGACAATGATAAGAACTACAAAGACTTAAAACAGAGAGCCATATATTTTAATCAAAACTCTGAGTTTAGGGATGATTATGTAGCCAGAGTCATCAAGATTAAGGACTATGAATCTCCAAGAACCTTTATAGGGATAAAGGTGGAAAGAAAGAACAGATTCAATTCCATTGATGCAGATAAGATGGAATACAATGAAAACCTTAATAATAGGTTGAGAAGTATTCTTGAATCCCATGGTATAGGGATAGGTGCTTTGACTGACCTTGAAAAGAGAATGGGTATTCATGGTGTGGCTGACTTTGATGTTGCAAGGAATGCAGCAGATGGTCTTATTGAAATGATTAGGCTTGCTAATGGTATCCAAGGTGAGAAGGCTCTTCCTGAAGAGTTTGCACACTTTGCCATTGAGGCCATGGGGGATAATCCTCTTGTGACAAGGCTAGTCAATAATATATCCTCTAATGGGCTGACAGGAGAAATCATGGGTGAGGACTACGATACTTATAATACACTATATCATGGTGATGAGTTTAAGCTGGCAAAAGAAGCTGCGGGTAAATTGCTTGCAAAGCATTTGCTACAAGGTGAAGATATTCCATCAAAGCCCTATAAAAATCTCCTGCAAAGAGTAATCCAAGCAGTTAAGGGTTTCTTTCAGAAACTCAGTGCAAGTCCTATCCAAAGAGCCATGAAGGAGGCTGACAAGAATTTCGGCTCTTTAGCAAGGCAGATACTTGATGGAAGCTTGGATGAGACTATCAATGTTGACAATATCAAATCAAGTGGAGTATTCTATAATACCTCAGAGAGGATAACTAGAGATAAGAAACTACTTCAGGAAATCATTGGCAATGAGCTAAAGAGACTGAAGATTTACGAAAAAAGAAACCCCAATAGTCAGTTTAGTGCCAACCAAAGGCTCCTTATTGATAGGTTGGATATTGAATTGGCTGATAATAATGAGATAGAAGGCATTTATACATTCCTAGAGAATGCACTTGAAGAGTTATCTAAAGTGAATAACAGGCTTACTATGTTACAGAATACTCCTGCCACTGATGTAAATGAGAGGGCTAGGGTATTAAGGGATGTGAGGAACTACTTATATAGTTACAAACACATTACTGATGACATAAGAAAATCCCTTGTTGATGAGGAAAAATATGAAGACAACAGATATGGTCAAAGAGTAAGGGTAGCACTTGACAATACAAGTACATTGCTTGGTGACCTGTTTGTCAAATATAATAATGTATCAATGCCTCTCTTTGTTGATTTTATCAAGCCCTTTGTAGGGGAAAGCATTACTGTCCCCTTTGGTAAGTTTAAGGGTAAAACCATGACCGCCGAGGACTTGGTCAAGGTGGCTGACAATGATATATCATTCTTTGACAGGTGGCTTGATTCTATGGCAGACTCATCAGACTACATGTTGAAGGTAATGGACCAAGCTGTCAAGAAGAGTAAGGAAAATGCAAGGCTTGAGACTATTAATGTCATGAAGGAGTTACAGGCTGCTGCTATTAAGCTGGAACAAGCTGGTATAAAGAATACTGACTGGATGTTTGAAAGGGACAGCAAAGGTAATCTGACAGGTAACTATATATCTGAGATTAACCAAGGCTTATTCAAAGAGAAAGTTAGGGAAATGTTCAAGGCTCTTAATGAGAAGTATGGGCATAATCCTGTTGGTGATTATGCAGAAAAGTATAGGAGGGAAAGACAGGCTTGGTTTGATGCCAATATGGAGATTGTTGATGGAAAGAAACAACCTAAAGTATCCATTTATGGCAATAAGGCTTATCAAAACCTGAATCCTGCTCAGAAAGAGTACTATAATAAGGTTATGGATATAAAGGCCAAGCTAGATTCATACCTTCCTGACAAGTATACTACCTTAACCAATGCAGTTAAGATTAGAAAAGATTTACTTGAAAGGGTAAAGTCTTCTGATGGTGTAAAGTCCGGAGCAAAACAAATATGGGAAAGTATAAAGGATGAGTTCATCAGAAGAACAGATGATACCGAGTTTGGTGATAGGGCTACTGTGAAAGACTTTGAAGGCAGAGAAGTGCAGGTACTTCCCATCTATTATACCAAGATGAAGAAGGGAGAAAGCCCCAATGACCTGTCTACTGATGTGACATCTACCCTTACAGCCTATGCTGCCATGGCAAATGATTTCAATGAGATGGGTAAGGTAATTGATGTTCTTGAACTTGGCAGGGATATGCTAAGGGAAAGGGAAATAGTACAAGTAAGAGGAGGTAAGCCTCTTGCAGAGAAGTTCAAATCTGTAGGAAGAAAGGTAGAATCAGTATTGACTAAGTCAGGAGATGAGACAAGATTCATGCAGAGATTAAATGATTTCTTTGAGATGCAGGTATATGGCAGGTATATGGCAGATGAGGGAACATTTGGCAATACTAAGATTGATAAAGGAAAGGTAGCTAATTTCGTTAATAGGGTGACTTCTCTTAACACATTAGCAATTAACGTCTTATCTGGTATCTCCAATGTGGCTACTGGTGGAGTGATGATGAGGATTGAGTCTTTCTCCGGAGAGTTCTTCAATGAATCCAATACACTTAGGGCTGACAGGAACTATGGTCAGGCATTGCCTGAATTCCTTGCAGAGATTGGCAATAGGGTGAAAACAAGCAAACTTGCTTTGTGGGATGAACTATTCAATGTTATGCAGGAATATGAAACTGATGTCAAGGAAGTAAACTTTGACAGGAAGACATGGTTTAGCAGAATGTTTGGTACATCTGCATTATTCCTTATGAATAATGCCGGAGAGCATTGGATGCAGAATAGAACCTCATTGGCACTTGCAGATGCTTATAAAATGAAGGCTCCTGATGGCAAAATAGTATCTTTATGGGATGCTATGGAAGTAGTCCCTATTGATAAGAATAATAAGAAGTTAGGTGCTAAACTTCAATTAAAGCAAGGCTATACTAAGGAAGATGGCTCTGCATTCACAAAGGATGATATTATAGCTTTCAGTAGAAAGTCTGCTGCCATAAACCAAAGAATGCATGGTATCTATAATAAAGCTGACAGAAATGCAGTACAAAGGCTGGCTATAGGTAGAATGGGGGTTATGTTCAGAAAATGGGTGAAGCCTTCCTTGAATAGAAGATTCAAGTCTGCAACATATAACTATGACCTACAGGCATGGACAGAGGGTTATTATAATACTACAGGAAGATTCTTGATGCAACTTGCCAAAGAACTGAGAGAAGGCCAGTTTGCATTGGCTGCAAACTGGAACAGGCTATCAAAGACAGAGAAGGCCAACATCAAAAGGGCTGCTACAGAAGTAGGTCATTTCTTAGCAGTAGCACTTATTCTTGGCCTTATGGATTGGTCTGATGACAAGGATAGACCTTGGCTGGTTAAAATGGCAGAGTATCAATCAAGAAGACTATATACTGAACTTGGTTCATTGATTCCCGGCCCACAGATGGTTGGAGAAGGATTGAAGATTATGAAGTCTCCTGCTGCTGGTATTAATACCCTTGAGAATACACTTGACTTAGTAGGTCTTTTAAATCCCTTCAACTATGAAACAGTTGCTGGAGAAGATGCCTTGATACAATCAGGCAGATACAAGGGAGAATCCAGAGCTACTAGATTGTGGTTTGAGTCTCCTTTGATACCAATGAATAAGACAATTTACAGAGGGTTACACCCTGAAGAGGGTATCCCTTTCTTTAAACAATAGTTATATGGAAAATGTAGGTTTGTTTATGGCTATCCTCATAGTAGGGATAGTATTAGGAATTTTGGCTTTGGGATATATCCAAGACAAAATGTAGTGATTGTTAATGATGGAAATAGGGGGAGTGAGTAGATTAAGTTCTACTCCTCCCCCTATTTTTTTTTTTAATTTTTTTTTTACCTAATAAAATAGGGCAAGGTGATTAACCCTGCCCTAATAAAAAATTTCATCCTATTGACTAGAAGGCTATACACTTGATGGCTTGGTCTCTTTCTTCTTGAGAAATTGAATCAAACTTCTCCTTAGTCCAGCCCTTCTTCAACAAGTTCTCTTTAATAGTGTCATCCATCATATCAAATGTGGTCAATGTTCCTTTAGGAAGCTTCCTATACCTAGTATCATCATTGGTTCTACTGTAAGTGCCAACATTATTGGTAGCTGATTTTACTTGGTTGGCAGCAGGAACTACTATTTCCTCAAATTTACCTTCTGCACCACTGTATAGAACACCGTCATATTGCTTCAGTTCATCAGGAGCATTTTCTCTATTGAACATGTTTGCTATTTCACCTCTTCTAGTGGACTCATCCATGTCTAAAGTACTATCCATACCTACAATGAATGGGTTCCTCATATTGACAAACAGCTCCATAATATTACCATATTGCATAGCCTTGTTCTTTACAGAAGACAAGTATAACCCCTTACCATAATATCCTTCATCTGTAGCAGAACCAAACAGATTTGGGTCATATGTAGTCCATTGGCTGTTGGTACCATGATATACTACCAGAGGTTCACCGTTTTCATCAACCACCTTACTAGCTTCCTCAGGATTATTTTCCCAGTCCCCAAACCATTCTTTAAATGCTTTGGTTCTTACATGGGCATATTGCCTTTCAGTAAGGTTTGAGGGTTTCTTATTAGGTGCCAATAAATTGCCCTGCTCATCCCTTGAATTTTTTAGTATATCCAGCATTTCCGGAGTATACTCCTCTTGTCTAAGTCTGGATTCATCAAGAGATTTAATCTTTTCCTCTTTATTAGCATATTTCCCTTCATTAATAGCCCTGAAGTAGTAGATAGAAGATGGCCTGAAGTCTTTCCAGTATCTAGTCTTGATGAATAATGACTTAAAGAAGTCTATTATCTTTCTTCCTAAGCTTCTGGTATCCTTTCCTCCTTGCATCACAAATGTTCTGAAATCCTCAGCCAGTTCTTCTTCCAGCTCAAGGTTACCCATATTAGGATGCTTTCCTCTATACTCATTCAATAATACTGTTCTCTCATTATTGTCTAGAAGGAGATTAAACACAGCATGGAATGCTTCATGGTATGCAGTACCCTCAGCAGCTATATCAGATAAAGTGACAACACCTTTATCAAATTGACCCCAAGCCAATGCTCCTTGCCTTCCTACTTTAATAAGACCCTTTACTATATGTACCCTATCACTTTCACTTAATTGAGGCAATGTCTTTGCAATCCAATCAAGTTCTTTTTCCTGATTCCATGCAGTAGCTTCTGTGGAGTCTACTCTTCTTAAAGTAAACTCATCCTCAAACTCCTCATCATGGTTATTGATTGCCTGCTCCTTTTGTGCAGTGTAAGCAGCACCTGTTTGAGTATTGCCTTGGTTAACAGTAGCAGGAGTTACTATATTGGTAATAGGAGCTGTATTAACAGTAGGAACCTCATCAGGATTGAATAGCATAGTCTTTTCATTAGACATATCCTTAACCTTTTGTGGCTTGGCACTTAAAGCTTTCATTATAACATTAAATGCTTCCTCATCTGATTTACTAAGTGTTCTGGTATCCACAAGCTTACCATTTGGTAATACCACAAAGTAAGAAGATGACTCATTCATTTCACCCTCTCTGCCAAATCCCCTGTCTCTTTCCTTTGTAATGTATATAGGAATACCTTCTACCTCACCAGCCTTCTTGATATATCCTTTATATAATTTCCCATCCTTCTCATAATAACCCACAATAGAATCTTTTCCCAAAGAGTTTTCAGGCAGTATCCTATCTACAGGATTCTGAGTTTCCAATGAAGTTTCAAAGATAGGCAGTACTTGCTGGTTCTGTGCTGGAGTAGCAGGAGTTTCAGCAACCTTATTTACTTCAACAGAACTAACCAAAGGTACATTTACAGCAGGATTATACTCAACAGGAATGCCTTTCTCACTTTGTACTACTGATACATTCTCCCTATCATAGCTCAGCACAAATGGCATTATAGCCAGTTTGGTAATCGGGGTTCCGTATTGGGATTCAAACAGGTTCTTGTATGCAGACAACTGTAAGGTATAGTAATCCTTTGCACTCATTCTTTGAGTGGCAGATGGGGTGGTAAAGTAATTTACCTTGTGTCCATATCTGTCAGTAAAGTCATAGAAGCTGTATCTGCTTGACTTCACATCATAGATTCTAAAGTTACCATCCTTATCAACTGATAGAATATCAACTTCTCCTGCAACTCTTGTACCATCAGGATATTTCTGATACAATATAATATTATCAGCAAGGAACCTTTCTCCCATATGCTCCATATTTGATTTGACCCTATTAAGAGTAGTAATCAAATCCATGAAGGCATTTTCTGACATATTAGATGGCTTGACTATCCTTGACACATCTCTTATAGTGAAATATTGCCTGATAATACTATCTACTGCTGAGCCAGCATCCAATGCCCTTTGTGAGTTGGTACCAGACATCTTGTCCCTTACTATGTTCACAATAGTGTCCCTACTCTTGGCATCAGCCTTTCCTTGGTAACCATCAAGGCTAATCTTGTACTTATTCTCAAGAAATTTCAAGTAATTGTCATATTGTGCTGGAACATCAACCAACTGTGATAACTTGGCTCTCACCTGAGTTAAAGCCTCTGTTTGCTTAGAGGACTCTATCCAGTTAGAACCTAATCTACTGTGTACTCTACTGTATTGGTGATACTCGCCGTCATCTTCAAGCACATAATAGAACTCGCCATCAGTTCTTGTCTTGTCAATCCTTCTCTGATTCTCATATATCTCACTGATAATCTTCTTGGACTTGGCAACCTTGTCCTCTCTCTCCTTCTTCTTTCCTGCAATAGTATCCTTCACATCTTGTGCCTCTTGTCCTGTGATATACTTCTGTGAAGTCCTGTCAAGAACCTGACCATTAGGTGTAAGAACCTTATTGTCTACCATTATTGATGAGTCTGTGAAACTCCCGAAGTTATCTTGTGCCCAAGCTAAATCAAACAGTACCCTATTGCTATCAGTAACTTTTACATTCCTACCTTGCTCATCCCTGATAGTATTTGTCTTCAAATCTACAAAGTAAGGCTTGTTTGTAAATGCAGATACTATTCTTGTACCTGAAATAGCACCCTCAGTACCACCTACAGGAGTCTCAATCTTCCTCTTAGGCTGAGGAGCTACTGAGGCTGGACTTACAGCCTGATGGAGATTACCTTCATCATCAAAGTAATCAGTTGTAAACCAAGTGCTTCTTACTGAAGCTTCAGTAATATTTGAGGTAAGAATGTCAGAATTGATAAGCCTGTTATTGTATGCACCCTCATTAATCCTCTTTGTACTGACTTGTAAAGGAAGGTTGAATTTAATAAGGTGCCCAAGTATTTCATTGTATATATCATCAGGGTCTTTAGGAGCATTGAAAGCACTTGTATCACCTTGTTCCTCTGCTGCTGTTATATCCCATTCTACTCCTGAAATGATAGCAGTCTTACTCCCTGTAGAGAAGTATATATCATACTTATCTTCCTTGATTTGCTCCTTACCATCTATGATAACTTTCTCATAAGTACCATCTGGCCTTTTGACCTTCTTACTAATTACAATACCATCACCTGACTTGCTACTAAACCAAGTAACCATTATATCCTGCATATACAGGTCTTGTGCCAAGTCCTGCATTGCAGCAGACACATCACCTTGTGATGTAGCCATAGACAGGTTGTTAATCGCATTTTTTATATCCTCTCCAACTGGAGTAGAGCTTACTGAAGGGTCATTTAAATTGAACTCCTCATTATTGAAGTGCTTAACCCTTACAGCAGCAGGTGAATACTTTCCAGCCCCATTAGGAACAAGTAGATATAGTCTGCCTTCCTTTTGGCCCATATCTACTGGCTTGATAACAAGACTGTCATTAACTTTGCCATTAGTTGTCAAAACTCCATTCTTGATGATTCCAAAAACAGGTCTTCTGTCTTCTGATGATACATTAGGGATGTCTTTAAGACTTCTTTCTGTACTACCATAAGGAATTCTGCCTACCATCATCTTGGATACTCTTGTAACAGGTGTGGCAATGAATTTGCCAGCTCTATTTTCTCTGTTAGCAAACTCATCTCTTATTCTCTCTTCAAGTCCCTTCAGGCCCTCATATCTTGAAACACTGTAATCAGACTCATCCAAGCTGCCAACTACTTGGTTATTCTTCCTATCTATAATGAAGATGGTTTTGTCATTGAAGTCTGGGTCAATCATAAACCCAAGTTCATCACCTGCCTTCAAGTTACCTTCATTTAAATATCTGAATGTATTCTGGTCTCTAAGATAACCATAGATACCAGAGAAGTCCACTCCCTTTTCCCTTTCACCTACTACAACATCAAATGGCCTAAAGTCACCTTCCTTGCTTGCTTCTATATGTAACTCAGGTATAGCAGGTCTATAGAACTGATTAACTCTGTCTCTACTTGGTCTTTGTGGGGCTTCCACCCTTTCATTGGCTTTCTTATTTTCCTCATTAACCATTTCAGGAGTTACATTACCAACAGGTATTTCTGTTACAGGCAAGTCCTCACTACTTGTTACAGTAGGAACAGTAGAAGTTCTACTGTCTCCAGTAGTATCTCTTCTATCATCACCTCTTGTGGTACCTTCTCTTTTTTCTACAGGCTTCCTATATTCAGGAGAGAATCTATCCTTGAATCTATTATCATTATTTACCTGAGACATTGCCTTTTGCAGGGCATATTGAGCTTCTTGGAATCTTGTTGTAGACAACTCAATATCTCCTTCAGAGTCCTCATCAAAAGCATTATCGTTATTAATGTATATAGAGTTGGGATTGGCCATCTGTTCAAGATTCTCAGAGTTATTGAATTGGTCTTGAAGGAGTTTAATAGCATCTTGCTTTACTTGTGGCTCTTCATCTGAGGATTGTATAATCCTACTGACCTCATTATTATATTGTGAGGTTTCTCTATAGTTCTTGGCCATCTCGTTACCTTCATCTTCCAAGTCTTTCAGGGTGTTATTCCTGTTTACTATATCATCTTGGTCATCCAAGATAGCTCTGAACTCTTGTAGATTCTGTGCAGAACTCAAAGAAGCTTTCAGGTCATTTGATTTCTTCTCAGCTTCTTGTTGTGCAGCTTGTTCACCTGCCTTTATATGGTCTTCTATCTGCTTCTGAGGATTCCTAAGATACTCATTAAGTTTGTTGTTATATACCTCTGAGGCGTTTCCTAACTTGACAATATCATTAATCTTGGTTATAATGTCCTCTTTCTCATCTCCACTAAGCACGGTATCATCAACCTCATTAATCTCATTGATTAATCCCTTGGTAAACTTAGGATAGTCTATCAATGTTCTAGGCAAGACATTATCCTCCTGACCTTTTACAAAGCTAAGAGTATTTATAGCTTTCTCAATGGCTCTTATATTATTGTCTGCCTGTTGATACCCTTCAGACAATCCTTTATGAGACTGACCCTCACTACTCCTTACTTGCTGATTGAATCTAAGGAATGAATTTAGATTGCCTATCACATTACCAATAGCTGACTTTACCTCTCCAGACATAGCTGTAGCCCTTTCAGCCCAATTACCAATTTGGGACTTCATCCAAGTCAGTTCCTCAAGTTGGTCATCTGATAATTGCTGACCTGTCCTAATATCAACGTCATCTCTTATCTTCAGATAATCACTGATAGTCTTGGTCATTTCATCATGATTCTGCTGTAGTTTCTCTATCATCTCCTGTTTGCCTTCTGGAGTAGCATACATGGGGTTTCCATTCTTATCTACAAATGGACCAACCTTAGAACCATCTTCAAGGGTAGTTGTGGTATTCTCTACAATAGAGGCAAGATTCTCATCTGATGTATCAAATGCAGCATCAATAAGTGTGTTAAGGTCTTCCATCCTTCCTGCATTATCAAACATGGCAATATCAGATACCAACTGGGCATGCTCTGCATTTTTGAAGTTGAACTCATCACCCTGCTCAGCAGCTCTATTCATATCATTTTGATACTTATTATGCCTGATAAGACCTTGATAGTAGTTCTTAAACTCAGGAGAATTTACTCTGTCATTCATGTAGTTGGCAATTCTCTCTTCCCTTGCCATCCTCTCATTGTAATCTCTCCACTCATTTATAGCCCCACCCTCAATGGTAATAGGAGATTGGATACCTCCCTGCTTATTCCTCATGCTTCTGAATCTAGGCATACCCAATGCACCTGTAAGGGCACCAATAAAGAACTCTTCCCAAGAAGACCCCTCATTGACAGTCTCATTTACTCCTTGGGCAAATGCCTTAACCCAATCCAATGTTTCTTGTGAAGCTTCAGGGTCAGTCTTTGACTTGTAGAAGTTGTTTACATCAGTTGAATAGTAATTACCTGCTGTCCTGCTTGCTATACTCTGTGCCATCTCCTCAGCACCTTCTGACAGGGCACCTCTTGTTATGGCAGCAACAGTTCCCAACCTTGTAGTACCAGCAGTATATTCCCCTGCTTTTCCCATTATATTGGTAGTCTTTCTTGCAGTCTTGAATCCATTGGCATACAGTTTGCCAAACTGAGTTATATTGGAAGCCAACAGGACAGGTATATTCATAAGCAAATCCGCATTACCCATCTTTAACCTGTCTTCACTCAGCTTCTCCAATGCCTCATTATATGCTTGGCTTTCAGCAGATACAAGCTGGTTATACATTTCAGTGCCACCATAAGCATCCCCTATAGCCTGCATCCTTTGATTATACCTGTCATCAAGCTGTGCCTTTTGCAACTCAAACCAATCCTTACTATTATTCAGGGCCTCTATTCTTCCCTCATTTACTGAGGAGATAGTGGCTCCTACGGCAGAATTGACTATTGCTGGAGCCTTTGATGAGTTCTTAATGGCTCCTATTAATTGAGGCAGTTTGGAGGCTTTCAATCCAGCAGCAGTTATATTACCGCTATAGAAGGCACCTACACTGAATCCTAGATTCTTGATGAACTTGTCACCTATGAAGTTTGCAGTAAAGATGTTCTCATACCAAGGCTCCTCCTGCTCATCTCTTGTATAGTAATTAGGTAGTGCCTCTTCAGACCATTCATTGACTGATTGCATAGCCTTGGAAAAATCATTATCCCACAGACCAGACCATCTCCCCTCATTTATTGCAGTGCCTGCACCAAGCACCAATCCTACAGTACCATCAAGAAAGGTAGTACCTGTCAACACAGCTCCTTTGGCAAGACCTGCCCCTAACTGGGCATACCAAGGCTGCTCTATGGCTCTGACTTCATTCAGGTCATCAGCCTGACTGACAAAGTTTATGTCTTCATCATAGATGCTTTGTCCATATCCTTTGTCAGCCAGCTCCATGCCTACATCCTCAGAAGTGGAAGGTGCCAAGGACTGTTGTAATGCCCTTGTACCTCCCAATACACTTAATTCAAACTCTCCCATTTCAGGGATTCTATTAAGTCCCTTGAGTCCTTTAAGACCTACAGGACCTGTCTTTGTTATATCTTGATACTCCATATTTACTTATCCCCCAACTTTAGAACTGGTCTTTGTCAAAGACTGGTTATATCCACTCAATCCCATAGAACTTATACCTTCCATAATAAACATTTCTCCATAATCCTCTGCCTCTTTCTCAGTAAATCCTTCAGACATCAACTCTTTAATCCTTCTGTCATATAGCCTGAACAGGTTACCCATTTCTCCTGAGATAAGGTCAGGATTAAATGCAACCTTTGACCCATCCTTATAAGATACTATCACCTTGTTCCTGTGCTTGGTACTATGACTGAAATCCACTATAGGATTGTCCTCAGTTCCATAATCTTCAGGATTGAACTTCTTGGAAGTCTTGTTAAAGTTCTTATCCAAGATAGTTGCATTTTCTGCAAATGACTTCTCCCAGTTTTCTTGGTTACTGATGTTATGGGTTAATACTTCTGACAGATACTCAGGGTCTCCATTCATGAAATATTCAGTATAGGACTTGGCAGAAGCATCTATCATATTATCCATATTCTTGAAATCCTCAAGAGAAGACTTGTTAGTATAACCCATGGTCTTCAAGGCATTGTAATCCTCATCTGATATAACCTTTATATCATTTCCATACTTCTTCTTGAGGGCAGACATAGCATCATTTTCCACTTCAGACCAAGGCTTAACCACACCATATTGAGCCTGATACAACTCAGTTCCTCTACCCGGTCTTATAGCTCCTGTCATCTTCTTATATTCCTCATATACTTCCAAAGGATTATAATTTCCTCTCTTACCAAAGTAAGATGCCTTTAATCCCTTACCTTGCACATTCAATTTGTCTCTTGTTTGCTTCATGCCATATAAGGCACCATTAGCTTCCAAGTGTGAGAATGTCCTAGGCTTATAATTCAGTGTCGGAGTGGGATTGTCTAAAGCTTTTAATCTCCTCTGCATAGCTTCCTGTGCTGATAACTTGGCCCCATAATCTTCATAAGGAGATACTTGTGTCTGGCCAACTGCCTGATATAATGCTGGAGCTACTCTACTGAAGTAGTCCATAACAGCAGCTTTGTCTGACCACTTGCCTACTCCAGAGACATTAAGCTCATCTTGAAGGATAGAATTAAGGACTCCATTAGTATCCACATCAGTGTCTCCGTTAATCAGTCTTTGAATGTCATTGATGGCCTTTGCTACATCAGTATCCTTATATCCATGTTCTTGTAGCCAAGTCTTGACATAGGGGTCAAGTCTCTTGCCATTTCTATAGTCTCTCAATCCTTTGGATAATGCAGAAGCAGTAGTAGCTACCCTCTTGAATCCCTCTTGACTATTAGCCTGATTGAATCTTATAGAGGGATTATTCAGGTATCTGTCTAATGAGGCTGTAGAAGCATCCCCTTCATATACCATACCAGCAGCTCTTCCCTTATATTGTTCTGCTGCCTCTTCTGTCCTTGCCTTATATGCTTGCTCAATAGGAATAATTTCCTTACTGTACCTTGCTCTCATGTTAAGCATGTTCTTCCTGCTTACAGCATTAAGCCCTTCACTTGCAAGCTGACTGGCTTGATTCTCCAAATCATTTGCATAGGTCTTGTACATCTTATAGGTATATGGGTCAGTCTGCTCATTGGCTAAACCATCCCATATACCTGCCTTTGCAGACAAGTCAGTATATTGTTCCTCAATTTCTTTATAACTCTGACCATATATTTGATATGGTTGCAAGTACCTGTCAAAAGAGAAAGGCTGGAACTTGCTATTTACAACCAAACTATAATTTGCCATATTAGTAAGTGAGACCTCCTCTTCTCTTCTTTAATTTTCCTCCTTTAGAATACTTGCCTCCTGCTACAGACATCTTGTAATCCTCCCACTCTTCTTTACTCCATTCCTTAGGTTTCTGGCTTAGAGTACCAAATACCCCTGAGTTGATTAGCATATCCCTGTCAGACCTGTTATAAGCATCTATTCCTATATTACCCAATGAGTCAAACAGATTAGTCAGGTTAGCACTCATACTTGCACCTCTTCTTGCATCTATTGCATCTCTCATTGCCATAGCTTGTGTAATACCACTTAGCCTTGTACTTCCTGCCTTTAGTGCAGCCTCTTGATTAGCCATTGCAGCTTTAAGCCCCATCTCAGAGTTTGCTTGATTGGTTCCTCTATTAAACTGCTCTACCATCTGTCTCTGTGCCAAGTTATACTCCTCAGCCTGTCTTGCCAAGTCTCCCAACTTGCCTTGTGCATTATAGTCTGCTGCAAGTAGTGCGGCATTCCTTGAAGGACTTGAAGAGTTCATAATAGCTCTTCTTGTTGCACCAGCCTGTGCACCAAGCTTATTTATATAAAAGTTCCTGTCAAGTGGTTTATATTGCAGATAATTCCCTATTGGCTTATAGCTTACAGGAACATAATTACCTACTTTGTTTGCAGCCTCTATGATTGCATCAGGTCCTGTATAATCAGGCCTGCTGAATATACTTTGACCCAATCCTATTGCAGAACCTACTACAGGTGCATATCTTAGCCAAGTAGCATCAAATCCTCTTCTATCTGTATTACCCTTTCTTTTGGGTACCCTAACTTTAGCAGGAGTTGTACCTTCCACATTAGAAGGTATATCATATCCTACTTCACCAATACCTGATATTTCCATAGGAGACAGGCCACTAAATCCTGCATAAAGCCCATCAATACCTATAGGCTCTATGGTAGAAGGTATGTCATAATCCACATATTTAATCATGCTGGGTCTCTTTGCTGTAGCTGTAACCTCTGGCATCTCTCCTGATTTCCAAGAACCAAACACCGGAGTATATGTGTAATCATCAGGTATAAGACCTCCCTCTGCATATTGTACTCCTTCAAGTCCATATTGCCCCTGTCCTCTAAGAGCCTCTTGCTCCTGCATTAACTTTATGAGACCATCTTCCAGCCCCCTCTTGCTTATTGGGTCATTGGGCCTTTCCTCAGATTCCTTTTGAATCTTTTTGGCAGCATCTGCAAATGTCAGACCTTTGCCACCCTTCAATTTATACCTCTGCTTCACTGAATCAGGTACTTTAATCCTGTTACTAAATACATAATCATTATAAATCACCTCTCCTTCTTCCACAAGATTAGGTATTCCATTATAATCAACCCCAATCTGTACTCCTTCATGTGGATTCTCTTCATGGTATCCTCCATTATTTATAACAGTGACACCATTGGTAAAATCTGCTCCATGAGTACCCATGAGGCCACCATCTCCAAATGGATTAAAAGGTATTTGTATATTAGGTTTGGTAATAGTTCTCATATTATAATCTGATAAGTCAGACAGACTGGGAGTGTGCATCTTGTCATATACAGACCTTGCCTTCTTTCTTTTAGAGGTTCTAGAGAACTCCTCTCCCCTGACATATCCTCTTTCAAATGCAGAAGAGGAAGCCTCAGGAGTATTGGATTTCTTGAAATTGTTCAGACTTCTCTTACTCAACCAATTCATCCTATCTACACTATTAAGTGTATTTTCCAAGTAGTCCATTTGGCTAGGCAGATAAGAGCTTTCAGGTATTCTGGCACCTCTCCATTGCATGATTCCATGTGCTCCCTTTCCACCACCTCTGGGATTATAGGCATAGGGATTGAACCTCGATTCCCCATATATTGAACTGTATACAGCAGCCTTTTGAGAGTTATTAAGTCCCATGTTATTTACCCTGTCTGCTATATAGGCACTGTAAGGCAAAGTAAACTCTTCATCTATCCATCCTCCATCATCATGTTTCCACTTTCTAGCATTCAAGGCAAAGGTAGCCATCTTCTTTTGTGCAGGAGTACCATGCTCCTTGAACCAAGATGCTGACTTTCCAGTCCTCTTTTTAAGGGCAGTAAACTTGCCTCTGTTCTCAGGCTTGATATGAATCTTACCTCCCTTTGCCATGTAATTGGACATAGCTCTTAAATCATTCATCTTATCAGCACTTTCTATTGCATTATCATAACTTAGCAGTGCTCTGCCTCTGGCTATCTCTTGTTCCTTCTTCAACTCATTATATAAGTCTTCTGCCTTGTCACTGAACAATCCATCTTTCCCAATATCTGATTGAGAGAAGTCTGCTCCAAAGTCCTGATTAGACCATTGATTAAGTATAGAGTCATTGCTACTGCTATCAACTTTGACTGTACTCAGGGCATTATTGGAGTTTCTGACATTATTGACATTTTCCTCATTAATCTTTGAACCGAATAATGCATTGGTTATACCACCTATCAACCCAGTACCAGCAGACACAATGCCTCCTAATAAAGGGTTGACTGTGCTAATGGCAGAACCCACAGTACTTCCTACTTTATTGACTGCATTGCCTGCTCCTGAACTTAGTCCATTACTTATTAAACCATTTGCTGCATTACCAGCAGGGCCTAATAATCCAAGACCTAGTTTACCTAAGTTTTCTTTGGTAAAAAGCTTGCTAATGTCCCATATACTACCACCATCATCATATCTATTAATGATACCAGTAGTAACAGGACTATTGTGTTTCCTTATAACTTTTCTATTAACCATGTTATAATAATTTATTTGCAAAGATAAGTAAAGTATCAGAATTATACAAGAATATTATTTAAAAAGTAAAGGGAAGATAAGTTTATTACTTACCTTCCCTTTAGGCTATCTCTATCAAGTTATTCAAAGTAGTGCACCACCATATCATGCAATATGGTCTTATTTGTATTTTCAGATTCCATAGATAGCTTAAGATATAACCAAGGATTTCTCATCCTGTCTTTATTGTTTGATTTATCCCTTGGTATATTAGCCCTCCATATCCTGAACTTCTTCTTGAGACTTGAAGGTCTTCCAAGTACATGGGTAAGCTTGGATTCACCACTTTGGTATTCATTCCAAACACTAAGAGTATCATAGGTTGTATCCAATAGCTTACCTTCACTGTTCCAACTGTCTGCCCTGAACTCAAGAGTATTGAATATCTTATCTTGGGTCATATCAGGATTGGATATGACAGTAGTATAGAAAGGCTGGTAACTGTTAAAGAAGGTATTATAATCACCTTCATTGTGCAGCCATAGCTTCCCATCCTTTACCCACAGTCCCCTGTCTAGTATATTGGAGAAATATGGCACATTCTCATAGCTGTAGAATGAAGAGAACTGGCCTAATGGTTCTGAAAATGCCAAGCACTCATCCTTGCTTATGAAGAATACATCTCCATTTACCTTATCATAGTATGTTACAAATCCACTAAAGTCTTTAGGATTCCATACATTCATTCCAGTTGACCTACTGTTAATCCATGAATGGAATCCAAGCCTATCAGAGATGTTATCCAACTGGTTGTTGAGTAGGAAGATACCTTTGGTAATATCATCTATAAAATAGGTACCATTAGGTGTCCTGCATATAGACCACTTATTAGAACATCCTATACTATCAGATAAGTACCTCTTACCAGTAACTTTTCCACTGTTGGCAATTTCAATAGGCACTCCATTAGTGGGAGAAATCTGCACATTCTCATTATACAATATCTGACTAACGCCTTTATCTTGAAAAGCAAGGATATTATTATTATGTATTCTCAGAGCTGTTATACTACCCTTATCACCATCAAAATCAAGAGTGGATGCAAGAGTGATATTGGTCCAAGTATCAATAAGTTCTCCAGCAGTTTTAGTCTTAGTCCAAGTAACCACATTAGGAAATTTGTTCAATACTGAAGTATCATCAGTACTTACCTTATAGGTAAAGAAGTTATCCTTTTGATTGTATACTTGATTTAGCTTGTTAAAGTTCTCAGGGGTTATATATAGATTAGAAGTATTGCCTCTATTATTGTCATACCTGCCATCTAGATTTACCCTTGTCTCACACATAAATGACATTATCTCAGTCACCGAGTTTTCATCTTCCAAAGTAAATGGATAAGTCTTTAAATGGTCATATCTTTGGAAGTATGTGTCTCCTTCCAAGTACTTTACAAGATAAGTATGGCTGGAGTCATCATCATAGAAATAGGTAGTTTCTCCACATGGTAACCATTGATTACTCTGTATAGCATCATCAGACTCTCCTCCAAACCTATTAGTGACATCACTTCTGTATAATTCTGCTAACCACCACCAGCCATATTGGATACTTTTAACTGTCTTATTAGGACCAGTACCTACAAAGTCTCCTATAACATCCTGAGACACAGAGTTGTATACTTCCAAAGTATCCCAGAAGTTAGGGGCACCATCATGAGTTATTGCAACACGGTTTACAGGCCAACTACTAGATGTAGGCTCTCCATAATCATTACCATCTATGATAGTAGGCAAAACCTTATATGAGTACTTACCCAAGTTGTACTTGTCTTCAAGTACAATAACAGCATGAGGGGTAGACTTGTACTTTATGTGTACAGGGTCATATGCCTTATTTATTGAGTTATTAGTGAAAGGTATGGTAGGTGTAAAGTCACCAACATATATGTCGTGGTTAGTATATGAGGTATTATTCTGATTATAGGTGGAAGATGTTACAATCTGGTAATAATCACTACCTGAATATTCAGTATTTGAAGTAATCTTATCCACATTTCCATAGTACACTAAAGTACCTTTTCCAGAATGCTCCTGAGCCTTCAATTTGAGTGGAGTAACCTCGTTTGAATTAAAAATCTGTGCATCTGCAAGTTCCCCTGAATCCCATGTACTAGTACTGCTAAGGTACAGGTTAGTGGCAGAGAATTTCAAATTGGATAGCCTCTTATACTGTAACTTGGCAGGTCTATATCCATTCTCATCTGCCCAGCCTGTACCATCAAGACCTCCACTCCTATGCCAAGGATATGTGGCAAAGCCTACCTGCATCCTTCTATATTGTGAGGGCATAACATCACCAAAGTCTCTTTGAATATTATCTATCCAGTTGATATTAGCCAATTGGCTTCTGAATGCCCAAGGGGATATGTTGACACTACCACAAGACTCTTTGTAAAACCCTGTTAGTGGGAACTTCTCATCATTTGCACCAACCAAGGTAGTTCCTGTGGTAGAAGTTACAATGTCAATATCCCCTACACTGGCGGTTACCAAAGTTGCACCTATTATCCTCAGCTTACACTTGGAAATATCATAATTCTCAACTTCACTGTTAAATTCAATATCTGGGGAATGAAGAGTAACTATTGATTGGTCTACAAAAAACTCATGTTTATGCTTCTCCACATATTCACTAAAATCTGTCAGCAAATGGTTTCCTCCTGCAAGGTGTGGAGTGCCAGGAGGGTAGGATATATTCTGTATCTCCGCATTCCTATGAGTGTTTCCCGGTATAGGACTACCATGCCTACACTCAGCCCAAGTACCTGTATCAATCAAGGAAATATTTATTTTAACTAGCTCATTAGGAGAATAAAACTGCTTATCATTATTTATTATACCATATCTTGACAAGGTTTGGTCACTATATAATGCCTTTTCAGGAACGTCAAATATAGGTGACACATCTGGCAAGCCTGCATCCCCAGACTCTGACCTCATCACATCAAAGGGAATGTTGGGTCTTGAGAACCAAGAAGACTGTACAAATGGGGAATTACTGAATCTGTCACCAACATTATAAACAGTGGGACATAAAACTCCTTGGCATATTACTTCTCTATCCCCTATAGAGGGATATACTATTATAGGTCTGAATCCAATATATCCTAAATCCTTTAGTTTACCAATTATGGTATCATCATTGAATGATACCTCAGGTATGCACTTATAGAATACCAGATTTGAAACACCAAAACTACCATATAAGTCATTAGTACCGGGTGTTTTGGTAATCTGAGCGTCTTTTATGAATACTGGAGAAGACCACCTGCCTGACTTATGCTTAAACTGTATGCCAAATCTGTACCACTCCAAATATTTAAATATCTTAATAGTGCTAGAGTTGTTATTCAACTGAAACTCATGTTGATAATATCCAGAAGGTGTTCCCAAATTAATTGTGGTAACTGTATTGAGGTTTACATTTAATCCTCTGAAGTACTCTCTAATAGAGCTATCAGGCTCAATTCTATTAACATTGATATTTCCTAAGAATAATGTATTGTCCTTTTGGCACATTGTACCACAAGATATGTCTTCTCCTCCCAAGTATAATAATTCAGTAGGGTCAATACTCTCTCCAATATTACCAGTATCTGTAAAACTGATTGTTTGAGTAGAGGAAGATAACTTTATATCTTGAACTCTTTTGACAATGGGAGTTGAATCTTGTGTAGTTCTCAGTATTGAATATAATCTGACATATTCACATGCAACATCTTTAACAGACACTGTTACATTAAAACTCACAGATAAAGAATCCTCAGGACTACCTCCATTATCATACTTTGTTATGTAATATAGAGGAGATATAGCCAGTATATTGGACTCCTGAGCATTCTTGGTATAGACTGTAACACAATATTGTATTACCCCTGACGGGAATATCCCACTATACCCTTTTTCTATATTGGTTATGTTAACAGTTGAACCGGGATTCAAACTCATAACAAAGTCAAAAGAATTGGGTGTGTAATCTTCTATAGAAGTAATATTGATAACTCTGGGCTGGTTTAATCCATCAGTCCAATATACTTTCTGTATGTTATCATCTTCATAGAATGACAATGTCTCTATAGGATAGAGAGGATTAAAGTTAAGATTGCCTTTGTTACTATCATATAATATTACTCCATGCAAGCTGTCCTTGTCAAACCATATCTTATATATGTAATCTTTTCCATTGTCTTGGTCTGTAGTGAACAGTACTAGATAACCATTAATTGTAGCTTGTCCTATAGGTAATCCCTTTATAGAGTCTATACCTTCTATGTTTGATACCTCTTTAGTACCCTTCTCATTTACTATGCTGAGTAGGGTATTATCATCGGTAGACATTATCCTTATATTCTTGTTCTCATAAGCATACTCAGAAGAGAATTTGCTTACAGACAAGTCCCTCTGCATACCCTTTATCTGCCATGTAGATTTCTTTATCATACTATTGCAATTTTATATACTCTTTATTGCCAAGAGAAGAGAATCCATTATCAAACTCACTTGTCCTTTGAATAAGAGTATTCCACATTCTGCTTATTGATTCCATTTCAGATTGTGATGGTATAGTAAATTCACTCTGTAATTGTCCTGCTGACCAAGCATATTGTTGTTGGGTGTTCTGTAATACAGCAGGAGAAATCTTTCCCATATCAAACAAAGTAGTGAACTCTTCCATCTTAATATATAGCTCAAGTGTTCTCATAAACACAGGATTGTCTATGAGCAATGGAAACCCATCCTCATCTATTGGAACAGACTTATATGAGACTATTATATCTCCTGACTTGAAGGAAGTATATATTACTCTGCCTTGTGTCTTAAAGGCAAACTCTTGTGGTCTTTTATGTCCTTCATACTTATCACGGTGTTCTCTAGGCATGAAATTATCTGTCATGCTCCTTAAACATATCCCAGTCTTACACTCCTTCACCTGATTTATGGATACAAGGTCACAGGGCAATATGGCCCTAAACTCTTCTATATGCAGTACACTCTCCTTATTTAAATATAACTCTGGCATTCCAAATATCCCAATAAATGTAACTAGGTGGGATACCACTTGTTCAAGTGTAAGGTTCTGCAATAGAGGATGCCTTTTCAGTCTATCCAGTATCTGTCTGATGTTAGTATATTGAATATTATTAATCATTTATCCATCTCAATTAAATTTCTACAATCCTTTAGTTTAACACTTGAAGGCATCAAGCTTACCATCTTTTATCCTCTTCTTCAATTCTTTCCTTAATTCTCTATTGGGATTGAACTCATAAAAGGTTTGGTTATTATAGTCTGCCTTACTTCTATTATAATGGATTTTAAATACCTCTTTCTCCTCCATTCTAACTAAAGTCCTATTATCATAAGATTCCTTGTCTTCATACCATAACCTTAATGTCTTATCCCAATCTATTGGCAAATTGGTGACAACCTTATTATCTTTAAGGCAGATTTTGGCATCATATTTTCTCAGCTCCAGTCTTCCCATCCTATGAGGAAGACTAATATCATGTCCTTTAAGCAGCTCTTCAGCCAGATAGTTGTTGACTCTTCTTATAATGCTGTAAAACTCATGCTCAGTCAATGGCCTGCCTATGTCAAACCACTTGTTTTTCCTTATATACTTATAGGCATCATATACACCCAAGGAACCTGATACCTTATGTGTTCTATGCTCATTCAAGTGACACACTGATACCCTAAACTCCTTCCATTTCTTATACTCTTCCTGACAATCACTCATAGGTTACTGCTTTATTGAAACATCAGATGAATCATCCTTAGCATTGTTCTTATTATCATCAGGTCTGTATTTAGCACCCAGCACCTCTCCTACTATAAGACTTACAAGAGGAGTAACAAGGCTCTCCTCAATAGGAAATTTCCTATCAAGCACATCACACTCCTTATTGTCTCCACATTCCAATTCAGAGGCTATGCTGGCATCTTCAAATATAGCAGTTACCTTTATCTTGGAGAGGTAAAGGAATTGGGGATTCATAGAGATTAAATACAAGTGGTTATCCGGAGCAAGAGAGCAATATATTATGTTCTGTAGATATTTGTCATATCCTACATATCTCATCCTATCCCTGCTTATGAAGGTTATACTATCCTGATAGAAATCAATAGGGTATACTCTGGTATTACTGACACTTAATATATTAGGTACCCCTTCCTTACTCATAAGATAGGTTCTGCCACATGGACCAGAAGGAGATACTGATTTGGTCAAATCCAGACATATAGTCTGATAGTTGCTTTCAGGTATATGCTTCTTGACATCAGAATATCTTTGCTTTATAAGGAATGCCCTATACTTATCTGCCAAAAGTATAATATGATTCTCATTGAAAGTAGAGTCATCTGATATACTCTTTACCTCATCCAGACATAAATAAACTAATTCTCTGTATGTCATAACTATATATGCATGCTTATTAATAAATAAAAAACTATTGCAAATATAGATATTTATAATCAATATTGCAATAGTTTTAATTGAATCTTTTGCAGTAAGCAAATATATAACTTATATAGCAGGAGTTCTAGGTTTGTTATCTTGTGTGAATCTTATCATGTCATCCTCAGATATTCTGATAGATTCCTCTTCACCATACACAGCAGAGCTTTCCTCAGTAGGAGGATATGGTATTAGGCATGAAGTACCAAATATACAATATAGGGCATTATTCATGCTATTGTAGTCCTTATCATCTATAAAGGCAGACATTGGGCCACTAGTAAGCTCTTCTATCAAGGACAAAAGCAGTAACTTATTGACATCATTATAACACACATATCCTGTACTTGAAAGTACATTGAAGTATGTAGTTAATGCCCTTTCCAATACATTACTTAAGTTATCCATAATGAACACTCACATTTAGTACTTGTATCATCTGTTATCACACAGTTCCTAAAGAACTTGTTCCAATACTTTATTGCCAAAGTATAGTTCCCTGTCTTTAAGGAAGTAGTAAAAGCCTTCAGTTGAAGGTATTTGTCTATAAGCTGCTTGGGAATATTGCAAGTCTCCTCTACCTGTCTGATGCCACCCATCAGTGACTTATAAAGGTTATGCATATTAACAGCTATTCCTAAATCATAATATCTGTCATATCCACATGGAGTATCAGGTGCCATTGTACCTTTGACAGTAATATAGACAAAGAATAAGTCCTTACCAAAATCTACTGCTGCATTGAAATCTGTCTTGTCTAGGATTAATGTCACATGCTTGGAATTACCATCAATGCTTTTTGTATATACACTGCTTGATGATGGCCCAGAGGTCATGAAGGTATCCTGAGTATCTATGACTACTGAGTCAATATAGACATCATCATAGAAGGAGTATGCTTCTATAGAAGCATCAATTACCAACTGCCTGCATTCTCCTGAGACTTTTAATGTAGCAAATCTTATCATATTACACAAATTAGGTAAATAAAAAAAAGGAGACTATAAAAGTCTCCTTATTTGTATCTCGCTTTTAGGAGATGTCTGCAATAGTAAGTCCTGTAGCAGTTTCCACTGCACCGATTATCTGATTGAGAACTGCTTTATCTGCGCAAGCAATAGTTATTGTCTTTTCAGACTTTTGTACTGACTCATTGCTGCCTACATAGGCATAGTGTATATCAAGCACATTATATGTCTTGCTTGGGTCTATCAGATAAGTGGTAGGAATGTTGTTAGGCCAGCCAATGCCTCTGTAGATGTCTCCTCTTTCACCCATACAGAAGTACTCTAAGTCTGCAATAACCTTACCATTACCTATTGTACCATTGGTACCCATCTCTACAGTACCCCAAATTCTCTCATCTCCATCTACAATTATTTCAACTGGCTGTACAGTGAAATATACTGGTGTCTGAGACATAACACCTAATCTCCAAGGCTGTTCTACCTCAGTAATTCTGATGCTGTCAATGTCAGCTACAATTGCTGAAGTACCATCATAGTATGGGTTAGTACTATCACTCTTGCCATTATCCTTAGTAGAAGGAGTTACTGTCATATAACCATTTGCATCAAATCCTCCCTTGCTCTTGGTTGCAGCACTATGTACCTCAATCTTAATCAAGGGAACTATTTCCCTGCTAAAGTTCTTAGCAATAGATTGAGCAAGAGTCTTGTAGAACACATCAGCAGTCATGCCAGAATAAGCATGAACCATGCCATATTTGAAGTATTGGTCCTCATCAGACATGCCCACATACTGTTTAAATGCAATTCTTAGGATATAATCCTGACCTGCAACTGGAGCACCACCATTAACACTTGAATCCAATGCTATGGTAGCTGACTTCATCTTGTAAGCCATGCTATCAGCACTAGTTGCCTTTGCATAGAGAATGTTTTCTATATCTATAAGGTCACTTCTCATTCTGTTATCAGCTCCCTTATATTCAAAATACAGGTGTTTCTTTTCAGTATCATTTGATACTGCAATAGCACCAGCAGTGTCAGACTCAATTACATGGGGAGTCTTAAATGCAGTTGCTACATAAAATTGCCTTACCTGATTTGTACTAAATGTTGCCATTTTAATTTAATATTAAATTACACAATAGTTTATTTTGTTCTGTTTGTATCCAAACCCTTGCTTGCTATTGCAAGTCCTACTGCCCTATCAAGTATTACCCTATGCAATGCAGGATGTAAATCACACTCTGTTATCTTGCTTTCTCCATTTATGTTTAGATGGGCAGGCAATGCTACCAATATAATTGGGTTGGGTTTAGATAGGTACCTGACTAAGTACCTGCTTATATTATACTTTGATACTATTTCTGCAATCCCATTATCAATATCAAGTCTCAGGACTCTCCTGTATCCCGGACCCCTGAATGGATTGTTATATGTATTGTAGTAATCATCCAAGGTAGTGGGTACCACAAGTACTTGGTTACCATCCTTACAGCCTAGCTTATCATCCCTCAGCTCAACTGATTCATAAACTATAAACCACAAGTCACTAGGTAACTTGAAGAATACAGACTTATCAGATATTCCAGTAATGTCTGCTATTTTTTCAGTAGTGGTATAAGTCTTTACCAAGTTGCTCAGGTATCTCCTTATTTCCTCAGTCTCTTCAAATGATTCCCTGAATGGGTTCTTACCATTGTATAATTCCACTAACAGGTCTTCTTGGGCTTTTGTAAGAAAGATTGATTTCTCATACTCGTTGAACTCAATTCCACCTGAAGAGTAACTGTTCAATAGAACATCAAATTCATTAGAAAATTCCTCAGTTGTCATTATTCACTTCTTTGTCCCAGTTCAACACTACTTTTCAAATCTCCCATATAAGCAGATTTAGCTAACTCTACTGCCCTTTGAAGAATTTCAGGATGTAGTTCACTATTCAAGACACATGGAGATTGCTGTGATTCTCCATCTACTGATACACCAACCAAGTCCTCCAATACTATTGGCTTAGGCTTGATTAGGTATGTGATAAAGTAAATGGCCTTGGTATCCTCTGAACTTTCACCTCCAGATTCTCCTAGGAATTGCTCATCTGCATCATGCAATATAAACCTGAACCCATTATACTTTGTGGGAATTACAGTCTGGTCTCCAGACCCTTTAGGGTCTCCAAAAGTCTCTATAACTCTCCACACTTGCCTCTTTAAAGGTCTTCCATAGGGCTTGCTCAGGTTATTAAGCAAACTATCTAATTTTATAGGCACTACCTGATAATACTTATCTACATTATTATCTGTATCCTTAATGATTATCCTTTCTGATACCACTAACAGTATTTTGTCAATAAAGCTAGGGGCATTGAATAATACAGCTTCAGGAGCACTGCCATAGATATTTCCGGGGATTGTGACACCCTCCAAAATATCAGTTCCCCTCTTGGAATCCACCTTTATCAAGGGACAGGCTTCTTGCACTAGAAGAGTAGAGAAATCTATTTGTCTTTTGGCAGAATCATCAAACCCTTGCTGGTACTTGTTACCTCCTTGGGTAGAAGTAAAGTAGTTCTTTACTATCTCATTCTGAGCTTTTGTGAGAAACACAGACTTTTCATACTCATTAAGGCCCGGAGCTTGGTTACTGGATATGTTATTGTAGAGAACGTCAAATTCATCTGAAAACTCCTGTAGTGTCATAATCTTATATTCTTCTTTATTTTAACTTGGCCTCCAAGGAAAACTTGATTTCCTGATGTTTTGGAGAGTTCAGGTACTTGGCTGCTGTATTCAATGTAGGTTCCTCATTAGCCTCACATAGTGGAGTATTGTCACTTCTCAAGTATAGGAAACCTCCTCTATTTGAAATTAATCCTGCTTCTATACTCTTCTTGATGAATACCTTAGTAGGTAACATTGGGTCAGTGATAACCTTCAGGAAGAGCTTGTTATTGGATTGAATAAGCTCATTAGCCTTAGTCTGCAAGAACTCTAGTTTAGCATTTTGAGATGTAGGTCTTCCATCAACAGTCTCTATGATAACTCTCAAAGTATCCACATCACTCTCAATCTTTCCAAACTCCTTATAGCACTTCATTGTAGTGCTCATATTATCCTGAGCAGTCTTTGTCTCATCATTCTCAGAGATGATGACAAACTGATATGAAGCCTTAGGTCTATCTTGCAAAGCCTGCAATGATGGTGCAACAAAGTCCTTGTTAGCCAAGAGTATTTTATATCTTATATAATCTTCCGGATTGGACAGGTTAAGGTAATTATCCTGCTTTGTCAGTCTTACCTTATTTATCCCACTCTCATTAGAATCATTCCAGAAGTTATCTACCTTCTTATAGATACTTAGAGCATTGTATTCCAAGCCCATTACATCTTCCAAGAATGCCTTCTCCTTGTCTGTAAGTACATTGACATACATGCCTGATGACAGCCTAGGTACTACAAATACTCTAACAGACCCTTCTGCCATACCTCCAGCAAGAAGATGTTTAGGGTTAGTTCCCCATATTCCTCCCAGTTTGGGAATGAATCTGACAATTACTCTCTCATTTCTTAAACAGCTTATTAACTGCTCATCACCATCCTCTTCTATATTTCTCACTTCCTGTGAGGCTTTTGGTTTTCTCCTTGCAGGTTTTTCCTCTTCTTTTGGCACTTCCTTCAATGGCAGTGCTGTATCATCTACTTCAAAACCAAGTGTACCATAATCTACTTCTTCCTTTTCCTTTGACATATCTTCTCCTTATTTAATAGAAATAAAAATAAATTAAGGGAAGCAGGAGTTACCCCTACTCCCCTTTATAGTTTATCCTTGCAAAATAGCAGGAATCAATGACATAGTTCTTGTTGGGTCAAGAACACAGATACCAAGAGTAGCCATTCTGTGTATTACAGCAGCATCCTCATCAAATGACATGTAAGGATTGCCTATCTGTCCTGTAAATGGATTTCTCACATTTTTATGTTACTATTACATCGTGTCCATGTAATATCTTTAGCTTTCACTAAAGTTCGGACTATATCTTCATCATCTATTTAGATGAGCAAGGCATTTCAGCATTACTTAATGCTTACTCCCATCTGGGATAGTCTCTGAACCTTCATATATGCTATTATATATGCTTGGCTGCTGATTATCCAATCTTTCACATTGTTTCTTTTTATGAATTATGTTTTTAAGAGATTGATATTCTATATTAAAGAGTTTAGCAATCTGATTGACTGTATAAGTCTCTCTAAGTTTATCTATCTGACTTATTTGAAAATCTGTTAGAATCGTCTTCTTAGGAACTTTCTTACATACTCTTCTTGACCCAAATCTAAAAGAATGTATTACGTTTTCCTTTGGAGTTACCCACTCTAGATTTTCAATCCTATTATTTTGTCTGTTTCCATCTATATGATTAACTGCTTGCTTATTATCTGGATTAGGGATAAATGCTTTAGCAACTAATCTATGTACTGGTTGTGAAGTCCAAGTTCCATCCAATTTCTGAACTGAGACTCTACAATAACCATCTCTATCTTTTGGAAACTCTGTTAATATTCTCTCTTTTCTACTCTTATTGGCAGCTTTCCATATTCTACCAATTGAGCTTACTCTAATACCCTTATACTCTTCAAGGGACTTCCATAATTCTTTAACTTCCATATTTAAATGTTTGAAGTTTAAAAAGCAGTGAAAGCTCTAAGGAACTTCCAGCAATTAACCTTGTTTTATTTTTTAGCCTCTCTTCTGTTTCTAGGTCAGGCTATGGGAACTGAGAAATGTGCAAAGGCTTATGCAGCCATTAATCCCCATTGGTAACCTCTATATTCATTATCACCCTTAATCTTACACTTGAAGATATTAGGTTGGTCCATAGTACCAATGTACATAATATCATATCTGTAAGAGAAGGCAACACCACCCTGTGGGTGTGGTATCTTATTTCTAACAGGGTCATCATAGAATGGGTCTACATCAATCTTAACCCTTACACCATTAGGTGCTCTATACTCTACAAATTGGAAACCTGCACTTAGAGCATTTTGATGCAACTGAGACTGAGTCTTCTGAACAACACCAATGGAGTTGTTATCAAGAACAAACTGTGTCCAACCTGATACTGTCTTCAACACTTCCTTGTGGAATTGAATAGCACCTCTTTCACCAGTCTTGATTAGGAAGTATCTATCACCAAAGTCCAATTTAGAAGCAGAAAGCTCATATAGGGCATCCTCAAGAAGCTTCAAGCTGAATACATTGTAGTACATAGTATTAGCAACTTCCATCTGCTCAAATAGACCAGCACCAGTCTTGATTACACCACCAGACTTACCAATGTTCATATATTCACCATTGGAGTTTCTGTTGCTTCTACCAAAGGCAAGAGCATTGTTCTTGTACTCAGAGAATTGCTGTTCTACCTCAAAGTCTACATTGTGCATCCACATTTTAGCTACTGACTTGGTATATCTACCATCAGTCTCCTTGATAATAGGAATACCTACAGCCAACTTCTTGTTCAGCATTGAACCCGGAACCTTGTGTTGGATTCTCACTACAGACCACTCATTTCTCATAGAAACAGGGCTTGTGTATCTTACATCACCAACTTTTCTTGATAGTTCCTTTTCTACAAATGCAGCTTCAATAGAGAATCTCTCTCCTGCAAGTAGCCTTTCAGCAGGAACTCCTGCTGTATTACCTCCAGCAAGTTCTACCTTATAAACTGCATTGGTACCTTCCATTCTAGGGTCTCCTAAAATTCTGAATTGGTACAGTTCATTTAGATTACCCACAATGTACTCACCATCTGCAAACCAGTCCTCAGGGAAAACAAGATAGAAGGGAGAAGTACCCTCTCCAATCATGCTACCATCATCTTCAACCTTTGTTCCATCCTCTTTTCTTGCCTCTACCAAAGGAATATTCCTTCTTGAAGAACCAATAACGTCCCAGTAATATTCACTGTCATCCTCAAACTCCTTTACAGGGAACTGACTCAAGAATGAATCAAGTGTCTTACCTCTATGGAAGGCTAGCAGTAGCACCATAAGGTTTGTAGCTCTCTGAGGAGCTAACTGATAGATAGAGCCTAGGTGGTTTTCTTTAGTCAAACCCTTCCAATGTTGGAAGCTTACCATCTGAAACTTACCTAATTTTCCAGCCATAAAATAATTGTTTATTAGTTAAAATTATAATCTTTACTTAGATTTTAAATATTCTTCATACAAATCCTGAAGTCCCAAGTCCTCCCAAGTCTTATTCAACTTGTAAGTAGTACCATCCTTTAGTTTAGTCAATTCTTTATCGTAATAGGAAAGGGATGCAAACAATAACAGGACTTCATCTTTGGAAGTCAATGCCTTTCTTATGCTTTCAGGATTAAATCTTTCAGACTTCAAGTCTTTTCCATTCCTAAAAAGCAATATAGGAATGAAGCAGCCTCCACCACATGAAATGAAAGCTTTTGTATTATCTGTGTTCCAAAGTATCCTTGAATTGGTAAATTCAGAAAACAACATTATCGGAGTAAACTTCTGTAGTTTAAAACCTGGAGTCATAATTTCTGAAGGTGGTTCATCCAAAGAGCCTTGAGATAGTTTCTTTATATCATTACTGTCAGTAATGGGTGTTACTGTTACTGATACATTGTTACCCATTGAGTAAATAAGATACATCCCCGGCATGACAATACTACTATACATTCCCCAAATTCCAAAACCGGGAGTGACAGATTCATTGGAGTCATATCTGGAATGAATCATATTTGCTATGAATATCTTAGTCTTATCTTTTACATTGGTAGTATCAATACGACTAAGTTTATTGACACATATTACCCTATAGCTTTTAGCAGGACCTAGTGTAAATACATATGGAAGTGAAGGATTATCCGTGTTCTCACACACCTCTATAAGTGAAGAGTAAGAAGCAGACTTATCCTTATACACTATGTTTGTTTTTTTTTCTCTGTTGGGTAGGAGATTAGGGTCTCCTTCCCATTGTATCAACCTTTTTATCCTCGGCATAATTGTTTAGACATCTATTTTCCAACCTTTACCTATGAATGATTCAGGGTCTTCATCTACTCCACTGACAAACTTCAGATTACCATCTGAGTTTCTTGCAGTGTTATTAATAGCATGTTCCAAATCCCTCAGGCCATTCTTTACCTCTTTCTTTACCTTGCCTTTTACTAGACCATCAAGGCTCTTGAACCCATCAGTCAATGTAAAAATCAGACCCAAGTACTTCAGGAAGTCTACTCTGTTATCCTTTTCATACTTCTGAATAGCAGTATAATACTCTCCAGTTTCAGGGTCTTTATATATAGGCTTGGATATGTTATCATATATCTTCTGCCTTGTCGGCTTATCTATTGACAAGTCTCCCAATATATTCTTTTCATTGAGAATAGACTCCTTTAGTTTATTAGCCTGTTCCTTCCTGTTCTCTTCTTCCTTCTGTGCCTCTAACTTGGCATCCTCAATAAGGTCATCATATTTACCCTTGAAGTATTCAGTATTACTCTTCAATGCTTCCTTTGCATCCTCAATATCAGTACCAGCATTAAAGGATTTCTGTACTTCTCTTGTGGCTCTTTCTCTGCTGTAACCCCTATTAATGAAGTCCTGAAAGATAAGATTCTTTCTCAACTCTTCACCTTTATCACTCTCATCAGTGATATTTTCCTCCTTAACACTGTCAAGGAAGTTCAAGGTATTCTCATACCTTTTTATCTCTGTGGGTTCAATGCCATAATTAAGTGCATCATCAATCCTCTTCTGTCTCTCTTCAAGACCAGCCTTGATTTGCTGTTCCACTAAGTCCCTGAAATCTTCAGGCTCCTTGACTTTAGAGAGGACTTCATCATCAAGGTCTGGAAAGATACCTTCCTCCTTCAAGGCTTTAGCAATGGAAGAGTAGATAGTTTTTTGGGGAGAAGTGCTGTCCTCTCTAGAGGAAGTATCTTCCTTTCCTTTTGTATTATCCTTTCCACTACCTACGCTCTCTGGCTCATCTGTAAACAAGTTATCTACATCAATAACCTCAGTAGTTTCTTCGTCTTTCTCTTTATTCTTTTTATCCTCCTTACCATCCTCTTGGTCAGGAGTTACTTCATCTTCAGGCGAAGTATCCTGTACTTCATCATCTACAAACAGATTCTCTATTTCCTCTGCTCCTAGAATATTGTCTAAAATCAATTCTTCTTCCATAATCTCCCATTATGATATAATTAAACAATGCAAAGTTATATAGAATTTTACACCCATACAATATAGTAAATAAATTACTTTGCAAGCACAAATAAGATACTTATTATATATGCAAAAAGAAAGGGCAAGATTATACCTTGCCCTTGTCCTATCAGTATTCTTTAAAGTAACTTACTACCTTATTTCTGGATTTGCAATCCACATCTTTGAACCAGAATATAATAGCAGATTCTATTATCTTTTGGTCTACATTGTCACCAAACCAACTCTTAAACAGCTCAACATAATCATGATACTGTGAGTTGATTGCCACATACACATCAGTAGGAGTTGCAGACACAGGAATCACTCCTCTATACCTTTCACAAATTTCCTTTGCCTTATGTATATCAAACTTTTCTCCACTATACTTTCTGCCACCCTCAGTGTGATACATATCAGATACCAAATCCATAGCTTCAGATTCAGTAAAGTGTTCTCCATCATTCATGGAATGTCTCATGTACTTTATTATTCTGTCCATGTCATTTCCTCTCATGCCAGAGTCTCTGAACCTGTCACCAAACCTATTGCTTCTAGAATCAAACACATCCATGAAACCATCATCTTCATGCCTTCTAGGATAGTTTCTATATTTCTTTATAGCATTATAGAATTTAATGCTATTAAAGTAATTCTTCCCATTATTTCTCCATCTCTCTGATAAATTACAGGTCTGCCCCACATACACTTTACCATTTAATATGTTTTTATGTATGTAAACTACATAATCATTTCTCATGCTTACTTCTTCTTATGAACTCATCAAGAGTTTTCTTGTTCCATGATAATTCTTTGAAACCTACCTCATGTTCACCTCTAGGCAATTTGCCACTTCTCACGTAATTATCAAATGTTGCTCTACTGACATTTAAGTATTTGCAGGCTGCATATTTGCTTAATCTCTTCTCTTTATCAGTAAATCTCCTTAAGTTATCTACTATTTCTATAGCCTCTCCTTCTGTAATATTTGAATTACCTGCATCAATATCATCTACTATCTTCAATAGTAAGCTTCTTATGACTTTTAACATACAAATATAATATTATAAATAATGAAATGCCTGTGATACTCATGTGTAACACAAACAATTCCCTGTTAGTAACACTAATCCCAATATACCAATCATATATGTTTATTATATCATTTACTGCTATATAATGCGGAAACATCCTATGATACTCACAAAACTTGAATACATAAGAAGAGATATACATAAATATTAGTGGTATTAAAGACATCCCTGCAATACTTGCAAGTATTGGAATATCAACTCCAAAATAAGAAGAAACTGTATTTACCAAATATGCTAAAGCAATTACCATAGGCATTATCTTTAGTAAATACAGTTCCACCTTATAAAGATTCTTACTTTTTAACCTTGCCTCCGCAGCCATATCTTCTCCTAGTTTTAGTCACTCCTGCTTTTGGAGACATGGGCTTTGTTCTACCAGCTTTTCTCGCCATAATCATTCAATTTTTAATTGGTTATTTATTCTCTATTTTCCTCACCTCATCAAGTATAGTCCTCTTCAAATTCACTGCATTACAGTGCTGAAACCACCCAAAGTAGGAAGGTAGAATACCTGCTAGATTATTTGAGTGTCTTATTCTTTTCCTACAGCTATTCTTTATACCTTTCCTAACCCTAATATAGCCATGTCTAAATACATATCCAACAAAATCTATACCTCTGGATTCTACCGGGAATATCTGATAGTTCCCTTTCACACCAAGTTTCAATACATGTTTGAGATACAACTTTATGGCAACAAGCACATTCCTTAAGTGTGCCTTTGACTCACCTAATATTACTATGTCATCTGCATATCTATAGTAATACCTGCACTTTAATTCCTCTTTACACCAATGGTCAAAACCTGTCAAATATAAGTTTGCAAAGTATTGGGATAGGTAATTACCAATAGGGACTCCTTTGCCATATATCCCATTAATTCCGTTCACTGAATCTATAATCTCATACAGAATCTCAAGCACCTTAGTGTCCTTTATCTTGCGAGAAATTATGGATTTCAATATGTTGTGGTCTATTGATGGGTAAAACTTGGTAATATCCAAGTGAAACTATGATTTTCTTTTCTTTATCAAATCAGCTTATCAGTGTTAAGCACCTAAAGCCGACAGTGGCAAAAACAGCACCCGCACCATTAGCAGAATCGAAGTAAGCCAAGCCAGCCTTAGAACCACTAATAGCCTGGCCACCAACCAGTAATGTATTCTGAGTATTATTGTAATCTACCCAGTAATGGTCACACATATAAGTAGTTGCAGAACCGTCAACACTAACAGGTATTATATCTGCATACTCCCCTAATGCCCACTTTGTAATATACCCTCCTGTATGTTCTGATACTACTACTCTATCCGCATTGGTAGGTGCATCTGACAAAGTATCAGTGAACTTATCAGGGTCATTTATAATATACACATAATTTGGTGTGGACTCACTGGCATTGACAGGAGTATCTATTAGGATACCATCCAGATTAGTCCAAATATCCCCAAAAGGATTATCAAAACCCCTCCACCTTGGTACTTTAAAGGTTATAGTATTAATATCACTTGAAGTAGGAATCACTAAATCTTTAACCCCAGTAAAGTTACCAAACTCATTGCAATATCCACAGGGAGTTATTGGGCAATTTTCATTATAGGCATACCATAATGAGTCACTCCAAGTAGTAACTCCACTACCAAGCCCTCCTTGTCTGTGCCCATCTTCAGACAAATCTTCAACATAGTTTGCCTGACTATTGAAGTTTGCATATTCTATAACATACAACCAATAGAATATTGCCTTGTAGTACTCATAAGTGAGCAGCATCTTGCCAGCATTTTTGGCATAAGTTCTAAAATTTGCCCTACTAATATTTGTTCTGGGTTTTCCCAAATTAGTCCTAAACTTATCTGATTCTAAATAAGAGTCACCACTAGAACTATTATTTCCTCCTCTACAGTAAGAAGAGGTATTTACAACTGAAATAGCACTATTGACTTGAAGTGTAGATAGGTAGCCCATATCCTCAGGCACTTCATTGAGAATAGTACTCCTGTAAGCATCTACCAACATATGAGGAATCCTTACAGCATAAGGAACTACTTTTTGGGTAGACACATATACTCTGGACTTGGTCCCTTCTGTTTCAGACCACAAATAAAATTCAGGTACTTCTACCTGTACAGTACCATCATATCCATCCAATCTGGAATCTGTACCATCTGCTTTCTTAGACCAGTCATTTGGGTCCAAATAATACATTATCCTTTTACCTTGGCATACACATCCTCTTAATGCTGATTGTATTGGAAGGGACTTATGCAGGCTCATATTACCTATTCTAGTAAGTACAGGACTACTGTTGGTAGAATCCCATTCCACACCATAAGCTAGTAGATTCTTTGGGTCAGATAAGTTATCTAACTTAGCCTTATCCTCGCTTGATATAATACCTGCGGTGCTACCATCAGCCAAAGGTATACTCCACTGGCATAATGAGGTAGGAACTTGTGGTATCCCACTTACCCCGGGATTAGCAGTAAGTTCTATACTAAGGGACTCGGAAGTGGAAATTACACCAGACTTAAACAATTTGAATATATTAGGGAATAGGTTTACTGTGGTATCCCCAATTGTCAGGTTTATTGTAGCATCATATTGACTGCTAGTCCTATTATACCAACTTAAAGATACTGGAATACTTGAAGGATTTATTACAATATTACCTTCTCCTAACATAGATTCTCCATTCAAGGTCTTGATTTTAGTAGTGCCTCCTGCTGCATGTAGGATGTCAGTACTGGCTTTGCCACCCACTGATATTCCAGAACCATTATATACAGTACTCCCACTATCTAATGGAAAGGATATGTTGCTGCCCTTATCCATTGTACCTCCTGATAAGGGCAAATACTTCTTTATTTGCTCACCTATGGAGTCTTCCAAATCATTTACCTCTTCCTTAGTGGCATAATCAGTCAGGTCTATTGTGGTAGGACCAACAAGCTCCCAATGGCCATCAGGATAAGTCTCATCCTTTACCCATAGATATTCATTATACCTATTATCTTCTGTAGGGTCTTCATTGGGGATAAAATATATCCTGTTAGGTCTACCTGTCTCTGGTAAAGTAGGCAGTATTGATGCCTTAGGAAGATGCTTTAATGTACCTATAATTGCTGTTGCCATATCTTAATATCCATATTGAAGAACTCCTGAAGGAGCATTTATAACACCTTTACATATCTCTGGATTCCATCCAACACCTAGAATAGTCTTTATACTATCCTTTTGTCCTGCTGGAATTATAGTAACCTCCACATCATCATCAGATATATTCTTCAGTAGGAAGTTGACTCCGGGATTGAAGTTCCCTGAAGGCACCTCCTTCAGTACAGATATTTGAAGGCTATTTATAACTTGATTTGAAACTATTCTTGCATCCATAATCATTTACCTCTATTGTTCTTACCTTTTCCTTTGCAACCACACTTCTTTGCCATATCATAGAATTTTTATGGTTATTTTCTCACCTCTATTCTTGCCCTCTTGAAGTAGCTTATATAGCTTCCTGAATGTATCCTGACTATTCAGAACCTTACCAACTTCAGAGTTTACACCTACCAAGAGACATCCTGAAGTATCCTTATCTGTATTACCTGCATGTATAAGGATACCATCAAACCCCTTTACATTAAGAAGTCTGGGCAATTTGCCATTGCATGTTTCTTTGTAGAAAGATTTAGGCCCAAACTTAGGGCTATATACATCTAAAGTTACATCATAAGTTCCACTAGGGATTGCTGTAATGCCTGATTTCTTTAAGGATTTGATTTTAGCGACACTCATGCTGTCATCTAATCCTCTATCAGTATCTTCAAGTACATTACAGAACCACTTCCCATCTACAAGGAGGTTACTTATCGTGTAACTCTGTTTCTTCCATTTCCTGTCTACTATCAGTTCCATTTTGCTCATTAAATAAATTCAAGTTTCTTTTCCTCAACTGACAAGTAAGGTCAGTACAGATGGAGTTCATGAGACTGAACATCTGCTTCCTTAAATCCCTTATCTCCTGTTCCAGCTCTGCATTTCTTTTAAGAACTTCATCAAGCCTGTTCTTGTTGTCGTCAGACAACTTCTTATAAAACTCCAAAGACTGCTGCATGTTCTCTATGAGGTTATTATCTACCTCACTATTATACTTTCTTCTTGCAAAGAACCAAGAAGTCCAACCACTGATTACTGTGGTTATTATCCCTACTCCTCCAGTAATTAATATACCTAGGTCAATCATGTCATTTAATTATTTCAATAAATTTTTGCTGCTTATTATTCACATAAGGACTATTTTCCACAATAGTAACTTCCACCACTCTATGTTTCTTCTGAAACCATCTAAACAGAAAAAATTTCTTAGGAGGATTTACAGTCTCTTTCTTGCTATGTGTAACTATGTATTTCTCACTTACAAATTTAGGATGCACTGTAATGACATTAGGGAATTTCATTCCCAGCTTCAACTGATACCATTTATCCCCAATCAGAGTATCAACATGAAATGTTGTTTCACTGAATATGGTATCTTGGAAAGTAACAGTATCTATCCTTTCTGATGTAGATAACAGATATTGTAAGTATTGCAAATCCTTATCCTTTATCTTCAACTCCTTTCTAATCCTGTCCATTTCAACAGTAATGGAATCACTGTAATACTCAAGCTGCTCAGCAGTTAGCTTATACACTCTATTTTCCTTCTTCAGGGAACTGTTCTCCAAGGAGTATGCCTTATTGTTATTCACTGCAACAGCCAACTCATCAGATATTTTCTTATACCCATTGCAGTAATACATGGAACAGGATATGGAAGCCAGCATAATCACTGATATAATACTTACTAATATCTTTCTCATAGCTATGTAGTTGGAGTAAATGAACTTAATTTGTTGTAAACTATAGAACCCTTGAAGTTGTATAATTGCTGGTCAGAATTGACATTAGTGGGAAGTGCCTCCATGCTTGAACCTACTGAATAACTCCCATTAGATTTTCCATCATCTGTCAATGGAAGCATAGCACACCACACAGAATTAGTAGCATTACCATTAGAATCACCTACTGCTTGTGTCTTTGTGTAGTTTGCACCATTAAACAGGTTACTGTAAGCAGAACTATTTCTCATAATAGCATTAGCCAGCTTATATATGTTGTTACCTGACATAAGATTGGTAATACTCTTATTATTATACTGAACCATGGTGCTTTGGTCATTATACAATACTATGTATAACCTAGCTAGTGAAGTGCCTGCAACAACAGATATTTTCATGCCTGAGAATAGCATATACTGTGCACCATAATTGTCATCTCTACCACCATTAGTAGGAGTATATACACTTGAAGAAATCTGACCACCATCAACAGGTACTGCGCATAAGACTGCCTTAGTCTGTGATAATTGGTCAGAGTCACTAAGATATGTAAATCCTTGAGGAGTGCCACTTTCAAATCCAAAAGAAACCCTCACCTCAGGAATTGTTATTTCATATTTAGTTGTTACTATAGCAGGCTTTATATGCATTTCACTCACAAAGTCTTTTGCTTCATACCCTTGTAGGGAGTTGGTATCAAATATACCAGAATGGCCTGCAAGCCAAGAGGCTGTACAAAATTGTTTTGTAGCAGAAGGTAGGGAACCTCCTACCTTCTCTACTGCCTCTATTTGTGTCATGAATTCTCTTCCCATACTCTTCTCATAGAATTTATCGTATCCTCAAGATATTCTATTCTGCTCTCCAGTTGCTTGTTCCTCATTACAACCTCCTGTAATGCCTTGATTGCCAGCACGCCAAATCTATCATATTCTACCCACTTGGTATCATATTTATCAGCCCTGCTGTGGACCATAGTAGCATATACACCACCCAGTGACAGAAGCTGGTCAGCCTTCACACCAAAAGTACATCTTATACCATTTTCATCAGGGTGTTCCCATATATACTTTATGACATTTAATGACATCAGATTGTCCAGCACATCAGGCATACATGTGACTTCCCTTTTGAATCTCATATCAGAGCCTGAATTACCAGCACCTGACTTAAAGTCCTGATATGCTGTCCAGCTATTACTCTTATTAACCAGAGCTAAGTCATCTTCCACAATTGTTGAAACCTCCAACATGCCCATCTCTCCAAATCTAGCAAGAGAACCTAGGTTACCAGCATCCTTATCTTCGTAGGCTAGCTCTGCCAATGCAGAATCCATACTGACTAACCCATTCTTTGAGGTACTTACTACACTATAAGTAGTATTCTCCCAAGGAACACACACTGAAAGTACCTTATTACCATCTGTTCCTGCACTACCTGATGGATAAGCAAGCTGGACAGGATATATTCTGTTCCGTGAACCAAAAGTAGTAGCAGCAACAGTAGATATTGTGCTAATCTCAGTGCTGGATACCTTTACACCACCTAGTGTAGTAGGTGTTGCCTTCACTAGGGAGAAAGCTGTTCCTGATAAACTAAGTCCAGCTCCTGCTGAGTAAGTTGTGTTATTGTCAGTCCAAGGGACATTGACATACATCTGATTTGAGGAATTAAGCTCAACAGGATAATTCTTGCCACCCTCAGGATACCCAATCCTAACCAATCCTAGTGTAGTTGAAGTAGCTACTCCATACTTAACTGGCTCTCCTGCTGTTGGAGCATATATGTCAGTATTGACACCATTAATATTAATGGTACCTATCTTTGTACCTGAAGACAAAGACCTGCTGAATGACACAGCATCTGCACCTGCTTGGATTCCATCAAGCTTGGACTTATCACTGGAACTCATAAGTCCATTGGAACTAGTAGTAGCAACATTATATGTTGTATTTGTATCTGTCCAAGGTACATTAACATAAGCCTTACCAGAACTATCTAACTCTACAGCATAATTCTTGCCATTATCAGAGTACCCTATCTTTATACCTCCTAATGCTGAACTGGAAGCTTGAGGTATAGAAGTTATACCTCCTGCACCAACCTCAGTCCAAGAAGACCAGCTAGTACCATTATATCTCCTAATATATATAGTATCATTAGCATATAATGTCTGACTTACAGAAGTATCTCCTACTCCATCTTTGAATACTTGGAGGGCAAAATTATTGACTCCAGAGGGCTTGTTGGTAATACTATTACCTCCACTAGAATAGTATACTCCTAATTTACTTAAAGTATTATAGTTATTCAAGTTTTCACTGTTGCCAATTTGCTTAGGAGATACTGTACTTGCATTCCAATCATATATGTTCCCATTAAATATGATGACATTATCATCATCTATAGGGAAATACAACACATTAGGGTAACTGCCAGCAGAGCTACTTATTGCAGTAGCTCTGTCAGTAGATACATTTACTTTAAACTCTTTACCTTTTGCACTCATAACTTTTTTTTTTACTCTATGATAATGGAGCTATCCTTAGAAGCCGCAAGCACCAAATCAGTACCTGTCGAGAAATACACTCCGCTGTCATGGATATACACTTTGCCCGGAATAGGCGAATTGTCTCCCTGCTTCACCAAACCCGCGTTGACCAAAGCCAGATTGGGACTGCCCGAAATAGCCCAGTTGTTATAGTACTTGCCGTCAGTCCCCTTGTAGGCGAACTTCTTCATGTCGCTCAACCATACTATAGTACCACCAACAGTGGTAGTACTGCTTGATACAATAGTCTTTTCCCCTGCTTCAGTTGCATCAAATGATACAGGAAACATCTCTGCATAATTGGCTGTTTTAGCAAATGCTTCTGTGGAAGGTACCTGACTGGCACTTGGTGCTTTTACTGCCAGATTATAATCTGCTATATCCGTCTTTTTCACCTGTGCATCATTGGTCACATTTCCCAAACCTATCTGTGACTTCGTTACTCCATGTGGGTTATTCTTATTTCCAGTATGGCTACTTAATTCAGACTTAGTGGCATAAGTACTGCTTGCATCTTTCTTGGAAAGATATGTACTCAAATCAACAGTACCTCCCAACGGGTCCCAATTGTTCTGAGGAGTTGTAGAAGTACTCCATTCTGCAATACACACAATATTGGTATTTGCAGGATAGGGCTTGCCTCCTATTGTAAAGGCTGATGTGATATTCCATACATCTCCAAGTCTAGCATCGGCTGAAATATCATAAACTTCTTCTATAGTATTCTTAGTACCTTTTACCCTATATACATTACCCAAACCTGAGATTCTGTCATTAAGAGCCTTACCTTGAGCTGCTGAAAGAGCCTCACTAGTACTAGTTGAAGTTAAGGTATTGTTTATAGCAGGTACAAGCCTACTACCCTGAGCAACAGTCATATTTGTATAATTACTGCCACTTATAGTAACTGATATATTCTTACTGTATAAGTTAAAACCTGCGAATCTAATACCTGTAAATGATACCTTTGTAGCACTTACCTCCTGCAAAGTAATTACCCAATCATCACTACTACTGTCAACCAGATTTGCACCATAAGTAAGCTTATTAACAAGAGTGGCACCATCTATGTTCCCCATGTAGCCTTTTATAGTGGCATTATCTGTTGAATTTGAAGTAGCTGAGAAGTTGATATTTATCTTGTTCCCATTAAACTTGTCATTCAACGCTTTACCCTGTGCCGCTGATAAGGCTTTTGAAGTGTCAGTAGTGGTAAGGTTATTCACTACGTCTGTTTTCGATAACTTTTCATCCTGCAATTTCTTACCCATTGCAGCCGAAAGAGCCTTGTTAGTCTCAGTAGAGGTCAGAGTATTCCTAATATCATCAACTAGTAAATGAGATATAGTGGTCAACTCTGTCACTTTATTACTAGATACAGTAATAGTAAGTTTCTTTATTGACCTTGTACCTGAGCTTGGTACATAGAGTTGGAAAGTGTCATTCCCATCTTCATATTTTACTATCGTATTTCCAGAAATGGTATCTATGAAAAGTACACCTTTATGGGCTAAATCATAAAGTTCAGAAGATTTACTGACATTCAAAGCAGACAATACCTGTTCTGCTGTTGAGTTAGTATTCAGGCTTGAAACATTATTAAATTTATGTACCCCATACTTCTT